>JABAOH010001103.1_pt1 | contig 369441 bp, 313 predicted proteins | sample 7062181 | NCBI WGS metagenome assembly JABAOH01 (sample SAMN14538630, study PRJNA623070) | marine sediment metagenome | biome: marine biome [ENVO:00000428]; feature: marine pelagic biome [ENVO:01000023]; material: deep marine sediment [ENVO:00002113]; isolation source: pool of 5 deep marine...
TCGGGTGACGTGTCACGTAATTATGAAGCCGGAATCAGGACAAATTAAGTAGGCGCTACAAGATTCGGCAAACGGCACCGTGCGCGCCGAATCCCATTCTGATAAAGCACCCATGTATGAGCTTCTCATTGCTCTACGGTCGAGTAAGGGGCTCATTGGCTGCATCGCGTTGGCGGCGAAGCTCTCGGAGGAACCGTACAGCGGCGAAGATCGCGAGTTGCTCTTGACCGTTGCGGGACATATCGGATTGGCTCTCGAGAACGTCGCCCTATTGGAGGTGGCGAAACGGGAGGCGGAGCAAGCGAAAGAGTTGGATCTCGCACGCCAAGTGCAGCAAAACCTCTTCCCGGCGGAGCTGCCGTCTGTGGCAGGATGGGAACTTGCTGGCATCTGCCGGCTGGCGCGGCAAGTAGGCGGCGACTACTTCGATCTTTTCAAGGTCAGTGGGGATCGCTTTGCGATTGCGTTGGGAGACGTTGCCGGCAAGGGATTGGGACCGGCGATGGTGATGTCCAGCGTCCACACGATGATACGAAGTCACCTCCGACGCCCCGGTGTCGGCCTTCCCGAATTGATGGCCAATCTGAATGAACATCTTCACGCTTCGACCGCACCCGATATGTTCATAACGCTTTTTCTTGGATTACTTGCTCCGGATTCCGGCCTGTTTCGATTCGTAAACGGCGGCCACAACCCCGGAATCGTCCTCAGATCGCATGGAACCGCGGAACGACTCCAGCAAGGAGGATTGGTAGTGGGCATAGTGCCTTCAACGGAATTCGAACAGGGTGAAATTATAATCCACGCGGGAGATGCGATTGTTCTATTCAGCGATGGAGTAACGGAGGCCACCAACACAGCAGGTGAAATGTTCGAGGAGAAACGTTTGACCGAATCGCTCCGCTCGTATGCTTTGTTGGATGCCGCGTCGATTGTTGAACGGATCGTTTCTGACGTCGATGGCTTCGCCGGAGATCAAGAACAGGCCGATGACATCTCCCTGGTTGTTATCCGTAGATGCTTGTAAGACCAGCTCGATGTCTCCAACCCTACAGGTATTGGAAAATCTTGCCGCTATAAAACATGGAGGCGGCACCCGGATTCGAACCGGGGAATAACGGTTTTGCAGACCGTCGCCTTAGCCACTTGGCTATGCCGCCTCAACAGAACGAAGACACGAAGTAGCGATGAAGCGTTTCGTATGACTAATAAAACGAAATCACCGCCGCTCCATTATAGGTATATATGTGCAAAATAAAAATGGAGCGGGAAACGGGATTTGAACCCGCGACATCTACCTTGGCAAGGTAGCGCTCTACCACTGAGCTATTCCCGCCCCTAACCTCCCAAATCATAAATGAGATACGTAAAATGTCAACTTCAATCTAGTAAGCGCTTTTTAGCGATATTCCGCTAAACGCCATGCAACGTGGCGCCTACGGTGCCGCCGGTGATAACAGGACCAGCGTCTCCACGATCCATGCATCTCCATACCCGGCACCTTGACAGCGCTTGAGGAGCTTTTCCGCCTCCTCCCTGTTTCGACAATCTCCCACTCGGACCTTGAAGAGACCTTCGATCATCTCTGTATACACCGGCAGTTCCAGCTTACGTTCCGCTGAGACTCTTACGGCTTCGGCTGTCTCTTCGTTTGCCGTGGCAAACACCTGAACGCGAAATCCTTCGACCATCTCCGCCGGTGCCGGCGCTCCACGGAGCGTATCCGGCGGTGGAAGCTCCATCTCCTCAACCAGCACCTCCTCTTCTGTAACGGGGACTTCTTCGTAATCCGTTTCTCTCACCACGTCCGATTCCTCGAGCGGCGGAATCTCTCCCTCGGTCTCGAAACGGTATGGCTTGTCCTTTGTGGCTTTCACCGGCTTCTGAGCACGCTGCTGCACCGCGCAGGATACAATGACCGCACCACTCACCATTATAATAAGAGAAAGCAGGACCCAACGACGGCTCTGGATCACTCGCATGGATTTCCTCCCTTTTTCAAGTAAGATAACAGGAGCAAGGTCGGGTGAGAATAGAAAAGCTCCTGGGATCATCGAGCAGCTCACGATGAGAATATACCCAACGCTGACGTGCGGTAGCGCTGCACGCGGCAACTGGAGCTGACGAGGTCGCGCCTCCCCTCAATTGCCACATATCAGGGATTGGAGCTGACATTGTCCCGCAGCAACTCGATCACCCAATATCAAAGGAACTCATAATAAAACGCCTCTATTGCCTCCGTAATATGATCCCAATCGTACTCGTCTCGAACTCGCTGTAGAGCTCTCTCCCCCAGCCGGGTGCACGACCCTTCATCTTCGAGCAGTTGTTTAAGCTTCTCGTGTAAGCTATTAATATCCAAGCACTTAAAATATTCCGCCGCATCGCCCCCAACTTCGAGATTTTCGGGAATGTCGCTGAGGAGCACGCAGCGCTTGAAGGCCATTGCCTCGCAAACAGTAATGGGCAATCCCTCCACTGAAGAGGCCAGCACATAAAGCCTGCAGTTCGAGTAGAGCTCATCGAGCACATCACCGAATTGGTCACCAGTAAATATCACCCTCTCATCAGCCATCGCTTCGAGTTTGCTGGAATACGTTGTTCGAGGAGTTTCGCTTCCGACGATAACGAGTTTTAACGACTTATCGAGATAGCGAAAGGCTTCGATGAGATCATGGAGTCTTCTGTCCGGAATGATCCTTCCGACAGCGAGGATATAGTCATTCCCATTGAGACCAAACTGGCGGATCCGATCGGGCGCTTTCAAGGGCTTGATCGTCGCTCCATTGGGAATGTATCGTGCGGCGACTCCGTAGGCCTCTCGCAAGTAGGACACGAGCTTATGCGACACGGCGATGACGCCACTGCTGTGCCGGGCACCAACGCTTTCTCCTCTTTTAATCGTCCATGAGGCGATACGACCCCATTTTTCTTGGCGCCAGTCCAGTGCATGCACGGTGCTCACGACATTTCGGCGCGCCCACTTGGGTATGGGTGCAAATGCCGATGGACCGATCCCTTGCAAGTGAATGATGTCGTACCGGCGCCTGATCGCCGCGTCGATCGCACTGAGCAATGTGTAGGAAGCCGCATCGAGATGTTTCGTTGGGATACTCGGCGTGAAAATGAGTCGAACGCCCTGGTAGCTGAGTTCGCCGCTCTTCTTCAAGCCCTCCTTGGACGTGCCTCCCGCAGCCACCTGCATGAACCGGCTCCGGCAATACGCCCACACCTCATGCCCCTTAGCGGCGAGACGCGTGGCGATATTCTCGACATGCGTCTCCACGCCTCCGTATCTCGCAGGAAGACCCTTTTGCCCGATAAATGCGATCCGAAGTTTCTTCATGGAAATAAACTACCGCAACGACCGTGCCGGTGGCAATCGTTCATCACAAAAAAAGCCGCCGCGCCGAGCAGGCCATCCAGCACGCTCTCGAGCACGCAAAAAGCCCGACCGCCCTCCCGTGCTTCGATTGGGCGGCCGGGCTGTTGCAACCTCGCCCCCTATGCCGTCATATCCACGGATTATTTCAAAAGAACCGCTTTCCGGACAAAGTGATAACGGCCGGCCTTCATCTTGAAGAAATAGACACTGGTTGACACCGTTTCACCGGCGCTGTTTCTCCCGTTCCAGACCACCTGATGTTTGCCGGCGGATTTGGTCTCGTTGACGAGCGTACGAATCAAGCGACCGCTCACGTCGTATACGCGTATCGACACGTGCTTGCGTCCATTCACTTCATAGCTCACCCTGGCCGTCGGATTGAACGGATTGGGCTGGATCGGATAGAATGCATTCGCGTAGCGAGGCGTTTGGGCGATGCCGGTCGGATCCACGAAAACGCTGATCGTATCGTGAACCATTGCGATTGGCGCGCATTTTCCTTGGTTTGCCCAGGCGTTGTACAGCGAATCTCCCCAGCTGTTCGTAACGTTTTCGTCACGCAAGAACTCAATATACTCCTTCGATGTCGTCTGGTAATACAGCGTTGCTTCGACGAACTTGGCATCCTCGGGTAATATATACGTCGTCTCATCCCAGTACTGGCCGTCCGGGTAGCTATAGCCGACCGGCGGTGATTGAATGGAGTCGCATGCGGAGTACGTGAATCCCCGAGGTGGAATCCGGTTATCGGAGTAGATCGTGTCATTCAAGACGAAATGGAACGACGGGCCCGCCGTCTCACCAACGAGTGATCCAAGGCGGGTGGATATTCCCGGCTTGATCTGATAAATCTTGACATCCTCGTCGTGCGTCAAGACACCCGTCGCCGAATCGTAGGCCCCGGATTCATATACCTTCACCATCCCTGCATCATACGCCTTGATATTGAGCCAGATTCGCCTTCCTTCGGGATAACCGGAGGGAGCCTGTGTCCCGTTTCGTTCGTGATGGTAACGGTAACCGTGGGATTCAGAGAAATCTGTCCCGTGGATAACGACATGCTCGCAGCCAATTGCAGAATGCTAACGGCTCGCTGCTTCCCCGCGTTCAAACGTGCTGTGTCCACTTCACCGCCGAAGAATTCGGGAAGGATATCGGGAATAAAATAGTTCCCTTCGGTCAGATCGTGGAGAGGTAGATCGGTGCGCGTCGGAGCTCCCGGTTCGTTGCATCCTTTTCCGGTTACGTCGCGCATATGGCAGTCCTGGCAAGTCGAGACCCTTCCATTCGGTTTGTCACCGGCGAACTGAGGCGCATACACACCCGTATCCGCATAGGCGCTCACCAACCACTCGCTGTACGTTCTCTCGACCGGGAACATGTTCCTCAAGTTTCCATCGGGATGGGGTGCATCGAACGCATCAAGTACATACTCGGCTGATGATGATCCCATTAAGAAAACGGGATTGCTCACGTCATGGCAGGTTCCGCAGATCGCTGATTCTCGGTGAAACGGTGACTCGAGGAATAAGTGACTTGCCTGCGCAGCGTTGTAGCTCTCACCCCCGTTCGGTGACGACACTGTCACGACAGGCGGGATCGTATCCATGCTGCCGGATGGGGTGAGGTAACCCTGAACTTCGGCCACATTTACGTTCAGCACACTCCCGACGTTCGATAACGACAGCCCCAGAAAGGTCGGCGTGTTGATGAAACTCCCTGGATCGGTGATCTCCACGAGGTTCGAATAGCCGTCGTTATCCGAATCCTCCCCCTGGATGGCCAGTTAGGCATCTTCGTCGGTCGGGTAGATGGCCCTCGCGACTTCGACGTCAAGACCATAAGAGTTGCTCGGTCCGCCGCCGTCAAAGTCGTAGTGACACACTCCGCAGTGACCCTTGTTGCTCGGCAGATCTTCGATCGCCGTCCCAAGAGCGGATGGATAGAGGCCGAAGAAAGCATTACGGATCGGCTTACGAGCCGAAGAAAGATACGGCAGGCATATCAATAAAAGAGCAAACAAAGCCAATGGGATGAACAGCCGACGGATTTTCATAGGGACGCCCTCCTTTGACAGCCTGGACATACAAACTTGATCATCAGAACCTTAGCTAGGAAAAGGCAAGCTCGTGGTTTTGTAAAAAGCTGGCGTGTGACATGCACGTCGATGGTGCCTCTGCAAAAATGGGTGGGAAGATGGGATTTCATCACTCAGAGAATTCCAGTTAATGTCACATTTTAGACGATTAAGACTCTTTTTTCAACGATTGAGCCAACGAAAGGAGAAGAGAGGATTCAAAATTGTTGGAGACGTTATTAGCCGATTATAATTTTTGATTTACTTTTGGAATAAAATAATCGAATTGAGATCTCATTCGACCGAAAAGAGCCCCGTATTCTATAACACGCTGTGATATATTGTTTCGAGCGCGTCGATATGAACATCTTTGCGATACTGTCGTTCCACTGCGTTCGATGCGTTACGTCCCATGCGATCGGCCAGCGCGTCATCCGACCAGATTCGTGTGATCTTTTCGGCGAGCGATCCGCTATCCCCGCTTGGGAAAACGATGCCACCCAGAAGCTCGGCCATCTCGGGAAGTCCTCCCATATCCGAGACGATTACCGGTACTCCGAGCGATGCCGCTTCCAATACGGTGAAAGGAGCGTTTTCAGGCCACAATGACGGCAGCACCACAGCCCTTGCGTTCTCAATGATCCGATCGAGCGCCGGTTTCTGAACATAACCCATGAAGTGCACGTCGAGCCCATGCGATTCTGCGCACCCCTTCAAGCTTCCGAAAAGCGGCCCGTCCCCGGCGAAAACGAGCGTTACATTGTCGCATTGTTTCAACGCGTCGAGGAGGCTAAACAGCCCCTTCTCCTCGCTGAGACGCCCGAAATAAAGGACGTACTTGCCTGGAAGCGCGAGCAACCGATTTTCCTCGGACGCTTCTTTTGCGCGCGGGATGTCATCGTGGACGAACGACGGTAGATGAATGACGCGCTCCGGACTGAATCCGGCGTCAATGAAACGCTCCATCAGAAACCGGCTCGGCGAAATAAAAAGCCGTATCGCGTCATAAACGTGTGTCCATTTCTGCCAATACGCCTCCAATGCGAGAAGCGCGCTTCTAGTGAGCGATCCGCCGTTGCATCGCGCCAATAAGGCCTGGTGGAACTTTCCTCCAATGCATCGGTTGCAGTGCGTCCCCCTGGCAAACAGGGTATAATTCGGACAGATGAGTTTATAGTCGTGAAGCGTCATCACTATAGGGACACCTGCCCTTTTGAGCACGGGGACGATAGAGGGTGTGATTTGGTGATAGATGTTATGAAGATGGGCGATCTGCGGCCGCTGGTCGGTCACCAGCTCTTTCATTCTTTTCGCCGCTTCTCTCGATCGAATAAACGACACTCCCTGCGATAATGCTTCCCAAGCGCCCAATGAGTCGTCGTAGCGCTTTTCTTTAACAAAGTATCCGCGGTATGTGGATTCAACATTGTCGGGATGGTGCATCGAGAAGTGAATTGCCCGGTGACCGCGCTCTTCCAGCGCCCGAGATAGTGAGAAAAAATAGCGTTCAGCGCCACCTTTTTCATAAAAGAACTTGTTACAGAGGAGGATATCCATGTGCAGGAATAATTCAGTTCGTGAGGCGGGACTTGATTTTCTCCTTGGCGATCCAGCCGAAGGCCCCGGGAAGGTTTTTCTTCAGGGCCGAGCGGGCCGTACAAATCATCCAGCACTGTTCGCACCCCTTGATCTTTTTTCTCATCGTTTCGGCTTGCTCGCTCTCCCACACTTCCTCGAATGATTTGCCCTTTAGGTCTCCCATCGGCTCGGGGATGGTTAGGCACGGGTAGATGAGTCCTTCGGGCGCAAGATAGAAGAAATCGATACCAGCGCTGCACTCGAGGATGCGTCTGCGCTCTTTGTTGAAAACAAGCGAACCAGATTCGTAGTACGCCCGCATCCACCGTTTCGGATGGTAACTCATGAGTTCCTTTTTGATCACATACCCAAGGGCGTCGTGAAGCTTCCCATTGTGAACTTCATCGTTCGCCTGTGTACTGAAGTAGATCTCGGAGTTCTGGGCGACGGCAGTGGTAAATTGAAATCCCATTGCACAGGCGAGCTCGTATACGCCCTTCATTTCGTGTGCATTTTCATTCATTGTGGTAAATCCGATCCGAACGTTTTTGAACTCGCGCTCCTTCAATTGCTTGAGTGTGGCCATCGCCTTTTCAAAAGCCCCTTCGACGCCCCTCAACTTGTCGTGGATTTCTCCAATACCGTCTACTGAGACCCCGATACCGATATTGGGGATAGTCCTCCGCAGCTCTTCCATCCCGCCGATGATTTTTTCGGTTCGAAAACCGTTGGTCGATATGACGATCCTCGGCCCTTTGCATTTCTCGTTCACGGCCTTGACGATATCGACGATGTCCTTTCGCATGAACGCTTCCCCTCCCGATATGTTGATGTCGTCGAGAGTGGAAGGTACTTTCGCATAATCATCGACGGTGAGATATTCCTGGGGTTTCAATTGCCAGATGTTGCACATCTCGCACTTTGCGTCACACCGGTAAGTGACGGCCAGGATTGCGTCTGTTGGATAACCCACCTTGCCCACGGCAACTCGCTTCCGTCAGGTGAGGAGGCTTTCGAAAAGCTCCTCGTATTTCGCCACCATTGTTTGGACGGAGTACTTCTCCTCGACAACGCTTCGAGCCCTCTCGACGATCCGCGCTGCCGCAGCCTCGTTGGAGAGAAGCTCCTCGATCGCACCGGCGAGGCTTTCCGGATCGGCTGGGGGGATGAGTTTCCCGCTGATCCCATCCTCGATGAGCTCCGGGATGGATCCAACGGCGCTCGCTACTACCGGCACTCCAGCTGCCATCGCTTCGAGAACGGCGAGCGGGAGCGTCTCCACCACCGCATGCGAAGGAAGCACAAGTATATCTGAAAGATGCAACAACTCCGCCACGTCCCGTCTCTGTCCTAAGAAACGCACATTCCGCTCGAGCCGCAAGTCTGTTCTCAGCTCCTCCAGCGGCTCCCGCCGGGGACCATCCCCCACGATGAGGAATTTCAGGTCATCATGGGCAGCAACGAGACGCCTTGCCGCTTCTAGAACGCTCTCATGGGCCTTCTCCGGCCTGAGGGCGGCGACCATGCTTACGACTTTATCACCCGGAAGCAGCCCGATGTCCTTCCGAATTTGCCCCACCGCTGCGCCATCCACCATTTGGTAGCGGCCGACGTCAATGCCGTTCTCGATGACAGCTAGTTTTCGGGCCGCGATCCCTTCAACATCCCGACAATAATCGGCATGCGCTCCGCTGAGCGCTACCAGCCGGTCGATCCTTCGGAGGAAGATCCTCTCAAGCAGCGTGAAGCTGCGTCGTCTGCCAAAGCGGCCGGTGGAGTGGGATGCAACGATCCATCTGGGGATCCGGGCGGCCATGGTTGCGAGACCGCCAAAAACAATGGCATTGCGGTGATCGAGGCAGAACACGATATCCGGTTGGAATTCCTTGAAGCGGCGGGCCAGACGCGAGATCACAGAAACGTCGAAGCGATTTCGCTGGAGCTCTCGATCCCCTTCGATCCCCACACTGAAAAGTTCCTCCCCAAGAATCCCTGCCCGCCTCAGGAAATACAGCCGTTTCTCGTACGTCTCCTTCGGCAGCCGGGAGATGAGTTCAACCATCACCCTTTCGGCGCCGCCGACAGAGAAAGACGAAGCAACAAACGCAATCCTAAAGCTTTTCACTGGAGCGCGGGTTAGACGTAGGGGCCTTTGTCCCGGATATCGGTAACGCAAGCCAGATCTTTTATCGAGCCGCGCACGCGAGCGGGATTTCCATAGACGACGGAATCCGGTGGGACATCTTTGGTAACAACGGAACCGCTGCCGATAAGCGACCTCTCTCCAATAGTAATGAACGGGAGGAGCGTCACGTTGACCCCGACTTGTACTCCCTTCTTGAGCGTCGGCCCTTTCATACACTCCTTGGAGTCAGGGCATCCGGGGTGTATATCATTGGCGATCATCACGCCCGGAGCGAGGAAAACGTCGTCCTCGATGATCGTGAATTGGGCAACGTACACGCCACAATGAATCTTGACATTGTTCCCGATGGCGCAGCCGTAATCCACTACGGAGTTGTTCCATATCGAGAGATTGGAACCGATGTTATTCTGCTCCCTGATGACGATGTTATGACCTGTTTGAAGGCCGTCTCCGATCGTCGTGCCGGCATAGATCACTGAACCGGATCTGATGACCGCACCACCACCGATTCTCAGTATCTTTTCAACACCCTCCCTTGGAGAGAGATAACCAAGAATTACTCCCTCGTCCACCATACAGTTCTCGCCCAAATGTACGGTTCCTCGTTCCTTCACACGAGCTCCTTTTTCGTCTTTTCGCCGCCGGGGAAATGAGGGAATCATCAAGCGGCCTATGCAGGATTCAGCGAGACCATCGATCCGGAGTTCCTGAGGGATTGAGTGGCGGCTTCGATTACCCGCACGACATTCAACCCATCGATCCCGGAACTTCGCGGAGTCAGATTCTTACGGACGCAGTCGATGAAGTGCTGGGTCGCCACCTTCAGGGGCTCGCTGTCGTCCAGCTTGGGAATAAAGATATCTCCGAACCTGTAGGAGAGCTGGAATTCCCCGAACGTGTCGTAATGTGGCAGTACGGTGACACCTTTATCATAAATACGAATTTTCTCGAGGGAGCTGACGTCGTCGTAGACGAGCATCTTTTTGCTTCCCACAACGGTGGTCGATCGTATCTTATTGGGATTGAGCCAGCTCACATGAATATGGGCCATGATTGACTTGGGATACTTGAAAGTGAGAAACGCTACGTCCTCCACCTTTTTGCGGATATAGGAATGCCCGTGGGCGGAAACGGAATCGGGCGTGCTCTCTAGAATATAATTCAATATGGAAACGTCGTGAGGCGCAAGGTCCCAGACCACGTTGATATCTTCCTGGAACAGCCCGAGATTCACTCGCTCGGTACTGATGTAATGGATATCCCCGAGCTCGCCAGCGGTGATCAGCTCCTTTACTTTGTTCACCGCTGCTGTATAGACAAACGTGTGCCCAACCATCAGCGTCAATTTAAGTTTCTCAGAGGATTCGATGAGCTGCTCGCATTCAGCGCTCGAAACAGCCATGGGTTTCTCGAGGAAAAGATGCTTGCCCGCTTCGAGCGCCTCCATCCCTATCCGGAAGTGCGTCTGAGGCGGAGTGGCAACCGCCACGGCCTCAATATCATCCCGAGAAAGAATGTCCTTATATTCCCGTGTCGTCTCGATGTGCGGGTACAGCCGCTTCATGTGATCGAGGCGCTTTTTAGCCAGATCCGCGCAGATCGGAACTTCAGAACTCTCGAGCTGGGTGAAATTTCTGATGAGGTTGGGGCCCCAGTACCCGCAACCCACGACTCCCACTTTTAGCAATTTTCGTGGAACCTCCAGGCTGTAGGACCGCGGTACCTAAAATCCTCCCGAACCCATCAGCATCACTGGCACCGTACGCAATATGATTTTGAAGTCGAGAAGAAGCGACCAATCTTCGAGGTATTTTAGATCAAGCTTGACCATTTCGTCAAATGGCACTGTGCTGCGCTCGCTGACCTGCCATAGCCCCGTGATGCCCGGTTTAGCCAGAAGGCGCTTCTTGTGCCATTCCTTATAGTGGGCAACTTCATATGAGAGAGGAGGTCGCGGACCGACAATGCTCATCTCACCCTTCAGGACGTTGATAAATTGCGGCAGTTCATCGAGGCTCGTTCTCCTCAAGAACCTGCCCACGGCTGTGATTCTGGGATCTTCAGCAATCTTGAAAACAGGCTTTCCATTTCTGGTGCAGCCATTCTCAATCACTTTTCCTTTTATGAAATTCTCCGTGAAATTGCGGTGCGTCTCATCGTTGTTTCCATCCGTCATTGTTCTGAATTTATAGAACTTGAACACCTTGCTGTTCAGGCCGACCCTCTTCTGGACATACAACACAGGACCCGGTGAGCTGAGTTTGATCATCAAGGCAATCAGCATATAGAACGGGAAGCCGAACAAAACGACGAATAGTGAGAAGGCAAAATCGACGATTCTCTTGATCGCTTTTCCAAATAGATGCGGCTCTTCGGCGACGTAAGCAGATTCACGCTCCCGCGGGCTTAGTTCTGGTAAGCGAAGCGATATGACTTTCGATTCCATATAATTGAAATCCGAGACGTTCTTCTTCACGGCTGCACTTCCTTCGGTGATCAGAGCTGTTTTAGATCGACACGTTAACCTTGGAAAGAGCGTCTATTACATAATCCACTTGGGCTACGGTCAACTCGGGGTAAATCGGGAGAGACACCAGCTCCTCCGCGAGCCGTTCGCTGACCGGGAGAGAACCCTTTTCATATCCAAGAAAGCGGTAGCCTGGTTGGAGATGAATCGGAGGTGTAATGTGCTTGCCCCATCCGATCTTCATCTCATCCAGAGCATCATGAACAAGATCCCTTCTTGGATGCTGCACGGCCAAGATGTGGCACGACGGTATCGAACCAGGGGTCGTGGCTTGAAATCTATAATCACTTCCTTCAAGTTTCGATTTGTAATACTCGGCTATGTTGCGACGCATCTGATTCCATTCATCCAGATGGCGGAGCTTCACTCCCAGTATGGCAGCCTGAATGCTGTCCAGCCGGTAATTGAATCCGATCGTCGAGAACGTATTCGCCTGGAACTGCGCGTGGTGACGAAGGGCCTTGACCTTTTCAGCGATCTCCGGATCGCTCGTGGTCACGGCCCCCGCGTCACCAAAAGCGCCGAGGTTCTTGCTCGGGTAGAACGAAAACGCCGCCGCGTTTCCAATGGATCCCGTGCGTTTGCCGTTAAAATATGCGCCGTGCGCTTGGCAGGCATCCTCGAGTACGAACAGCCCATGTTGTTGGGCAATCGAGGAGATTCGATCCATGTCGCACGGTTGCCCGTAAAGGTGAACGGGAATAATGGCTTTCGTTCTCGGTGAAATAGCTCGTTCGACGCGTTCAGGATCGATGCAAAACGTATTTTCATCGACGTCAACGAGAACAGGTGTTGCGCCGGTATAAAGTATTGCCTCCACGGTGGCAATAAACGTGTTCGGCGCCGTAATGACTTCATCCCCTGTCCCAACACCGAATGCTACGAGAGCAACATGAAGCGCAGCGGTGCCCGAGCTTGTGCCCACCGCGTGGCTACACCCGCAGTAATCGCAAAAGCTTTTTTCGAATCTCTCGAGGTGAGGCCCCAGAATGTATGAGGAAGAATCGATGGTTTCGTCGATTGCCTCGACGATCTCTTCTCTCAGTCGCTCTGTTTGGGCTTTCAGATCGAGGAACGGTACGGTTCGGATGTGCCCCATCGTTGATGTTGCCCTGAAGGTGTACTGATGGTGTCCCCCTGACCAGAGTAATTTATTCTATCACAATAGGAAGCATTTTTCAAAGCATTTTTTTGCCATGCCGCTGATGGACAAGGAGGCAGGTTGCTCAATAGCGAGATATGTAACAATTTATCCAGTATTAATAAGATTTTTGAAAAGCTCCTCCGTTCGCTCTGCCTGTGCTTGGGCCCCAAAGCTGTCGGATACCTTGCGCAGGGCGCTTGCTGCCAGCGATTCCGCCAGAGCACGGTCCCCGAGGAGGCGTTCGATTTGGGCGGCGAACTCTTCAGGCGTCTCGGCCCCGAGAAAATCCTGTTCCCGTTCAAAAGGCATGCCCGCAACGGCCACCGAGCTACAAATCACCGGGAGACCCGCGAACATCGCCTCGAGTATCCGAATGCGCAATCCTCCACCGAACCGAAGCGGGACGACCAGACAGCCTGCTCTATACAAGAACGGCCGGATATCCCCTACCTTGCCTATTATGTCGACCCTCTCATCCGCGGATATATAAGCGAGAGGCTTCGGCAATGCTCCTCCCACGACGGTGATGGTAAGGTCTTCGAGGTGATCGATTCTCGGGCAGATCCTGCGGACGAAAACGTCCAGTGCATCTCGATCGAACGCCATGCCCATGTCGCCCACGAAAAGAACTTCCCGATCGTGCCTGTCGCCGCCCGGGCGAGCATAGAACTCAGGGTCCAGGCCGAACGGGAGGATTTCCACTGTGGCCTGGCTGCCAGCGATCTTCCGCACCGCCTGCCGATCCCGCTCCGTCAGTGTGAGTATTTTCCGGAACGCGCGGTAAGCCTGAATTTCCTCCCTTTGTTCCACGATCCACCTTCGGACCGCACGGATCTTGGATATTAGATTCCTTTCGAAGAGCGCGACCTGGCGGTTCACATGCATGTCGACGTCGTGCGTGAGGAGAACGACCTTAGCCTGTGGAAAAAGACGGGCCATTTTTTGGAGCTGCCAGTACTCGATCAGGATGAGATCGAAATTCTCCCGTGGCAGGCGCTTCGCTGCTCTCAGCAGGGCACCGGGGCAATCGTAGAGGCTTTTCATCGACTGCCTCGCGATGGTGGATGTCAGGAAGTAGAACATTCGGAACGCGATCCGGTGAAGCGCCGATCGGCGGTGGGGGGCGAGCACTGTATCAACGCGTTTGCACCACTGTTCGAGCGCTTCGGCGAGGGGCGTTTCTGCAGGCGAAAGAATTTTCGATAAGACCGTCACATCGAATCGATCCTTCAATGCGCATATCAGCCTGAAAGACAGCATCCTCGTATCTCGATCGGGCGGATATGGCAGGACCGGCTTGATCAGAAGGATTCTAGGACGTCGCTTTTCTCCCAACCGCGTTTCTTCAGCCATTTGTTCGCATTCCTATCAGCTCGAAATATGTTGAATGGATCGCTGCGATCTGCTTGTCGAGCGTAAAATATTTCTCGAACCGGTTCCTCGCGCTCTTACCCATGCGGCGGCGGAGTTCCGGGCTGGTGAGCACTTTCCGAAGACCTTCAGACAGCCCGCCGGTATCACCTGGAGGTACCAGAAATGCGGTACTTTCATCACCGACCATCTCCGGGATTCCGAATATTCGGCTGGCGACAACAGGGAGCCCACACGCCATCGCCTCGAGAATAACATACGGCATTGCTTCCATGAAGGAAGGAAGCACGAGAACATCCATCGCGCAGAGCAATCGCTCGACACCATTACCCGAAATGTGACCCAGGAAGCGGACACGATCCCTGATTTGCAGCTCATTGACCAGGCGCTCGTAGGTTTGCCTTTTCTCACCTTCACCAGCCACGAACAGCATCCAAGAGAGATCCATCAAGGGAACCAGCGCGTCCAGCAGGACGGGCAAACCCTTTCGTTCGATAAGGCTGCCGACCACCGCGAGCCCTATTACATTGTCGGGAAGAGCGAGGGTTTCCCGTGTTGTCTTCCTTTTCGGTACGGCCTTCAATCCGTAGTTTTGGGGGAGCGCGTTCGGAATGACCCTGATTTTTGCGGCAGAAATCTTCTGGCGCTCGATGAGATAAGGGATGTTTGCATTACAAACGGTCAGAACCTTATCGACCCAACGATAGGAAATTCCTTTTACAAAAGCGCGCTTCCAGAGCTTCTCCACCATGGGCAGATGTTCCGTCACCACCACCCGCGAACCGCCGCACAGCCTCGATATTGGGGCGAGGAGCCCCATCTGCCCGTCATATGGTCCCGGAACGTTCACGTGCACGATGTCCGGGGAAATCCGCAGCAGCGCGCGGATGATACCGATCGCATCCAATGGACGAAACGGAAGTCCCATTTCGGCATCCAGCACCTCCACATCTTTTCGCTCCAGATCGCGGCACCACTCGTTGAGACCCGGTCCGCGTTTGGCAAGCACATAAGGCTCGAAATGCGTTCTATCGAGCGCGCCCGCAATGAGCGCAATGTATCGTTCGGAACCACCCGCATATGGGGCATCGACCGTATAGCAGACTTTTATCATCAGATTTCCATTACCGGTGGACCGGCTACATCCGCAACAAACGACTAGCGGACGAGAAACTCTCGAACCTCGAGCGAAGCGCACTCCAATCCGGTGTAGCTGTCCACGTTGAACAGAAAATCCCGGTAAGATTGATTCGGAATCAGCGTGTCTTCGACGAGCTTCAATTGCACGGAGTACTCACCCGGTATGAGAGCATTCGGCAGATCGACCTCGATCTCTTCCATTACATATCCCCCAATTGGCCAGATGTCCGGTGCATACAGTCCGCGAAAAGGTGTATGGTCCACGCGAAACCGCGAGAACCGCCGCGTGCTGCGCTCCCTGACCCGCCGGATATATTTTTCACCGGGATAGTGTCTCGTCCTCGATAGGAGCGTTCTGTTGTCGAAACGAATGTAAAGCCTGAGCGGAAGAGAAAAATCAACGGAAGCTGTCTTGTCATACACGATTCTCAATATAACCGTCTCGCCCGGAATCGCCATATCTGGATCCACAACCACCTGCTTCACCCTTACCGCCCCGTCCCACACTTCGCTTCCGCAGCCCGGATCGATCGGCTTGTCAGGAAACACAAAAGGATTCGTCGGATACCATGAGTATTGGTCCGGCATGTTTGCGGTTCGCTCGTAGATAATATAATTGGGAGACTCGAACGCTACTTTGAACGTCTGTGGGAGGAGACCGAACTTGCTCCCAACCTCGGTGAACATCCCCGCGTCCCACATACCGAGGAACTCGCGAACTGGGCGTGCCACTCCCCTGTAGCACACGATGTACCGGGCGTCGAATTTGTCCATGGCTGCAAGCGCCTCTTCCTGGGTCGTAAACGGGGACAGGACATCCCGAATCGCTTTCAATCGCTCGAGCGCCAGTGGATCATTCGGATTCCCATGCTGGTGCAGCACGGTGACGACTTTCGCATCCGAAAACCCGCTGAGCCTGTAGCTGGTGATGGGATCGGAAACCACGACGCTGCCTCTGGGAGTTTTTCGGTAAAAAAATGTCACGACGTCGGCGAAATCCGGATCGGTACTAGAACTCTTCGCACCCAGTTCGATCACCGACGACTTGAATGCGCTGAGGGAAGGTGTAAGAAACAGCAGCGCCCAGATGAAAACCAACAGCGCCGCTGAAACCCGTTTGAAGAGCGCTCCCCTTCTCCCCCAGGCAACCGCGCCGGCAATGACGAGAACAATTGCTTGGAGCGCCGGTATGTTTCCGATCAAGCGGTGGACGAGATAGGTGGCCTTGCCGTACAGAAACGGAGTGATCAGGGGATTCAGACAAAGAAGTACGGGCAACAACGATAGCACCAATTGGAGTCTCGCGTATTTCACGTGAGTCCGCAAGATGAAGAGAAATGGAAGAACCACCATCCCCCCCCAAAAGATGAGACCGTATTTCTTGAGAATTTCCACCGGACTCACCACGAACAGATTCGATCCGAAATAGAGAAGTCCCTGAGGATGGGTGTGGACAATGTTTCCTGTCTGGTAGGAGGTCGACATTTTCCAAATGCCGAATACCACGGCGACGGAGATGGTGGCAGCAACGATGCGCACCCACTCCCTCCGACCGAATCCAAAGATTCCCGGAAAAATCAGGAACGTGCAGGCCAGCAGAACAAATCGCGACAGAACGTCGACATGCATCGCGCTGCCACCCCAAAAAAGAACCATGGAAACGATAAGGATCGACATCCTCCTTTCCCTTCCGTAGGCCATGCAAATGACGAGGAGAAGCCAATAAAGCGCCGCAGAGAGGTTTTGCCCGTACGCGGACCGGGCGAGCCAATCGAAACCGAATCCGCCTCCAAACAGGAGAAACAGAACAACACAGGCCATTCGAAATCCCCCAGGCGGCAGCAATTCCCCTGTGAAAACCACAAAAGCCAGAAACACAATCGGTGAGAGGATGATCGGGAGGTACCGCCAAAGATCCTGAGGTGAGAGTTCGGACCACACCGAAGCGGCTGCAAGCATCGGGTGGAAAGTCCCTTTCCTGGGATCGCTTTTGACGGGCTGGGATTCTCCCTCAGCGGGTTGGGCCAGAACACCTGGCGGATTCACGTCGTTTTCAAGGACGATGGTGCGGATGAAGCCGATATGGTCGCAATGATCCCCCCTGTAATCGATCGGTGCAGGCCTGAGTATGAATAGTACACAGACGGCAAAGGCGAGGATCCCATAAACGACTCGCGAGATGCCTGGATCGATGGAACTTCTCAGCCCGACCACTTTCACCGGCTTTCGCAACCTCATCCGGTCGATCCAGTATGCAGCAGCGAAAAAGACGAGCAGCGCGATTTCCAAGGCCGTCAGATAGAGAGAGAAGGAAATATCGAGCACGATTGCGATCCAGGAAGCAACGGAAATGGCCGCAAATCCAAAGAAAAAAGCCGCCGGTAGATGGAGGAGAAGACTGCCACCGTGGATCTTGAGGAACCTGGTGAGGAGAAGGTGGCCGGGGATGAGAGAGATTGCCAGCAGAACAATACAGCAACGGACGATCCCGGGAAAGATCCCAATGAGACCCGACAACGTGAGGCCCAGGAGGATCAACCCGATAAGAGGAGCAGAAATGACGTGGTAAGGCCTTCTCATTGGAATCGCTTTTTCACCAGGAAAAATAGATTGCGAAAACCATCCCGCCACTTCTCCAGCTTCACCTCACCAATCCTCTCGTGGTAATTCACGCGGTACTCCCCGAAACGAATATCCTTCGCCCGGATCGCTTCGATTTTGATTTCTTCGGAGAACGGCATCCCGCCGCTCGTCACGTTCAATCGAGGATATACATTCGATTTGAACACCCACATGCCCGATTGCGAATCTTTGATGTTCTTCCCGTATAAGACGAGCATCGCGATCGTGAGGATCATGTTTCCCATCCGATTCGAAAAACTCATGGCCGCCGGATTTTTCAGCGGAAACCTCGCAGCTGAAACGAAATCCAGATCGTTGTCGAGCAAATGATCCACCAGCTCGGCGATCTGCTCGGAGGGATAGCTCCCGTCACCGTCCATGGTAACAGTGATGTCCGCGGTCACTGCCGGAAGGCCTGCCTTGTAAGCGGCGCCGTACCCCTTTCGCTCTTCGAAAACGACCTTTGCACCCAAAGACTTCGCCACCTCGCCCGTCCGGTCTGTGCTATTGTTGTCGACGACGACGATTTCATCCACGCATGAAGGCATCGCTCGGATCACGTGTTGTATCCCCTCCTCTTCGTTGTAGCATGGAATCACAACGCTGATGGTCACATCCCTGTGCATGCATTTACCTCCAACCTCATTTTGTCCAATCACGAACTCATAAACCGCAAAACCCGATTCGCCACCGGAATGCTGCCCAGCAGATCCACTTCTTCGCTACCCAGCACCCTGAGCTTCTTGAACGAGATAATCAATATGAAAACACCCACAGCAACAGCAATCGCTAACTCGAAAATATTATCCACGCGAAGGACGATCGGGAAAAGCAATAAAACGGGCAGCGACGCAAGAAAGCACTTGCCGATATAGCGATACGGGATTCGCGCGTCATGCAAAAACCTGGAAAGCACCCGTTTGTATATGAAAGGAGACAGCGCAATAACCAGGCCAACTGGAAGGATCGCACCGGGCACGCCGAATCTGGGTATCAAAACGATGTCCAAGCCTATGTTTAAAGCTGCGAGCATGGTGCCGATGAGCAGATTAATATGCGTCTTTTCCATGACATACAGCGACATCGACAAAGGCGTCGCGAAAAATGATAACGTAAATATCCCGAAGAACACCTGCGTAGGGACCGCTGCAGGCACCATTTCATTGCCAAAGAGAATCGGAATCATCTTCCCACCAAACGTAATTCCAAAAAGGCAAATCGGTGCGCAGAGCAGAAACAGCACCTTGTAGTATTTATCGATAGCGATCACGAGATTCGATGCGTCCTTCTCGTAGACTTCGGAGAAGCCCGCCATGATGATGGGCCAAACCGTACCAGGGACGAATTCGAGCATTGTTTGCGGGAGGCGGTATGCAAGGTCGAAAAAGCCTGTTTCGACAGCGCTCCGGTAGTAAGCAAGAAACAGCGTTTCCGACTGCCTCCATATAATCATGTTGAGGATCCCCATTGCTGCGAAAGGCAGCGAAAATCTGAACAACCTTCTCCCTGCAATCCCGGGACCCGGGCTTCCAGCGCCTTCGGCTGCAAAATGACCTGCCGTTTGACTGAATAGCAAAACACATGAGGAGAGGTTACCCACGGCTGCGGCGACCAGAACACCGAGAACGCCACCGCCTGCGGGAATGAGAACGAGCAGGAGCGCGATGAATATGACGTGGTTTATGATGGCCGCCATGCTCAGGCGTTTCGTATCGTAGTGCGCCATCAGGATGTGGGCAACGAGATTGAAAAACAGCTCGAACAGCGAGAGCGCGACGGCGATGCAGATGATTTCCCCGAGCGCTTGGAAACGCTCGAATTGGAATAACTGTCCGAGTGCGTGCCTGGAATAATACGTGGCTGCGACGAGAACTATCCAGATAAGCGCCTGTACGGCCGCCACCCGTCGAACAAGACGAACCGCCCCTTGAGCATCTTTGGACACGCGCAGGGCGGGAAGAAATTTGAGCAACGCCTGTCCCAATCCCGCCCCCGCAATGATAGCGGAAAAAGTCAATATGGTCCGAACGAGACTGAGGACACCATAATCGTGACTCCCCAATCCTCTGACAACGATAACACCGCTGGCAAGACTGAGGATGAACCTACCCGTTCGCGCGAACACGCTCCAGAACACTGCGTTTCCAACCTGCCGCGTTGCTTCGCTCACCGCGTCCCTCCCTCAATACAGCCGAGCAGGAATGACTTGATCCCCAGGATCGAGGTGGGAAGCGCTCCTGAAGGATGGTTCGTCAGCAGACAGCCTTTCGAAAACCGATCCAACGGATCGTAGCCATGCATCGCCGCAAGCGGCTCTCTTCCCATAAAACTTGGAACGATCATGAGTCCAGGCGAGAGAAGGAACAATGTTCTTCCATAGGACCCGTCCTCGAAGAAGCACCCATACATTTTGAGTTCCTCTTCTGAAAGCAATCGCCCCCAGCCACTCTCTTCCAGAAGCTCGGCAATCCCTCCGGCCACACTTTCCTCGCACCAGAACCTTGCCATTGTCGAGTCGTAGAATGCCTTATAGTCTTTTCCCAGTCGATAACCGTTCCGCGTAATTTCCCCCCACACATCCACCGCTTTGGTGACATCCGTCATTCCATGGTCGCTCATCACGTTCACCGTTGCCGGTCTGCCTGCCTCCCGGGCTTTTTTGATGATGCTCTCGACGAATCCTTCGTACAGGCTCAGCTTCCGTTCGACCTCCTGATGAAATACTCCTCTGCGGTGCATGAGCTCATCGAGCTCCGCAGTGTAGAGAAACAAGATCCTTTCGCTGCTATCGATCGAGGAGAGAAGATCGCGCACATTTTCCGCTTCGGGTGTTCGGTACGTCCAAACGCGGTATGACAAGCCTCTTGACTCGAAACCGTCGAAGATCGACTCCACCGGCAGGCTCCCCGGACAATACGGATCGGTCCTCGAAGCAATATCAAAATCGGCCAGCAGACGGAGCGGGATATCATAGAGGTCGTAGTACCCTTTCACCAGGTCCCGCCGATCGATCATTCGCTTCACGAGCAGCCGAATCCTTCGCTCTAATGGATGGGGCAGTTCCGGCAAGAATCGCAGCAATCTAAAAGGCGACTCATGACCGGCGAGTCTGTACATCGCCCACGCCCCGTGACGGTTGGGGAGCTCGCCGGTCAACAGCGAGGGGATGGCTGCAGAACTGTAGCCGAGAACGGTGTCAAGAGGGGCCGATCGGTGGAGAAGGTTCCGGCAGAATCCGAAGCTCTCGACAATCTCCCATCCTAGGGCGTCTATTAGAAAGATGATGTGTACAGGTCTTCCCATCGACACTCCAGCTAATTGATTTTCTCAAAAAGTTCCCGGGCCCGCTCGAAAATCCCGCCCGTCGAATGACCGAATGCACGTGATAATCGATCCAGATGCGGGATGAACCCGCGTTCCAGTGCTGCTGTTCCCTCTTCACGGCGTTCCAGGATGACCGCAACGAGTCCGGACAGCCTGAGAGAATCCAGAGGAGATAACCGCATATTCCGAGCACCGACAAAGAGGGAACGCCACCAGCCAAGTTCCATCCGCTTCCCCAGCACGACAAGCTCGCGAAAATTGCCTGCGATATCACCCTCGCAACATCTCGTGCGGACGAGTTCATCCCAGGAATGTTTATCCCCCACCTGGAAAAGCCGGGCTGCCATTCCACGCCACAGCGCCAGCACGACTGCTTCCACTGAATCCCAAACGGACCCAAGAGACGCGTCTCCCTTTTGGAGCGCCTGCTGAAGATCTTCTATCGCTTGATGAGACCGTTCGATTTGATCCAAATCGTCCTTGGAGAGTAACTCTTGTATTTCCGGATACTCGGCGGCGTTACGGATATAAGACAACCGTTCGGTCGCGCTGGTGGAGTAAAGGTCCAGATATATTAGAAGCGCTGAGCCAGCATCCATGCAGGTTTTGTGCGCTGTATACATCGCATACCTCTCCAGACCCGGCGAAGGGCTGGTCCAATTTCGAGCAAAAAGACGCTCCTTTTCTATCAATCGATTCTCAAGCAGATAGAGCGCCTCTTTTTCATCGATCCGTGCGTTCGACTGCTTGCGCATCATTTCAGGGATTCCCGCATCCCCGTAGAGTACCCAGTGTGAATCGGTTATTTCCACAGTTCCCGGACGCGCCGGCTGCGCCAGGAGATCTTCCACTGTATAAACACCCACGTCCATCGAGGGAAAGATCTCAAAATCCTCCCCTTCGAGAAGGATCGTTGAAGCGGCTGCCCGGGCACGTCTCCTGCAGGACTCTAGGTCTGAATCACCTGATATAACGACATAAATGTCCAGATCAGAATAAATCTCCAGCCGACCGCTTGCATTGAACCACGCGATATCGTTTCGAGCGAAGCTCCCCGCAACAAAAACGGTCTTCACATTATTGCTTCCTAAAGCTTCGACAATTTTTACACATGTTTTGGTGGCGATAGCTGATAGGATGTCGCTGGGGTTGTCTTTCATGGAAAGGAGAAATCTGGGGTGTTCTCAAACCGGATGACCGGCCGGCGTATCAGATTCGTTTATACAAGAAATCGGGTATGTAGTACTTCTTCCTGTTCAGAACCACACCTATTACGTTTCCGTCGAATCGGACAATCGCATCCATCGATCTTTGGACGACTTCCCGTTTCGTTCGACCCGCATGAACGATCAAAACCACACCATCGACGTATGCAGACATGCGCGGTGTTTCCGGGGAGCTGACGACGGAGGGAGCATCGAATATCACTGCATCGTAGACTCCCAGGGCTTCCTTCACCAGTGCTGGAAAAACCCGCTTGAGATGGATCTGGATGATCGCAGGGTCCTGTTTGCCAACGTGGACCACATCGAGATTGCCATCCGTTGTGGAGTGGGCGATGGACGCCAAACTTCGACCGCCCGAGAAATAATCGGTGATGCCTGCTTCGTTGCTGAGAGAAAATATCTGCCTGAAGGAAGGACTGCTAGCATTCATTTCGCACAACAAGACACGCCCTTCTCCTTGCAAGGCCAGCATCCTGGCGAAACTCGTGCTGACCGTCGTGGTTCCCTCGGATGGAGTCGCGCTGGTAAAGAGAAGCGATTTCTTTGGCTTGCCCTCCAAAGAGGAATCAATGGAATTTCGAAGAATCCCGAGCTGCCTAAAAAAATCTTCTGGAAAACCGTCGAACTCCCCCCTTACCGGCCGAATGCGCGTCTCTCTCCTTTCTGGTACGGCGGTTGTCTCCCGAGAGGCCGCGGCCCGTTTCCTCCGCTCTTCCTCGGCACGTCGCAGGGCATCGAAAATCTTGCTCACCGCAGACCACCCCACTCCTCCCTGGGATGATCCACCTGATTTGCGAGTTCCTGAATGCTTGCCTCAACCGCCTTTCTTTCGATGATGCGCTGTTTTCTGAGGTAACTCCTGTGGAGCACTTTGTCGCAAACAGTATTGATCAGCCTGGGGATGCCTTCTGAGAATTCGAAGACCGCGTCATGCGCACCAGCGGAGAAGTGAACACCTCCCTTTACCATTCCCGCGATCCTCAAGCGGTAGATGATATACCTTCCAACCTCCTCCCGGCTGAGCCGATGCATGCGGAGGATTCCCGGAATTCGCTGTCTGAACTGGCGCAACTCTTTTCGCAGGAGGACCGCTTCGAGTTCCGGCTGGCCGATGAGCACAATCTGGATCAACTTATGCTGGTCGGTTTCCAAGTTGGACAACAACCTCAATTCCTCGAGCACATCAGCCGTGAGGTTTTGGGCTTCGTCAATGACGAGCAGCGGGTTTTGATTCATCGCGTATTTATCGATGAGATAATCGTTCAGCGCGGTTAGCATTTCCACCTTGGACCGGTTTGCAGTTTCGCATCCGAAATCCCGGAGCGATAAATAGAGCATCTCTTCGAATGTCACCCGCGTATTCAGAACGAAGGAAGCGTCGAGGCAGGGATAAAAGGTCTGGACGAACGAACGGATGACCGTTGTTTTTCCGATGCCGACTTCACCTGTGACCGCAAGGAATCCCCTCTTCCTGAAAATACCGTAAGCAAGATAAGCGAGTGCTTCCCGGTGAGCTTTGCCCTTGTAGAAGAACCTTGGATCGGGAGTGGCTCCAAATGGATTTTCTTTGAGATGATAAAACGATTCGTACACGCTATTTCCCGCCCCGAATTTCGGATATCGTCGCCAGCACAGGGGCGCCCAAGTATTCCTCAACCTCGGCCACGTTATTCAGAGAGTGATCGAGGCTCTCGAAGAAGAACGCCAAGCCCAGGGCGACAACGAGGCTCAGGAACGGACCCAGGGCGATCCTCACATAGTCCTTCGTTTTCTTTGAATAAGGAGCGCTTGCAGGGGATAGCACAACCACTTCCCATTCCGGATTACTCGCCATGGCAACAATGGCTTGGCCTTGTGTCTCGGTGAGGTTTTCGTACTTCGACTCTAGAAGTCCTATCCGGTGGTCGATTTCACTGAGCTGCATCGCCTTATCGGGGACCGCATCGATCCTGGACCTTGCGCTTGCGATTTCACCCTCGATGGATTGTTGCTTGGCCACCAGCTCATCGAGATACGATTCTTCTACCCTGTACGCGTTCTCCACTTCCTGCCTGAGTGAATTCTGTAGATCCTCGATTTGCTTGCTGATGGCGATCATCTGCGGATGTCTCGGTGTGTACTTATTGACCAGCTCCTCCTGTCGAATCCGGAGCTGCTGAAGTTGTTGCTTGATCATAACAATGATCCCGGATTGGATCTGCGGCGGAGAAGTTAGAGCCAGCTGACTCTCGAGCTCATCCTTGGGAAGTTTCAATAAACTTTTCAGATTCCCGACCTTCATACGCTGCGACGATATATCACTGTTCACGGAGGAAAGATTCGTCTCGAGCCTCGCTAGCTTGTCCAGCAGGAACTTTCCTTCTGCATCAAGACCGAAGAATCTCTCTTGGCTCAGAAATTCGCTTTTCTTTTGCCTCCAATGAAGAAGCTCGGAGCGAATGTCCTGGAGTTCCTCAGCGAAAAAGTCCGACAGTTCCGGCGGTGCTTTCCTCATCCTGTAATAGTCGGAATAGGCCTGCGTCACCGCAGCGCAGCCAATCTGGCATTCGAACGGTACTAATCCGCCGTAGCGAATCGCCAGGACGTTGGACTCCCCCACCACGTCTGCACGAACGGCGCCGGGATTGAAAACGGTATATTCGGGTAGCCCGCCAGCCTTTGCGGAATCTGCAAACAGCTCCCTGGCCTTTGAAAATACAGCCTCGGAAAGGATCACCTCGATCTGCGAACTCAGCTCCTCTTCCCACGAAAGATATCGAACTCCCCCCTTGAAGAGGTCGGATCTCTCCCCCCGCTGAATGAGGATCCGTGAGTTCGACTCCCAGGTTTGCGGCTGCATGGCATTGAGAGCGAGCACCAAAACGGTTGTGACGAGAACTATCGAGACGATCATGAGTTTCCTGCGGAAAACCACATTGAGGAAATCCCTGACAGTCGCTTCTTCTTTTCCCGTCAGCTCTTTTGTCTCAGCATTTCTTACCATAGCTTGGGTCCTATTCCTGTTCTCGGCCCGCCTGAGACCTGTAGAACTCGTACACAGCATCAACCTTCCAGACTTCCCAGCCGCGGATATACAGCTCCATGGGGGGCCTTAGAATATCTCTTAACGTAGTTACAAACTCCGCGACGGATTCGATTCTCTTCTTCGGCACGTAAACAATGTCGTTATTCCTGAGGAGGAAATCGTTCTGAATAGCCTCTCCCCTCATGATCGCTTCGATATCTACCTCCACTCCAACGACCCTCTCAACTCCCTCCCTGCGAATAACGACCGCGTGGTTGGCCTTGCCCTTTGTCGTTATACCGCCGGCAAGAGCAACTGACTGGAGAAGGCTTATCTCCTTATCAAAATCAAACCCACCGGAACGGGCAACCTCTCCCAGAACGTATACGACTTTCCCGGCCGACTCCCGCACGATGACAGAGAGATTCGGTTCTCGGAGAATTTCCTCAAAACGAGCCGTCAAGATCGTGTCCAGCTTCATAGGTGTGTATCCTGCCGCCATCACATCCCCCACATATGGCAGTGAGATCCTGCCATCGCTCCGGACAATGAGAGCTTGGGTCGTCAGATCCTGATGGTAGAGGAATACGATATCGAGTTTGTCACCGATTGAGATGATGTATTCATTCGTCTGATCCTTTGCGCTCTCGGTGAGGAATTCGCCCAGCTGTTCTTTTTCGAAAAACTGACCGGGAGGTGGCGGCTCCGCCTTTTTCGAAGCGCAGGCCGATAACACCAACCACAGGCCAATTAGAATGCTTACATACGCTTTCATCGCTTAAAAAATACTAGAATTTCCAGAAAATGAAAAGCAAACGACGCCATCGCTACCCGCGCGCCAAATTCGTTCGACAGCACCCGTGCAAGACCACAACCTTTTGAAAATGCAAAAGTTATCAGCTGCCCGGTAACCTGTCAAAAGAAAAAAGCGCAAAAAATATGCCAGCTTATCCCCTAGTATGCACCCTTCCTTGCGATGACTGCCGGTAGGGTTTTGAGGAATATCAGGAAGTCGGTTTTGAAGCTCCTGTTTTTCAAATACTCCATGTCCAGGCGCATCCACTCGTTGAAGCTGATATGGCTGCGCCCGGATATCTGCCATAAACAGGTGATTCCAGGCTTTACTTCCAGCCGCCGCCGGTGCCAAGCCTGATAACCCTCGACTTCCGATGGCAACGGGGGACGAGGTCCGACGATACTCATGTCCCCTTTGATCACATTGAAAATCTGAGGGATCTCATCGAGGCTCGAACGACGAAGGAATCCTCCAACAGCGGTGATTCGCGGATCGGCTTTTATCTTGAAGACCGGCCCATCTTGTTCGTTCAGATCTTTGATTCTCTCGCGCACCGCGTCCGCCTCTTTATACATGGAACGAAACTTGAAAAACTTGAACAAACGTCCCCCCTTCCCAACCCGATGCTGCTTGTAAAAAACAGGTCCGGCGGAATCAAGCTTTATCATCAAGACAATTATCGGGAAAATTGGGATGAGGAGGACCAGAATTCCGGTTCCCACGACCAAATCAAAAACCCGTTTCTCAATTTCGTAAGAAGAAGATGTCCGCATCTCAAAAGTCGCATCTGAGCCGTTTCTCTCACGAAATGACTCCACAAAATGCTGCTGATTCGGAGTGCCGATATGAAGGTGCGCTTTCATCATTTCTCCTAATCCACTGTTTTTCAAGTTGTTAAATCATCTCCCCCAACCCGTTGACGAAAAAAACCGCACGGCAAGCACCCGAATGCGGTATATAAAAAAACCTCCAGTAAATCTGCTAAAGCTATACCCCATTCAAACGCATCGTGTCATCGCACGAAACTGTCCGCGTGGCAGGAGCAAATCTTTAGCAAATACTCGAGGCTATCCTCCTTGTTTGGCGCTATTTTATCACGTTTTTTCGGTTTTGTCAAGAGCAAGAAAGGCGATCCTGATGCGGCGATATGCATTTTATTTGGTCTCGTATTTGCTTTTAGAATCTGTTAATATAATATATTACATCGGCAGCAGAGCTGCTGAGGATATGACGGCGATCTCAACTAGAGCCCAGGAGTGGTTCTGGGATCACGCAAACATGCTTGAGCTAATCGGACATAACGCCCTTTGGAGGTGAAACCACTTGAAGGCTCTCAAAATGAAGCCAGAGTCTCTCCTGCTTTCCCTGGTTCTCATTGTGCTCCCGCGTAGCGCTTATGCCTACCTCGATCCGGGGACAGGCAGTTACATTCTCCAGCTCCTCCTCGCCGGTCTTCTAGGCGCAGCGTTTGCGTTGAAAATCTTTTGGGTGAAGATCAAGACCTTCTTTGCCGGCCTCCTTGCCAAACGATCGAAGAATGAATAATCCCCCATTTTCCGGCCAACTCCCGAGCTCTTTTCGCGACCCGAGCGGATTTTTGTTTCAGCGAGATGGATCTCTTCTCCGCCAAGTCAATTACTTATACAAAGAACATTACGATCAGCTCAAATCATCCGGACTCTACAATGAACTCGTCAGCTCCGGACTCCTCATTCCACACAATGAAGTGGACATCCAGCACGCCGCTTCCGACCAAGCTTATAAAGTGATAAGACCCGATCTGATTCCTTTCATCTCATATCCATACGAATGGTGCTTCAGCCAGCTCAAGGATGCCGCACTCACAACCATCGAGATACAGAAAAAAGCGTTCGAGTTTGGAATGTCTCTCAAAGATTGCAGCGCTTACAATATTCAGTTTAGGAACGCCAGACCCATTTTCATAGACACACTCTCATTCGAGAAGTACCGCGAAGGCGAACCTTGGATCGCCTATAGGCAGTTTTGCCAGCACTTCCTCGCACCGCTCGCACTCATGAGCTACCGAGATATTCGATTGAGCCAGCTTCTGCGCATATATATCGACGGCGTTCCTCTCGACCTGGTCAGCTCGCTTCTCCCTTTCAAAACGCGTCTCAGTTTTTCGCTGCTTTCCCACATCCACCTGCATGCCAGGAGCCAGAGTCGATATGCGGACAAACCGATTGGCGTCCGTAAGAAAAAGATGGGGAAGCTGGGGTTCCGCGGCTTGATAGACAGTCTCGAAACCACCGTAAGAAAACTCAAATGGAAAACCCAATTTACCGAGTGGGCCGATTATTATGAGGACACGAACTACTCGCCCGGAGCGTTCCAACATAAGAAAGACCTCGTCGCCGAATTTCTCGACAACGTCCGGCCAAAGACTGTATGGGATCTCGGAGGAAACATAGGCGTGTTCAGCCGCATTGCTTCTGATAGAGGCATCCAAACCATTTGCTTCGACATCGATCCCGGAGCCGTTGAAAAGCACTATCAGGACTGCTCGCAAGACGGCGAAGCGCCTATTTTGCCCCTCGTGCTCGACTTAACCAACCCAAGCCCTGGAACCGGCTGGCAGAACGACGAGAGACTATCCCTCCAAAAACGCGGGCCTGCAGATATGATCTTTGCGCTCGCGCTGATCCACCATCTGGCCATTTCGAACAATCTGCCGTTCGAAAGAATCGCCGAGTTCTTCAGTCAGATTTGCAGCTATATGATCATAGAGTTCGTCTCCAAAAACGATTCCCAAGTCCAGAGACTTTTGGCCAGCCGGGAGGACATTTTCAAAGATTACAACCAACAAACATTCGAAGCTGTCTTCAAGAATTATTTCTCTATCGAAAGCTCCGCTCGAATCGTTGACTCCGACAGAACATTCTACTTGATGAGGAGGAAAGGGGATTGAAAAAGATTTTCGTGGTGCATCCTTTTCTGTTCGCCGTATCCCCCGTTCTTACTTTGTTCTCCCATAATGTCGGGCAGGTCGCCTTTTCCGAAGTCGCACTTCCCCTCGGCTTTTCACTGTTAGCAGCCGTAGTGCTGCTCGCCGTTTCCTTCCTCATATTCAGAGATTCCGTAAAGGCCGCTATTCTAGTATCGCTCTTTCTGGTGCTTTTCTTTTCCCACGGCCACTTAATGCGCTATGTCAACAACTGGTGGATCGGATCATTTCATATCGGAGGACAAAAACCCGTTCTTCTGTTCTGGCTCGTTTTGCTCATCTGCTGCTTTTTCCTCTTGCTCAAGACTAGAAGCAGTCTGGCGGCCTTAACCAAGGTTTTAACCGTTGCGGCTACCATCATGGTTCTGTTTCCTCTCGTCAATATCGCATCATTCAAAATCAGAGCGATATCGGGCCCGTCACTTTCTGGTACTTCCGGCGACGTTCTAACCGCCGTTCCCACCGCTGCAGATCAGCACGGTGGACCGGACATTTACTACATCGTTCTGGATAGATACGGAAGTGAAAGGGTTCTTAGGGAATTTCTGGATTTCGACAACAGCAGGTTCACACGGTCTCTGGAGGAGCGCGGATTCTATGTGGCCCGGGAAAGCAACGCAAATTACCAGATCACCGCCCACTCCATGGCATCATCCCTGAATCTCGAATACATCAATTATCTAAGCGAACAAATCGGGGAAAAATCCAGTAACTGGATGCCACTTTTCTCGAGGCTGCAAGATTACAAAATATGGAGGTTCCTAAAAGCTCGGGGGTACCTGTTCGTTCATGTGGGGCCAAAATGGCAACCGACAAGAAAGAACAAATATGCCGATCTGAACATCAACTTCCAGGCGTTTCCCGAATTCTCGGCACTGCTTCTAAGGACCACAATGGCGTTGCCGATACTCCATAAATTCGGAATTGGCGATCTGCATCTTGAAAAGGCGAAGCGGTTGCTGCACGAATTCGATAGGCTCGCTGAGATCCCATTAATGGCGGAGCCGACATTCACATTAGTACATATGCTCGCGCCGCACGGTCCATACGTTTACGACAAGGACGGGAGCTACCTTCACGCCGGCAAGGCCAGTAAACGATCACGTCAAGTGAACTATATCGAACAGCTGGAGTTCTTGAATTCCAAACTGCTGCAGCTCGTCGATGCGATTATGGAAAAGTCGAGCGAACCTCCGATCATCGTAATCCAGGGGGATGAAGGACCGTATCCGTCCACCTGCAGAGGACCGGATTACAGCTGGACCAGAGCTACGCAATCCGAGCTTCGCCAAAAGCTGGGGATCTTGAATGCATACTATCTGCCGGGTCTCGATGAAGATTTTCTATATCCAACAATAACCCCCGTGAATTCGTTCCGGCTCATTTTCAGACATTATTTCGATGCAAACCTGGATCTGCTCCCCGATAGGGTATACATCATGCAGGACGTGAATCACCTGTATAAGTTTTACGACGTGACGGACAAGGTCAAGTAGACGGGACGGGGGCCGGCTCCTCTTCTCTTCCTTCCTCCTCTTCTCTCTTCCTAATGATCCTAGACGCAGCGACGATCAATCCGAATATCATCCATATGAAATAGATGTAAATGTTATCTCGCTGATGGTCGGTTCGCAGCTGCTCGAAAAGAAGCATGACCAGTTGTATGTGGAGGATTGCAGCCAAATTTCCGAGGTTCGTTTCCCAAATGGATTTTCCTTTGAACGACAATGACAGTTTTGCGATCCTGTAGACGATTACCAGAAAAGCAGATAAGCCGACAAGGCCGACGGTGTACAGATAGAATATGTAGCCGTTATGCGGCCACCTCTCCGGTGTGCCATGCCTGCCATGCTCGTAGGCGGGGCCATGGCCAATCAAGATGTGTTCCGTGCTCTTAACGAGCGCGGGCTTCCATGTGCCGACGCGTGTCTCCGGCACCACTCCCTTGAACTGTGTTCCTCTAATCCTCTGGGTTATCGAGGCAGCGACGGTATATTTCTCGAGGAATGTCTGCCCGAGCGCGAAAAGCCCCAAGAAAATCACCAGAAAACTCACGTACTTGATAATGGATATCTTTTTCCTGAACAGGTAGAGAAAGTATACGACTCCTAAAATAAAGCCGAAAAACGCTCCCCTGTTTGCTGTTGCAAGCATAACGACGAATGTCACAAAGCCAATCGTGGTCCATACAAATTTCGAGAAGGGATTTTTAGCCCTTATGAAATAATACGCTATAAAAAAGAGCGTGACCGTTGCAAAGTCGGCTAGCATCCCGTGACTGGTCACGGCCCCGCCGAGCCGGATTCCTTCGACGCGGTATTTGAGCATACCCATACCAAGGCGCTTGCCCAAATGGATCCAACCTGGAATGATTGCCGCTCCCGGGAAAAACAGCTCGATTACGCCGGTAAGAAATACCAACCCCGTCGCGAAGGCAATTATTTTCGTGATCCTCACCAGCTTTTCCTCGTCGGTAACGAATCTCACGATCAAATAGAAAAATGCAAAAGCGGACACCTGCCTCCAAGTGATTGTCAATCCCTGTTTAATACCCTGGAATGTATCCACATTGAATAACGAGACGATATATGCACCAAACAAGAGCAGTACGAATTTATCGATTTCCGTTTTCGGAAAAAAGCGCTGCCTCTCCGAATGAGAGCGAATGAACCAGATGAGAACGATGAGCGTTACCAAGATGCTGTTGGTGCTACCGAGATATATCGCGCTCGGGAAGGGGAAGAGGAAAATAAACAAATACAGCGAGTAAATCATATCGAACCTGAACATGAGGGTCAGCAGCGCAGCTGCAACGGAAACCTTGATCAGGCGCCTGTGGGGAGTTACGAGCTCCCGGGCCAGGACTAACGACATGAAGGCAATCAGCGCGGTTATAGGCACGAACCGCCAAACTAAGTCGCTCACCCGTTTCTGTACCGCGGTGATCTTCAACAGAGTCTCCCATCAAAAGTGATTCTCGCACGATGCCGGCTGGATCCGAGAACCAGTCGGTAAATATTCCCGAAGGGGTCTCGCATTGGGCTCGCCCCTAACACGCCAATGACATGCAAGCCCCATTCCACCGTAAATTCCGAAATGACCCAGCTGTATTATATTATATTACAATATATTATCCAGTCAACCGGCCCCGGTAACAATCAGCCACGTTCGACCCTTCCGGGGAATATCCCCGATGCATCGGATATGGAGATTGTCGAGTGGAGCGCGTATGACACTGTAGCAAATATGCGTATTATTTACCTGAGGTTAGCAGAGTATAAAGAAGAGGCATCATGATCTCATGGTGCCCTGTGAAAGCGTGGCTCGCCCCGCACCCTTGGAAAGGCCTCGTCAGGACATTTTCCCTTACCCGGTATTGGGGAAGCATGTCGAAACTCGCTGCCGTTACACCCTCGGGTTTCCGATCCAGGTTGTAATTGACGGCCACGGCTTTCAAAAAAACTTCCGGCAGCACCACGGCGGAGCCAAAGACGATCACCACACCATTGTCGAATAGCTTTCCCACGACCCGTGTGAAGATGCGGAAATCCTTCATGGTGAGCTCGCCGGCCGCGGCCGCGGAAAACGACGGATGTTGGTGGGTGATGTCCGTCCCAAATGCCAAATGAACGGTAGCGGGAACGGAGTGTCCATATGCGGAGGTAAACAGGCTGTATCTTTTGTGCGGCGCATCGGACGCCTCGATGTAACGGCCGACTCCCTCGCCCAAACCCAGGCCCTCATCTTCAGCGAGCTTGCAAGCGGAGTTGAAATGATCCGCCGTTTCCTTCGACATACCGAAGCGCCCTTTGGGCAACTCCTCCGAAACATCCTCTGATGTCTCACCAAAGAATGCGATTTCGAGATCGTGTATCGTTGCGGACCCCGTGGTTGCAACGGCGGTGATAAATCCCTTATCGAGGAGCGAGTTCACATAGAGGGAGAGCCCGCACTTGAGCACATGAGCACCGAGGCACCACAGGATCTCCCTCTTCTCTTCCTTGGCGCGATGCATCGTTTCTGCGAGCCGTTTCAAGGACGCACCGGCCAGGACATCGGGAAACATCGCCGATAGGTACTCGAATTGCCCTTCGGATCGATTGGACTGAATGTTCTCGGGATCGACGAATTGATCGAGGCGGACTTTCGATTTTCTGCTGTTAATCGAAATCGACTTTGTTCTCGAAAGATCCTCCTCCTCGTACTTGCTCGGCATACCTCACCTTATTCGCCAGCTCGTATTCTTTCAGTACCGCAGAGATCGCACCGATGACGACCTTGCTCTGCATGAGAACGGGGATCCTATACTTATCATCCGTCAGCCATACTGTCAACCGCCCCTTGTGCTTGAAAAGTCCCGCGGATCGGAGAAGCGGTTCGACCACGATACAATCGAACGTGCCCGCTTCAACGCTGATCTGCTCCCTCCTCAGCACCTTTACGACGAGAGGGTAATTTTTTCCATTGGTATGGTTCGCTACAGCAAAGGATTGTCCGAGCTCGAGTGGAAGGGCGCGGACATAATAGAGGGCCGAAAGGACATCCTGAGTTCTCGGTGGGATGGAGACCACACGATCCTTGTAAATCGCCTTATGAGCCGATTGATCGAACTTCACAGCTTCGTCTTTCCGGTACTTTCCTTCTCTCAGATGCTTCTCGTAATAAAGACTCGTGAGCGATAAGGTATCCATAAACGACTCGAACCGATCCCGGACCTTGAAGAACTTCGAGAAGACCCTGTTCGAGCGCGCGTCTGAAATGATGTGGTAGCACGGCACGCTGTCGATATAGGCGATATTGCGTATCTCAAGCGTGGCTTCGCCGGCGCTAATGATGCCGTATTGGATGGAGTAAACGAACTTTTCACCTTCACCGAAGGAAATGTATTGAGGGGTTGGATTTTCGATGATCACATGTAGGGAATCTGCACCAGAGAGAGTATCTCCAGCAAGGATCAATGAATCCAGCTCTTGGCTTTGATCCATCAACGTTTCTTCTTGCCCGCTGGAATCCGCGAAGTGGCTGACGCCCACTCCCCCTGCGATCAGAAGCGAAAGCAGGAAAGCTAATCCATGATTAATATATCGCCGCTTATTCATTCGTAATTCCCTTGCAACATTTTATACAGAAGCAATATACGTGCTAAACCTCTTAATGGGAACCGTCAAAATCCGAAGCTTCTACAATTCGTTGAAGCTAAAAAGCTTACCTGTGTCAGGATCCGCTCAAAACCTCCCGATATACCTCGATTGTTTTTTTAACTGTGTTCTCATAATCGTACTGCTTGGATTTTTTCTTGGCCAAGCCCACGCAGCGTTCCCGCAGCTGCGGATCCGACAGCATTCGAATCATCGCCTGAGCGAGCTCAACCCGTTCACCGGGAGGCACGAGAAGGCCCGTTTCTCCGTCCTCGATGAGATCCGGGATTCCCCCGGTGTTGGTTGCAACCACCGGCACGCCGATCGCCTGGGCGTCCATTATCGACGTGCACAATCCCTCTAGACGCGACGATAGCACAAAGCAATCAAAAGTAGAGAGGATTTCGAGGACGTCATTCCGAAATCCCGTGAAGATGATTTTTTCCGTCATGCCCACTTCTTGCGCCTTACGCTCCAGAGATCGGCGAAGCTCACCCTCCCCCACTATAAGAAATTTTATCCCGCTCATTTTCTTATCGACAATCGCCGCCGCCTCGATGAAATCCACCTGAGACTTATGCGGGGCAAGCGCTGCCACGTTGCCGACGATCCACTCAGCTTTTTCCAAGGAGAATTCCTTTTTCAGATAACTCGTCTCGTTCATGCGGTCGAACTTTCCGAGGTCGATACCGCTCGGAACGAGTTTGATGCGCTCTCTCTCGATTCCGCACGCTATGAGAACATCGCGTACTCCCGTCGAGATAGCGAGATAAACATCGGCGCCGCGCCGGTACTTGAGCGCGCTGAATCGGTTGCTTCCCACCGCAAAGTCCACACGACGGCTCACTAGCAGCTTCGGCCTCGAGCGGAGGCCAACCGTCGCGAGAAACGCAACGCCGTGAGCGTGGGACGAATGCGAGTGGATGATGTCGAACGATTCCCTCCGGCATAAGCGCCTCAACCTCCACGCTCCCATCAAATCGGCGCTTCCGGCGATGGGGACATCGAACGTGGGAACGCCCAGTTGCTTTGCGCGCTCCCCGATCCTGCTGCCTGGAGGCGATGCAAGGGCCGGACTGCAGCCCGCGTCGCCAAGCCCCTTCATCAAAAGCTCGAGCTGCGCCTCACCCCCCCTCCACGTTTCCTCGGAATCGACCATCAGCACGCGTGCGGGAATGCTCATAATGTCAACCAACCGCCTCGTTGCAATAATCGAGGAACGACTCGGCAATCCGCTTGCTTTGGTATCTCTCATGGAGCAAGCGGTACGCGCGGGCACCGATCCCCGCGTTGTCTTCCGGAGAGGATGCCAGGTAATTAATTTTTTCCGCCAGTGCTTCCGCATCTCCGGGGGGAACGAGGCATATGGTGTCCCCATCCACGAAATGCTCGCGTATCGCCCTGCTTGCCGCGGTGACCACCGTTTTCCCCATTGCCATACATTGATACACTTTGTTTGGCACCACCCGCAGCGCTTTATCCGTCTTTCCGAAGATGCCGAGGCACAACGATGCGGAGCTGATCCGGCCGGGGAGGGACTCGGTCGGCACCCGCCTCATCAGACGAACATTCTCCAGACCTTCCGCGTTAACGTACGATTCGACATCTTCGAATGTCTGTCCACCCCCAATGAGCTCGAACACGATGTCTTGCTGATTACGAAGCGCCTTTGCCGCTTCGACGATCGTTGGAACCCCGTGTAGCGGAAGATAGGTTCCATAGAATAATACTGTGAACTTCGATGGTTCTCTTGGGATGGACTCAAGTTGAGCTTCACCGCCAATTGGCAGCTTGAACAGCTCTTCGTCGAAACCCACAGGCAGCACCCGCACCTTGTTCTCGGAAGCACCGAGTTGGGAGATATAATATTCTGCATGGGCCTCCGTGTCGGCCAGCACCAAATCTGGAAGTGCCAGCGACATCCGGTCGAGATTCTTGTTGTGCCACGCTTGCAGCGAATATTCGCCGGCATCCCCGCGATCGCGCACCTTCGTATCGAAACGAGAAACAAGCGGATCGAAAACAACGATTTTTCTCGTGAGTTTCCCGAGAAGCCAGGCGAGAGGAACGTCCTTATGGCGGAATTCCGGCACGTAGATCACAGAAAAATCCCTTTTCGAGAACATGTATTTCAAGAACAGATTCGTATAGCGGACGGGCAATCGTTGCTTGTGGGATACATGACATTCGCTGACCCCAAGCCCGAGCTTCTCGAGTCCCTTTCGAAGAACGGTACTGCGCGGATATCCCGTCACAAAACCGCCGAAAACGCAGACACCCTTTAATTTTTTCTTTTTAGTCTTTGATATTCCCATGCTTTTGCATATTTGAGAAAGACACCGTATGAAGACAGCAGGCATAGCACAAAACCCTGCACTCCGTCTAGGATACCACCCTGGAGCGCATACATTCGTAAGAAGCGGAACGGTGGATGGAGAACAGCGTTCAGGATCGGATGCCGTCCTCCCCTTTCGATGTAGTCTTTTGCACCCCGGCTGCTGTAGTCGTTGATCTTTCGGAAATGATGCTCGACATCCGAGTACGGAAAATGATGAAGTGTCGATTCGAGGATGCCGGCATCTCCATCGAGCGACACTTCTTCGTGAACCTCCCTCTCGTTGTATATTCCGAAGGTTTTGCGAAACAGCCGAAGGACCTTGTCCCGCTGCCAACCGCAATGATGAATCTTTTTGCCCAGATACTCGCTGTTTCGCCGGATCCAGAATCCCTTATTGGGCAAGCGGGACGAATCAAGCTCCTGAATCTCCGACCTGAGTTGCCTGGAAAGGGTTTCATCCGCATCCACAACGAGCACCCAATCGTTCTTTGCGCGAGCGATCGCCCAATTCTTCTGCCTGGCGGCCGAAGGGTAGGGGCGCCTGTAAATTGTCGTCGGGAATTCCCTGGCGATTTCAACAGTGCGGTCGGAACTGAATGAATCCACCACGATCACTTCGCCGAATCCATCGAGCGCTTCGAGACAGCGGCGGATATTCTTCTCTTCGTTGTAGGCGGTTACTATGACAGAAATATTTTTCAGTTCCACCGCTATCCTTCTTTCAACCGATCGATGGCTTCGATTTGCTCCATCACGGCCTCGGGTGTGATCCCTCCCATGCACGGTGAGCCAAACGGACACCTGAGAAGCCTGCACGGAGAGCATGAGAGCCCCCTGTAAACATACGTGTCGAACTCGCCGCCCATGTGCCACTCCAGCGGACTGGTTGGGCCAAAGATCGTAACAGTCGGTACGCGGGTACAAGCGGCAAGGTGTTTCAGCCCGGAATCGATCGTTACCAGGCATCCAAGATGCTTGAGGAATCCAGGTAGTGCAGGCAGTGGAAGGGATGGTCCCATGAGAGCTCCCGGATCGCACCGCCTTGCAATAGAGAGAACTCTCTCTTTCTCTCCGGGTCCCCAGATGAATACAACGTGATTGCCCTGGTGAGCCAGCCGATTCGCAAGCTCGATGAAGTGCTCATCCGGCCACGCTTTCGCCGGGTAAGGATTGCCCGGATTCAAACCGATGACCCCGCCTCGATCCAGCGCTCCTGGATCCAAACCCGCGTCGATGAGGGCTTTCCTCCCTTCATCGACGTCTTCATCCTCGGGTTTGAGTTCCGTCAAAAGGCGTCTCGCCGGAGCCTCGATCCCGATATGCCTGACGATGGCCAGAGCACAATCCTGAGATGTGCGGGGGATCAACCGACCGTTTTTATGTATTGCCCTCGGTTCGACATTTGTGTAAACCAACTTCCTCACACGGACGTCGAAGCCGACCCGGACCGGTGCGCCGGACAGCGCGGTAATAAGCGCCGACCTTGGATTCGAGTGAAAATCGAGCGTCCAAGCTGCCCGCAGACTCCTCACATCCTCGACATATTGAATGAATCGAGTCAAACCGTCTGACCCCCTTACTGACGGCGGTTGCGCCAGTAGCACATCGATGAAATCCGCCTTCTTGAGGAGATCGTGATAGTGGCTGTCAACGACAAAAGCTATCGTTCGCACGAGCCCGGATTTCTTGACCGCCTCCAACGCCCCGAGCGTGGCAAGGACGTCGCCCAGCTGACGGAGCCGGATCGCAAGCAATGTCGCTTCGTTATTATAGTTAAATTTGCTCATCCCCGAAACGCTTCGATCACTTCATCCAGCGGGCGATCTGGGAGAACGCCCTGTTACATAACACTCGCCTTTTTTCGAATGCGCGTATTGTATCAGCGACGAAGTCCGCGCCGCAACTTGGATATGCACTAAGGATGCACAAGGTTCGCCCGGCATGTCAGGCGATCCATTCAACGTATAGTGTTCGAGGATTTTGATCTTGTAACGGCATATCTCGCTTGCGACAATAGACCGCACGCGCGAGATGAAGCCACGGCTGCAGATTGGATCGAATTCAATTAAATACGAAAACCGAATAGCCATGCCAGATAATTCCGCCCAGCGATCAGACGACGATCTCCTCGCCGGAGTCCGGAAAGGTTTCGAAAAATCGTTCATGCAGACGCCGCTCGAACAGCAAATCGCTAGATGCGATGGATACGAACTGGTACCACTGTTCGAGCGCTGGTTGCCCGATAACCAACCGATTCTCGAGGCGGGTTGCGGTTCGGGGAGATGGGTCGGCTGGTTTCTGAAACACGGGTGGGAAGCGGCCGGTCTCGATTGGAGCGAGGCACTGTGTGCACGCGCCAGAGAAAATCTTCCTGCGGCCCGGTTCGAATCGGGAGATATTAGGGCGATGCCTTTTGCCGACGGTGAGTTCGGGGTCGTCGTTTCGCTGGGATCCGTGGAACATGCTCTAGAGGGTCCGGAGCCGGCGCTTCGCGAGTTCTATCGCGTGCTGCGCCCGGGCGGAATCGGGATTATCTCCGTTCCCTTCAACGGCCCGGTTAGAAAGACAATGAGATATCTCAGATGGCCCGCCCATCGAGCTAAAGCGATCCCATGGTTGCGGCGAGCTTTCGGGAAGCCCGGTTGGAACGGTCGAAGCTTGAGAGATGCGAAGAGGCAATCAGCGGTCGCAGCCGATTGGACGGCTGTCTATCGATGCGGTGAGCAGGGTTGGCATTTCTATGAATATCATTTCGCGAAAGTGCAAATGCGTTCCTTCATCAGCAGGACGGGGTTTCAGATTATCGAGGAATTCGTCGCGATAGCGGATGAGGGAGTGCTTCAGAATTTCGGCCGAATAGCTGGGCGATTCCACATTTCTGAAGGACGCGTGAGGCTTTCCCCGATTGGCAAGCTGCTCCGGATGTTGCTGCCCGGCCGAATGGTCGGACACATGCTCGTATATGTCATTCGGCGCGATTAGCGTCGCAGTAAAGCCCGCCTGGAACCTAACCGGAATCCGCCGCCCCAGCCGAGGATGACCCCTGTTCGAGAACCCCGATTACAAGCCGCTCGACCGCTTCAACTTCCAGTCCTTCGAGACACGTGAGATGATCACAGAAGTGACTGTGGCACGGCCGGCACGCGACCGGAACATAAGCAGCACGGAAAGGACCAAAGCGCTCATAAGGGAACCAGACATCCGGCTCGCTGCTTCCAAAAATGCCTACCGTCGGCGTTCCAACGGCCACCGAGAGGTGCATCGCCCCGCCATCACAGTAGACTCCCGCACTCAGCTCCCCCATGACCGCTGCGGCGTCTCGGACGGAAAGTTCGGGAAGATAGGCAGCACCGTTTCCCAAGGAGTTGCGTAACCGATCCGTGAATTCACCGCCCTCTCCGGGTCCACGAAACACGACGACCTCCGCCCCGAGACGAGCCTTGAGACCGGCGGCCAGCGAAGCGAAGGACGCGACAGGCCACCGCTTCACCTCCCACTTGCCTCCCGGATGGATGCCGACTTTTTGCTTTGCCACGTTTACGCCCAGCCCATCGAGAAGCACTCGCGCCCGACGGCTCTCTTCGGGGGAGACGGTGATCCGAGGTTTCTGGATATCAGCATCTATTCCCAGCGTGTTCAAATAATAGAGGTGATGCGCTGCCGAAGATCGAATGTCGGCGGGGACGTGAACAGTGTGCGTGTACAGATGCCTCCGGACCCGCCTCGTTCCACCCAGCCGGAATCGTGCGCCGGTCGCCCATATCAGAAACGCGCTTCTCGGATTCGATAGCAGGTCGATCGCCAGTGCGAAACGCCGCTCGCGAAGGCGACGGATCAGCCGAACGGTGGCAGCGACGCCTTCACCGGGATCCGGCACGCGATGCACGGCTCTGATCGCGGATTCGGGATCCAGCAGCTCGGCCCCAGGTCGTTTGGACAGATAATCGATATCGCATTTAGGGAACCTCTGTTTGATCGCATAAGCGAGTGGGAGAGTGAGAATCACATCCCCGAGATATTGAAGGCGGCTCACAAGGACGGGCGCACCTCGAGAGAGCGATTCAATGACTGTCTCGATTCGATTCGCCATCACCCTGTTCACTCGCTCTTCTTTTCAAGGTCCCGTATCTTCGCCAGCACATCGCTGGATGCATGCGACTTCGGATCCCCGACGATCACCGTTTCAATACCCAGTCGTTTGGAAGTCTCCAGCTCGGGAACGTTGTCCACCGTATAATCCGTTCCTTTTGCGTGGCGGCGCGGCCGCAGCGTCTCGAGAAGCACGCACACATCCGGTTCTGGAAACAGCAGCACTGCATCAACCCACCGAATCGAGGACAGCACGGCTGCACGGTCCGATTCATTCAGGGCCGGGCGCCGGGTGCCTTTGATCTTCCGCGTGCTTTCATCATCGTTCAGAGCCACGATGAGGAAGTCACCCTTTTCTTTGGCGCTCTGGAGGTATCGAACATGACCCACATGAAGAGGGTCGAAGCAGCCGTTCGACAGGACTACCTGCTTTGCTCCGGTGCTTTGGATATAGGCCAGCAGATCACTTGCAGTTCGAAAAATCGGTGCTCTCTTGCTCGAAGACACAATGAAGCTTTCTAGCTGGATGCGATCGAGGAAGGATACTGTTCAAGGCGAGCGCGCAGCTCCTCAGGGGAGACCGTGGCCGTCCCCCTTTTCATAACCACCACCGAAGCCGCATACGTCGCCATTTCGGCAGCTTCGGTAAGCGTGGCTCCAGCGGCAAGAGACAGCGAAGTGACGGCCGACACGGTGTCCCCCGCTCCCGTTACGTCTGTGGCCTCATTACTCCCGATGACACCGATAGTGCTCCGGGTTCCACCGGGCTCGCGCACGAACATCCCCGAGCTTCCACGCGTAACGATCACCCCTCGAAGCCCGGCTTCGGCAACGAGTTTCTCGGTCATCGTCTCAAGATGAGCAGTTCCGCTCGCCTTCAGGTTCAAAGCCTCAATGACCTCCGATTCGTTTGGCGTTGCAGCCGTCGCTCCATTGTAATCCAGGAGGTGGTGGCGGCTGTCCACAACGATGGGAATGCCCAGTGTTCGCCCCATTTCGATCGCTGCGTCGCTAACCGGTCCGGGGACCACGCCCATTCCGTAATCGGAGATCAACACCACATCGCTTTTTTGGACCGCCTCACCCATGCGTTTTTGGAGAATCCTCGTAAGAGGAGATCCGCTGTCGATACAATATGAACGGTCGATGCGGACGACCTGCTGCCGCTGTGCGTGCAGTTCTCCCGCAACGACCCGAATCTTCACTGCTGTTTCGATTTCTGCCGATCGCAGGATACCGGATATGTCCACTCCCCGCTCTTCGAGAAGCCCTAACAGGATGCTTCCCTCAGGATCTTCGCCGACCAATCCAATGGCCTGCGCCTTGGCCAAAAGCCCCGTAACATTCTGAGCGGCGTTAGCCGCCCCGCCAGGGTGATGGTCCGTTTTGCGGTAGGTCACGACGAGAACCGGTGCTTCCCTGGACACGCGCTCAGTATCCCCAATCATGTAGCGATCCAGGATAAAGTCACCGACTATCGCAACCCGCAACTTTTTGAAATCGTCCAGCAATTTGGACAACCGTTGATTCGTCATCTCAACAATCCCTCCGTGGGAGAACAACGGCGCGACATCGGGATATTCTACCCCGCGTTCAGGCAGATATCGACCCCTTTTTCGCAGCAAGGACCACATGCTCAACGACTTTCTCCGGGCTGATGCGTTGAAAGCATTCGAGGTGCGTAGGGCATTCCCGGAGAAAACAGGGGGAACACAGGACGGGCTCCCTTGCGACCGCAATGTGACTGCCGAGCGGACACGTCCACCTGGGGGATGTGGATCCAAAAATGACTACTGCCGGGATTCCAAGGGAGCCGGCGACATGCGAGGCTCCGCTGTCATTCGAGACCAGAACGTCCGCCCCTTCTATCAGCGCAAACAATTCCCCGAGTGTGGTTTCGCCGCTCATGTCGAAGGCGCCTTCGATGCCGGAAGCGATGCGCGCGCACACACCTTTTTCAGAAGGCGCACCGGCCAGAACCACTGGGAACGAGCGCGCAAGCCGCCTGACCGCCTCCCTGCAGAAAGGCTCCGGCCACAATTTTGCGCTGCCGTAAGTTGCACCCGGGACCACGAGGCAATAACCGCTATCAGGTGCTTTCATCGCTTCGAGCTTCTCAACGAGCGAAGCCCGCTCGTTATCGAAGACCTCGAGTCGAAGTGCAGAGACATTGCCGCTGGATTCGATACCCAAATGTCTGAGCGCAACTTCGCCCAGACGCAAGTAGCTCTGGGAGAGATGCTCCTCCCGGAGTCCGGATGGACGTATCGATGTCGTCAAAAGCGAACGGCGGCCGTCCGCTCCAAATCCAACGCGGCAGGCAACCCGGGCGAGAAAAGGTGGAACGGCGCTGGAAAAGGATGGGGGGAGAATCACGGCGGCAGAAGCGTCGAGCCGCCTGATCATTCGCGCCCTCTGCCTCATGCCCCGCAGCATGCCCTCGCTCGAATAAACGAGGAGCTCGTCGATACCCTCGACGCCCAAAAAAACACGAGCGGTATAAGACGGAGCCATTACGGACAGGCGTACTCCCGGCGTTGCGGAAAGCGTGCCGAGCAGCGGCAGGCTCATCACCGCATCCCCCAGCCAGTTGGGCGCGCTGACGATAACCTTGGGGAGTGGCGGTGTCATAGAATTCTATTAATTGACCAGGCCGAATTGGAGATCATAGAGCTTTCTGTAAACGCCGTCCGAAATGAGGAGTTCGGAATGTGTGCCACACTCTTTCATGACTCCGTTTTCGAGCACGAGGATGCGGTCGGCGTTCTGAACGGTGGAAAGACGGTGGGCGATTACGAACGTTGTCCGTCCTTTGAGCAGCCTTTCGATCGCCTCTTGGACGAGCATCTCGCTTTCGGTGTCCAGCGCGCTCGTCGCCTCGTCGAAAATGAGGATCTTCGGATCTTTGAGAATCGCCCTGGCAATGGCGATTCGCTGCCGCTGGCCGCCCGAGAGCTGCGTGCCACGTTCGCCGATAACCGTGTTATAGCTTTCCGGGAGCTCGACGATGAAATCATGCGCGTTCGCCGCCTTGGCCGCCTGGATGATTTTTTCCGCAGGATAGTCATCCCGGCCGTAGGCGATGTTGTTTTTCGCCGTATCGTTGAACAAGATCGTTTCCTGCGTCACAATGCCCATCAACGAGCGGAGGGAGCGGAGCTGGATGTCGCGGGAATCAACTCCATCGAAGAGGATCCGGCCGGAGGTCGGCGTGTAAAAGCGAGGAATCAAATCGACCAGCGTTGTTTTCCCCGCACCGCTCGGCCCAACGATGGCAATGATCTCGCCCGGCTCTACAGAGAAATCCACTTCCCTCAAGACCGGTTTCCCGGGCTGGTATTCGAAATCAACCGTCTCAAACCGAATCGACTTCTCGAATGTGGCTTCTCTCCCGCCAAAACGCTCATCCAGCGGTTCGGCCGGCAGGTCGAGAATCGCGAACACCCGCTGCGCGGAGGCGAGACTTTCTTGGATCACGTTATTTAGCTTGCTCAGGTTCTTGACCGGCGTCACCACCCATATCATTGCCCCGACGAAAAGCATCAAATTCTCAGGAGCAATTACGCCTCTCAGCACCAGGCTGCCGCCGTACCACATGATGAGAACCACCGAAATAGTGCCCAGGAACTCCGAACTGGGAGAAGAGAGTGCGCCCCATAGCTTCATTTTGAGGAACTGTTTCAAATGCTTGTCACTGAAGCGGTCGAACCGCCGCTTCTCGTGCTCGCCCGCATTGAAGGCCTTCACGACCCGCATGCCCGAGATTGTCTCTTCCAGCACCGCCGTCATTTCGGCCATCCCTTCCTGCGTGCGAAAGCTCCTCTTCTTGAGTTTTTTGCCTATTTTACCGACCAGAAGGACATTCAGCGGCAGGACGACGATGGTGAGAAGGGACAGCTTCCAGCTGATCGAGAGGATGATCAGCAGTGCTATCAGAGTCATTAGAACGTTCCGCAAGATGCTGGCCGCGACGCCTACGATGGCCCCACGCAGCTGTGTGACATCATTGGTTATTCGCGAGATGATGTGCCCCGTTTTTTCTCTGGCAAAGTAGGAAAGGGGCAAGCACTGGACATGCGCATAAACCGCGCGCCGGATTCTGTAGAGCACCTTCTGTTCGAGATAGACAGTCAGGTACGTTTGAATGTAGCCGAAAATGTTTTTCAAGAAAATAAGAACGAGAAAAAGAGCGCAGAACCGGTACAATCGGCTTTTTGGATCCCCAGCGTAAATGTAGGCGTTGAATCTGGATGAAACGCCCGCCTTGAGTTTTTCAATTCCACCAGGAAGCGGGATCCCTTCTGTGCCACTGGGCTCATTTTGGGCTGCTGCGCTTACGTCCGTCCGCTCATCTTGAGATTTCCCGTAAATGACTATTTTCAAAAAAGGTGGAATGAGGGTAAGGGAAACGCCGCTCAAGGTAGCAAAGATCGTTATGGTAACGAGGAGAACGATTCCCTTGCGCCAATACGGCAAAACATATTTCAACAGTCTCGAATACATATATCTGCGGTACCGCTTTCAAAAGGATTATTTTACACCGGCAAGGTGAAAGAGGGTATCGATTTTTGAAAAGAACTCTTCGAGGGAAAGCTGTTGTCCCTTGACTCCCTGCAGGATCTGCACCCAGGGAGTTCCTCTCGGTAACCATTTCGAATCGTCATGCCTCGTGAAGAGTCCAATAGTCGGTATGTTCATGTTCACGGCGAAGTGGAAGTAATCGGTGTTCCCCGAGATCATCAAGTCTGCACAGCTCAATAGAGCGATTCCCTCTTTGATATTCGCAGGCTGGAGACCCAGCAAGTCTGCGACTATGAGAGACTTAAAGCGCTCGAGGCCTTTGCTTTCGAGGTTGTTCGATAAAGCCAAGACCTTCGCAGGGTACCTCCGGCAGAAGTCGTTCACGAGATAGGCGAACGATTCATCGACCAATCGGTGCCCCCCCTTGCCAACGCCCGGATCGACGGCAAGCAACTTGATCTCCTTGCTCGGCTTCCTGAAATGGATCATCCGGCGGGCCCAGCGAATGTCCTGCTCGGGAAGGTTCCAGCGGGGGAGCTGTGTATCCCGTCCAAAGCCAATGGCGTTCAGGAAACTCAGCGCTCGGGTTGCCTCGTAGCTGGTATCATCGCTGCATCTCAACTCGCAGTTGATAAAGGGGTATGTGAACTCCTGGGAGAAACCGACGCGGATTTTCGCTTTCGTGATAAGAGCGAGAAGCGACCGGGCGAAATTGAACTCGCGACCGAGGAGAAACACGACGTTGAAATCCCGCTGCCTGAGACGCTTCAGAAGGGAGAAATACGTAGTGGATGTGAGCGTGAGATGAGACGGCTCATAGCTGATCATTTCGTTTATCTGTTGAATCATGCGGATGAGCTCGCTGTTTCCCTCGCGGACGAGGAAAGAGACCCGCATTTCCGGAAATTTCGACTTCAACTGCTTGATGACCGGAGAAAAGAAGAGAAGCTCGGTGAGGCTCCCCGAATCTATCACCAGTATCCTGGAGTGGTTTCCTATGTCCCCGGGGAGAGATATCCAATCCGATCGCGCCACCCTGTCCAGGGCGGGTGCGATGAGCTTCACCATCATCTCATTCTTCTGCTGCAGGGGCAATGCGCGCATCCGTTTTGATTCCAATGGCTTTTGGCGATATTAGTGATATCAGTGAAATTGGAGAAATCCCACGGAATTCTACGCAATTTGGAGGCCAACTACTTCCAGATAATCGTTCTCTCGATCGCCTCGTCGGCTGCATTGATGATGATGAATTCCAGGTCTTCCTTGATCGTTTCGGGGATTTCGTCCAGATCTCGTTTATTTTCAAGGGGAAGGATGATCGTCTTGATGCCCGCCCGGTGCGCCGCAATCACCTTGTCTTTGATCCCACCGACAGGCAGCACCTTTCCTGTGAGAGTGATCTCTCCCGTCATCGCGTAATCGTTTCGTATCGGTTGTCCAAACATGAGAGATGCAATTGTGGTTGCTATCGCCACTCCCGCGCTTGGCCCATCTTTCGGTACGGCGCCGGCGGGGACGTGCACGTGAATATCGTAATGATCGAAGAAGGAGCTGTCCTCGGCATCTTTGAGATAATTCGCCTTTATGAATGACATCGCGGCTTCGGCGCTCTCCTTCATTACGCCTCCGAGCTGGCCAGTGAGCTTGAGAACGCCGGATCCCTTCATCTTCAACGCTTCGATGAAAAGAATTTCCCCTCCCGCAAGGGTCTTCGCCATACCCGTAGCCACGCCGACCGCAGGTCTTTTCAAAGCCGTTTCCCGGCTGTATTCCTCGACGCCCAGGTATCTCCTCGCGTTTCTCTCCGTTATTTTGAGGCGTCTCCGGTTGCCGGAAGCGATCCGTCTGGCCACCTTCCGGCAAATGCTTGCCAATTTTCTCTCGATGTTTCGAACACCAGCCTCACGCGTGTAGTACAGGATCATGTGGCGCAGCCCCTCGTCGGTGAAGCTTAGAACTCCGTCGGGGATCCCGTTCTCTTCTAACTGCCGCGGAACGAGATATCGTTTCGCGATCTCCATTTTCTCCAGCGTGATATACCCCGGAAGCTCGAGCACTTCCATTCGATCGAGCAGCGGTCTGGGAATCGGATCGAGAAGATTCGCCGTAGTGATGAAAAAAGTTTTCGAGAGATCAAATGGAATGTTCAGGTAGTGGTCCTCGAAAGTGTGGTTTTGGGCGGGGTCCAGCACTTCGAGCAAGGCGGAAGCTGGATCACCTCGAAAATCGCTCCCCAGCTTGTCGATCTCATCCAGCATGAACACCGGATTGCAGCTGCCCGCATTTCGCATTCCCTGGATGATCTTGCCCGGGAGCGCCCCGATATAAGTTCGGCGGTGACCTCTTATCTCAGCTTCATCTTTCATTCCCCCCAAGGACATCCGAACGAATTTCCTCTCCATTGCTCTAGCTATCGATTGCCCAAGCGATGTCTTTCCCACACCCGGAGGTCCAACGAAACACAGGATCGAGCCTTTCATGGACTGCTTGAGTTTCTTCACGGAAAGGAACTCGAGAATCCTCTCCTTCACTTCTTCCAGATCGTAATGGTCTTCGTTGAGCACTTTTTCTGCCAGCTTGACGTCCAGGTTATCCGTCGTCCCCTCCTCCCAAGGGAGCTCTAAGATCCAATCCAGATATGTTTTGGAAACGGTATACTCCGCTGCACCAGGCGACATTTTTTGGAGCCGGTCGAGTTCCTTGTCCGCTGCTTCTCTGGCTTTCGGAGAGAGTCTTGCCTGTTCGATCTTCGTTCGGAGCTCCTCGAGCTCCAACATGCGATCGTCCTCATCCCCCAACTCCCGCTTGATGGCTTTTAGCTGCTGCCTGAGATAATATTCACGCTGCTCGCGATCCATCTCCTTCTTCACATCTGACTGGAGTTTCTTCCCCAGTTGGAGAACTTCCAGCTCATCCTGAAGATATTTCGAAAGCAGCTTCATCCTTTCGAGAACGTCCGTCTTTTCGAGGAGCTTCTGTTTGCGCGCAGAATCAATGTTGAGATTCGTGGCAATCAGATCGGCGATTCGACCACCTTCCTTCATGCTGCTGATCACGATTTTCAGCTCATCGGGGAGGCTCTCCGATCCGTCGATGATCTTGCTAAACGTATTGATTGCCGCGTTGATATAGGCCTTCAACATGTCCGTGCTCTCTTCGACTTCCTCCAGCACCTTCACTCGCCCTTTCAGATACGGAGTGACTTGTGTGACTTCCTCCAGGCGGATTCGCGCAAGCCCTTGCCCCATCAATCGCATTTCCCCGTTCGGGAAGCGGATCATTTTCTGGATATGAACAGCAGTCCCCACCTCGTAGATGTCTTCGGGGCCAGGCCGTTCAACTTCGGTTTCTCTCTGTGTAAAGGCGCCGATTATTTTATGGTCGGCCAACGTTTCGTCCGCAAGCCGCAGCAGATTTGGATCGTTCAGTACCAGGGGCACCATCATCATGGGAAACACGACAGCATCGTTGATCGGTACGATGGCCAGCTCGGATGGCACCTGGCTCATTTGGACGAGTTTATCCTCGAAATCATGACCTGTCTTTAGTGTCACCAGTGACTCCCTTTAGATCAGCAACATTTATTCGACCTCGATCTTTTTCTTTTCCGTGCTTTCGAACGTCCTCTTCAACCGAACTTCGAGAAATCCATTGGAATAGCTTGTCGAAATGCTCTGGCTCTCTACCGGTACGGGAATGCGAATAAAGCGCTGAAACGGACCCACCTCGATTTCCATACTGTGGAACTGCTTCTTCCCTGCCTGGCTTATTTCCTCCCGTACCCCTAGAATTCTCAGTATCTTCCCGTCGGTGAAAACACCTATATCCTTCCGTTGCATTCCCGCGATGTCCATAATCACCACGAAATCAGTTTCAGTTTCGAACACATCCATAGGCGGCGACCAGCTCAGATCTGGTTTCGCCTTGATCTTGAATTTTGAGGGTGCGTGTTCCGACATGAGTATCTCGAGGAGTTCACGAATATTGTGGAATTCCTTGTAGACAAGCTCTTTCTTGTCCACGCTTACCATGCGTTCACCCATGGCAAATCACTCCTGAAGGGTTCGGGGGCTTAGTTCTGAGAAACGATGAACATCAAATATCTACACGGAGAATAGAAAAGGAACCGTTACAAGTCAAGAAGTTAAGGACCATTTCGACGGCTCGGGTGCCGCGCTTGGAAGCGTGAAGGAACGTAAAGCTCGCAGACAAAGGTCGGGGATTATTGACAGCGGCAACGCGAGTGATTGCAAGAAAGGTGGGGGAGCTGTCAACAATCCCCGTTCATATCGTTTCCCAAAAATAGAGGGGGGCCACCGGCGCTCATTTCATGGTACGGCGCCCTCCGTTATTTCTTTTTCAGCACGTCGCTGCCGGCATCCTTCTCCCCCTTTCCCAGCGTGACCGGCTTCGACGGATCCTGTTCACGATACCCCCCCTCGGCGACGCTTAGCGTCACCTTCCACCGGCTGAGGGTCTGATCTTTGAAGATGAGCACATATTCTCTGATGTCTCCTGTTTGTTCCCCAGTAGCGTAGTACGTCCAGAACTCCTGAGCACCGCTCTCGGAGCAGTTTCTCGAATTTGGCAGCCCCCAAGATGCAAGAACCTCCATGAGGCCCATGCCTTTGACGACCTCGCCATTGAGAATATGGTTGTTGAATGGACCCTCTGGGTGTGCTCGGATATACTCCTGCCGACTTCTTATGATGGTGTCTGTCTCTTTGTAGCTTTTGGGACAGTGCGAGCAGGCGTACATCACAAGCCCGAGAAAGAGGAGGGGAAGGATCAACTTGAGAGGTGGGGTTTTCATCTAATCCCTCCTAAGGTTGAAAAATTCCATTATATCAAATATCCTGCACAATAAAAAATCCACTGCTGGCCAATGGATTCTCGCTTTTGAAAGCAACGCGGTTCGACACAGGAACACCACTGCTCATGGCGGCCTCCTTATAGAAAAATGGAAGTCCACCTACAGAGGGTGTCACTTAGAGCGTAGCATAACCCGTCCCAATCGTCAACGCCGCCGAGGTTTTTTGGGGACGAACTTTATCAGCCTAACGCCTGCAAAATCAATAGATTCCACAGATACGCTTCGAGCTTCGAGCGCTTCCGTCAGGAAGCCCTGTGGATCGTCGACCCATTCGCGTGCCCGAACGTACCAAAACGAATCACACGTTGCAAAAAGTGGCTCCAACTGATTCTCAACCGCGTGCTTCGGTGTTCCTCGAGGAGAGAACACCTTGAATACTGGAGAAGGTCGCTTGAAATAATGGGTAAAAACCTCCGTTACTGTGGGAACGAGAATGCACTCATTCCGATCGACGCGAGCATCCAAATACCACGCGGCACCTCTGACATCCTCTTTTTCGTACCGATCGTTGAAATAGTGGTTCCCCAGTGACCAACATATCGTCACGACCACTGCCGACCACAATACGATTCCGAGGCGATTCGGAAGCGCGCGCAGGGCTGCTGCGATCAGACAGAGGTATGCCGGCAGTGACAAAAGCACGTAGCGCACATTGAAAGCCTTTGCGTTTTGCCAGCACAGGAAAAGCGTTAACAATATTGGAATGAAGAGATAGAGCGCCACTTCTATGAGTTGGCGTGGTTGTCGAGTGAGCGCACATATCCCAACAATCGACAACGATCCGAAAATAAGCCCCACCCAGATCACAACAGGAGCATGACTCGCGATGACGGACGATAGCGAAGGATTGTGATGCAGCTCCCTCAGCGACGGACCACAGGTAAAGCCTACACTGAACGTATATGCAGTATATGGCAGTGCGGATGGAGTAAACGTCGTTTCGCCTCTCAATCGATCCGTCATGGTGAGCTCTCCCGGTTTGACCGGGGTCACCAGTTTCGAAAAATCGATGACTTTATAGATTCGGTAAGCCCACGGTGAAATGAGCGCTAAGACCGTGAGACCAACGAGAATCCAGCGCAGAACAGAGGCGCGGTTGAATCCTTTCCTGAGAAAATATATCACTGTGTGTACTACGTACAGAAATGCCGCAGTGAAATTGGAGAGGGCTGCAAAGGCCAGGATTACCGCATAGTAAAGGTAATTTCGTTTCCGATCATCTTCGACCGATCTGTGAAAGATATAGCTTGCCATCACAGCGAAGAAAAATAGAAAGCTGTAATTCCGGAGCTCCTGCGAATAGTGGATAAGGAGCGGATGGATCGCAAACAGGAACGTGGAAGCCCTCGCTAAACTACGTCCAAGCCAGAAATCGACCCATTTGAAGAACACGTACACCGAAGCGGTACCGGCAAGCGCACTTGGCAAACGCAACCAGCTGTCATTATTGCTGACCAGATTGAACAGATAAACGACGAATGAATGCAGCGGGCCATGGATATTGTATTTGAGATAGTCCCATATATTGAGACCAGCTTTGGGATTGCTCACCGTATATGTGAGAATTTCGTCGATCCATAAGCTTTGGCTGCCAATCTTGTAAAGACGGAGGAATGCTGCCAGGACGAGCACACCGATGATGAATCGTCGATCCTGTCTGCCCATCTTCTATCACCGTCGCCATCTCGTTGCGATTTGCCCAAACCTGAGCGAGGACCCGGCCTGGTGCGTCCGCTTCGATCGTTGGAAACGGCTTCCCTTTTCTAGATGCGCGGCGCCGAAGTGGTGTATAATCTGAAAGAACCGATTGGAGCGGGTTGTGGCCAATAACATACTCATAGGTCCCGCCGGATGGTCTTATCCGGATTGGAATGGGGTCGTTTACCCAACGAAGCAAGAAAAAGAATTCGATCCTTTGGCTTTCATCGCATTCTACTTCAACCTCATTGAAATCAACAGTACATTCTACCGTATCCCGAGCCCGGCAATGACCCGCCGGTGGGTAAAACGTGTGGAGGGGAATCCCGATTTCTTATTTACCGCGAAAGCTTTTCGGAACTTTACGCATGAGAAGAAGCAGTTATCCCGAACCGAAGTTGACGGATTCATGAAAGCCCTGTCTCCAATCCATGACGAAGGGAAGCTTGGTTTCATCCTGATTCAATTTCCGTGGTCGCTCCGGTGTACACGCGAAGCCAAGTCACTCGTCGGCCGCCTCATCAAGGCGCTTTCCCCTTTTCCCGTAGCCGTCGAAGTGCGACACGGAAGCTGGGCGCAGCGAGAAGCCATAGAGTTTATAAAAGACGCCGGCGCGACGCTATGCAGCATTGACCAACCCCTGATTGGTGATTCCCTGTCACCCCGCACATCCTGGGCCGGGTCATCCGGTGCGTATTTCCGCCTGCACGGGAGAAACGCGTCAAAGTGGTTCGACCGAGATGCAACCCGAGACGAACGCTACGATTACTTGTATTCGAAAAATGAAATCTCCTCCTGGGCGGAAACGATTTCCAAAACTGCAAAAACAGCCAGCAGGACATTCGTCGTTTTGAACAACCATTTCCGGGGTCAAGCGGTAACGAACGCCATCGAGCTCGAAGCGGCGATCTCCAACACAAATGTCAAAGTTCCCCTCATGCTTCTTCGGGCATTTCCGCACCTCGAACAAATCGCCGAACCGCCGGTTGAAGAGACACCCGGGAGCTCGTCGCCTCGGATTCAAGGGGACCTATTCGGAGAGGAATCAGCTTCTCGTGAGGATAAGAATGAGTAGAACGAGGATCAGGCCGCCGAGTAAGATGAGCCGTTGGTTGAATGAGGCATCCGAGGATTCCGTCTCTTCCTCGTCATCGGTATCGTCGTCGTCCTTGAATGCCAGTGGATTTACCTTGGGTCTCCGCTCACGCAGTTCATCCAGCGTCAGCCGCTTACGCTTGAATTTTTCATAGCAGAACACGCAGTATTCGGATTCATCTTTGTTCGTCCAGCCACAGTTAGAGCATGCGAGCCCTTTTTCCCCCCCCTCTTGCAGCTCCCCCAAGGGATCTGCCACTAGATCTGCAAGATCTCCATCCATGCGTTGCAGGCCTGCTCGCTTCCACTGCGTCCCATGAGTGAAATCTTCCTGACCCGGGCGGACCGTATAGGAGGAGAGCGAAACCTTTCCCCCCAGGTTCTCGAGAATTCCGGCGAATTTGTTCGCCTGCGACATCGTCAGCCCGCTCTTAATTGGATACGGCAGATTCCTGACGATATGGTTGATTCGTGTAACGGGCGTCCGCGTCTGCATGGCAAGCTTGATGGCAAACGTCTCGGCGGTCTCCCTTCTCGGGTCGATATCCTCCAGGATGACCCGAAAGAATTCGAGCTCCGTCTTCGTCTTGACTACGGTTTTCTTTTTCATCGCAAATACGAATAAGAGATATCGCTTGCAGATTGCGCCGCAAGCCGAATCACGACTCCAAACTCACTCAAAACCATCAAATCCCTGATCCCCACATCCGCACTCCACCCACTCAGTTAGCATGGATTGTACCATTCCCCAAGCGGGCAACCTTTTAATATATTACATAAAGTAATCTGTATAACTAATTGTATTTTAAGTGGATATGCGAGAATTGGGCGAGCGGCGCCTTTCCATGCATTGCGGCTAGGGCGCCGTTACTGATGCATAAACAATATAACCTTCGACATTTTGGAGAGTGACGGAGGATACGCCCCAGATGAGATCCGAAACGGCGGTACCCACGTTTATTTGGATCGAAGTTGCAGCTGTCGTGTCTGCGAAGACCGGGCCCAGGAAGGGATCGAGGAGATAGATCCGGTAATGGCTGACGACGGAGGGATCACTAATCCCCCAGCTCAGGTCAAAGATACCGGGCGAGGGGCTGGTAACCGTGAAATTAGTTGGTGACGGGGGCACGGTGATGGGTAGCTGTGGGGGCGGATTGTCGTCATGGTTCGAGCACGCAATGACCGCTAGTACCAGAACGAGCATCAATTTCTTCATTGGGTGACATCTCACATCATAACCTCAGAGATTTGACGATCCTTACCTCATCCCCATGCAACTCCAAAGACACCGCTGTGCTCTTTTCCTCCGGAGGACGCTGAGTGATCAGGACGTCGGCCAAATTCAGCGCATAGCTCCCGATCAATGCGACTAGAAAGAAATTGCGCCATTTGTATCGGGACTTCGCCTGATCGAGGGACGACAGCATATCCCGGTACGTCCTGTCGATTTCCTGGAAGCTGAGCAGATCGCCATGTTCCAGGCGTTCTCCGAATGCCAAATACGCCGTCTTTGCACCGTTGTATTTATCCGTCGCCCGGTTGTAATGCACCTGCGAAATAAACAGCCCGACGCCGGATATCACCGCGGCGCTGGCAAACAAGGTAGCTCTTCCATAATTCCCCTTGTGGGCCTGCCCGCTTCCCGGCAATAGGAGCGAGCGGATGAATGCGGTATCCGCCAAGACCGATTGAGCATGAATCAGGACGAGAAAGAGCACGCATACAAAAAGAACACGACCGGACAACAAGCGAATCAACGATTTTCCTCCCGAACGGTGGCGCGACACGACACGTCGCGAGCAGGTGGGAATAACTACATTTTATAGCTTACTCTTACGGAAAAGTGGGCCAAATGTTACACTTCTTTTCCCTAAACGGCAATCTTTTTCTCCAGGGGTTTGATCTCGCTCTCCAGGGTAACCGTTTCTTTTCCCATATAGCGAAGCACCACATAGGAGCCCAGCAAAACGGCGATGTAGGTCACAATTACACGCCATAAAACCACATATACAGTGAGTAACTCGACGGGCACGATGCTGGACATCAGTATGGCCGAACCGAGCTCTGCAGCTCCGCTGGAGCCCGGTGTCGGACAGAAGTACACTGCCAGGATGATGAGGATCTGTATCGAGAACACCTCCCAAATTCCTGCGCTAACACCCAGTCCTCTCACGATGAGATAAGCCACAAAGAATTTGGCCGCAAAAACCAGGCCGGTGACCAAAACAACGGCGATGATAGCGCTCCACCGGTACCTCAAATAGTAGATGAAAATGCGGTGGGCGCTGTCTACTTTTTCGATGATATCGTGGGCCTTGCCCTCGGGCCTCAGAAAATGTTTTTTGCGGAAGAGAGACATAAAGTTGAATACGTGCTTGAGGGACTTGCTGAGAAGATCAGGTTTTGAGACGAAAAAAATGACCAGAACGCCGATACCAAGAAATGCCGATACCCCGTATCGGAAAAGGACCCGTATCGTATCGCTCGTAATCGATGAGTTCAATCCGAACAGCGTAATCGTGCCCATGGAAATGACGAGAAAAATTACAGTCCCGAGGAACGTTATGAAACTCAGCGACATCGAGGCAACTATAGGAAGACCCTCCTTGTACAACACATAGATCTGGGCCGGTCCGCCGCCGGTCTGGGAGGGAGTCACCGCACCCATGAATGCATTGGCCAAGGAGGCCCGGAGGCACGAACCGTATGATATTTCCTTTGTGATCCTCTGGGTGAGCACGTACAAACGCAACCCCCCTCCGAGCCAGTCGACACAGGCCACTCCGAGGGCAACAAGCAGATAGAGCGGCCGGATTTGCTTGAGGGCCGTTAGTGTTTCCCCGGGCTTGGTAAAGACGAAAATAAGCGCCACGGAGAGGATGCTCAAGCCCAGTGAGATCCGCAGTCCTTTCAGGATCGATGACTTATCGAAACGAATCAGCATATCGACTCACCGCAAGACCATGATAAAACCGGAAATACCTTCCCTCCAAGACAAAAAAGCACGCCTGCTGGTTGCGTGCCCGTCTGAAGCGGGAACTTTCTCCGATTTGAGTTGTAAAGATATTTTGATATTGACAGGCCATCATGTGCCGGATAAGCTCTTATCCCTTTGGGATTTCGCTTGCTTCACCCCACTTATCCACCGACAGTGTTGCCGTGAACGCAGAACCGATTAAATTCGGAGGACTGTGTTGATAGAAGTTCAAAATCTTACGAAGCAATACGGAGAAACCACCGCTATTTCGGACGTCACGTTCCAGGCGGAACAGGGTGAAATCCTCGGTTTTCTCGGACCGAATGGTGCTGGAAAAACCACGACTATGAGAATCCTTACTTGTTTCCTGCCTCCGACCAGCGGCAGGGCTCGCATTGCGGGTTTCGACGTATTGGAAGATTCCCTCGAGGTCAGGAAACGCGTCGGTTATCTCCCTGAGAACGTCCCACTCTACCACGATCTTTCCGTCGTCGGCTACCTCGATTTTGTCGGCAAGCTCAAGGGAATGTCCAAACAGACGCGAATGAGAAGAATCGGCGAGGTATCGGAGGAATGCGGTACCGATGATGTGGCGGAGCGGACGATTGGGAAGCTCTCCAAGGGGTACCGGCAGCGTGTCGGGCTTGCCCAGGCACTGCTCAACGATCCCGAGGTGCTGATATTGGATGAACCGACGATTGGGCTCGATCCCAAACAAATCCTGGAGATCCGGCAGCTGATTCGAAGTCTAGCGGGCAGGCGCACGATCATCTTGAGCACCCACATACTTCCAGAGGTGAGCCTTCTCTGTCAAAGGGTCATCATTATCAATAAAGGCAAGCTCATCATCGATGACACACCGGAAAATCTGAAATATAGGCTTCGAAGCACGATGTCCCTCGATATTCTCATCCGCGGGCCCAAGGAGGCCATCATCAGTCACCTTCAGTCTCTACCCGAGGTGGAATCTGTCGCACATAAAGACACAGCTGCCGAGGATACCCACAACCTCAGAATTGATTCCGCAGAGAATAGAGACATTCGAGAGTTGATCTCCCGGAGCGTGGTGGAGAAAGGCTTCGGGCTGATGGGGATGACCGCAATCGAGATGAGCCTGGAGGATGTCTTCGTGCAGCTCGTTACCGAGGAGGATACAATCCGAAATGGTTAAAATGATAGCGATTTACAAACGCGAGCTCGCCTATTTCTTTAACTCTATAATTGCCTACGTGGTCATCACGATTTTCATCTTGCTTGCCGGCTATTTCTTCTATAATTTGCTCGCCTATTTCAACTTGATCTCGATGCAGGCCATGCAGAATCCTTACACGGCGCGGCAACTGAGCCTCACCCAGGGCGTGCTGCAACCGCTCTTCGGAAACTTGAGTATCATCATGCTGCTCATTATGCCGCTTCTCACGATGCGCCTCCTATCCGAAGAACGAAAATCGGGCACTGCCGAACTTCTCTTTACCTATCCCGTTACAGACTGGGACGTAATCCTGGGCAAATATCTAGCAACTGGAACCGTTTTTGTCGCAATGCTGGCGATGACCCTGCTGTATCCGCTCCTTCTTCAAAAATACGCCTCCCCCGAAGGGGGCGCCGTGTTCAGCGGGTACCTCGGCTTGTTCCTGATGGGCATGGCGTTCATCTCAATGGGGTTGTTCTTTTCCTGTCTCGGTGAAAATCAAATCGTGGCCGGTGTGTCCACCTTTGGCTTTGGACTCTTTTTTCTTATCATCGGCTGGATCACGCCCTTTGCTTCCCCAACCACCGGAAAGGTGCTGGAGCAGATATCGATTCTCGTGCATTTCGAAAATTTCGCCAAGGGCGTTATCGATACGAATGACGTTGTCTACTATCTGATCTTCTCTGTGTTCTTCTTATTCCTATCATCGAGGGTACTCGAATCGAACCGCTGGAGGAGCTAGCGATGAGCAGGAATATGATTGCCGCATTGATAGGAATACTGAGCCTCATACTGCTTGTGGTTGGCGCAACGCTATATGCGGTCAACTCGCCTTACCGGTCGCTAACTAACGGACTTCTAGTCCTGGGGGCAGCGATTTTCATCGCGTTCGTAGTATTGAACTTCAAAGCGATCACCGATTTCAGCAAAAAACGATCTTCTCGATACGGCGTGAACATGCTGGCAGTGATCCTGCTATTCACATGCATCTTGGTAATCGTGCAGGCGGTTTCCAGCCGGCACAGCCACAGGTTCGACCTCACCCGGAACAAGCGTTTCAGCTTGGCCGGCCAAACAGCAAACCTTTTGAAAAGCCTCGACAAAGACATCGAAATATTCGCTTTCTACAAGAGAGGCGCTACAGAGAGAAATCGAGCGCAGGATCTGATCGGCCAGTATACGCACCAGAGCGACCGTTTGAGGTATCAATTCATAGATCCCGATCAGAAGCCCCAGGTTGCAAAAGATATGGGCATCACCAGCTACAGCACGGTGGCGATCGTGTGCGGAGACAGGAAAGAGCTCCTTACGACATTGACAGAGGAGAGCCTCACCAACGCAATCCTCAGAGTATTCCGGGAGGAGGTGAAAGCGGTCTACATCGTCCAAGGTCACGGGGAAAAGGATCCTGAGAGCGGGGAAATAGACGGCTATTCCATAATGAAAAAAGCGATCGAAGCGGAAAACTACACCGTCAGCGTAATCTCGCTATTCGAGGAAGAATCGATTCCAGATGACTGTTACATTCTCCTCATCGCCGGGCCGACGAAAGACTATTTCGAGAGCGAAATAGAAAAGATAAAGGACTACCTTGCTCGAGGACGGGGTGCGATCTTTATGGTCGATCCCAAAGTAGAGGTTCCGAACCTCCAAAAGCTGATCGCTGAATACCAAATCGAGTTGGACGACAACATCATCATCGACCCATTCAGCCGGATATTCGGCGGTGACTACACCGTGCCGGTGGTATCGCAATACGAGAGCCACCCGATCACCAAGAACTTCAACGTCGCTACCTTCTTCCCTCTCGCCCGCTCGTTGAGGATAAATGAAGACTTCCCCACAGGGACTGCCGCACAATACCTGGCCAAAACGGGGAAATCGGCGTGGGGAGAAATGGATCTCGATGGGATAAAACTCGGGAGAGCCGCACTCGACGCTCAGGATGTGCAGGCGCCTGTGCCAATCGCGGCCATTGGGTCCCGTGAGGTCGACCTGCCCGACTCGCTGTTAGCAGGCGACAAAAAGCCCAGAAGCAAGATCATTGTGTTCGGGGACTCCGACTTCGCCGGCAATAGTTCTTTTAGAATTTCCGGCAATTCCGACTTCTTGCTGAACACGATCAGCTTTCTAGCTGAAGAAGAAGACCTGATTTCTATACGGCCAAAGGAGGCGCTCGGAGATCGAATCTTTCTTACTGCGAGCCAAGGGCGTCTCGTTTTCCTGCTATGCGTGGTCCTTCTCCCTCTCGCCGTCATATCGATAGGAACAACGATATTCGTGAAAAGGCGGAGAAGCGGTTGATCCGAAGCCGTTACGGAGGACTTCTCGATGCGGTTTAAGAGCACGTGGATACTGCTCGTAATAACTGTTGCGATCGTCGCGTATTTCCTGCTCGTAGAGCAGCCACGCCACCGCCAGGAACGGGAATCGGCCGAGCTGGCCACACAGTTGACCGCATTGAAGAGAGAAAACATCCAACATGTGATCCTTCGCAGGGCAGCTGAGACGCTCGAATTCACAAAGCAGGGAGACGACTGGCAGGTGGCGTTTCCAGTGAGCGACAAGGGAGAGGATTCGGCAATCAACATGCTGGTCTCATCTGCGGTCGATGCGAAGATCGAGAGGACATTCGCCGTTTCGGACGAGGATCTTCCCGGTTTCGGGCTGGGAGAACAACCCGATGCCATACTTGTCTTGCAGACGTCGAACAGGGACACTTCGCTCACAATCCGCATCGGCGGCCACAACATCACAAAATCACACTTTTACGCCCAGAAAGATACCGCCGCCGACGTGCTGCTCCTCCCCGCCGGTTTGAGAAGATATGCACTCTGGGAGCTGTCGGAATTTCGAGATAAGGATGTGATCGATTTCGTCACGGAAAATGTGCAGAAACTTGAACTTGCCTCCATCGGCCGCGTGCTCACGTGGGAGAAAGATACCGAGAACCAATGGGTGGCCGTTTCAAATGGTGACACGATCCGAGGAGACGACAGCGAAATCACCGTGATTTTGCGCCGTATGAGAGCTTTGAAAGCAAAAGAATTCGTCTCGGATGATCCGGCTGAATTCGAAACGTATTTCCCTGGAGATAACAAGACAATCGCGTTATGGTTGGGTCCCGAACGCGCCCGGCAGTCGGTGATCTTCGGAGACAAAAAGCCGGATAGCTGTTTCGTGAAATTGGATGCCAGCGACCGGATTGTCCTGATCGATCCGGACATTCTCGATGTATTCGACAAAACCTACAACGATCTTCGTGATCGCCATCTCCTGCGTTTCGACCGCGGTGAACTCTTTATGATCACCCTGGAAACTCCGGATACTACCGCCAAAATTATCAGAGCGGGCGCAGAGTGGGCTTTTGCGAATCCCAAGCTGGGTTCGATCCTGCAGACCAGCATGAACCTGCTCCTATATAAACTCGAAGGCCTCAAGTTCACCAACGTACTCGAAGAGCGTTTGATCGATCCCAAGAGTCACGGCTTCTCCAACCCATCCTTCCAGGTCACTCTGTTCGATTGGCATGAAAATATCATCGACCGCTTTGTATGCGGCGATGAAAGCAGCTCCATTGGCACTCGCACTACAACGAGCCGCTCATCCAGTGTGCTTGCTGAAATCGAGCAGTCCACATTAGACGATCTGAAAAAAGCTTTCCAGGATATCAAGAAAAAATAAAAATCGCTCCTAACGCCCCACCTAGTTGCGGATCCGGCCGTATTCTGTTAATATGATTAAAAGGAGGTTTCCGGAATCCATGGAACATTACAACTCCATTCGAAAACCCGTCGTGGCCGGCACATTTTACCCTGGACGTCCTGCCGATCTCAAAACTCAGATAACCGATTTGCTCGAGAGAGCCGAGGATTCCCTCCCTAAAATCGACATCCGTGGCCGGATCTTCGGACTCGTGGTTCCGCACGCCGGATACATCTATTCCGGCCAAGTCGCCGCACACGGGTACAGGCTCATCCGGAACAGCGACATCGACACTGTAATCGTAGTGAGTCCTTCGCATATGGAACTCTTTCCTTTTGCATCGATTTTTTCCGGAGATGCTTATGAAACACCCCTGGGAACCATCGCTGTCGACAAGGATCTCGCAGAAAAAATTGCGTCGATGAATCCGCTGGTGAAATTGTCGGAAAAAGGCCATATCCAGAACCACCTCCCGCACAGGGAGCATGCCCTCGAAGTGCAGCTACCCTTCCTTCAGAGTGTGCTCAAGGGATTCAAAATCGTTCCAATCGTTATGGGAGACCAGAGTTGGAAAATTTGCGAAGCTCTGGGAGATTCGCTCAGCTCTTTCATCACACCGCCGGAGGTCCTGGTGGTGGCGAGTTCGGATCTTTCTCACTTCCATTCATATGAAGAGGCGGAAAGATTGGACAAAACGTTCTGCGCTCTTCTCGAAGAAATGGATCCTGAAGCGATTTTCCAAGCCATTCACCGCAGTGAGTGCGAGGCATGCGGTGCTGGACCCGTGATAGCAGCGTTGATCGCCGGTTTGCGAGCTGGAGCATCGCAATGCCAGGTTCTGTCCTCCGCCAACTCCGGTGACGTGTCCGGAGACAGGAGTAATGTGGTCGGCTACACAGCGGCCGCCATCATTGGCGAGGAACACCCGAACACTCGTAAGGCCGGAAAGAAGGCTGAGGAACCTTTTCGGCTAACACCAGAGGAGCGGCGGCATCTTCTGGCAATGGCGAGGCATGTGATCCAGGGGGACCTTGGAATGCCCGTCGGCGAATTCGTTCCCCTGCCGAGCCCCGCGCTCGACAGCAAGCAGGGAGCGTTCGTGACGATCAGATCACAAGGGCAGCTCCGGGGCTGCATCGGCTACATCGAAGCGGTAAAGCCGTTACGCGATGTCGTTGCAGAAATGGCAAGAGCTGCAGCGTTTCGTGATCCTCGTTTTCCTTCCCTGGAAGAAGGAGAGCTGCCATCCATCACGATCGAGATCTCCGTTTTATCGCCACTGAGCCGCATCGAAGGTCCAGCCAAAATAGAGATAGGGCGTCATGGCCTGGTCGTAGAGAAAGGATTCAATAAGGGGCTACTTCTGCCCCAGGTTGCAGTAGAGTACGATTGGGAAATCGAAGAGTTCCTCGAACACACTTGTGAAAAGGCGGCGCTTGCTCCCGATGCTTGGAAAGATCCGGACACGCGGATTTACGCCTTTTCCGCCGTGATCTTCGGAGAGGACGAGCCCCCTAGCGGATAGGACCTGCAGGTCCAAATATCTCGATGAGTCGATCGGTCAGACGGCGAAACGTGTCGGTACTCAGGACCGCCACCGACGCATTTCGACGTGGAACATCCCCGCTCAGGGTAAATCGACGGAGCCGGGCTTCCCTGCCGTCGATGATCTCCAATTCGTAGTAGCTTTTTTCGATGTCCTTCGTCGGCTCTGTTCTCAGCACCGCGTGAAGGCCTTTGCGGTCCATTTCAACGAGTTGGAAATTCCCGTCCAGGTAGGGAATCTCTTCACAAACTCGTTTCACGCGATACTGGAAATCCGCGGCGTCACGGCCGGCGAACCTCTCCTCAGTAACCTCGAGATCGAGATCCACAAGAAGAAGACCGTACTGGTCGATATCATCCACGCAGACACGGAGCCGGACGCCTTCAGCCAGAAGCTCCTCAACGAAACGGCGCTTCTCCTTCATGGTGATGAAGCCCAGAACTGTCTGTTTTTCCAACTCTTTCTGGCCCCGCAGCGCGTCGATTAACTGGTCTCCATAGCGCATAATACACCTCCAGCACCACGCGGATAGTGCAAGTTCCATACCTACGTGTACTATCAGGCGGCGTTCTCCTTGGAAACTGTTCTTTCCCTGTGGTTGGATCCGTCGTAGCTCAAGATCGCAATGTTTTCTCCAATGACGGTTTGAACATGGACGGGCCGGTTCCAGACTTTGAAGATGTTCTCCAGCGTTGCTTTGGCGTAGTCGATCCTCAGCTCGACACCATCGAAGCGATGTTTGAGGTAGAGCTCGCCCCGGTTGTCGTAATTCGCGTCCACAACGGAGATATAGGGATGCCCCAGATTGGTGAGATTGAAAAGGAGTCTTTCTTTTATCTTTTCGACGCTCCTGTCTTCGATTTCGTAACGGTTGGTTTTCGGATTCAGGCGGTACGTGAATAGCTTGTGTTCCCGGCAAAACTCCTCTGTCATGAAATCGTCAATGAACATCATGTCGTTGTATATCTTCCTAACCTGGAATATCTTTTCCCTTCCTTCACCCGTATTTAGATTCCAGGAGCTCTTCTCTTGCAAATCGTCGCATTCTTCGTATTCTTTTCCGAAACGACCAGTATCCCACCGATATTCGATATCCTTGAAAAGTTCGAGCCCCAGCTTGTACGGATTGATCACTCCGGGTCGAACTCCCAGCGTTCCTGAGTGGTGGTCAGCGTAGTCGATGAGTTCCGAATCAGTTAGAGCTTTCTCCGTGAGAATCTTCGAGTGCCAGTACACCGCCCAACCTTCGTTCATTATTCTTGTCTGCGCCTGAGGGGCGAAATAATAACTTTCTTCCCTGATCATGGAGAGAATATCCCGCTTCCAATTCGGTAAGGGCGCGAAGTCGATGAGGAACATCATCACGTCCTTCTCGGGCCTTGCTGGAAATTGTTTTTTCCGTCTTCTGGCCTCCTCGCGTTCATCCCTCCTTTTCTTAAGGTATTCAGGGGGATTGATGTACGGTTCCATGTAGGTTTTGCTCTTGAGCTTCGGAACGGTTCGGTCCTCTTCTTCCAGGATATCTCCATCCACGTCTTCCGGGTGAAGATGGACATCGAATATGGCATTCGGATCGATGAGGTTTTCTATCGAGAAACAAGTGTCCAGAAAATCTTCCACTGCTTCAAATCCGTACTTCGAAGCGTATTTGTGAATCCTCATCCCGTGATTTGCCATTTCATCCACCATTTTCTTGTTCGTATTGTTGAAATAGGAGTTGTTCTTGAAAAAGTCGCAGTGCGCGTAAACGTGGGCGATGACCAGCTTCTGATCGACCAAGTTGTTGCTATCGAGCAAATAGGCGTAGCACGGATTATTGTTGATCACCATTTCATAAATCTTGTGCAATCCATAGGTATAACTTTTCTCCATGTAACGGTATTGCATTCCGAAGCGCCAGTGAGGATAGCGCACCGGAAATCCGCCATAGCTTGCCACTTCATTCATTTGCTCGAAGTCGACCATTTCGAAGATCACAGGATAAAAATCCAGCCCGTATCCCCTGGCATAGGCCTCCATCTGCTTAATAAGCTTATCGAGAGATTTCTTGCTCATTAGCGCCCCTTACCGAGGAATTCTTTGATCGATTTGTAGATCTCTTCCCTACCACTGATCCCTGATAGGATGAGGTTTTCGGTTTCGGGAAATGCCTGCTTGAGGTCATTGATGAAGGCGCCGCTCCCGTAAGGGCTGGCAACCTGCCCGTAGCAGAAAAGATTGACATGCGGGAACAACCGCTCCTGCATGATTTCGATGCAAGTCTGCGTATCACCGCCACCCCAATTATCCCCATCGGAGAAATGGAACACGTAAATATTCCAATCCACCGGCGAATATTCTTCTTCGATGAGCTTCGCACATAAATCATAGGCCGATGAGATCCGTGTGCCGCCGCTTTCCCGTGTGTGAAAAAATGTGTGCTCGTCTACAATGCTCGCCGCCGCATCGTGGATGACATACTTCGTCTCGATTCCCTGATACTGGTGCTTGAGCCAGGTATCGATCCAGAAGGACTCGATTCGGACGATTTGCTTCTGCTCGTCACCCATCGATCCGGAAACGTCCATGATATAAATGATTACCGCATTGGTTTCCGGTTGCTTGACGACCCGCCACGACCGGTACCGTTTATCTTCTTTGACAGGCACAACGATGGGGTTGTGAATGTTATACGTTCCCGAAGCGATCTGCCGTTTTAGCGCTTCCCGGAACGTTCGCCTGAAATGCCGAAGGGTTTCAGGTCCAGTGCGACTGATCGTTGAATACCGGTCCTTCTCGGTTACGATGGAATGCTTATTTTTTGGGTGGACGTTGGGAAGCTCGAGCTCTTCACCCATAATCTGGGCAAGCTCGTCTATCGAAATGTCGACTTCCAGGATGTGCTGTCCGGGAATGTTGCCCGCACCTCCGACACCCTCCTCGCCCTCGCCGGATCCAATCGGCGTTCCCCCCTCGCCGTCCCCCTGGCCGACGCCGCCAAGTTTTCTCGTCTCATACTTGAAGGTGGGGATTTCGATTTGCTGTATAGGAATGCTGACGACATCTTTTCCCTTCTTGCCCAGGAGCTCCCCGGTTGTCATGTACTTCTTGAGCTCCTTTTTTACAATTCCCCGGATGATTTTTCTAAACCGGCGGAGATCTTGATCGATTCGCTGCACCATGGGGGCGCCTCCTTAAGACTCTTTCGTATCCCCCCTTGCGAAGATGCTTGCCACGAAGTTCAGCACGTCGGTGGCGCATATGTCGCAGTAGCTTTGGTTTCTGATGAGCCGTTGCTTGACTATATCGATCTTCTCCTGGGTCTCCTTATCGATCACGCTGGATACGAGGTTCGTCAGTTTGATCGAATCTTTTTGATCCTCGAAGAGCTTCAGCTCCAAAGCTTTTTGGAGTCTCGCATTCGTTTTGTAGTCGAACGTTTTGCCATCCACGGCGAGAGCTCCGATGTAATTCATGATTTCCCTTCGGAAATCATCTTTCCTGTTTTCAGGAATCCCAATCTTTTCTTCGATTGACCGCATCAACCTCTCATCCGGCTCCTCGTCTTCCCCTGTATACTTGTTCTTCACTTTCTCTTTCTGCGTATAGGCTTTTATGTTGTCCACATAGTTAGCGCAAAGCTTCTTGATCGACTCTTCATCGGCGGAAATCGCCCGCTGGACCTCGTTCTTCACGACATCCTCGTATTCCTCCTTGACCAACGCGAGCAGCTCCTTGCACCGCTTCTTCTGCTCTTCCGATGTAATCAGCGAATGATGCTGAAGTCCGCTCTCCAGTTCGTTGAGCACCATAAAAGGATTGATGCAGCCTTCGGCCTCTTCATTTACGAGAGCATTCGAGATCTTGTCCTGGATGTACCTTGGGGAGATTCCTTCCATCCCCTCTCTCTCCGATTCCTTACGAAGCTCTTTGACATTATCTTCCGTGAAACCCGGCAGAGTTTGGCCGTTGTAGAGCTTCAGCTTCTGCATGAGACTCAGGGAAGCGTTTTTCGGTTCATCCAGCCGCGTAAGAACGGCCCACATCGCTGCCATCTCCAGCGTGTGGGGGGCGATGTGTTTACCTCTTATTCGGTTTGGATTGAAGTCCCTCTCGTAGATTTTTTCTTCATCCTTGAGCCGCGTGATATACGGTATATCGATCTTTACCGTCCTATCTCGCAGCGCTTCCATGAATTCGTTGTTCTGCAGCTTCCTGTACTCCGGTTCGTTCGTGTGACCGATGATGACCTCATCGATGTCCGTCTGGGAAAATTTCTTCGGCTTAATCTTGTGTTCCTGCGAAGCGCCGAGGAGATCATAGAGGAAAGCCACATCCAGTTTGAGCACCTCGATGAACTCGATGATGCCTCTGTTTGCGATGTTGAACTCTCCGTCGAAATTGAAGGCCCTCGGATCTGAATCGCTGCCGTACTCGGCGATCTTTCGGTAGTTGATATCGCCGGTGAGCTCGGTGGAATCCTGGTTTTTCTCATCTTTCGGCTGGAACGTACCGATGCCGATTCTGTCTTTTTCTGATAAAATCAACCGCCGCACCTGGACGTGCTCGATGACTTTCGTCCAATCACCGTTGTACCCGCTCAATAATTCGGTGAATTGGAAACGGCAGGCCGGGCAGAGCTCTCCCTCGATATGTATGTGCCTGGCGGGATCCTCGATCGTACTGTTGATCTTGGCCTCCACCTCCGCCCTGAAATTGTACGGGATCAAGTGGAGCGGTTCTTCATTCATCGGGCAGTCGATGTACCTTTCCGTGGAAGATTCCTCATCCCTCCACCCAAACGTGTAAAGGCGGCCTTCCGGGGTTTTCGAACAATGTTCCATCCCCTTTTTCAGGAGCCTGACGATGGTGCTTTTAGCACTTCCTACCGGACCGTGCAGGAGCAGGATGCGCTTCTCGGTGCCGTAGCGCTGAGCGGCTGATTTGAAGATGTTCACCATCTTCATTAGAGCTTGCTCCAATCCATATACGGCGTCGATCCCGCCATCATGGATATCGTCGAAGAATTTGTACTTGATGATCTTTTTCTTGTACTCCTTGTACTCCTCGACGCCGTGAGACAGGATCATGTCATGGATTCGCTGGAAAGCCGTTCTCAGAACAGAAGGATCATTGGCAACGATGTTGAGATAATCGGAGAACGTGCCTTTCCAATTGAGTTCCTGAAACTTTTCGATATCCTGCTTGGACTCAATCAAGGAGATTATGTCGTTGGCGATCGTCATGGGTCCTCCTCGCCGGGTTACATAACCCGCCTATTAACTATTTCCTTAACTCCCACAGGCAATATAATCATATCCACACCTTTCCGCCAGACCCTCGTTGCCGTTCGAAACAGGTTCCAGACGGCATAATCCGCATTTACTTTCGCAAAAAATATACCAAATACTTCCGTTGCGATATTTGGTAAGTGTAATGATTTCAATTATTCTCGTTCGTTCGATTTGGAGATCCAGATCCTGCCGTGCAATGATGCGAAAAGCATTGCTCGATCTCGGAACTTTTGCTGGTATTTTGTAAGCTGGCAGACAATCAAGCTGTAAAACGTTGCCGTTATCGAGCGATTATAGATTTATGGTAGCGATTGAATTTTTGTTATACTCCCTTCAAAGTGAAGCGTATCACCGGGATAGAAGAAGGGAGTACCATATGGAAGACTGCATTTTTTGCAAGATCATAAACGGACAGATTCCATCGAATAAAGTGTATGAAGATGAAGATTTGCTCGCCTTTGAAGACGTCAATCCCGTTGCACCCACCCATGTGGTCATCATACCCAAAAAGCACATCGAGACATTGAATGACATCCAGGAGGAGGACGCCGGCGTTCTCGCAAGTCTCTTGTTGAGAGCACAATCCATCGCTACCGAGAAAGAGATCGCCGAGGATGGATACCGCATTGTGTTGAACTGCATGCCGGGAGCAGGGCAATCCGTCTACCACATTCATTTCCACCTGCTAGGTGGCAGGATTTTCCACTGGCCACCGGGTTAGCGGTAAAAATTCACCCTGCTGTCAGTTACGCACACCCTTAGAAGAGGCACCCCAGCTCTTTCATCCTCATTAGGTGATAGAGATGGGTGATAAAAATAGGCGTTAGAAATCAGTGACAGAACGCAATAGCAGTAGACGTGCGAAGTGCAAATTGACTTTTGCGTGAATCGAAGCCGGCGCGAATAGCAATGGGAAAGACAGGAGCACTACGGGCCTAAGAGTCTACCCGTCTTGAGGTTGCGTTGTGCTTCCTTCTTATTTATTGCTAAGCTGGTGGGATGTTCCAAGGTGCTGATATCTCACGTGGGCGATCAATATGAGGTGCTTCTTCTGAACTAAGGTAAATTGTTGCGGAAATAGGGATCCTCAAGCACTTCCTTGAGGCCGAAAAGATTCTCGAAGTCTTCCGGCCGTTCTTCTTCCTGCTTGGACAGAATCCCTTCATCGATGAGGTGGAACACGATAGCCCCGATATCATCCGTCGATTGGATCCCCCAATCTCCGAGAAAGGTAAACGCCATTGGCCCGTACATTCCCCTCGCGCACAAGCACACAGCGGCAGCCAGCTCCTTTGCCGACACATGCCGGAACTGTCGAGTGTACACGTAGATGCCTTCGAGAGAGCGCAGAACGTGGCGGTACGCATCTTCATGAAAGCGATTGTCCCTCTCCTGAATCCGTTTGATGGCTTCTACCAGTTCGAATTCCATGTCCATTGATTACGCCTCAAGGACTGTATTATATAGCTTTAGATATTCATTGACAATTCTTTCCTTACTGAAACCCCTCTTTGCCCTCTCCCGCGCCTTTAATCCGATGCTCCGGCGCTTGTCTTCGTCTCCTAGGAGCTCAGAGACCGTCACGGCCATGCGCTGCACATCATGTGGATCGCATAGATAACCCGTTTCTTTATGATCGATCACCTCATGGAGCCCCCCCACGTTGGATGCCACCACGGGAAGCCCGCAGCTCATGGCTTCGAGCGCGGCAAGGCCAAAGCTCTCGTGTTCGCTGGGGAGAACAAAGACGTCGGCCACCGGGAGAATATCGGCAATGAACTCCTGATCACCCATAAAAACCACATCTTTGGCGATTCCAAGATCGGTAGCCTGACGTTCGGCCGATTCGCGCTCGGGACCATCTCCGATCAGAATCAACCGGCATGGCCTCCAACTTCTCACTTTGTCGAACACCTCGATCACAACGGGAATGTTCTTTACTTTTCTGAAATTCGACGCGTGGATGATCAGCTTTTCGCCGTTAGGCGCAAGCCTATCGCGGATACTTGCGTTGCGTTGCGGTCGGAATTCGTTGCAATCGACGAAATTATGGATGACATGTATTAGCTGGTCCACTTGGAATGCCCGGATGGTTTCATCCTTGAGAAACTGCGAAACGGCTGTAACGGCATCGCTTACCGAGATGCTGAAGCGCGTGATTTCATAAAATGACGGCATGAGTCCCACCAAGGTGATGTCCGTTCCATGGAGTGTGGTGATTGTCCGAACGCGTTTCGGCTTCAACATCTCTTTTGCCAGAAATGCGCAGGCAGCGTAAGGAATTGCGTAATGAACGTGCACGATATCGAGATCGTACTGATCCACAACTTCCCGGATCTTCGCTGCGAGATTCAGCGGATACTGACTAAACGGTTGGAAAAGCGGATATTCCCCTAGCTCGACCTTGTGGAAAAACAGGTTTTCATCGAAATGACTTAGACGTGATGGAATTCCATGGGTGATGAAATGTACCTTGTGGCCCCGTGCTGCAATTGATTTGCCCAGTTCGGTGGCGACAACGCCACTCCCCCCCAGAGTTGGATAGCACACAATGCCAATATCAGGTTTCATGTCGACCAAATCGCATTGAATCAGCCCATGAAAAGGTTGAAGTCACTGAGCGCCATTGGCTTGAGCGTCAAAAACGGCTCCCCATAGCGTGCGCCGATTCGGAACCCATAGCAGCGACTGCGGGCCTCGATAAACGGGAGAAACTCGGGCGAGTTGATTGGAGTCGGTTTCCTTCCCTCTCCCCCGATGAACTGCGTGCGATGAGCTTTGATCGCCCGGACTCTTACTTCGAAAGTTGAAGTAATATCCACAATGAAATCTGGATCGATTTCCAAACGCCCTATGTATATCAGTCCCTGTTTCACCGCCCACGCATCAGCACCGGTTTGGTATCCTTGCACACCTGCAAAATAAAGTGATCTCTCTATCAGCTCACCCCCTGAAGCATGGTCGGGATGCGGATCTTCCTTATGGGGAATAAAAACAAAATCCGGCTTGAAACGCCGTACACAGCTCACTACCGCATGGAGTTGCTGAGGATCCTCGCACTGGATTTTCGTATCATGAAAGCCGAGGTTCACCCGTTGCGTTGCACCGAGGATCTTCGATGCTTCCATAGCTTCTTTGGCCCGTTCCTCGGGAGTGCCGTTGCTGGAGGCCTCTCCGGTGGAGAGATCTGCGAGGATAACCTCATGCCCCTGGCGGGCTGCCAAAGCCACGGAGCCGCCGCAGCTCAGCTCGATGTCATCGGGATGGATTCCAAATACAAGCAAGCGCATGATTAGCCGCAATATACAATATGGCTGGGGTTACCGTCCATCAGTTCGTGGATATAATGCTCTGCAGCTGCCCGCACGATTCCGGCAGCGGTCTCGCCGGAGAAAAGGTAAGGGGTGAGGGAAGACAGAATCCGCTCCTGCGGCTTTCCCCGAGGTTTAACGACCGACCCTACATTTGCCAGATAGGGGTGACGCTCGAGAGCAGCCGCCTTTCCCGCTTCGCGTTCCACTTCGCGAATTTGATCAACGCGCTTTCTCAACTCGGAGAGCCGCCCGGCGAGACGCGCCCGAAGCTTTTCGTGAATCGCCTCATTGACCGTTCGTTGAAATACATCGACGGCACCGCCGACTTCCTTGATAAAGCGCGAGACGGCTTGCTCGATCTCAGTGGGGACAGCATCCTCATAAATGGCCGCGGCAAACCGAGCAGGTTCTTGGAACAGCATATTGATACGGTCGCGTGTTTCTCCTTCGACAATTTCCTTCAGGGGCGCGGGGATGTATGTGGCTGCCAGTCGTGGCACAACCACTGGACGTGGGATTTCGAATTCCTCATAGAGATCGGCGATTTGCGCTCGGTAGGCGATCTCCGCCGGGCCCAGTATCACAGCGGCGGGATGAAACACACTGTCCTGAACGAGATTCCTCAGGATGACCCCTGGCGAGCATCGCCCGACCGATTGACGAATCACCTCGCGAAGCAAAGGGAGCTGCTCGCGTTTGACCGTGCGTCGCTTGCCACCCTCCATCAAAAAAATACCCGAATCCTCCCCAACGGAGAGTTGCGCGTGATACCCTTTGCTCTCCAACCGGCTTCCCCGTTCTATCACCACTCGTTTCACGCTCTCTTCCCGTTCCAAATAATCCGAGAAAAGGGATCCCACACACTCCCGAATATGAACGGACCTGCCATCAGCAAAGGCGATCTGTCCGCCTGTAAGTGATGCAAGGACAGCGGCCGATGCTTCACCGTTGTCCCGTGCAGCCGAAAGCGCCTTCGACACGCATTCCCGAACGAATCCACCCTTCGGAAACGCATCCAAACGCCGCGCGATGCTGTCCCAAGTCCTGGCGACCGAATCAATTGCTATGTCACCCACGGGAGCAGTGCTCTCGTGCGCATCGGCGGGAATTCCCGTCGATAACGGGGATAAATCTTCCGACAGCGTAGAAAGTGTCCGAATCTCCTGAAAGTCCGTGTCATCACTCCCTACCCAGAAGAGAGGAATCACTGTTCGCGATAGGAGCTTTTCAAGCCAGTTGGACAGGACCACGGCAGAAAACGCCTTATACAGCGTGATCAATGGGCCTCCCAATATAGCCGGCTGTTGCCCCGTCACAACAAAGAGAACGCCATCGTGTTTGGCTTGCTCGAGCTTTTCCAGTACGGCTGGAGCCGTTCCGGCACGTTTCCCGAGTTCGATCACGTCGTCCAAAATTCGCATCCACTCGCTCCCCGCGCGTTTCTGTCCGTACGCGCCTGCCCCGAGAAAATCTTGCCAGAACGCCGCGTTGCCCGAAAAACCCTGAAGGAGTCCACCGAGGCCGTCGGATGGATTCTCGACGAAGTCCAGAAAGAGTTTATTTTCCGAACTGAAATCTGCTACCGGTATTGTATGGAGAATTGATGTGTGCATCGATAAATCAAGCTCGACTAGAAATCACCCGTTGACTGCTATTTTTTTGCGGAAACGATGATCACCCGATCTGAAACCCCCTCGACAAATGGACTGAGATCATAGCCTCCAAAAACACTGTCGATCTTGAAACCAACGCTTTCGAACATGATGATCAGTTCATCCATGGTATACAGCCTGAGTCGCTCTTCGATCTGTTCTTTCGTTCCGCTTTGCGCGTTGATTGCCTGGATATCCTTCACCAGATATTTCCCATAATTCTCGAGCCGCCGCTTCTCCTTGATTATGAAACTTCCTGACTCTCTTTGCGATTCTTCCAACAATGACGAAGCGATTTTTCGGGCGTTTATAAAGTCAAATAGAAAGATCCCTCCCCACCTCAGCACTCTGAAAACTTCTTTGGAAACAAGAAGATTATCCGTGTCTCTCGAAAAATAGCCAAAACTTGTGAACATGTTTATAACTGCGCCGACACTGCCGGTAAGGAGCGGGATTCGTCGCATATCTGCCTGCATGATGAGTCCTTTGTGCCCCCAGCTGTCCAGACACGCTCTCAAAAGATAATGAGACAGGTCGAGTCCAAAGATGAGATGCCCTCTCCTCGATATCGATTCGAGGTACCGGCCGTTTCCGCAGGCAAGATCGAGAATCGGATCTTTGTCCAAGAACAATGATCCAAAGGCCTTCGCAACAGCGTCCGACTCCTCGATATCTCTATGCTCGTAGAGAATCGGATAAAGAGTGTCGAATGCGACTTCGTACCATTCCATAGTTACTCCATATCGGGACGCCACTGCAAAATCGTGTCCATGCAAAAGCGCTCATCGTCCCTCTCGGGGTGCGTCTCCGTATAATGAAGCCCCCGGCTCTCCTTTCGTGCCGTTGCGGAGCGGATGATCAGATCTCCGACGAGGATGATGTTTCTCAACTCGAGGATGTCTTTTGTCAGATGACATTTCCAGTAGAGAGAGGTGATTGTCTCGGTGATCTGCGCCATCCGTTCCTTTGCGATCTCCAGTCTCTGATCGTTCCGGACGATCCCGACGTAATCCCACATGATCCGTCTTGCCTCATCCCAGTCGTGATCGACGATTACCGAGTCCATCAGCTTCTCGGTATGATCCTCGCTCCACGGAAGAGGCTCGACTATCCGCTGCTTCCTGAACCTCTCATCGTTTTTCAAAAAGAGGAAGGCTCTGTGCGCAAAAGTCAAAGCTTCGAGCAGCGAATTGCTCGCCAACCGGTTGGCTCCATGGAGCCCCGTGTGGCTTGCCTCCCCAACAACAAATAAGTTCTCCAGCGACGTCCTTCCCCATTCATCTACATCAACACCTCCGCAAAAATAATGAGTAGCCGGTACCACGGGAATGGGATCCGATGTGATGTCGACTCCGTACCGCCGACACTCGCCATAAATGTGAGGAAAACGATTTCTTATATGCTCCGATTGAAGATGTGTTAGGTCGAGATAGACACATTTGCTGCCCGAGCGTTTCATTTCGCTGTCGATCGCCCGGGCAACGATATCGCGAGGGGCAAGGTCCGCCTGGGGGTGGTACTCCTCCATGAACGCTTTCCCGTCTCCATTGATGAGAACACCGCCTTCTCCCCTGAGAGCCTCACTCAACAGAAAAGATTTCGCATCGGGATGATACAAGCACGTCGGATGAAACTGAACGAATTCCAGATTCGCAATCTTTGCCCCAACACGGTAAGCCATGGCGATGCCATCCCCAGTGGCAATATCCGGATTGGATGTGTAAAGATACACCTTACCGGCACCTCCGGTGGCGAGAATCGTCCGGTGCGCGACGAACGGGATGATGGTGTCACTTGCGATGTCCAGCACATATGCGCCATAAATCCCCGCCTCCCCACCCGAAGGGCTGCCCTTCAAGTGCCTGCCGGTGATGAGGTTTACCGCCATGTGGTGGGGATAAAGATGAATTCGCGGGTGCTCTTCGATTCTCTCCAGCAATATTCGCTCTATTTCCCTGCCGGTGAGATCTTTGCAGTGAACGATTCGATTTCGTGAATGGCCCCCCTCGCGCCCAAGCGACAGCTGCCCTTCTCTCCTCGTGAAATCGACACCCAGTGACATCAGCTCGGATACGCGTTCCGGCCCGTCCTTGATCGTCATCTCGACGATCGACTTCCGGCACAGCCCAACCCCACTCGACAGGGTATCCCTTATGTGAAGGTCGAAGTTGTCATTCTGAGAGTGCACGGCTGCTATCCCGCCCTGAGCGAAATTCGTATTCGAATCCGCGGCCTCCTTTTTAGCCACAATATGGATCTCTCCAAGCTCTGCTGCTTTTAAAGCGAGGGAGAGACCCGCTACGCCGGCTCCAATGATCAAGATATCCGAACTATTCATCGTTAGTTGAGCGGTGCTAGGGATGGCGCCTACCTGGCGGTTTGGAGAATCAACTCTTGGGGCCGCAATCATAATAATCAAACCGGCTTTCGATTGCAACCATGAAGGCTGACGGCTTGCAGAATGCACGAAGGCCTAAAAGCCTCGAGCACCCAAAGGATAGAATTTCCTTATTTGTCTTTATAATAATCACTTAAGAAGCGCCCACAAGAATGCGACTGGCATGCTCGTTGCGTATACGCGCACAAAGACCAGTCAACACCGCCGGATTTCTGCAGGAGGTTGGTTCAATGAAGAGTAAGCTTTTTAGCTTTATGTGCGTTATAGGCGCGTTGGCCTTTTTGCTGGTAAGTTGCGAGGATAATCCGGAGGGAAATCGTGCCGTCGTGACGGTTGCATCCTTCAATGATAATGCTCCCTTCTTCTGCGACGTTTTGGAACAGGGAGATAGCTTGTTCGATCAAGCGGGGAATGCCGTCTTGAGGGACGACTTCATCGCGGAAGATTATCTCAAAGTCGCTTTTTATAACCGCCCGTACAATTCGTTCATCGTCTCGCCCCCGGGATATCCGTACGGTGAATACCTCATCACTCGATATCGGGTCGAGTGGGCACGCGTTGACGGCGGGGTGCAGGTGCCTCCCCCCTACGATGGTGCTACGAGCATCTCGATTCCCTCGGGTGAATTGGTCGAAGGTTACATCCTCTTGGTCCCATTTATGGTCAAGGAGCTGCCCTTCATTTGGACGCTCCGCTACGTCCAAGCTGGAGGCACCGGAGGCGAAATCCTCTGCGTTGCCAACATCACCTTCTGGGGTCATGAGGTGGGTACGGATAGAGAAACGGAGGTTATAGGGTCGCTCTCCGTGAACTTTGCCGATTGGGTGATCGAGACGAAAAAGAAGAAGCAGCTTTAGACGGACTCCTCGTTATCGCCAACCTCCAGGGGGAATCCGGTCTGAATAGATTTGCAGAGGATGGCCCAACCCGCCCACAGAGAAACCGCAGGTTATGCCTGCGGTTTCTTGATTCTATCTACAATATTTCCTCCCGCTATCTCCAATTCCAGACGGGCGATTGAAATGGTGGAGGAAACGCTTTCCAGATCCCGCAGTTTGACCCAGTCCTTCTCAGTTGTCACGACTCCTGCGACTTTGTGTTCGCGCAGCAACGCCTGCACGATCTGTGCATCATCGTTGCCATAACCGTGGTGATCGGGATAGCGGATCGAGAGCCGGACATCGCAGCCGCAGCGCTCGAGTGATTGGTCGAACCTGTCAGGGCGGGCAATGGAGGACAAGGAGGCGATTGGTCCGTCAATTGGATCACAAGGATCCCCTTCAGGGGACTGCAGGCATGCGTGCCTGAGGATGCCGAAGACCGGCTTTTTGCAGGAGGTCGCCTTATCAATAGACTCCTCGAGAGCGGGGAGGTCCTCCCTATCGGGAAGATCGTTGAAGCCAATCCAGTCGGCCCTGGAGAGCGCAGAGGGCTCCTCTCTGAGCGTCCCAGCGGGTAACATGCGACCGTTCCCGAAAGGTTTTCGAGCGTCGAGAAGAACCACATCCAGATCCCGATAAAGACCCCATGATTGGAAAGCGTCATCCAGTATGATGTGGGTCGGATCGAACAGGGATATCGCGGCTTTTATCGCCTTTGTTTTGCAAGATGAAAAGACAAGTGGAACCTGCGGCAGACGCCATGCAACCATTGCTCCTTCATCTCCAACTACCCGATCGAGCAAGGCCGCGTCGCGCCTGACAAACCGTATCTGCGCCTCGATCGACAAAACGGATGCGGGCTCCTTCGGGAGCACCACTGTTACGGCGCCAAGCCTTTCCGATTCACTCTTGAATCCCCGGCTAGCGTATACTGGGCGATACCCCTCTCTGGTGAGCGCTTCCAGCAGATGAATGCAGAAAGGCGTCTTTCCCCCTCCACCCACCTCGATATTTCCAATCGAGATGATGGCAACCGCCCCATATGTCCCCACGGGCTTATGCTTCAGTTTCTTTTGCCCGGTAGACACCAATCGGTAGATCCAGGCGGCCGGCACCAGCAGCGCACGGCTCCCGGCAGAACGGTCTTCAGCTGCCACCATTCTTTTTCGGGGATATACAATCTTCGTTCGCCCTGCCAGTTCACCGGAATGCATCATCGTTCATTTCCGTTATCGCCTTGAGGGCTTGCTCCAGAGCAAGACGTCTCTCCTCCAGCTCCTCGGCGCTTGCATCGGCGGGAACGAGCACGGGTTCGCCATATCGCACGAACACATGGGTGAATGGCTTCGGCACCTCGAATGCGTCCCACGAATCGAACGTCCAATGACGTGCAGAACTCGCGGTAATTGGGACTATCGGGGCGCCGCTAAGCTTCGCCACCTCGAGCGGACCCGGTTTTACCACGTACCTCGGCCCCTTGGGTCCGTCGACGGTGATTCCCAGATCCAGGCCACCATCCAGCTTCGCAACCAGTTCCCTTATCGCCCTCGCACCACCGCGGGTGCTCGATCCCCTCACATGGCCAAAACCGAGCCGGCGAATGGTTTGGCCCATGGTTTCCCCATCCCGGTGCTCGCTGGCGAGCACCTGAATATCCTGACCACGGTGAGTAAAACTCAAAGGAAAGAGCCGCCCGTGCCAGAACGCGAAGATCACCGAAGGATTGATCTGCCGGGCTTTTTCCAGTTGGTCCTCATCGATATAGCGGATTCTCCATGAGAGACCCAATATGCGGATCACAACAGATCCAAGAATCGCTATGATCCGGATGCGCTCGCTCATTTCTTAACTAGCGTCTCTTTCTCAGCATCTCTTCGGATATTTCCGCCACGCGCCTGCACCCGCCCCCACCCGATAGGGTGTGCTTGAGTGACTTGAACCGATCAACCATGATCCTCCGCGAGTCATTGTCGTCGATTAGCTCGAGGGCTTTTTTGCCGATGCGCTCCGGCACCGCACTGCTCTGGATAAATTCCGGACAGACGCCGTCATTGAAGATGATGTTTACCAGACCGATGTTACGGATCTTTACCAATTTCCTGGCGAGAAGGTAGTTGATAGCCGAGATACGATATACGATGACGAGCGGCGTCTCGAAGAGTGCTCCCTGCAATGTAGCCGTTCCCGAGGCAACCAGAATGGCCCGGGAGCGCCTCATGACAGCGACGGCATCATTATCGATCGGGATATCCATTCCGAAACGGGTGAGGACTTTCTCATAAGAATAGAGTGGCACAGTCGGATGCCTGCCTATTACGAAACGGGTCCCCGGCCGCCTCTCGGTTATGTACCGCGCCGCACCGAGAAGAACCGGCAGTATCCGCCGGATCTCCTGCAGCCGACTGCCCGGAAGCAGGCCGACTCCCTCCCGCTCGCTTTCAGTGACGGGCTCGGGGAGATAGTGATCCTCCACAAATGGGTGACCCACGTATTCCACCGGAATCCCTTCCCTCTTGTATATCTCTTCTTCAAACGGAAGAATCACAGCAATGCGATCCACAGACCGCCCAATCTCACGGATCCGACCCGCTCCCCAAGCCCAAACCTGTGGGCTTATATAATAAAGAACAGGCACCCCGAGTTTCTTCGCATAACCGGATAAACGAATGTTCAATCCTGGGTAGTCAACCGGAATGAATAGATCAACGCCATTGCGCAGGACGCTTCTGAGCTTCTTTTCCAAGCGGGCGAACTTGGTGATGCTCGCCAGAACGCTTGAAAAACCCATTACTGCGTAGCGATCGATATGGGATACGAGTTCTGCCCCAGCTTGCGCGACACGATCGCCTCCAAAGGCAATGATTCTTGCATCCGGATTTCTTTTGAGAATCTCCGTTACGAGCGCGGCAGCGTGAAGATCTCCGCTCGCTTCCCCGCAGCTGATCAGTATGGTGGGGTAAGTCGCCATGGTGGCCTTAGTCGTTCGCGTCACAAAGTGGTTGATTCTCGCTCTATTTTGTCGAGAACGGCTTCGGCGAGCTTGAGAGCGTTCAACCCGTCTTCACCGGTTACCGGGGGCGGTTTGCGGGTTAGCACTGAACGGCAGAAAGTTTTGAGCTCCTTGGCAAGCGGCTCATCTCCGTGCGTTTCGAACTCCTCGATGGTCAAGAACTCGCTGAGGTCGATGACTCCCGGACTCCCTTCGAGTTCTTTGAGCCTCGCAACTCCTTCCTTGAACTTTTCGCCCTTTTCATATCGCTTCACTCGACGGCGAAAAAGGTCGATTGAAAGATAGCGGTTTGGCGAAAAAACGCGGATCTTTCGCATGGGTTCAACGGAGACGCGACTTGATGTGAGGTTCGCCACACAACCGTTCGCAAACTCCAACCTCGCATTGATGATATCCGGTCCGGTGGTGAGAATGCCTGCTCCCTTGGCCCGTATGTCCTCGGGCCACCGTTTTAGCAGAAGGAGAAGGATATCGAGATCATGAATCATCAAGTCCGTTGCGACTGAGACGTCGATTCCCCTTGCCGCAAAAGGTGCGAGGCGATGTATTTCTATAAATGAAGGATCTTGAATAAATGGGAATGCCGCTTCGAAGGCCGAATTGAATCGCTCGATATGTCCCATCTGCAGGATTCTCTGATGACGCTGCGTGGCGTCCACGATGCGCTCGGCAGCCCTTACGTCGCTCGCGATGGGTTTTTCGAGGAACACGTCTTTTCCTGCCTCGAGCGCAGCAACGGCAACCTCAGCATGTTTCGTGGAAGGGACGACGACGCTTACCGCATCAACGGCATCGATCAGCTCCTGAACGGTGCTAAAAGTGGTTGCACCGAAATCTTTGGACGCTTGGAGAGCTCTCTCTTCTATTAGATCGTAACAACCGATAAAATCAACTTCGTCGAATCCCTTAAAAACACGAACGTGCTCTCTTCCAAGCTTTCCTATACCTGCTACGCCTACTCTGAGACCCAACGTGTCCACTCCTTGATAAGGCGCTCAATAGCTTTTGAATTTATCAGTGAGAAAATAAGAACCGAGGGGCAAGGTTATTTTGTAATTCCACGAATGCTTCCCTCGATAAACTCTACGAAGATGCGTCGTTCGGGATCACTGAATTCGCCGTCTTTAAGCCGCTGCACCGATTGGGCTACATTGAGGTTGCTCCGATACAGCACTTTGAACATGCGCTTGATCATAGAACATCTCTCGGGCTCATAGCCCCGCCTTTCGAGCCCCACACCGTTAATGCCATAAACACGTGCAGGATTTCCCGCTACCTTGATGAATGGGGGGATATCTCTCTCTATTCGGCTCCCGCCGCCTATAAATGCTAGCTTCCCGATTCGCACGAACTGATGCACCGGTGTAACGCCACCAACAATTGCGTAATCATCAATGAAGACATGTCCGGCGAGATTGACAGAGTTTGCGAGGATCACCTCATTGCCTATGGTGCAGTTATGCGCAACATGTGCATAAGCCATGAAGAGGCAGCCAGATCCGATTAACGTTTTCTCCCCCTCGCGAGTGGCGCAGTTCACCGTTACAAACTCACGAAATATATTATCGTCGCCGATCTCTACGTATGTAATATCTCCGGAATATTTCAGGTCCTGGGGAATCGTCCCGATGCTTGCACCGTGAAAAAACACGTTATTGCTCCCGATCCTCGTCCTTCCCTCTATGAGAACATTGCATCCTACTTCACACCCATCTCCCAGAGTGACATTCTCTCCGATAACGCTGTACGGACCTACCTTGATGCCCGCTCCGAGCTTGGCCATAGGGTGGATTACGGCCGTTGCGTGGATTTCGTTCTCGAGTGCTCTGCTTTGCAGCTTCATATCAACAATTCCTGCAGCCGTCGCCGCCCCGAGCCGGATCATGCCGGGGCGAGACAGCGGTGTGAATCACCTTTCGACAATTGTCGACCACAGCTCGGCTTCCGCCACCAGGTTACCGTCGACGTAAGCGTGCCCCTGCATTTTGCAGATCCGTCGCTTGAGCGTCAACAATTCAAGTTCAAACCGAATTTGATCGCCCGGCAGAACCGGCTTGCGGAACTTCGCCTTATTGATTTGGGTGAAGTATACGAGGTACCTCTCCGGGTTGTCCACGCTGCTAAGCAGCAGCACTCCTCCAATTTGAGCCATGGCCTCAATGATCAATACTGCCGGCATGATGGGGTGCCCTGGGAAATGCCCCTGAAAAAACGGCTCGTTGATCGTTACGTTTTTGATCCCCACGACCCGTTTTTTGTCTTCGAGTTCCAGGATTCTGTCAATGAGGAGAAACGGGTACCGATGGGGCATAATCTTTTGGATGACGTTGATATCCCACTGGCCTTTCTTCAGGAGGTCGCTCGTTCGCGTCCTCGATTCTTTCACTTCCCACAATCTTCTGATGAAATCGATGTTTGTGGCGTGTCCTGATCTAACGGCATGAATGTGCCCTTTGACAGGAGATCCCAGCAACGCGAGATCACCAAGCAGATCGAGGATTTTGTGTCGGACACATTCGTCGGGGAAGCGCAGAGGTTCGTCGTTCAGGAGTCCCTTGTCGGTGAAAACGATGGCGTTTTCAATGCTTCCCCCTTTTATGAGTCCAGCTTTGCGCAGATGTTCGACATCCTCCATCAATACAAACGTGCGCGCCGAGGCAAGTTCGTTCACAAAAACTTCCGGAGTAATGTCAAAGCTCGCGTGTTGGCTTCCGATGTGCTTGTTCTCGTACTCGATCGAGAAGCTCAGTTTGAATGTATCGCAAGGATAGGCATGCAGCTCGACACCACCGTTCTTGTGGGAGACGGTCCGATCGATTTCGAAGATGTCGCATGGCACTCCCTGGTTCTTGAAACCCGCCTCTTTGAATGCTTGCACAAATGCATCACAGCTGCCATCAGGTGGTTCAGGCGGCTCCTCTCCCTTCAATTCGATTACGAGGTTGTCGATGTTGAGCCCGTAGCAGGTTGCAAGGAGATGTTCGACGGTGAAAATCTTTACGTTCCCGCGCGACAGCTCAGTCTGTCGGTAGGGACGTGATTCAGCAGGAACGCTAGCGATGGTTGCCGGAATTTCATCTCGATTTTCGAGATCCATACGGACGAATTTGATCCCGGCATTCGGTGGAGCGGGTTTGACCTCTATGCTGCTTGCATTCCCTGTGTGGAGTCCTGTTCCTTCGAATAATATTTCTTTATTTATCGTCCTCTGTTGCCTTATCAATAAAACTCCCCTTCCCGAGTTTCTCCACTTTCCTCTCCAGCTCCTTCAACCTTCGGTATAGGTCAGGCAAACTCGATATATAGGCGTTCAGGCGCTTGGCGAGCGAATGTTCTCTAGCAGGGTAGCCTGAAGCCTTCATCCCCGGGGGTATCGATTTCGTCACTCCCCCCTGGGCGCCAACCATTGCGTTATCGCCGATGGTAATGTGCCCCACTAGGCCGGCCTGGCCCCCGAGCACCACATTTTTGCCCAGTTCGGTGCTTCCGGATACGCCAACCTGCGCCGCGAGGATGCTGTTTTCACCCACAAAAACATTGTGTGCTATTTGAACGAGGTTGTCGATTTTAGAGCCGCGGCATATGCGCGTGATTCCGGTAGTCGCCCGGTCGATGGTGGAGTTCGCACCGATCTCGACGTCGTCCTCTACAATAACGCGGCCGATCTGCGGCACTTTCTGGTGTGTGGAGCCATTCTTGGCATACCCAAAACCATCGGAACCGATGACCGCCCCGGGATGAAGAATCACTCGGTTGCCGATGGAGCATCGCTCCCTAACCGTCACGTGGGGATAGAACAGGCAGTCCTCACCAATTTCCACATCTTCGCCGATGTACACGCTGAACACCATCGTAGCGTTCTTGCCTATTCTGGTTCCTCTTCCGACAAAGCAATAAGGGCCCACGGAAGCGTTTTCTCCAAGAATCGCTTCTGGATGGATGATCGCTGTCTCGTGGATTCCTCTCGGGTATTGCGCGAAAACATCCCCGGCAAAAAGGGTCAATACCTGGAGAAACGCAAGATAGGGATCCTTGTTCCATACGAGAGCCTTCTTGCTTTCCATCCCCGGGTGGCTGATGACTGCCGAAGCACAGGTCGTCTCCAGGTAGGGCTCGTACTTCGGGTTGGACAGGAAGGTGATGTCCCCCGCCCGTGCCTCTTTGATCCCCGCGACACCGCGAATGTCGATTTCTCCATCGCCCCGCATCTCCCCGCCGATCAACGCGGCGAGCTCTTTGAGTTTATAAGTGCGAGATATCAATCGATTCTCCTATTGCCCCAGCTTGTTCAGCTCCACCAGCACGCGATCCGTGAGATCGAGTTCCTTGTTCGCCCAGACGATATTCGCGTTAGCGACATCGAATATGACCGTAAAGCCTTCCTCGGCACCAAGCCTCTCCAGGATTTCGTTGATTTTGTCAACGATGGGTTGGGTGAGTTCCTTGTTTCTTCTCGCAGCCAGCCCATCTTCTCCGAAGGTTTCCTGCATGAAACTCTGGTACCCCTGCATTTTCCTGTCGAGCTCGAGCTTCTTTTCTCTCTGCTTCTCTTCGGAGAGCATGAGGCTCTGAGCTTTCAACTCTTCCTGAAGCTTAACGATTTCCTGCTCCATCGACGCGGCTTGCGCTTTCCAAGCATCGACTTCCTTCTTGTAGACTTGCTCAGCTTCCTGGGTATCTTTGTATTCTGCAAAAATTTTAATCGAGTCAATGTAGCCGATTTTAACTTCCTGAGCAAGCAAAGAAATTGCGGTAACTGCAACAATGGAGAAAGCAAGAATGGTAATGAAAATCGGTTTTTTTCGCATTACGCTACACTCCTTGAGTTATACAACTCCAAACGCTGTATGGTTAGAAGAAAGCCCCGAGAGAAATATGGGGCTCCCATGCGCCGCCCCCTTCCTTGTCGAACCCGTAACCGTAGTCGAGGCCGACCGTTCCAAGCATGGGGAGCTCCAGCCGGATGCCTATTCCAGCTCCTTTTTTCAGGTCGAAGAGATCCGCTCCTCGGAAGCTGTTCCACGTGTTTCCTCCATCCAGGAAGAATAATCCGTATATCGAAGGGGCGATCGGGAATGATATCTCGTACGACAGAGTTTGCATGAACCGACCACCGATGAACTGCGGATTTCCCCTGGGGACAACTTCATAGAAGTCATACCCTCTCAGTGCGTACCTTCTATTTCCACCAAGCCTGAAAAGCTCATAGTCCGGCACCTGCGACGGTGAATCATAGCCGTCCAGGACTCCGATGTTGTAATGAGTGTCGAGAACGAATTTCCACAACAGGGTTGCATACCAGCATAGACTTGCTTCGTATCGCTGAAACCTTACATCGCCTCCAAGCAGATCGCCTCCGTTCCACTCGGCAGTAACGGTTGACCAGGTTCCCATCGTGGGATGGAACGGGCTGTCCGTAGAATTCCGCGTGAGTGTGAAGGCGACCGAACTCGTTCGCTGGGGCCACTGGATTCTCGTTAGGGGACCCGTGTAGCCGTCAGAGAAGTTCTTTAGTTCCACAGACTCGTACTGATAGCGACCGAAAACGGAGGTGTAATCGAACCAAGGGAAAGGCCTTCCAATCCGTATCGAGAATCCCTTCCTCCTGTCATCGTAGAACTGCTGCCGCACCTGGTTTTGGATGATATTGAAGACGCTGACACTCAGTTCCGTTGGAGTTCCGAGAAGCCAAGGCTCGGTAAAGCGAAGATCGAGATTTTGGCGGTAAGACGAAAATTCCCAATTTAGCCCGATTCTTTGGCCCTTTCCCAAAAAGTTCGGTTCTTCAATACCGAGAAAACCACTGATTTTATTCAGCGCAGAAAAGCCGGCACCGAACCGGAATTGTCCTGTCGACCGCTCCTCCACTTGCAGGGAAAGACTGATATCCCCGTTATCATCAGGAGGAGATGGATTTACCTGCGGAGGCCCGTTGAAAAAGCCTAAGTTGAAAACCTCCCTCAGGGATCTCATCAAGCGAGGCCTCGAGAAAACCTCTCCCGGTTTTATGATAAGCTCCCTTCGGATCACTTCCTCCGCAGTTTTTGTGTTGCCCAGAATATTGATCTCGCGAACGTGCGCGGGTTTCCCTTCGACAATCTCGAAATCAACGTCGATAGTATCGCCGCGGACGTTCTTTACGGGACTCACCGAGCTGAAGATATATCCCTTATCTGCATAAAGCCCGCCAATTCCAAACTGCGTTTCCTGGAATTCCACTTCGTTAAAAACTTCACCGCGGTTGAATGCGATATATTTCGCGATCGTAGAATCTTCAAACAGTTTGTTTCCCTGCCATGTCACCTCTCCTACGCGGTACTGTTTGTTTTCGGAAACCGTGATGAAAATGTCCAGATCTTTTCCATCTTCAGAGAATATTAGCTCCTTGTCCTGGATTTCCGCATCCAGGAAGCCGTGCTGTCGATGCAGGTTCAGGATTTTTTCGCTGTCTTCTTCGAACACTTTGGGCTTGAAATCTGCACCGCGCCACCACCTGTCTTCTTTGCTCTCTATTACCTTGCGGATCTCATCGGAGTCGAGGGCTTTGTTGCCAAAAAAATCGATGTGCTTGATGGACACCTTGCTGCCCTCGGTGATCTTGTATTGGAGCACGATCTTTTTTTCTTTCTCCTTATAAACTACCGTATCGCTTACAGCGACGCGATAATAGCCTTTATCACGGTAAATATCGGCGATGGCCTCGTGATCCTTTCTGATGAGAGCGGGCCTGGCGAAAGAGCCGCTTCTCATTGAAATCGCCTTGTCCAGGTCTTCTTTATTCGCGTGTTCGTTCCCCTCGAACTCGACCTCGTCCACTTTCAAATATTCTTTGACAATGAGCAACAGCGCGATGCCCTCTTCGGTCGTTTCCTTATAAGCCTGGATATCGGAGAATTCCTTGGTGGCAAAAAGGCGCTTGAGCGCTTCCTCCAGCCGATCCTCGCTGTACGGATCCCCTACCTTCAAGCGGAGGATACGAAAAATCTTTTCGAGGGAGACATGGTAATTCCCGTGGACGGTGATCGACTCAACCCGAGTCTCTGCAACAGCCGCAAAAGAAAACAGGTGCAGGAGTACCGTACACCCGATGATCTGCAATAAAGTCTTTTTCATAGCTCCTTCCGGAGACGATCCCGAGCATCCTAGCACAGGCCCCCTGGAGTGTAAATAAAAATTCCCCCGCCCCAATCGCCAGGGGAATTCTTAACTTATTATAGTCAAACAAATTACAAAATGCGCGGAACCGTAGCGATTTCGCGAAATCAGAAATTAGGTCTTTTGGACGATTTCGAAGTCCAGTGCTCCGCTTTTTACATCCACATGGATTTCAGTCTCTTTCGTAAATCCTCGCTGCAAGAGCAGCTCGCTCAGGGGATCCTCGAGGTATTGTTGAATGGCTCTCCTTAGCGGGCGGGCGCCAAGGGATGGATCAAATCCTTTGTCCATCAGGAACGACTTGGACTCCTTGGTGAAATCGATATCCAGATCGAGCACCTTCAGACGCTCTTTGAAATCACGAAGCATGATTTCGATGATTTCTACCATTTCTTCCCTGCCGAGAGGCTTGAATACGATTTGGGCATCGAGCCTGTTGAGAAACTCTGGATTGAAAGTTCTTTTGAGGCTCTCGAGCAGCTTGCCCTTCATCACCTTATAAGAGGCCTCCGACCCTTCCTGGACGAATCCCAGCCCCTTCCCCCCTTTCATCTCTTTATACCCAACATTCGACGTCATGATCAGCACGGTATTCCGGAAATCAACCCGGCGACCATAATTATCGGTGAGCTGGCCTTCCTCCATTACCTGCAAGAGGATGTTGAAAACGTCTGCGTGAGCTTTCTCGATTTCGTCGAGTAGAATCACGCAATACGGCTTTCGCCGAACCTTCTCGGTTAGCTGACCACCCTCATCGTAGCCGACGTACCCTGGTGGTGCGCCGATCAGACGGGATACGGAGAATTTTTCCATGTATTCCGACATGTCTATCCTGAGGAGCGAGTCTTTCGATTCGAACAGGATTTCGGCGAGCGCCCTGGCAAGCTCCGTTTTTCCAACACCCGTTGGACCCAAAAATACGAAGCTGCCGATGGGTCGCCTGGGATCGCGGAGTCCAGCCCGGTTGCGCCGGACGGCGCGTGCTACCGCCACGACAGCTTCCTCTTGTCCGACGACGCGCTTCCGCAGCTCTTCCTCCAATTTGAGGAGGGTCTGGGTTTCCTCGGCCTCCACTTCGGAGACAGGAATCCCGGTCATCGAAGAAACCACCCTTGCGATATCCGCCGCCGAGACAACATTCTCCTGGGCCTGTTTGGTCTCGTTCCAGGTTTTCCGCATTTCCTTTAGCTTGTTTCGCAGTTCCTTCTCTCTGTCCCGAAAGCTTGCCGCTTTCTCGAATTCCTGCGCTTGGATCGCCGACTCTTTTTCCATGCATAGCTCCTCGATCTCCGTTTCGAGTGTTTGGAGCTCGGATGGAGCCGTGACGGTGGCCAGTCTTGCTCGTGAGCCTGCCTCATCGATCACATCAATCGATTTGTCAGGGAGAAAACGATCGTGGATATATCTCTGCGAGAGATACACGGAGGCCCGCACGGCATCATCGCTGATTTTCACTCGGTGGTGCGCTTCGTATTTATCGCGGAGACCAAAGATGATCTTGACCGTTTCCTCTTCGGTGGGAGGGTTGATCATAATGGGCTGGAATCGCCGCTCCAGCGCTCCGTCCTTTTCGATGTGCTTGCGGAACTCGTCCAGAGTCGTCGCTCCTATGCACTGGAGTTCGCCCCGGGCGAGGGCGGGTTTGAGCATATTGGACGCATCGATCGCCCCCTCCGCTCCACCGGCTCCTACCAGCGTGTGGATTTCGTCGATGAAGATGATCACATCGTCGGATTCACGGAGCTCATTAATGATAGACTTCAATCTCTCCTCGAACTGACCTCTGTATTTTGTTCCCGCTACGACAGATGCGAGATCCAGGGTTGTAATCCGGCGGTCCTTCAATATCTCCGGAACCTTGTTTTCAATGATCCTTTGCGCAAGGCCCTCGGCAATCGCCGTCTTACCTACACCGGGTTCGCCGATGAGTATCGGATTGTTCTTTTTTCGACGGGTCAGCACCTGAACCAGCCGCTCGATCTCCGCATCACGACCAATGATCGGATCGAGCTTGTTTTCCCGGGCCATTTGAGTGAGGTCGCGCCCGAACTGGTCGAGGTTTGGGGTATCGCTTTTCTCTTTCTTGGCCTTCCGGGCCTTCATCGTCGAGGAAGGTCCGAGAAGCTTCAAGACTTCCTCGCGCACGCGCTTGCGATCCACACTCAAATCGGCAAGGACCTGTGCGGCCACACCTTCGCCCTCACGAATCAAGCCCAGGAGGAGGTGTTCGGTCCCCACGTAATTGTGTCCGAGCAGCCTGGCCTCTTCGATGGCCAGCTCCAGGACGCGTTTCGCTCTCGGAGTGAAGGGGATTTCGCCAATGGTCAGCGTCGTCCCGGATTTGGAGACCATGCTCTCGACTGCCTGCTGGATCTGTTCGAAATCGAGATCGAGTTTGCTCAATACTTTCGCCGCGATACCTTCGCCCTCTCTCACAATTCCGAGCAGGAGATGCTCGGTACCGATATAATCGTGCTGCAGCCGGCTGGCCTCGTCCCGCGCAAAGTAAATGACTCTGCGAACTCTATCTGTAAAGCGATCCCGCATGTATCAATCCTCCTGAACGTTGTCTGGGGTGGACAGCTTCCGGCGTATATAGGTAGCGCGAGTGTGGTCCCTCTCGCTTTGATCCATCGTGTTCCCAGAGGCGATTTGAAGGTGAGCCGGTTGCACGTAGATAAGTAACTCGTTCAGTTTACGCACGGTTAGGTCACCGATAATCCCCATCCCCATACCCAGGCGCACGGCAGAAATCAAGCTGAGAGCCTCTTTCGTGTCAACCCTCCGAGCGTATTTCAACAGCCCATATGCACGCCATACCTTGTCTTCGAGCAAGCTTCGTGCCTTTTGGAGTATGGTCTTCCTCGCTTGTTGTTCGAGGTTTATCAAATTTGTAACCACATTACCGAGATTGTTAAGAATCTCCTCTTCCTGGCTCCCCAAGGTCGCGCTGTTGGAGATTTGGAAAAAATTGCCCATGATATCGGTTCCTTCCCCATACAGACCGCGGATAGAGTGGTGGATCTTTCTCAGGTGCTCCAGCAACTTGTGGATCTCCTTGCTGTGCACCAGTCCCGGCAGGTGCATCAAAACGGAGGCCCTGAGGCCGGTACCGAGATTGGTCGGGCACGCTGTGAGAAATCCAAGGCGCTCGCTAAAGGCAAATTCGAGTTTCGGGGCAAGCTCGTTGTCCAGTTTGTTCACCCTGCTGAGTGCTCCCATCAGGTCGAAGCCGGAACTGTACGCCTGGAGCCTTAAGTGATCCTCCTCATTGATCATGAGGCAGACATCCTGAGATTTGTTCACGACGAGTCCACGGTTGGACGAGCTGGAGAGAAATTCCGTACTCACCAGATGCCTCTCAACCAAAAACTGCCTGTTCAGCTCCGGCACGCTCCCCATTGGAAAATAAAAGCCGTCTTCGAATGTCTTCGTTTGGTCCGCGGCGGAGTGGGACTCGTCGAGGATCGCTGCAAGCTCGTCGCCGCCGGCGTTGTGAGTAAACCGGTGCTTCTCCAAATTTCTCGCCAAGCGCACCCTGCTGGACAGGACAACCTCGCACTCATCTCCCGTTGCGAGGAGCCACGACGCCGGGTGTTTGATCATCTCTTCGATCAGCATCTGCTAACTGTCCTTGCTTTCTTTGGCTTTGGTCTCGATCTCTTTGATTTTGTCTCGGATTTCTGCGGCTTTCTCGTACTCCTCGTTTTCGACTGCCTGGTTCAGCATATCTTTGAGTCCCATGAGCTCCTTGCGGAGTGTTGCCTGGGGACCAAGTGCCGTGGGTGTCTTGCCTTTGTGCTGGGTGCGCCCGTGGATTTGCCTCAACAGCGGAATCAGCTGCGCCCCGAATGCCTCGTAGCAGTCCGGGCAGCCAAAGCGGCCGATTTTCTTGAAATCCGAGTAGTCGTAACCACAAAATGGGCAATGAACCTTTCCGATTTTCTCGGTCTCGCTCTGCGTGGCACTGCCGATCATTGTGGCCATCAGATCCCCCACTCCGAATGGCCCGCCCTTCTGTACATCGATCCCTTTTTTCTTTGCGCAATCCGCGCAGAGATGGGTGGTGATAACTTTGTTGTTGACAATCTCCGTATAATGAATCTGTGCTGGTTGCGTTCCGCAAATTTTACATAGCACGGTCATTGGGCTCCTTACATTGGATTCAGCAAACCATTTTCTAGAAGCAATGTACGACGCGAGAACTGGGCGAACTCTTTCTTATGCGTAACGATAACGAACGTCTTTCTTTCGGAGGCGGACAGCTGGTTGATCAGCTCGTGAAGTGTGGCGCTCGTCACGTCATCGAGGTTCCCGGTCGGCTCGTCGGCAAGAATCACCTCCGGATCGTTGATCAGAGCCCTCGCGACGGCGACACGCTGCTGCTCTCCGCCCGAGAGTTCAGGGGGCTTGTGGAACCGCCGCTCAGACAACCCAACACGCTCCAGCCAATCTTCCGCTTCCCTTCTGGCCCGCTGGGAGGAGCTGCCCCTGATGAGCCGGGGCATCATCACATTTTCCACTGCGGTGAATTCCGGGAGCAAAAAGTGAAACTGGAATACGAATCCAATCGTTGCGTTCCGGAGTCGGTCCAGCGCGCCTCCCCGCATCCGGTTTAGATCGCTTCCCTGAACCAACACCGTTCCACTGTCCGGCCTGTCCAGCGCGCCCAAGATGTTCAAAAGAGTCGTCTTGCCGGCTCCCGAAGCCCCAAGGATCATTACCACCTCCCCGGATCGAACGGAAAGGTCCACTCCCTTGAGAACCTCGATTTTTCTGCCGGTGCCCGAGAACGACTTTGTGATTCCCCGCGCCAGCAATACCGCATCTGTATCCATAATCTAAATCCCGCAGGCCCTAAAAATCAAGCTGCAAGAAACGCTTCCTACTCCCTGCGTATCATTTTAACTACCACACCTGCACTCCAGTGGTACAACTCCCGGCAACCGGAGGGGACGATCCGGCGTCGCCTCTCCATTGACAGTATAGTGCAAAAGCTCCGAGGATTGTTAATCGTTCCTCAACGCTTCCACGGGCAGCAGCTTGCTTGCTTCCCAGCTCGGATAGACCGTCGCAACGAAACAGATGAGAATCGCACTCCCCCCCACAGCTAGCAGGTCCTGCCATTCGACGAGGACGGGCAGGGTTTTGATGAAATACACATCTCCCGGCAGATTGAGCTGGATCCGATCCAGTACATAGCAGGCGATGAGTCCCGCAATCATTCCTCCAAGGGTTCCCAGGACGCCGATAATGGTGCCCTCGAGCATGAAGATCGACATAACTCCTTTGGATGAAGCCCCCATCGACTTGAGGACGCCGATCTCCGTTCGCTTTTCCATGATCACCATTGTCAGCATGCCAACTAAGTTAAACGCGGCTACGAGTATGATGAGAGTGAGCATGAGAAACATTAGTATCTTCTCAATTTTCATATAGCTGAAGAGATTCTGGTTCAGATTGATCCAGTTGTTCGTGCCGTAGTGCTGGATAGGCAGCATTTTTTGAATACGGACATCCATTTCCTGAGCCGCATATATATTACCCAGCTTGACGCCGATGCCTCTGACACCCGTTTCGAAATCGAAAATGCGATCCACATCATTTATATCCATGTAAATGAATCGCGAATCGAACTCGTACATTCCGCTGTTGAAAAATCCCAAAACACGGCATTTGACCATCTGGGGCTCGAAGTCATCCGTGCGAATAGTGGCAGGTGCCGTGACCAGAGCGAGCTCTTCGCCCAAGCCGATTCGCATTTCCACTGCGAGATCCAATCCCATAACCACTCCAAACCTCGGCTCCTCATCCTCGAAAAAGCTCGCATCGAATGAATCGATCTCAGGCTTGATACTATCGATCACTGTAGAAACAAGGGCTTCTCTCGTCAGATCTACACCTTTGACGATAACGCCCCGGATCTGCGTCCTCCGCCCCGGTATGATCTCGTATGCGGCAAGCGCCTCCGAGCGGATAAACGGTGCCGCGGCTACCACGCCCTCCATATCGCCGAGCACAGCCGAGAGACTGTCCACCCTCTGCCAAGCTCCCGGATTTCGCATGAACACCATGACATTCGCATTGAAGCCGACTATTCTCTGGCGGAGTTCCGTTTCGAACCCATTGATCACCGACAGGACGATCACGAGCGTCATCACACCCACAAATACGCCGCCGACCGCGATCGACATGATGCGCGACACAAGAGCGGACCGCTTCTTCGTTTGAAGATGCCGCTTCGCAATAAATAATGGGTAATTCATTAGACTGGACCTTCTTCAGGCCTCATATGGGGGAAAAAGAGAACGTCTCTTATTGATGGACTGTCGGTGAATATCATTACCAACCTGTCGATTCCAATACCAAGTCCGGCTGCAGGGGGCATTCCGTACTCCAGCGCTCTCAAGAAGTCCTCGTCGAGAATCTGCGCCTCCTCATCTCCCCTGGCTCTCAAAGCCGCTTGCTGCTCGAACCGTTTCCGCTGCTCTATGGGATCGTTCAATTCGGAAAATGCATTGCCGACTTCGAAGCCGCCTACGAAGGGTTCGAAGCGCTCGACGAGCCCTTCATCCGAGCGATGGTCCTTTGCAAGCGGCGAAAGCGCTTTCGGATAATCATACACAAAGGTGGGCTCGATCAGCTCGGGTTCTATCAATTCGCTGAAGAGTTCGTCTAAAATCGCTGGAGAAGGAGTATCTTTTTCGACATCCAGTCCCAGTTCGATGGCTTCTTCGAAGATCTCATCATCGCTCATCCTGCGAAAATCTCTTCCTGTCCGCTCCTTGATCGCATCGAAGTAACGAATCCGCTTCCACGGTTTTCCAAAGTCGATTTCATGGCCTTTGTAAGTAACCACACCGCCTGCCGCCAGGTCACCGGCAACCACTCGCATCATTTCTTCGACCATGTCCATGAAGTCCAAGTAGTCCATGTAAGCGGCGTAGCATTCCATCATGGTGAATTCCGGATTATGCGCTCTGTCTATCCCCTCGTTCCTGAAATCTTTCGCAAACTCGAAGACGCGTTCCAGGCCGCCCACAAGGAGGCGCTTCAGGTACAGCTCGTCGGCGATCCTCAAATAGAGCTTCATATCGAGAGTATTATGATAAGTTACGAAGGGCCTCGCCGAGGCGCCGCCGTAAAGCGGCTGCAAGATTGGCGTTTCCACTTCCAGAAATCCATTGCCAATCAAGAACTGCCGCATCGATTCGATGAGCTTGGATCTTTTGATGAAAACCTCGCGGATGTGTGGATTCATGAAAAGGTCCACATATCGCTGCCGGTAACGCAGCTCCTTGTCCGTGAGGCCATGCCATTTCTCGGGGAGAGGCCGCAGGGTTTTCGTGAGGATCTCGACTTTCTGCGCCCTTATGGTAAGCTCATCCGTCTTTGTTCTAAAGAGCGTACCCTCTACACCCACGATGTCCCCCACCTCGATCAGTTTGAAGAGCTTGTACGCATCCTTTCCAACGATATCTTTCCGGATGTAAAACTGGATCGTTCCGTTCAAGTCCGCAATATGTCCAAATGTAGTGGCTCCATGCCCACGGACCGACATCACACGTCCCGCGGTAGAAACCAGCATTTCGTTTTCCGACAGGTTCTTTTCAGCGGCAATCAATTGCTCGATGGTGTGGGTTCCTCGAAAACGATACGGGTACGGGTTTACGCCCGCCGCTTTCAGCTGGTTCAGCTTCTCGATCCGCGCTCTGCGGAGTTTGTCCAATCCTTCCATTTCTGACGCCCTTGAAGGAAATTCAGCGAAGCCTAGATATAGGCGAGTCCGAATGTCAAGCCAAAGTTAGCCTTTTGATTCTTCATCACTTCGCCGATCTGCACGAGAGGATCCCGCCAATAGATGATGCCCGTTGCGGCCGGCTCCGTGGGGATTCCACACCACGCTCGCGCTTCGCTCGGGCTCCTCTGCTCTATCGATGGCCTTGTTGGAGTGCTGCGTGAGGTGGTTTCCTCACCTGCGCCCGCTTCGGTCGGCTTCCCGCCTGCGGCGGGCGATCCTCCCTCGCTCCGCGCAATGGTTCGTCACCCCCGTCACGCAGCACTTCCGCCCGCTCGCTCCGCGTAACGGTTCGTCACCCCCGCAGAGCCTCCCTGCTTGCATCCGTGCGAATGACGAATCAACGTTATCTTTCCGAAAACTTATGGAGATACGCTTCTATGAACTCTTTGAGATCGCCATCGAGCACACGCTGCACATCCGAAGTTTGCATTCCCGTTCGATGGTCCTTCACCATGTTGTAGGGATGCAGTACGTAGGAACGAATTTGACTCCCCCATGCAATATTTTTCTGCCCTTCCATCATCTTTGATAGCTTCTTCTTCCCTTCTTCGAGCTTGAGATGGTACAGCTTCGCCATGAGGATCTTCATTGCGTTGTCTTTGTTTCTGAACTGGGAGCGCTCGTTCTGGCACTGCACGACAATCCCTGTGGGCAGGTGTTTTATCCTCACGGCGCTGTCCGTTTTATTGACGTGTTGGCCGCCCGCGCCGCTCGATCGAAATGTATTGATCTGCAAATCTTCATCCCGGACTTCGACTTCGATATCGTTCTCGATCTCCGGGTAGACAAAAACGGATGCGAACGATGTATGCCTTCTATGGCTTGCATCGAACGGGGACAACCGCACCAGGCGGTGAACACCACTCTCGGCTTTCAGATGTCCGTAAGCGTTATCTCCCTTGATCTCGAGAGTCGCGCTCTTTACTCCCGCTTCTTCACCGGGCAGCAGTTCGAGAATCCGAGCAACGAATTCCTGCTGCTCGCAAAACCTCGTGTACATCCGCAGAAGCATCTCCGCCCAATCCATCGATTCGGTCCCCCCGGCCCCGGGATGGATGGTCAAGATCGCATCCCGCCTGTCTTCGGAACTGGAAAATAGAAGCGTAATCTCCAGGTCCCCGAGTTTCTCCTCGATAGCTTTGAGATCTTTCTTTACGTCGCCAATAAGGGAATCGTCCCCCTCCTCGCTGGCGAGTTCGAGGATCTCCCTGCACTCAGAGAGTGCCTTCGAGATCTGATCAACTGGCTCTAGTTTGGATTTGATCGAGCTGACTTCGCGGAGGATTTCTTCGGAGCGCTTCTTGTCCTGCCAGAGCTCCTGGGAGCTCATCAATTTCTCCAGCTCATCGAGACGGGCTTCCTGGGCGGAAAGGTCAAAGATACTCCTTTAGCTTCTCGCTTCTCGCTCCGAGGTTCTCCAGAGTTGAGAACAGTTCATCCGATTCCATCCGTTTCGACCTCCTGCATTAAAGATAAGCGGTTTTCTGTATTTTGTGTATTCGAATCATTTTCCGTGCGGGAGCGGAGTCAGCCGCCCCGTGTGGTACTTCCATGATTCATGTGTTCCTGTCCAGAACATCATCCACGATCGCATCCACTTCGGCAAGAACCTGGGAGAGTTCCCCGTCCGTATCGATGATGATGTCTGCATTGTGGAAAGAACTCTCCAGGTCCACTTGGCTCTTCAACCTCAGGCGGATTTCTTCTTCCGTAGCACCCCCCTTTGCTCGCAGCCGCCGAATCTGCTCCTCCTTGTCGCAGCGAAGCGCTATCGCAACGTCCATATGAAACGGTAAGTCCACCTCCAGGAGGAGGGCGGCATCGATCACAACAAATTCGAAGCCGTCCTGCTGCAGCTGGTCGAGCCGTTTCAGGCAGGCTTCGATGATCCGTGGATGAAGGATGCGATTGAGGACTTTCAGCAATTCCCCGTCTCTGAATACCATCTCCCCCAGCTTTTTTCGGTCCACGCTCCCTTCAGAAGTGAACACGTCCGGACCAAAGTACCTCAGGATTTTAGCCCTTACCGCTGCATCCGTCTCCAGCAGCTCGTGGCCGAGCCGATCAGCATCGATGTGCCCCCCGCCGCGTGACTTCAAGTGTTCGGCAATCGAGCTCTTCCCGGTACCGGATTCACCTGCCAATCCGATGATCTTCATCCAGCGCACCTTCCAGAACCAGCCTCGGTGAGACAGGGACGGCCGATGTGGTTTCCAAGCGCATGGAAGCTAGGCATGGGCCTCCAGCCAGTTTTTCCCCACTCCCATGTCGATCTTCAATGGAACATCGAGCTTGATCGCGTTTTCCATCGTATCTTCAACGATCTCACGTACGCTTTTTAATTCCTCTTCCGGAAGATCGAACAGCAGCTCGTCGTGGACCTGGAGAATCATTTTCGCCTCGAATCCGCCTTCCTTTAGCTTCCTCGCGATCTGCACCATCGCGACCTTTATGATGTCGGCAGCCGTTCCCTGGACGGGCGTATTTACGGCAATCCTCTCGGCGAAAGACTTGACCCTTCCCTCGTTGCTCGTAATCCCCGGAAGCTGCCTTACTCTTCCCAGCAGCGTGCTGACCGCTCCGTTACGCCGAGCTCCCTCTATTGTGTCGTCAATGAACCGCTTCACGCCAGGATAGTTTTCGAAATAATCCTCAATGAACTGCTTGGCCTCCTTGAAATCGATGTCCAATGCCTGTGCCAGTCCTCTTGGTCCCATTCCGTACACAACGCCGAAGTTCACTGCCTTTGCCCTCGACCGCATCTCCTCGGACACCTGCTCCGGCGGAACCTTCAGTATTCTCGCCGCCGTTTTCCTGTGAACATCCGCTCCTTCTTCGAATGCTCTCCTGAGCTCGATATCTTTGGACAGATGCGCGAGGACACGGAGCTCGACCTGGGAATAGTCGGCGTCAAGCAAGACCCAATCCGGCCCGCTGGAAACAAATCCCTTTCTGATCTCCCTCCCCAATTCGGTACGAATAGGGATGTTCTGGAGGTTCGGATCCGAACTGGACAAGCGCCCCGTGCTCGTCACTGCCTGGTTGTACGAGGTATGGACCCTCCCTGTTTGTGGATTGACGAGCTTCGGCAGCGCATCGATATACGTGCTCTTTAGTTTATCCAACGAGCGATATTCCAGGACGAGCCTCGGCAGCTCGTGCTCAGCAGAGAGCGCCTTCAAAACCTCCACGTCCGTAGAGTACCCTGTTTTGGTTTTATGGAGCGGTTTGAGCTTGAGTTTGCTGAACAGAATCGCCTGCAGTCGCGACGTAGAGTTGATGTTGAAACGCTCTCCCGCCGCCTCATAGATCGATTTTTCGAGGTGCGATAGATTGTTCGAAATCCGATCCGATAGCATCCTCATCATGTCTGTGTCGAGCCTGACGCCCTGGATTTCCATTTCGGTGAGAACGCTGCATAGAGGCATTTCCACTTCCCAAAAAAGTTGAGCGATCTGCGAGGCTTCGATCATCGGTTCGAATTCATGTTTGAGTCTCATCGTGAAGTCTGCGTCTTCACACGCGTACTCCTTGACCCTTTCGACGGGCACTTTCCGAATGTCCTTCACCCTGGTGCGCGTGTCGAAGAGGGATTTGAAAGAAATCTTCTCGTGGCCAAATATCTCCTTACTGAGGTTGTCCAAACTGTGACTTTGTCTTGCCGGATGAAGACAGTAGGAAGCGATCATGGTATCGAAATATACGCCCCGGAGATCGAATCCCGCCTGCCGGAGAACGATCGCGTCATACTTGATGTTCTGCCCAATTTTCTTTTTGGCGGGATCGCTGAGAATCGGGCCAAGACGAGCGCGTACGAGATCCAGGGGCAATCCCGGGGCTTCATGCGCGGGGGCAAGCGCGAGCTCTTCTTCCATCATTCGGCTCTTTACCGGCACATACCACGCGCGACCGGGTTTTATGGAAAACGATATTCCCGCGAGCTCTGCACGCATCGGATCCAAGCGGCTGGATTCCACATCGAGAGCAAACTCGTCAACGGCCTGAAGCGCGCCGGCGAGGTCTGACAGCAGTGATTCGCTGTCCACGAGGATGTATTGCTTTTTCCCCTCTAAATCCGCATCGCCGATATCCCCCCCACCTGAATCCGCCCCGGCTCCGAAGCTACCTCCCGAGTTCCCGAGCCCTTTGACTTCTTCGGCCAAGCGGACCAGCTCGAGATCCCGAAGAACAGCCTGGAGGGACTCGGTCCGAAAGCCCGTATGCTTCATGTCTTCGATGGAAAAATCGAAGGGGACCGAGCGATCCAGCACAACGAGATCGCGCGAAAGAAACGCGTTTTCTCTGTCCCTCGCAAGCTTCTTTTTCAAAGAATCCGGGCCAATCTCATCGATATTTTCATAGATTCCGTCCAAGGTGCCGTATTTCTTGATGAGTTTCCTGGCCGTCTTTTCGCCCACTCCTGCTACGCCTGGAATGTTGTCCGAAGCGTCCCCCGTTAGAGCGAGAAAATCCACCATTTCCCCCGGCCGAAGCCCGATCTTCTGTTCGAGCCGCTCGGGATCGATTTCATCTTCCAGCAGGCCCCCTTTACCGGGACGGATAATGTGCGTTCTCTCCGTGACTATCTGGAATAGATCTTTATCGCCGGAGACGATTCTCACGGGGATCTTACTTTCGAGTGCGGTCGCGATCGTGGCCAGCAGGTCGTCCGCCTCGTAGCCGGGAACCAAAAAAATCGGTATGGACATTGCCTCGAGCAGCTCTTGAATTCTCGGAATCTGCCCGATGAGTGAATCGGGCATCCTCTCACGATGCGCTTTGTACTCGGGATAGAACTCGTGGCGATGCGTTTTTTCGATGCTGTCAAAAACAGCTGCGATATGAGAAGGATCAAACTTCTTCAGGAGGCTGACGACCGTATTGGCGAAGCCGAAAACCGCGCTCGTCTCTTCGCCCTTCGATGTCACAAGAGGGTTTCTTATGAAGGCATAATATGCCCGGTAGGCCAACGCGTGCCCGTCTATGAGGTACAGTGCCATGATCGATCGATCCTATGATGCTCCCTACTTCCACACTAAACTAGCACTTATACAGCGAATTGTCTAAAATAAACTCATATACTGGTTCGGGTAAGAATCGCTTCATGCGCTCACCTGCCGCCATTTTTTCGCGAATTTCAGTGGATGATATATCGATGACCGGGCCTTCGAAAAGCACCACCGACGCGCCGCCCGCAACAGGGAGAATCGATGGATACCCTGTCCGAGGGAAAACAACGAGAGTAGTGAGCTCCAAAATCCCCCCAGGATCCTTCCAGTTCGGAAGATCGCTCAACGTATCGGCACCAATAATGAAGAACACGTCGTCATCGTGCAGCTGGTGGTAGTGTTTCAATAGGTCCACGGTGTAGGACGGGCCATTCCTGAACTCTTCCATTCTCGAAAGCTCAAGACCGGCATCCCCGGAGAGTGCGAGCTCGACCATTTTCAAACGCAGGCTGTATGGAGTGAGCTCCTCCGGGATTTTGTGGGGGGGATTCGGTGCTGGCATGAACAGAATCCTTTCGAGAGGGATCTTCTCCACAGCTTCCCTGGCCATTACAAGATGAGCGATATGAGGCGGATCGAATGTCCCGCCCAGTATGCCGACTCTTCCCACCTTATTTGTCCCTCAACCGCGCCAGCTCCGCTTTTGCGTCGTCCGTAATATCCAGTTCCTTGGAATAGTTCACAACGCCTTCGAACATCGTCGCCGCGCCCTCCTTATCTCCCTGCTCGAGAAGGATCTGGCCTTTATGATACATTGCTCTTGCCCAGTAATCGTTACCCGGATACTGTTCGATGACTTTATTCAGGTAGATCATTGCAGAGCTTTTAAATTTTCTGCGCACGTAGAACATCGCATTCTTGAAGTCTTTCTCGGCCAGCTTCTCATGGATCTCAGCGACATAGCGTTGGACGTCTTCGACAAGGGTGCTCTGGGGAAACGTTTGGAGAAACTGCCTGAATCTCGAAAGCGCCTCGAAGGATTTCGTCTGATCGAGATGCGATTTCGGCGCCTGCTCGAAAAAGCAGAGCGCCTCCTTGAAAAGCGCATCATCCACGTATTCACTGTACCCGTAATCGCTGATGATGATCCGGTACTCGACGGCGGCAAGCGGGTATTCCTCATCCTTGAAATAGCTTTCCGCAAGCATGAACTGGGCATAGTCGCTTTTATCATGACCGGGATGCTTTGCGAGAAACCCTTTGAAGAGCTCCTGGGCTTGAAAGTACTTACCCTTCTGAAATTGTTGCTCGCCCTTGCTCAATATCGCCTCCGGCTGATTCGGTATCGACGGAATGCCCCCCGCGCACCCTATATTCGAAAAAGCAACCGTCAGGAGGATCGCTCTGACACCTGAAGGCCGGGCAAAATTCAACGATCTCCTTCCACTCGAGCGCTTACGCATTCTCCTATTGCCGGCCTGCAATTCAGTTCAACCCCGCTTCTCGCAAAATGGCCATTTTCTCCTGAGCGCGCTCCACGATTCTTCCCGACGCTCCCCGATCTTGCCTAATGATTGCCCGGTATTCTGCATAAGCTTTTTTGAACTCACCCAAGCCTTCGTACGCTTCTCCTTTGAGGAACCGACCTTTTTGGATCAAGGCCGCATTGCCTGTAAACGTGAGGAGTTTATCCACGACCTCGATCACTTCTTCGAAATTACCGCGTTCGAGCTCTTCTGCGCCTTGTTCATAGAGCAGATTGGCGATCCTCCATTTCGCCTCTCCTGTAAATTCCCCGCGGGGAAACACCTCGACGAGCTTTTCGTAAGATTCCTTCGATTTGCTGTTCAACCCGATCGCTGCATAAGAGACGCCCATGCGGAACAGCGCCTGCTCTGCTGCTGTGGTGTCCGGAAAACCGAGTACCGCATCTTTATAGAGATTGGCGGCTTTATCGAACTCTTTATCTCCAAAGAATGCATCGCCCGCTGTAAATGCGTACGGCCCCAATTCGATAGCAGGGTAATAACTCACAGCCGCACCAATCCATCCTCTCGCCTTTTCCACGTCGCCAACGGCGTGCGCTTCCTTGCCAATCGAAAAAAGCGTCGAAGCCGCAGGCTTGGCCAGGGAAGGTTCCGTTCTCACAGCTGCGTCGAGCTGGCGGAATCCCTCGTAGTCCCTGCCGAGATGGACGAGTGCGAGGCCGTAGTAATAGTAAACCTCCCCATCGCGATAATCCTTCCGCAGGGCGTGTCTGCAATGGGCGACGGCTTCGCGATATTCCCCCGCCTCGTAGAACTCACGGATCTCGGAGAGCACCTTCTCCTTCTGAGAGCACCCGGTTGAGATCACAAGGGAAAGAAGAACAGCGAAGGAAAATATAGCCGTGATCAAGGCTTTTTTCGAATCCCATCGGCAAGCCATTTTGTTCGTCCGAACTATGTCAGTTATCACTCTGATTGGAAAAGAACAGATAGACGAGCCCTACGATGATACCACTCACCACAACCGGCTCGATGATCCGCCCCCAACGGGTCGGCTCGACCGGCGGTTTCGTGAAGGCGAAAAGCCCCTTCTCGACTGCAGGGCGGAGACCGTAAGGAAATTGGTCATTGTAATCCCTCGATGCTTCCCCCACCCATGCCACCGATTGTTCGGCGGTATCAAGGAGCTTGGCAAAGATTTTCACCTCAGCCCTTCTCTTGATCTTTTTACCACCAATGAGGTAGGAGCGGAAAACCTTCGGATAGGTCAAACTAAACTCAAGGGCCTGGAACTCGAGTTCCATCGCCTTGGTTCCCAAACGCGGCGAATCCAGACCAGCTGAATCTGCTGAGATGTTTGTGCCGGGGGGATACGTTTTAATATTTCTCGAGGTCAGCTCCGCGGTGAAAACATTCGTAAGAAAATTGTATATCTCGTCATTACCATACGGGACCAGGATGATTCCTTGCGAAGGGCGCATGTGCTTTTGGAAGGAGGAAATGAGCTCTTCCGCGACCTCGGCGCTGAGTGAGTTGGCAATATACAAATTGCTCTTGACTTCTTCCTCACCGAGGGCCGGTCCGACCCGAAATGTGAAAGCAATCGAGACGATCGCCAACGATGTGCATATTTTTCTTGCGCAAAGCATACTTCCTCCCTGAATAAGATTTTCTATAGATAGTCCATAACTGCCAGCGGGTCAAGGGATTTGGTAGAGTATTCAGGGGTCATATCATACCGACATTCAAAGTTCATACCACTTCACCCATCAGATCATAGATACCAGCGTCCAGGATCCTGGCCATAACGAAGTCCCCGGGGATGAGGTTTTTCCCTTTCAAATACACCTCCCCGTCGGTCTCGTAGGCTTGCCCATAGAATCGCCCTGCAAAATCGCATTCGTCAAAGACGCCTTCGTCATTGCTCACCGCCCTGTCGACCAGAACACGCAGGACTTTGCCTATGAATCTCGAGTGGAAATCGAACGAAGCAGCTTCCTGGACTGCGCTCAGCTCCGCCGTCCGTTCCTCCACGGTTTCCTTGGGCACATGGTCTCCGAGTCTCGCCGCTTCCGTGCCCGGCTCGGAAGAAAACTGAAATATCCCCAGGGAAGCAAACCATCCAGAAGCAACGAAATCCTTCAATTTTTCAAAATCCGATTCCGTTTCACCAGGGAAGCCCACGATTGCCTCGCTCCGGATTACTGCGTCTGGAAATTCGCGGTGTATTCCCGACAGAAGTGCCTCCAGCGCAACCCTACTGTGCGAGCGCTTCATCTTGTGGAGCAGCTCATCGGACACGTGCTGGAATGGCACTTCGAGATAGCGGCAAACAGAGTCGCGTTCGAACAATCGCCCGACCGTTTCCAGGGTGAGTGTCGCCGGATGCAAGTAAAAGATCCGTATCCATTCCACACCGGTTTCAACGATTTCCGTTACGAGATCGGGGAATTTCATGCCACTCGAACAGTAAGAGAGGATGTCTTGAGCGATAAGGGTGATTTCCTTCACTCCTTTTCGCAACAGGCCCTCGATCTCCCGGAGGATCGATTCGGGCCGCCTGCACGATAGCGGGCCGCGGATCACAGGGATAGCACAGAAAGAACAACTTCGATCGCAGCCCTCGGCGACTTTAACGTAAGCGGTGTGCGCAGGAGTGAGAAGATCACGGCTTTCATAGGCGGCAAAAGGATCGTATATTCCATCGACGGGGCAGGTTGTAGCTTTCGAGCTGCTCGAGCGCCATTCTTCGATGAGCTGGGGAAGCAATGCGTGTGCGCCCGACGGAATAATATGATCCACCCATGGGAGAGATTGTTCGAGATTGTTATATCTGTGCACTGGGAGGCACCCCATAAGGATGAGCTTCTTGTTTCCGTTGGACCGCTTGAGGTGAAAAAGCCTCTCGGTCTCCTCCAGCGTTTCGCGCCAGGCTGCATCGAGGAAGGAACAACTATTTACCAACAAAATATCGGCCGCCCGCGGATCTGACGTTATTGTGCAACCCGATCGCCTCAGAAGCGAGATCGCAGCCTCGGCATCTACGGTATTCTTCGGGCACCCGAGCGAAATGATATGCGCTCTATACGCCTTCATTCTCCGCCGCCTGATACAAAGGAACATTGCTGCGCATCGATGTATTTAATCTCGATGCTCAATAAAGATTTCCGGGCGTGCTTTGATCGCAAAACCCTTTTTAGTTTACCGCCTGGCTCTGAAGTCGGTACGATGTATTGACGCATCAGGGATAGTCATCGATCGTCGGGCCGATCTCCTCCTGCTCCCGAACGAGAACCTCCCTTGGCTTGCTCGAGTCGGGTGGGCCAACGATTCCAACCTGCTCCATCTGATCGAGCAGCCTTGCCGCCCGTGCGTAGCCTATGTGGAGCTTGCGCTGCAGGAGCGAAGTGGATCCCTGACGATATCGGAGTATGACTTCCTTGGCCTCTTCGAATAGCGGATCCCTATCCTCCTCGTCCCACACTTCGGTTCTCGTTTCGATATGATCCAGGGTGGGTTTTTCGAACTCGTAGGACTTCCAGTGGGAAACGAGTCTTTCCAGCTCCTCCTCGGAAAGAAAGGCACCATGCAAACGCACCGGCTCGGGGTGCTTTGCATCCATATGCAGCATATCTCCTCTACCGATCAGTTTTTCCGCGCCGATCGAATCCAGGATCGTTCTGGAGTCCACTCTGGTTGCTACCCTGAAAGCGATCCGAGTAGGAAAGTTGGCTTTTGTTTTGCCGATAATGACGTCTACAGAAGGCCTTTGGGTTGCCACCACCATATGAATCCCCACAGCACGCGCCATTTGGGAAATCCTCGAGAGGAATGTTTCAATATCCACCCCCTTGGCGAGCGTAAGGTCGCCCAGCTCATCTATGATCAGGACGATGTAGGGCAGCTTCTCGTCCCACTCACCCGGCCTGGTCTTCCCAAGTGCGATTTTAGAATTATAGCTCTCGATATTTTTTACTCCGCTCTCCCTGAAAAGTTCGTTTCTCCTCTGCATTTCGGCAGTAAGGTATGAGAACACCCTGGCGGCGACTTTCGGATCATTGATCACGGGATGAACCAGGTGCGGAATACCATTGTAGAGGTTCATCTCCACCATCTTTGGATCCACAATGATCAAACGAACTTCGGAGGGGTGGTGTTGGAACAGAATGCTCGAGATGATCACATTGAGACAAACGCTTTTGCCGGACCCGGTGGTTCCAGCGACCAACAAGTGAGGGGCCGAGCAGAGGTTGAGGAAAAACGGCCTGCCGACCACATCCACCCCGAGGGCGATCATGATGCCGCTGACCCTCAACCGCTCGGGAACCTCCTTCAGCACCTCGCGAAAACGAACAATTCGGCCTTCCGGATTGGGAATCTCGATGCCAACGGCGGCCCGTCCCGGAATGGGCGCGATCATCCGGAGACTTTTTGCTCGCAAAGCGAGCGCCAGGTCATCCGATCGGGAAACGATGTCTTTGATCTTGACGCCTGGTGCCGGCTCGAACTCGAACGTGGTGATAAGCGGACCATGATGAACGTCACCGACCCGGCCTTCTACGTTGTAGTTCCGCAGCTTTTCTTCAAGAACAGCGCTCCAGCTCTTCAGCCTCTCGGGCGTATAAGGAGTCCCGTCTTCCCGCCTCGCCTCTTCGAGAATCGATAAATCGGGAAGCGAAGCCTCTTCGATTGGAATTTTATATTCACTCGGTTCTCGAGATTCGACTCCTCGAGAAATCTCCGCAGCAACCCGACGGCGCATCTTGGGAATCTTGCCCCGGGCTTCTTCCCGCCGTTTTTCGAGCGGTGGCACGTCCTCTGCGGCCGACTCGACCCAGGGTTTTTTGTAAATATCCGAGGGTTCTTCGACCACTGCAGCCGGAATATCCGAGGCCTCCTCTCTACGCTTTGCTCGGGCGGATGCCGCCGCAGCCAGCCGCCTCACGCCCGCCGAAACACCGCCCCAGACGCGCGCAAACAGCCCAGACACCCGTGGCATGTTTGGACGAAAACCACCGAATGCATGCGCGAGACGCTTTAGTTCTCCCAATAAAATTAGGAGGAGACACGCGATGAGTACGATCGTTCCCCCGATTTCGCCGAAAATAGAGGAGAGACCGGAAGCCAGCAAGCGGCCTACTGTACCGCTCAAAGCGGAGATTCCGCTAGTGTAGGGAGAAAGTGAAAAGAAGGCGTTGAACAAAACGACGAGCACGGTGGCTTTCAACAGCCTCCTTCCAACCGTCTGCGACCTGCCGGCCATGATCGCAGCTCCGACACTGAACGCTCCGATGGGAATGAACCACGCAAATAGTTTCCCAAGAAGCTCGAAAAGTGCAAAAGCGATCAGCGAGCCAAAGGGGCCGCACAGGTTATTCGCGCTGCGAAATGGTTTCCCACCCGAAAACGGCCAGTCGAAGGGATCCACCGTCACCAGGGCTACGCCAACGAATGCGGCGAAAGCGATCAATGCAATCGAGAAAAACGCTTTTTCCTTACGGTTCACTATCATTGCTCGACCCATCACTCATGCGTGACGCTCTTATGCTACGGCTACTCGACGATGTTACTGCCCATTCCATACAAAGTCCTCTAAGAAGCGCGTGCTCACTTCTCCCCTTAAGAAGCGCGCATCGTTTAGTATTGCTTGGTGGAAATCCAGTGTGCTCTCAACACCTTCGATGACAAATTCCTCCAGCGCCCTAATCATCCGTTGGATCGCTTCATTTCGATCGAGAGCATGGCAGATGATTTTTGCAATCATCGAATCATAATATGGCGATATTTCATACCCCTGATAAACATGCGAATCCACCCTTACTCCCATGCCGCCGGGAAGATGGAAAAAGTCGATTTTCCCCGGGCAGGGCAGAAAATTTCGCGCGGGATCTTCCGAGTTGATTCGGCACTCGATTGCATGGCCGGTGAATAAAATGTCATCTTGTGTAAAGGACAGCTTTTGCCCTGCGGCTACAGCGATTTGTTCCTTGATCAAATCTCGCCCGGTCACCATTTCGGTTACGGGATGCTCAACCTGAATGCGTGTGTTCATCTCCATGAAGAAAAACTCGTCATTTTGAACGAGAAACTCCATCGTCCCAACGGAGTGGTACTCCATCGCCGCTGCGCCCTTCACCGCAGCCTGGAGGATTTCTTGGCGGAGATCATCTGTAATACCTGCACATGGGGATTCCTCGATCAACTTCTGGTGCCGGCGCTGCACCGAACAGTCTCTTTCTCCCAAATGGACGATTTGTCCAAATGCATCGCCTATCAACTGTACTTCAACATGTCTTGGATTGGGCAGGAATCGCTCCAAGTAGAGCGAAGGATTCCCAAAAGCACTTTCTGCTTCCGCCCTGGCGATCAATAGATTACTGGAGAGGGCTTGAGGATTATCGGCGATGCGCATCCCTTTTCCACCGCCCCCAGCCGCTGCCTTGATCATCACCGGGTACCCGATTTCCTCCGCTTGCTGCAGCGCTTCCTCCTCCCCCTCGACCGGACCATCCGAACCGGGAATCACCGGAATCCGCGCCTCATGCATCATCTGCTTGGCAAGGGACTTGTTCCCCATCTGGGAAATCAGCCCGGAGGAAGGGCCTATCCACCGGATGTCGCATGATTCACAGACCTCGGCGAACTCGGGATTCTCAGCGAGAAAGCCATAACCCGGATGCAGCGCCTCCGATCCCGTCACTTCCGCGGCGGCAATCAGGCGATTGACATTCAAATAGCTCTCCGACGTAGGATTCTTCCCGATGCACACCGAATGGTCGGCGAACTTCACGTGGAGCGATTCCGTATCGGCTTCGCTGTGAACGGCCACCGTTTCGACTCCCAGCTCCCGGCACGCACGGATAATTCGTAGAGCGATTTCGCCCCGATTTGCGATGAGAATCTTCTTGAACATGGACAAAAAACTATCACAGGGGAAGCAGCTTGAAAACCCTAGACTTCGGGTGTGGAGACGGTATTGCTCGTGACATCCTCGAAACCCTTCCATGTCTGGTCCGATGTCGCCTGGATTCCCTTGAGCCGTAGGGTGAGCTCATGAGGATTGGAGCTGGCCCTGAGCGCATCTTCAATATTGATCTTACCTTCCTGAAATAACCTCATCAAGGCCTGGTCGAATGTTTGCATCTGGTGCTGCGTAACGCCTTCGCGCATGACTTGCTGTATCAGCTGGGTCTTATCTGGATTGACCAGACAATCGCGAATCGTTCCAGTCGTCACCATAACCTCGACGGCCGGGATTCTTCCCTCGCTGTCGATCCGCCGGATGAGCCGCTGGCAGATGACGGCCTGAACAGTAGATGCGAGAAGGTACCGGATCTCCTGGTGCTGGTGAGGCGGGAAAAATGAAATCACCCGGTTCACCGTCTGGGTGGCGTCAACCGTATGGAGCGTGCTCAAGACCAGGTGGCCCGTATCCGCCGCTTTTAAAGCAATTTCCATCGTTTCCGCATCGCGGATCTCCCCAATGAGGATGACGTCCGGGTCCTGCCTGAGAATGTGCCGGAGCGCCTCGTGAAAAGAGGAAGTATCGCTCCCCACTTCTCTCTGGTTGATGATGCTCTTGTCGTCCCTGTGGAGGAACTCCACTGGATCTTCGATAGTGATAATCGTCGAGGGTAGATTGCGGTTGATCGTCTGAACCATAGCGGCAAGCGTGGTCGATTTGCCGCTGCCAACGGTACCAGTCACCAGGATGAGGCCGCGGGGGCGAAGGGCCAGGTTCCCGATCACCAGAGGGAGATTGAGCTCCTCGATAGTAGGAATACTGACCGGAACATGCCGGAAGACCATGGCGATCGAGCTGCGCTGAACGTAGAAGTTCGCCCGGAATCTTGCAAGACCAGTCACCCCGAATGCAAAATCAACTTCGCGAGTGCTCTCGAACTTTTCCCGTTGAAGGGGGGTCAGGATCTTCCTGGCCGTTTCCTCCATCTGCCGCGGTGTCGGCGCCGGAAAGGAGGTCCTCTGCAGCTTTCCATTCACACGCACAACTGGAGAGATTCCTGGCTTTATATGAAGATCGGAGGCGCCAAGCTCGATCATCTTTTCGAGGAGCATCTTGATATTCATATGGAGACCTCAGCTGTAATTTATTTCGTTTCAACAAGAAACAAAGCTTGACCGAATTCGACCGGCTCGGAGTTATCGATAAGTACCTTCCGGATCACCCCGCTGTAATCCGATCCGATCTCGTTCATCACCTTCATCGCTTCCACGATACAGACCGTTTGGCCGGTCTGGACCGCCTGCCCGACCTCGACAAATGGGTCCGCGTCGGGAGCCGGTGCCCGGTAGAATGTCCCTACCATCGGTGATACGATCTGTTTCAAGTTTGATGCCAGCTTAGGGGCCTCCTCGCGGTTTACCGGAAGCGCATAGGCCTCCTCCGATGGACTTTCCCCAGGGGATTCGGATGCAGCCATTCGAGCGGAGGCGGCAGTCGAGCCTTTTGCTATGCGGATCTTGCGTTTGCCCTCACAGATCTCCAGCTCGGAGATCTTGCTCTCCTCAACGAGCCGGATCAATTCTTGGATCTCCTCTTTTCGCATTTCCACCTCCTGAGCGCGTGTCCTGCTACACACGGGTGACGTATTTCCCGGTCCTGGTATCGATCCGCACCGTATCCCCAATTTCGATAAACAGGGGGAGATTTACAACAACACCTGTCTCCAGCGTTGCAGGCTTGGAGCCACCTTGAGCCGTATCCCCCCTCAAGCCTGGCTCCGTCTCTTTCACAACGAGATCGACGAAGTTGGGCAACTCAACCAGCAACGGTTTATCCCCTTCCATATACAGAGTTACATCGAGGCTCTCCTTCAAAAACCCTTTCACGTCCTCCACCATGGGCTCCGGGAGCGGTATCTGCTCGTACGTCCCCTTGTCCATCATGTAGTATAGTCCGCCGGAAGCATATAAATACTGGAAAGCACGCCTTTCCACCCTCACCTCATTTACCTTCTCACCGCCACGAAATGTCTGGTCCTTTACTTGGCCAGTGATCAGATTCTTGATTCTCGTGCGAACAAAAGCGCCACCTTTGCCCGGTTTGACGTGCAGGAATTCCATGATAATCCAATACTCCCCACCGATATTCAGGATCATTCCATTCCGGAAATCGCTTGTGTCTGCCATGTCGCGCTCTCCTTCAACCTCAATGAGATGCTCTGCTAGCCCACCCTCTATAGCGGATGATCCCAAATACTAAAAAAGAGGAGCCTGGATTTCCAAGAGAAATATAGAGCTGGGAAAAAGGAAAAGGAGGGGCTTTCACTGGTTCATGCGTTCTATCCATTTCCTGAACTGCTGCAAACTCGACTTTTCTTCAATGGGTTTATAATGATCATCGGCTTCTTTGCGAGCCGGTTCAGCTGCTGCTTCCTCCCGGCTGGAGGTGTCCTCGGCAGCATCAGGCTCTTTTTCATCCGGCGGAGAAGAGATATCAACAGGCTCTTTCGACGATGCTTCCCCTGTTTCGACCTCACCCTCCCCTGTTTCAATCCCGCTACCCTGCTCGGCCAACTCTTCCATGGCGATTTCGCCTGGATCTTCCTCGACCTCTTCCGGCGGCTCCAACTGGTAATGCTCTGGATCCAGCTCAGCGAGCTTCTGCTTGGCAAGCTTGTTATCTGGTCTTCTCCTCAGAATCTCTTCATATATCTTTATCGCTTTTTCTCTGTATCCCTGAGACGAATAGATTTCTGCCAGTGTGAGGGTAGCGAATTCATCGGAGGTTTCTTCCTCGTCACTCAGCGAAATCACTTTACCCTCGAAATCCTCATCGGGAACAGCGCCCAAATGGATGACCCCTTCCTCCTCTTTAGCCTGCGTTCTCCCTATTGTATCTTGTCTTTCCTGCAGATTTTCCAACTTTGAGCGTATTTCGGTGTTCTCTGGGTCGAGCGCGAGGATGTGTTTGAAATGCTCCATTGCGGCCGTTTCCCGTCCCTGTTCGGCCAGTATGGTCCCCAGGTATTTGAGCGCTACGAGGTTATTTTCATCGAGAGACAGTACCGTTTGAAATGAATCCAATGCTCTATCTTGGTCTCCAATATCGTAAAAGCACTTGCCGAGCACGACATGCCCGCTAGCATAATCGGGGTGATGCGCGATGCCATTCGTGCAGATCTCCAGCGCTTCCTCAAGCCTCCCAACCTTCCGGCACGCGTCGGCAAGCGGGGCGAAAACCAGGCTGTCGGGCTCGCTTCTCAGCTTCTCAAACAGCTTATCGAGATCAGGATAATCGGTCAGATATTCTTCGTCGGCCATGGCTGGTTGATCCTGAATCTATTCATGCTCTGCAATAAAGTAGCAAACACACCCTGGAAACGCCGATTTGCTAGCATTTTAGAACACCAAAAGGGCAAAATCAAACATCGGGATGCAGCGCACCCAGTAGAATCGACTTAAGCTCTTAAAAAAATTATAGTTCCATCCCCTCAAATCCTGTCTGGCAGGATTTTTCAACAGGGACACCTGGTGCAAACAAGTTATGCACTTCCCATGCCAGTTGCAATATATTGAAAATAAAGGAATTGACTTATTTGTCAAATATTTATGACGTTTCATTGTGGGAAATTCTAAGTCAAAATAAGGCATTTTATGGAACTCGGCGGCGGACACACGGCTGACAATTCTGTATTGAGTCCGATCCACTTTCCCACACGATTCATCATTGCCTGTTTTGAGACAAGCCTGCTCTCTTCTTCCCCAATTGCAGGAAGCTCTATACCCATAACGATCAGCTCCCCAATTTCTACAAGCTTACTATAATATTCAATGCGTTGCTTTGGATCAGTCGTCCCTTTCAGCAGGGAGGCTGTGAAATAGGCGTTTGGAAATGCTTTTCTGGCCGTCGGCTCCAAATATAAACAACTATTCTCCCACCAACTTTAGCATTCCAAGACCAGATCGTCGAGTTTCTTGGCATCGACATTATCTTGCAAGCCAACAAGAAGCCTCCGCCATAGAGGAAAAGCCCCCTGATAAAGAGCTATTCTTTTTTCGAGTGCCGCTAAGCGAAGCTGATGGCGACGCTCTGAACGCCATTTTAAAGATGGCGTCAGCGAAGTTAGCCCGGCACCGATAATAACTCCTGGCAGTGCCATCTATCAAGCTGAAGGCGCTCACGAAGCGACCACCTAGGAGCCTGGATATCAATTACCTCGAAGCCGAACGCTTGAATTGGCGCAGGAGCTGCGAAGACGGCTTCGGGTAGTGAGTGGTTTTCGGTTTACATTCGCGTCTGATGTCGCACCTGAAAAGCTGACACAACCAGGAAAGCTAAAACATCAAAGAATGCACTTCTTGTGCACCCCCCCAAAACCACAGCAGGACACTGCACCTGTCGGGAGGTTGAGCAATTAGCGGTCCAGCCAAATGCCATGGTGGTAACTACTGGATTAACGTTGCTGGCAGGGATTTGCTGGTGTGCAGGATTCCTCTTCCCGAGGGCGTCTTCGGGAGGCGGCTATATAAGAAACGGGGCGGCGTGCCGACTGGCACCCGTCCCGCGTTCTGGGGTGAGAAAGGAGGGCTCCTAACGCAGGGAGAGTAAGCAAACACCTCGAAAGGAGATCGCTACCTAAAACCTCATCCCTATAAAAAAATCGTGTTAGCAGATTTTCCAGGCTTATTCAAGTATTTTATTAGAAATTTACTTATCTTTATATCAGGACCGTGGACTTCACTTCCCATGCCAAGAAAACGGGCGCCTTAAGCACCCTATTAAACACATGTTCCGGGCTTCGAGGCTATTCGTACCGAAACGTCTCGGCCAGTGCGAGCAGCTCTCGGAAGTGGGGGTGCTTGGGAAATCCCGGTGCGTAAACGAGGAGATCTACCGCCCACAGCAGCTCTTCGTTCTCCTGAAACACAAAGAATGTTTGGTAAAATCCTCCTGCAGTCGCTGTCGTGTTGTACCAATACCCTTCCATCTTCACCGCAGGGTATTCGCCCAGCTGTTCTTCCGAAAACCACACCTGTGTAGAATCCATCGCATCCTTGTTGTAACGCTCCCAAACGTATTTCCTGCGGATATCGAATAGCACATTCTTATCGGCCAGCGTCGGTTGCTTGTCCCAATCGACCCAGAATATGCCGAGCAGTCTGGATGGATTTTCGCGGAGAAGTTCGACTCCCGGAGGAGTTCGACTCTCGCTGAAAAGCCGGTAAAGCGTGGGGACTTCCACGGCAAAGCCGTACGTCCGGTACAAATGATCGGTTACCGTCTTGTTTGGATAGGACATGAAGAACCGGCGCAACCGATTCCGGCAGCTGCTCTCAATGATCCCTTCGAGTTCCCTGCCCCGCTCCTCAATAACCCTCTCGAGTTCCCCCTCGCTCGAAGCCGTCACGATCACCGTCAGCTGACCGGGCGCCGGCAGATTCTCCCGCTTCAAGATATTCGCTTCCCCAGCCTTTACCTTGCTCAATCCCGATTCCCCGATCAACATGATGATCCGCTCTCCGACATCGGTGAGTGGGTCCGCAACACCGCATATCACAATGTTTTTGACGGCGGGCATTTCACCGAGATCGGCCGCCCTTATAGCGGAGACCGTGAACGGTTTCTCCTTATCCAGAACATAGTTCTTCTCCTTCGTTAGCCAGGGAACAATGAGAGTCATGAGGCTGCTCTCTTTCCCTTCCTCTGTGACCAGCAGTATCTCCGAATAGGAGCCGGCAGGAGGGACGGCCAATTCCTTGCATCCACTCGCAAAAAGGAAAGCCACGACCAGCAACGCCCAGACGGCTGTTTTGAATGAACAGGGACAACGTTTCATCAATTTAAATATATAGTGCATATCCGAGTCCTAGTGCAAAAGAAAAAAGCGCACATCTCGAGGCTGTCCACATCGAGCTGTAACGTGGATTTGAATCGGCTCTTTGATGTGAAAGGAAATCAAGGATCGACGCGAATAGCCTCGTGCGGGGGGCAGCCCATTCCGTAATACTAGGGTTTCACGCTGCTGGTTCCCGACTCACACTCCCGGAGGTAGCTTTGGAGCTGCTCCACCTGCTGCTGAAGAGAACGGACTCTGAACTGCATATAGTACGATTTCATGATGAAAGGTACGAGCGAGTCCGGTCCCATGATGATTGTGGAGAGAGGGGGAACTTCCTCATTGATCGCTCCGCGGTAGCCCGGCCGACCCAGGAATCCGCTCTCCCCGCTTGAAACAGGCCATTGCATGTCCGGCAAGTCCCCTCTGTAACGCGTCGTCGATTCGTCTGTGGATGTTTCGTTCGGCACAGAGGCCAGATTCTGAATGGTTGTTGCTGGCCGCTGGTATGTGACCTCTGCAGGCACGTCCGGTTTCAGGATAATGCCCGACGTCCACAATAAGTAGCCGCTCGCTAGGATCAGTGCAAACGTCGCTACAGCGCTCAACGCGAAGTGCATGTTCCACGACTTGAAGACCTCCTTCTGGGCGGCAATCGCATCATGAAAAGCATTCCTTTCCCTGGCAAGCTGCAGCCGGACGTTCCAGTTGAAGTTTTCGCTGGGCGCTTCCAGCGGAGCTCGGTGGACAAGATCCAGGCTCCGCGCCATCTGGGATGTAAATGTTTCGCAGGTGCTGCACTCGTTCAAGTGTTTCTCCAAGTTCACACGGTCGCTCTCGGCAAGCGTTCCGTCAAGGAAGTCGAAAACGAGTTGCTTTGCTCGACGGCATTTCATAGTGGGGTCCTCCTAAAAATCGATTCCTCTTTCTAAAAGCGGTTCTACAATCTTTCGAAAATAGTTCCTCGCGCGATTGATTCTGGAGCGGACGGTACCGAGCTTCAAACCGGTAACCGCTGCAATTTCTTCGTATGAAAGCTGGTTGATCTCCCTAAGCACAAAACTCATACGGTACTTAGCCGGTATCCTCTGGATTGCTTGATTGATGATCATACTGAGCTCAAGGTCATTGATCTCCTCATCAGGTTCCTTTCCTGGATCGACCAGATCGATCGGCTTCGATTCGGTAGACCCATCCTTTCCCCGATCCCAGAGATGGAGAAATTGCGGAGCGCGGCTCTTCGCACGGATGCGGTTTCTGACGAGATTCGTCGCGATCGTATAAAGCCATGTCGAGAATTTTGCAATGGTCTTATATTTCCCTGAATGAATAAACGCTTTGACAAATGCCTCTTGCGCGATCTCCTCGGCCTCATCTCGATCCCCGATCAAGCGGAAGAGATAGTTGAGAAGTCTCACCTTATACCGGTCCACGAGAATATCGAAAGAGACATTGCTCCCTCGTTGGACCTCGAGCATCAGCTCCTCATCGGTGAGGCTCCGGAGCCTGGCGCGCTCTTTAAGAGAGTCCGGGTCCACGTCTTTCCTTTCACTCGTCTTTTTATACCCAATTCAGCCGCTCGAGTTCCTATGAGCGGGACTTGTCCCGATCCCGAATTGCTCCCTTATCCACCCGCAGTGCTCGAAGGAAATGCTAACTGAATGTATAATAATAAGTTACTAATTGGCAGCAAGTTTGATGCGCCATCTTCTATCTTCGATCAATAACACGATCTCTTCCAACCCTTGATTCTCCGATCCTGAAGGAGCCCATAGATAGGACGCCTCGAGCCGATCAACCTCTCCAGTCGAAAAATAAACGGGCCAGTGAAGGGACCTGAGTCTCCTCTCTTCGGGATCGAAAACGACGCGCACCTGTCTGTCCGCGAGCCGCCCTGAAAATACGACCTCCCCGCTATTGGAAGTATGAATTTTCTTATTCTTCAAGTTGTTGCAAGGCGGCAGCGCCCCGAGAACGATGGCGACGATCTCCTGAGCGCTGATGTCCAAATCGAGCGCATCCTGCAGCATGACATCCACCTCTTCCCTCTCGTAGAACTTCATCCGCTCGCGGTCGAGAACGCGGATCACTCCTTCTACAATCGATATCGAGATATCCTCCCGCTGCCCGCCCAACAGGGAACCGCTCGAGAATTCGAAGCCCATGTCGCCGTTCGCCTGTGCGAGCAGGTTGAACTGGCCTCTTACTCTATACTGCTCCACGTCGAAGGTCGCTCTACCTGCCATGATAATGACCTTCTCGAAACCCGAGCTTCGATAGAGCGAATCCAATACCGCGCACGTCTCCCGCCCTGGAATCGCTTTCCGGCCCGCCGGTGATGCACAGCCAACCTGCAGCAGTACACAGATCAGCCCTGCAGCGACCGTGCCCATTGTGGAAGACAAAAGGAATCGATCACCCGTCATTTGTATTATTCAATCCTTTTCCGCGCGGATTCGATTTTCTCAAGAATGTCGGGGGTTCCACCCCCGGCGGCTTCGGACCGCTCATAGGCTGCCAGTGCATCGCGGAATCGTTTCAGCGCCCGGTATGCGTCCCCCAAGTGTTCGAGAATCACCGGATCGTCCGGGACGATTATGGAGGCTTTTTCCAATTCAACAACGGCCAGATCGTATTCCCCACGCTGATAGAACACCCAGCCAAGGCTATCGATGTAATAACCGTTCGAGGGATCTTTTTCGAGTGCCTTCCGTATCAGCTCTTCGGCGCGCTCGAGGTTCTTCCCCATTTCCGCGAGCAAGTAACCGTAGAAGTTGCAGATCGTGGGGTCATCGGGTTTGCGCTCGAGGAGTCGGATGAGATACCCTTCCGCTTCCTCGAACCGCCCGGACTTTTCGGCAATATTGGCGAGATTCAGCAGCGTGCCTTCGTCATCCGGCATCAGAGCGAGGGCGTGCAAGAGATATTTCCTGCCTGCGTCCAGTGAGTCGACGCTCATGTAGCAAATACCGACGAGATAGTTACCGTCGAAATCCTCCTCGGTAACCAGGGATCCGGCCTTATGGAGCAGCTCCGCCGTTTCCTTGTCGGAAAGCTCGATCCTCGTCCCATCTTCCGGCGCAAACCTGGAAGAAGAGGCAAAAAACAGACCGAGATAGCGCCTGTAATCGTCCGGCGAGGCATCGATCGCCATGCGGAAATATTTCAAGGCTTTTTCCGGTTCTCCCTTCCTCAGGCAGATGTCGCCAAGAATCCTCGCGAGTTCAGGGCTGTCGGGATCCTTTTCGTGCAACTCCGCGAATATGATCTCAGCCTCGTCGTATTCTTTCGCTTCGAAGTAAAACCTCCCAAGAAGAATTTGAGCTTCGCGCGGAAGTGTCCCCTTTTGCTGTTGTGCTTCGAGCAACCGAATACCATCGTCCAAACGCCCGATATCGAGATAGAGAGTCGCCAGCATCATCATGACCCTCTCTGTTTGTGCTCCCTGCTCGAGTGCCTTCGAGAGGACGGACACCGCCTCATCGACACGCGCACTATCTATGAGGAGTCCGGCCAGCTTTATGGCCGGCTCCGTCAAACGCGGGTCAATAGCGATCGATTTGCGAAACGCCTCTTCGGCCTCTGCATGCCTCCCGGCCGACGTGAGGAGAAGACCATAACGGTACTGCATGCTCGCTGAGTTCGGATCGAGCTTCAGAGCATTTTCGAATGCTTCCAGCGCTTTTTCATCCTCCCCTATTTCATAGTAAATGTTGCCGAGCATGCGCTGGATCTCGAACGAGCTTCTGTGCGTTTCAACGATTCTTTCGAGGTACCTGAGTGATGATCTGGGGTCTCGCTGGAGATACTTGATCTTGGCCTTCAATAGGAGGGCGATGTAATTGTCGGGATCTCTCGAAAGTACTTCATCCGCAACGGATTCGCTAGACGGAAATCTCTTGAGATAGTAATATGCCTCTGCGAGCTTGGCCCCGATGAATGGGTGGTAATCGCTTTTTTCCCAAGCTGCTTCGAAATAATCGACGGCGCTGTGCGTGTCCCCGCTTTCCATGAGGTATACGCCCATGGCGAAATGTGAGAGCACTTCTCCATCCAGAATGGGAGGAGACTCACTCGCCGATCTGGTGGACACTGCCGAAATAAGCAAGAAAACCCAAATCGAGAGTATGACAGGCACATAGTGCGGCGCTTCGAGCCAAATTGAGATATTTAGGAGCTGTTTCAATTGCTGAATTCCGCGCATTGAGATATCCTTTAAGTAGGAGAACGTACCGTATCTTCCCCTGAAATCGAATGATTTATCATATTTTAACAGGAAAGGGGGATTCATGACAAATCGAATCCTACTGGCTCTGATCCCCTGCCTGATTCTGTTTGCATTGATTCTTTCCGCATCTTCCTGCTATACGATCCTCAAAGATCCCGGCATCGCCGATGCGTAAGACCACAACGATTACATTTACTTCCACCCAGCGCCAGGTATGCCTTGCACCGGCTGCCACTTCGATCTGCATCCCATCGTGCCCCCCGCACCCGCTGAGCCCGAGCCACCGCCGCCCCCGAGAGATGAACTCCGGGAGGAGCGGAAAAAAAGAGAGGATCCCGGGGAGCGTTCCGGACGTACTCGCCCTCCTTCGAAGGAAAAAGGGGCAAAATCAGCTCCCGACGACAGGAAAGAGGACAAAGGCAAAAAGATGCCGGAAAAGAATCAAAGCCCCTGAAGCGATCCAGCAATTCCAAATATAAGAAAAACTGGCAATCTTGCTCGCATGTTTTTTGCTAGATAACTCGATGCGGCAAGCGTTCTTCCCGGTACCGGCATGAATAGGCATTGCCAAGCAAAATCCCATTAATTAATATAAATACGAAAAGGAGTGTCATGGCTAGCCGCATCTGCAGAAGTGTTGCGCTATCGATTTTTTCGGTTCTGATACTGGTTCTCACTGTCTCCTCTTGTTACACCATCCTCAGGCACCCCAGAATCGCCGAAGCGGATTATGAAAGACCATCGGGAGTTCGATGCATCACATGTCATACAGAAGATGAAATGTGGCAATTCCACCGCCCATCTACGAGATATATCTACTATCCAGGCTGGCAGTATTATTATGATACTCCTTGGTGGTACGATTCATACTGGTACCACACAGATCCCGTTGATCCCGAAACGGTCCCTCTCCGCTGGCGATCATTTCGAGCCACGCGAGACAAAGGAGGGGACTCGGGAATTCGCCCAGGCACGCTTCGCGGCCAAACGGGCAATACTAAGTTGAAGTCCCCTGACGACGCAGAGAACAAGGAGAAGGGCAGTGAAGGAGACAAAAATAAATCAAAATCCGATAAGCGATCAATCCGGCCCACGAAGAAAAAGAAAAAAGACGGGTAAACACGCCCTCCGAGTGCTGTTGGCTGCCGGCATTCTCGGAATGGCATCGTTCGCTTTCGCACAGGACGTTAACGAGGCGCTTGATTTCGAAGACCTTGGCTTCAACTCGCGTCTTTTCTCCGCAGCTCGGCCGGCAGGGCTCGCCGGCGCCTACACGACTGCGGGAGACGACGTTCACACACTGGTGTACAATCCAGCCGGTCTTTCGAGAGTGCGCAGGATAGAGGCGTCCGTTGGGTTTCAATACGAAAGGAACAACGTCAGGAACGTGTTCTATGGTTCGACGGCCAGCGTTGACCATACATCGACGAACCTCGACTACGCATCCATCGCTTACCCTTTCCCAACATATCGGGGAAGCCTCGTAGGGGCATTTGGGGTTTACAGGGAGTACTCGGCATACCTGGATCTGATCAACAGAGGATTCAATACGGCAACTCAGACTCAAGATGATTTCGTATTACAGCAGTCCGGTTCGATTTTCAGCTATAACGTCGGGTTCGGTGTCGACCTTTCCCCAACCCTTTCGACGGGAGCCTCGTTTTTTATCCTCGATGGAACGGTTAACGCGCTCACCCAATGGTCTTATCAAGTAATCGGCCCTCTCAATCAAGGGGATATCCGGGAGCATTTCCTGCTGGATGATCTCCAAGTGGATGTGGATGGTTATGGAGGACGACTCGGCATTCAGTTCTCCCCGCACAATAAATTCCGATTCGGAGCTGCCCTGACGACTCCCATCTGGATCAACCTGGAGGGCGACGCCTTTACGGAAGAATTGCTGTACCTCGAGGACGACCCAGACGAGATGTATACCGATGTTGCCCTGATCGACATCGATTACCGCCTGCCTTACCGCATCGACGCCGGCGTAAGCTTCACTCCGGAATATTTCCTGATCTCTGTGGATGCCGGGTACGCCGATTGGACACAATCTTCGATCAACCGAACCCGGTTGAGGGACGATAACCTGGAGCCGGTTCAGCGGGAGGTCGTGGACGTGAGAGCAGGTGTAGAAGTGAACATTCCTGGCAGGCCATTCAGGATCCGAGCTGGATACGCCTATGTGCCGTATCCTCTTCATTACCTGCAGGCGGATCGAATCGAAGGCGCGGCCATCACAAAGGCAAGCATTGATACAGAGCGGCAGCTGCTCGCTTTCGGTTTCGGCGGGCTCGTTGGTCGCGTACTGACCCTGGATGCTGCTTACCAGTACATCATGGGCGAGCGATCCATATCGACGCTCAAAGATGATCGGGCTCTGCACAGGTTTTTGCTTTCAGGATCATATCGCTTCTAGAGATATCCCGCCGTCTCGAAGGATCCGATTTAGTGCAACCGTCCAACTCGCCAACGCTCAGGGCGCGAACCTTAACAGAATTGACGATCGGAAGGATTACTTCTTACGGGATGTGCCGCCCAAGAGGGCAAGGTAGGCCTCGTCCAGTTTCTCCATCATTTCTTCGCTCAATCCCCCACCCGTTTCCATAACGCGGTTATATGTTTCCTCGATATACCGGCAGAGGGACACCTGCCTGTTTTCAATTTGCGTGAAGACCAGCTTCTTTAGTTCCTCAGAATTTCTGGCAAAATCAGGATCCGTTTCTTCGACATTTTTGACATTGTGGAAGTAGTCGTTGAGCAACCGCAGCCAATAATCTTCATGCTGCCCCCCGTTGTCGAACACGCATCCCGGCTTCTCAACGAGAAAGCAGTAACCATATATGAAATACGTACACTGGAGCATGCCCTGCAGAAAAAACCGGCGGTAACAATCGATGCTCATCACATCGAGCTTGCAGGGAAGCTGGCACTCCCGGCAGAGCATCTCAGCTTCTCCCCCATAGACAAACGGGAGGGAAGGCACTTTTATTTCAGGTCTACCCATGCTAATGCCAAACTCATGCAGGAAATGTGCCTTTTCCGGCTACAGTATCTGCTAATTGCTCCCTGGAGAGTTGAGGAGCTTTCGATACGCTTCCCTGGCGGCTTCTTGTTCCGCATGCTTCTTCGTTTTACCCGTACCTCGCCCCAAAATGGTGCCTCGCACGCTCACTTCCACGCCGAACTCCTTGTCATGGTCCGGACCCTGTGTGGAGTAAACGCGATACCGGGGCGGTATTTTGTGCAGGGCTTGAATGTACTCCTGCAGGAGGCTTTTGTAATTGACGTTTTCGTCGTCGTAGACAATCTCTCCCAAGCCGGAGAGAAGAAAATCCTGGATAATCCTGCTGGCCTGCTCGAATCCTCCATCGAGAAAAATGGCGCCGAATATCGCCTCGAGCGTATCTGCAAGGACGCTGTCCACCTCGCTGACTCCAGCTTTTTGGGCATTATCACTTAGAAAAATAAAAGAACCGATGTTGTGCTTTTTCGCATGATCGGAGAGGATCTGCTTGCTGACTATAATCGATTTCATCTTTGTCAGCTCACCTTCGCTCTTGCTGGGGTACTTGATGTATAAAAACTCATTGACAACCAGTGACAATACGGAGTCACCGAGGAACTCCATTCTCTCGTTCGAGCGTTGCTCGGGTTCTTCGTTTTCCCTCGTCGGGAGGTAAGAGCGGTGAACAAGCGCTTCGACAAGCAGCTGCGGATTTTGGAACTGATATCCGAGCGCTTGTTGCAACAGATCCAGGTTCCTGGCTCTAGAAGATCTCCCCTTTAGGAATACTGTTTTTAGTTTGCGGAAGATCTCAACCATATGTTTGACAGTGGAATGTGGCGGACTACTCTGGGCCGGAATAGTTTTTCACGATTATAGCGACGTTATGCCCTCCGAAGCCAAATGCATTCGACAGTGCCGCAGTTAGAGGAATCTGCTGGCTCTCATTCGGCACATAATCGAGATCGCATTCGGGATCCGGATTCTCGTAGTTGATCGTCGGCGGAAGCTTCCCTTCTTTCAGCGCCAAACAACAAAGTATCAGCTCGACGGCTGCGGCGGCTCCAAGCAAGTGCCCGATCATCGATTTTGTGGAGCTTACTTTGAGTTTGTAAGCATGGTCGCCGAATACTTCCTTAATGGCCGCCGTTTCGCTGGCGTCGTTCAGCTGGGTGCTCGTTCCATGCGCATTGATATAGCCGATATCGGATGGATTGATTTCCGCATCTTGAAGAGCCAGCTGCATGGCTCGCACCGCTCCCTCACCGTTGGGTGCCGGAGATGTCATGTGGTATGCATCACCCGTGAGCCCTATCCCTACCACTTCGCAAATGATGTCGGCCCCGCGCTTCTCTGCATGCTCCAAATCTTCCAGGAAAAGTGCACCGGCACCTTCTCCCATCACGAAGCCATCGCGTTCGAGGTCGAAGGGCCTCGAAGCCCTTTGCGGTTCATCGTTGCGACGGGAGAGCGCTTTCATCGAACAGAAACCAGCGAGCGCCATCGGTGTAACGCTCGCCTCGGTCCCTCCAGTCAAAACGGCGTCGGCATAGCCTGCTTTGATTAGCATGTATGCATCGGCAATGGCGTTGCCCCCGGAAGCGCATGCCGATACCGTACCGAAATTCGGCCCCTTCAATCCGTACACAATGGAGAGCTGCCCAGCGGCCATATCGGATATCATCATGGGGATGAAAAACGGACTCACCTTGCCCGGACCCTTGGAAATGAGAATACCATGTTGCGCTTCGAAAGTGTTGATTCCCCCAATTCCCGAGCCGATAACGACGCCGATGCGGTCCCTATCCATCCGGTCGAGCGGGATTCCCTCGAGACATTCTCTGGCGGCGCATGCGATGAGGTGAACGGATCGGTCCGTACGTCGTGCATCCTTCGTATCCATATACTGAGTCGGATCGAAATCGCGGATTTCGGCCGCGATTTGCGTGGTGTGTTTGCCAGGATCGAACGAGGTAATGCGGGAGATGCCGCTGCGGCCTTCCAAGAGGTTTTTCCACGTCTCCCCGGTCGTAATCCCGCACGCCGTGGTGCATCCAATCCCGGTGATCACCACCCGCCTTGATTCGTATGTGCGACCCATCGCTCCGTATCCTTGTTCAGACGCTGGGAAAACGCACTGCGCCTACTTTTCGCCAAGCTTTCTTTCTATGTAATCGATTGTATCCTGGACCGTCTTGATCTTGTCGGCCTCTTCATCCGGAATATCGAGACCAAACTCGTCTTCCAAGGCCATTACGAGCTCGACGGTGTCCAGAGAATCGGCTTTCAGATCCTCTGCGAATCTCGCCTCGTTCGTAATCTGATCCGCATTGACGGACAACTTTTCTTCAATAATCTTTTTTACTTTTTCTTCTACTTCAGTCATGCTGACCGTTCACCTCCTCGCATAACATTAGCGTGCCATAATCATGCCGCCGTCGCAGTTGAGCACCTGGCCAGTTATGTAACTCGCCATATCGGATAGGAGGAAAAGGGCGACGTTTGCAACATCCTCCCCTTTTCCAAATCTTCCGAGAGGTATCATTTTCATCATGCTCTCACGTATATCGGCACTAAGGGACTCCGTCATCGCCGTGTCGATGAAACCCGGCGCGACCGCATTTACCGTAACGCCTCTCGATGCAAATTCCTTGGCCAGAGTTTTCGTCAGGCCGATAATGCCCGCTTTGCTCGCAGCGTAGTTCGCCTGCCCCGCATTGCCCATTATGCCGATCACGGAAGCAACATTTACAATTCGGCCTTGCCTCCGCTTGAGCATGTGAGGAGAAAGGACCTTGCAGCAGTTGAACGTTCCAGTGAGGTTCACGGATATAACGAAGTTCCAATCTTCGGGCGTCATCCTCAACAGCAGCCTGTCACGAACCACACCCGCGTTGTTGATGAGAAAGTCCACCGCATCGAATTCGGAGAGAACCTGTTTCCCCACCCCGTCGACGTCTTCGAAAGAAGAAACGTCGCATTTATAGGCTTTTGCCTGGATGCCGTGCGTCTCACACTCTTTGGCCGTTTCTTCGGCCCCAGCGATTTCAAGATCAATGAGGGCGACATTAGCGCCACGCTCTGCCAGCTTAATAGCGATGTCGCGCCCGATTCCACGCGCGGCACCCGTTACCACGGCAGTTCTGTTCTTGAAATCCACCGGACTCTCCTTGAAGCTTGGAATCTATATAACAGAATCAGAGTTGCAATCAAGGGAAAAGTTCATTCGCTGCCTTCGAGAACCGCAGCGAAGCTGCCCACGTCTGTGAGCGGGTGCACCGGAATTGCTTCGTCAATGCGTTTCATTAATCCGGCGAGCACTTTACCTGGGCCAACCTCCAACACGGGTCCTTCGGCACGGTCGGCAAGCAGTCTCATGCTATCCACCCACCGGACGGGAGAGGACAGCTGCCTCGACAAAAGATCCAGCACCTGATCATCGTCCTCAACCACCTTACCGGTTACATTCGCAACCCAGGGTACCGTCAGATGTCCGTGCCGGAATTTCTCCAAGTATTTCCTCAGTGGTGAAATCGTCGGTTCCATGAGTGGCGAGTGAAATGCCCCGCTCACCTGCAGCTTCATCACTCGCTTCGCCCCCTTATCCTTGGCCAGGGCCATCGCCTTGTCCACAGCTTCAACTTCCCCGGAAATGGAAAACTGCGACGGCGAGTTGTAGTTGGCGATGACGACGATCCCATCCACAGAAGCCTCTGCAACAGCTTCAGTCAATCCAGTCACCTCGAGTCCAATGACGGCCGCCATGGTGCCCGGACGCTCGAGGCCGGATTCGAACATCAGTTCCCCACGTCTCCTCACTATAAGAAGCGCGTCCAAAGGCTTGAAAAAACCCGCCGCAACCAACGCAGAGAATTCCCCGAGGCTGTGGCCTGCCACGATGGATGGCCGGATCCCTTGTCCTTCGAGAACCGTCAATACGACAATGCTGTGGAGAAGGATCGCCGGCTGGGCATTGTGCGTCTTCGTGAGCTCCTCGAGATCTCCCGAAAAAGAGAGCTCTGTAATGTCAAATCCCAGCGTTTGATTCGCCTGCCGATACAGCTCTCTCGCTTCAGGAAATCGATCGTAATAATCCTTCCCCATGCCAACGTATTGGGATGCCTGTCCGGGGAAAAGCATGGGGGATTTCATATGTCCTCGCTCCCGATCTTTTTTGAAGATGCACAAACGGTTTTGTCCGGGATCAGCCCGAACGCCCCGCGGGCTCCGTATGGCGAAACAGAACGGATCCCCATGTGAATCCGCCGCCGAAGGCAACGAACAAGACGATGTCGCCGGATTTGATCTTTCCGCTCTTTCGAACTTCGTCAAAAGCAATGGGGATCGTCGCCGAAGATGTGTTTCCGAATCGATCGATGTTGACGACCACTTTTTCTTCCGGGATTCCCAGCCTTCCTATAACTGCATCGATGATTCGGATATTTGCCTGGTGAGGAATGAGGTGGTCCACTTGCTCGAGATCGAGATCGGCTTGTTTGAGAACTATTGAAGTCGCATCGACCATCGCCCGCACGGCGTACTTAAACACCCCGTCGCCTTTCATCTTGATATAATGTTCCCGTTGTTGGTAGGTAAATTCGGAGATGGGCGCCCTGGATCCACCTGCGGGTATCCAGAGGAGGTCTGCAAGCGACCCATCGCTTCTCATATAAGTCCCCAGAATTCCATCATCCGGATCACATGGCCCTAGAACCGCTGCGCCCGCCCCGTCTCCAAACAGCACACAGGTCGCACGATCCTGCCAGTCGAGAAACTTGCTCAGCACTTCAACTCCCACAACCAGCACCGTGTTCATTTGTCCGGAGACAATCAAACCATGCGCGGTGTTCAGGCCATAAATGAAACCGCTGCAGGCAGCTCCCAGATCAAAGGCCGCCGCGTTTTTTGCCCCCAACCGGTCCTGGACGAGACATGCCGTTGCAGGGAACTGCATATCGGGCGTAACGGTTCCAACGATAACGCCATCGATATCGTCCGCTTTAATGCCCGCATCTTTCAGAGCGGCTTCCGCAGCCAGTAGCGCAAGGTCCGAACTCGCCTCTTGCTCGTTGGCAATTCGCCTTTCACGAATGCCCGTTCTCGTCCGGATCCATTCATCGGAGGTTTCGACGATCTTTTCCAAGTCGAAATTGGATAGAATTTTCTCAGGGCAGTAATGCCCGCTCCCGATGATTCGCGAGCCTCTATGTAATTTCTGCAAGGTCGCTCACTAGTCCTTTGAATCGTTCTTCGATGTGATCATTGACTCCTCGATCGACAAACTTCTTTGCAACGAGGATGGCATTTTTAATCGCCCGGCTCGAGCTCTTACCGTGAGAGATGATGATAACGCCGTTCACACCAAGCAAAGGCGCACCACCGTATTCTGCATAGTCCAGCTTTGTGCGAACGGAATTGAAAGCTCCCCTCAGAAGCATGGTCCCGATTTTGGCCATTATCCTCTTCCTGATTTCCTGCTTTACCATATGTGTCAAGAACGAAATGATACTCTCCGAGAGCTTGAGGGCGACGTTTCCAACGAAACCGTCGCAAACGACAACGTCCGCGGCACCACCAAAAACATCCCGGCCTTCCACATTGCCGATAAAGTTCAGATCCGAATTATTCAAGAGCTTGTAAGCTTCCCTGACGAGTTCATTCCCCTTGCTCGGCTCTTCCCCAATATTCAGGAGGCCAACACGAGGATTTTCGATCCCATGCTGATGCTCGGCAAACACCGTTCCCATAACAGCGAAATGCAGGAGGTGCTTCGGCAAGCACTCGTAATTCGCCCCTGCATCGAGCACAACCGCGCCCCTCTTGCTCGTTGGCCAATATGTAGATATCGCAGGTCTCGAAACGCCGTGCAGGCGGCCCAGGGTAACCAGCGAACTCGCCACTACGGCTCCCGTGTTGCCCGCGCTGACCAGGGCATCCGCTTTGCCTTCTTTCATGAGCCTCACTGCAACGGGAATGGAGGCATCTTTCTTCCTGCGGACCGCTACGGCGGGGGGCTCGGACATGCCGATAGTCTGGGAAGCATGGACGATGTCCAGTTTCGCGCTGCCCGCGCTGATTTTATCCAACTCCGCGCGGATGCCCGCCTCATCTCCGACGAGAGCGATCTCGAGACCTTTGGGATCGGACATTGCCGCCTCTACGGCGCCACGCGCAATCACTCCGGGGCTATGGTCGCCTCCCATTGCGTCGACGGCTATCCTCACATTAGATCTCCCTTAGAGTTCTTCCTCGATCTTGATCACTTCGCGCCCGGCGTAATGCCCGCAATTCGGGCAGACACTGTGAGGCGGCTTCAACTGATGACAATGGGAACACCTCGTCAGACCTGGGGGCGCCAGTTTCCAGTGTGTTCTCCGCTTGTTCCTTCTGGATTTGGATGTTTTTCTCTTTGGTACCGCCATCGATGTCTCCTTCTCATCTTTGAGATTTTGGCAGTTTGTCTTTCAAAGATTTCAGCGCGTCCCACCTCGAATCACCGGACCGCTCGCACGTACAGGGATCCTTATTCATGTTCGCTCCACAGATGGGACAAAGCCCTTTGCAATCCTCCCTGCAGATGATTTGCATCGGTATATTGACGACCAGGTTCTCATAAATATGCTGATCGAGAGAAAACTCCTGCTCTCCAATCGGCAGATAAACAAAATCTTCTTCTACGGCTCGGTCCGTTCCGGCCTTTGCAGTTCCACCCCTTTGGACCACGACCTCGAACGCCGTGTCAATCCCAAAATCAGTGGGCTGAAGGCACTTATGACATTGGGTTGATAGAGTCCCGTGGAGCTTCGTTTGAAAATAGAATGTTTCCCCGCTTTTCCTCGCGGTCACGTCGACGAGGCACTCAATCTTTCGCTCAGCGTCCAGAACATCCCGGATGCTGACAACCTCCTCGCTGCATATCTTTTCGGGGCTTTCGGAGAGCCTGTCGAGGTCGACGATCATTGCTTATCTCTCCAAAATTCAGGCATTTCCCAGTCATAAATCCGAATTTAGAACCCGCTAAACACTATTGCAAGCTCTTTTTTAGCTGCCTCAGGGGAATCGGAGGCGTGCACGGCATTGGCTTGAATCGATGAACCGTACACATAACGAATCGTCCCTGGGGCCGCTTTGCAAGGATCGGTGCTCCCGACCAGGTCCCTCAAACGCCGAATAGCATCCTCTCCCTGCAGCTCGAGGGCAACTACCGGACCGCTGGTGATATATTCTATGAGTGAGGGAAAAAACTCCCTCTCCTTATGAATGTCGTAGAAGCGTTCGGCTTGCTTTTTATCGAAAGTGAACATAATCATCTTGGCAACGGTAAACCGATTCCGGAGGATAATCGATATGATCTCCCCGAACAGCCCCTTCTCGACGACCTCCGGCTTTATCATCAGGAGCGTATTCATTCGGATTCCTCTCCAAGTACCAACGCCCGGCGGAATCCAGAAGCGTCGCCGGGCGTGCGATTGCCAATCGATCAAGGGGATAGATTTGGAGCTGCTTTTTTGACGAGCCCCGTGATTTCGGAAGGTATCTTCGCCACCGGCACTCCAACTTTCTCGAATGCTGCGATCTTTTCCTTAGCAGTGCCGGTACCTCCTGATACGATTGCCCCGGCATGACCCATCCGCTTCCCCGGGGGTGCCGTCTGACCGGCGATGAATGCGACGACTGGCTTATCGACCTTGTCTGCAATGAAGCTTGCCGCTTCTTCCTCATCCGTGCCGCCTATTTCACCTATCAAAACGACCGCTTTCGTTTGAGGATCTTCGCCGAACAAGGTGAGCGCGTCGATGAAGTTCGTCCCGATGAGCTGATCGCCTCCGATACCAAGGCAAGTGGACTGGCCGAGTCCCTGGTTGGAGAGCTGGAACACCACCTCGTATGTCAGCGTTCCGCTCCGCGAAACCACGCCTACCGGCCCATCTGCGAAGATGCTTGCGGGAAGGATGCCTACTTTGACCTTCGCACCTGGGGAGATCACACCAGGGCAGTTGGGGCCGACGAGACGACAACCTCTCTCACGGATAAAAGGGAGTACCCTCGCCATATCTCTCACCGGAATCCCCTCGGAGATACAAACGACCAGCTTTATGCCGGCATCGGCCGCTTCGCAGATTGCGTCAGGCGCAAAAGGCGCCCTAACATAAATCACCGATGTATTCGCTTGGGCTTCCTTCACCGCTTCCCCGACTGAATCGTAGATTGGAACCTTATCGGCGAACAGATTGCCACCCTTCCCAGGAGTAACCCCTGCAACGACATTCGTGCCATAGTCCATCATCTGCGTGGCGTGAAACGAGCCGTCCCTGCCTGTAATTCCCTGAACAACAACCCGGGTTTTTTCATCGATCAAAATACTCACGACCGTTCCCTCCCTGCGTTTCTATGAGCGAGCCAGCTCGATCGCCCGCTTCACTCCATCATCCATAGTAGCTGCGGTGTCAAGGTTCAATTCAGCCAGGATTTCTCTGGCGATGTCCTCGTTGGTCCCCGTCAAACGCACGATGACGGGGAGGTTGAGATTCATCTGCTTGAAAGCAGTCACGAGTCCCTTGGCAACGTCGTCGCAACGGGTAATTCCTCCGAATATATTTATGAAAATGGATTTCACATTTGGATCACGGAGGATTATTTCCAGGGCGGCTATTACCTTCTCAGGATTCGAACTCCCCCCGATGTCGAGAAAATTCGCCGGCTCGCCCCCATATGTTTTGATGAGATCCATCGTGGCCATAGCAAGCCCGGCTCCGTTCACGATGCACCCAACATTTCCTTCGAGTTTAACGAATGAAAGCCCTGCCTCACGAGCCTTCACCTCCCCAGGATCCTCGGCGCTGACATCTCGCAATTCCTCGAGCTTCTTCTGTCTGTACAGCGCGCTGTCGTCAATGTTGACCTTGGCGTCGATTGCAACAACTCTTCCATCCTTGGTGATCACCAGAGGATTGATCTCGGCGAGGCTTGCGTCCGCCCGGTCATAGACTGTGTAGAGCTTTTCAATGATTTGGGCGATTTGTCTGACCAAGTTGAAATCCGAATTCAGCTTCGACGCTAGTCCCCGACTCTGGAACGGTTGCACCCCGAATAGGGGATCCACATGCAGTCTCATGATCGCTTCGGGGTTCTCCTTTGCTACTACTTCGATCTCGACACCGCCCTCGGCGGAAGCCATGACCAGCGGTTTTTGACAGCTCCGATCCATGATCATCCCTATATAAATTTCGGTGGCGATGTCCACGGCTTCTGTGACAAGAACCTTGTCGACCTTCAATCCCTTGATGTCCATCCCGAGAATGCTGCTCGCGTGCTCCTTTGCCTCATCGGGATCCTTGGCGAGTTTTACACCGCCCGCCTTTCCCCTTCCGCCGACGAGCACTTGAGCTTTGACGACGACCGGCTTGCCGATCCGCTTTGCGGCATCGTAAGCCGCCCCCGGGGTTTCCACGACTTCTCCCTCCGGGACGGGAATCCCCGCTTGTTTGAATAGCTCCTTCGCTTGATATTCGTGTATCTTCATTGATCCGCTCCCTTGTGGTAGATTCCCTACTCCTTTCCAAGTGCTCGAAACTTTTTCTCGAAATCGTTCAGGACGTCTTCCAGTGTTGGTGAACCGACTTCTTCTAGGTGATAGCGCACGCGAAGACAAGGCTTGTCGATTCGTATTACACGGCTGAGATCGATGGGTGTGCCGATGAGAACGAGCTCGGCATCGGATGCCTCGATGGTTTTTTCAAGGTCCTGCACCTGCTCGGAGCCGTACCCCATTGCCGGCAGCAGATCACCGATTTCAGGATACTTGGCGAATGTGGCTTTGATCTTTCCCACAGCAAAGGGCCTGGGATCAATGATCTCCGAAGCGCCGAATTGACGCGCCGCAACCACGCCAGCACCGTACTTCATTTCCCCGTGCGTGAGGGTGGGCCCGTCCTCTATGCAGAGCACTCTCTTACCCTTGATCTGCGAGGCATCCCCATCCACGGTGATCGGAGAGTTCGCGCGAATAATCGTAGCACTCGGATTTCTGGATTTGATGTTTTCCAGAACCTTGTTCACATTTTCTTCGGCCGCCGTATCCATCTTGTTGATCACAACCACATCGGCCTCGTACAGGTTGATTTCCCCAGGATAGTAACGGAGTTCATGGCCGGGACGATGTGGATCCGCCATGACGATCCATAAGTTTGGCCTGTAAAACGGAAGATCGTTATTGCCGCCATCCCACAGCACAACATCCGATTCGGTCTCCGCTTCTTTGAGAATTTGCGCATAATCAACCCCGGCGAAAACGATATTCCCGTTGATGATGTGAGGCTCGTACTCCTCGCGTTCCTCGATGGTGCAGTCATGCAGATCCAGGTCTTCCAGCGTTGCAAAGCGCTGAACGACTTGTTTGGTGAGATCTCCATAAGGCATCGGATGACGGACCACTGCTACCCGGTACCCTCTTTTCCGGAGCATCTCTGCAACTCTTCGAGTTGTCTGGCTCTTACCGCTTCCAGTGCGAACCGCACAAACAGCGATAACAGGTTTGATGCTTGGAATCATCGCTTCCTTACTCCCGAGGAGCAGGAAATCAACACCGAGAGAATTAATCCTGGCCGCTTTCTGCATGACATACTCATAGGAGACATCGCTGTATGAAAAAACCGCCGTATCCACTTTTTCATGGACGAGGTATTCGCGCAAACTGTTTTCTGCGATGATTGGTATACCGCCGGGATAGAGATCCCCCGCGAGTACAGGCGGATAGGATCTCCCCTCGATATCCGGGATCTGCGTCGCGGTAAAAGCAACCACCTCGATGTTCTTATTGTTTCGATAGAGAACATTGAAATTGTGGAAGTCCCTACCGGCAGCTCCCATGATCAAGATTCGTTCTCTCGCCATCGATTTCTTCCTTTCTCCGGCGTTCCGAGAAACGCCCGCAAGCCCGGCGGATAAAACAAACCACCCCGAACCTCCCATCACTGCTATCCTGGCTGGCAGGATCCGGTGACTCTTTGGATCAAGGTTCGGGTCGAATAACCGGGCTTCATGCGAATCCTTACAACCTCCCCGCCGTCTTTACTGACGAATGTTGCACCGACAATATCTTCTTCCTTATATTCGGCCCCTTTCACGAGAACATGGGGCCTTACCAATCGAATCGTTTCCAACGGCGTGTCTTCCGAAAATACCGTCACACAATCCACCCATTTGAGAGCGAGAAGAATTTCCGCCCGCTCGCTGGCCGGGTAGATCGGGCGGCCCTCACCTTTCAGTCGTCGTACGGAAGCGTCGTCATTGATGGCTATGAGGAGAATATCCCCAAAACTGGCGGCCGTCTCGATGAGGTGAAGGTGGCCCGGATGAACGAGATCAAAACAGCCGTTCGTAAAAACAATCCGCTTCCCGGCTTTGCGAAATGCTCTGGATCGTTTTTCAAGATCTGTTCTCGATATCAGCACGTTATTTATTACCTTAAGTGAAGTATATAACTAATTCATTTAAAAGCAGATAAGATGACATCGGTTCTAACCGTTGTGGTCCCGACTTCCTTAACGGCCTCCCCTGCAGCTTGGTTCGCAATGATGACCGAATCCACAAGCTCGGCCCCTGCTCCCAAGAAAGCACCGAGAACGCCGATCACAGTATCTCCCGCTCCCGTGACATCATAGACTTCTTTCGCCACAGCGGGAACGTGGAGTTCCTTCCTATCTCCAAAATAGAGATTCATTCCCGATTCGCCGCGGGTAATGAGAAGTGCTTCCAGCGAAAGGTCCTCTTTGATTTTGAATCCCAGCTCCGACAGCGCGTCATCGCTCTCGATATGCTCGTTGTATATGCTCATTGCTTCTTTCGTGTTCGGAGTAACAATGCCCGCCCCCCGGTACCATATGAAATGGCCTACATGCGGATCGATGAGCAGCCATTTCCCCCTCCCTCGCCAGGCCGAAATGATTTCGTGAAGGTAGTCCGCTTGAATGACACCCTTTCCGTAATCAGATATGATTAGCGCGTCGCAATCATCTGCGCCGCTCAACAGTGAAGAAGTGAACTTTTCTTTAAACTGCTCGGGGATGGGGTCCACTACTTCGAAATCCGCCCTCACAACCTGCTGGCTCTGGGCAATGATCCTTACCTTTTCCGTCGTTTCCCTTTGCCTATCCACGAGCAAATGAGTGGAATCGACCGAATCTTTATCGAGGAGGTGCCGAATCTTTTCGCCGGCGCGATCTGCGCCCACGACACCCATCAGCGTGACTGCTGCTCCCAAAGCTCTCAGGTTGGCGGCTACATTTGCAGCGCCCCCCAAACGTGAACTCCTCCGAGTCACGTTCACTACCGGTACTGGGGCTTCTGGTGAGATGCGATCGACAACTCCCCAATGATACCGATCCAACATCACGTCACCCAGCACCCATACACGTGTCGATGGGATCCGCCGCATATAGGACGCGACCTGGTCCTTGGACAGCTCTGGATGCAACATTGCGTTATCGTTCCCTGAAAACAAAAAACTAGGATCGCTATATGGGATTCCTAGAGGCTCAACCGGTTTGGGAATAGGCTCATAAGTTGGGCAGAAGCTACCACATACCCAGGTGCATTGTCAAGCGCAACAGGCGCTCCCGTCAAAAGCGGCGTCGTGGAGGGGCGATCGAGATACTTTCGGCATTACAGCCGGCCAAAGCCGCATCATACGCCTCGCAAGACACACACCCGGGGAGATGGGTCGCGAGGGGGATGAGCCCGTATTCGCGCAACGATAGATAGGCCGAACCCCCCTAGTGACCCATCAAAGGAGCACTGCAACGTCCTGGTGCATTATGCGCCTCCCTATTCACCGAACGGGGCTTCGTCTTGAAAGCGCCTGCAACCTGTGGTAGAGTCCCCCGGAATACTCAAAGATCATTGAAAAATAAGGGAGGCGCCAGTATGAAACAAGACAGAACGGTAAATATAGAGATCGGCAACGAAGAATGGGAGGGTGTTTATTCGAATTTCGTGATCATCACACATTCCCCCTCGGAATTCATCCTCGATTTCGCCCGGATGCTTCCAGGTGCAAAAAAAGCGAAAGTCTTTTCGCGAATCATCATGACCCCGCAGAATGCAAGGGCCTTACTTGCCACCTTGGAGAACAACATTCAAAAGTACGAGGCGGAACACGGCAAGATTCCGCTGCCTTCGGCCGAGCCCGGGAAGGGACCTATCGGCTTCCAGGCCAATATCGAGAATTCAGAGAAGAAATAGCCACACATAGAATGAACAGCGCCGGGGGACAAATCGTTAAAGAGTATCATTGAGTCTTTGCAACAGCCCCGGACGCCACTCCAGGCATCTATCCGTGCATTCCTTACTGGACAATTGCCTCTCGTGGACTTCTTTTGATGGATCACGGGGGGATTCGGCCTATCTATCGCTGCGCGATTACGGCCTCATCCCCCCCGTGATCCACTTATCCCCATATGCACCACCAATTCAGTGGATGACTCGTCGTTTCCTAAACGACACCGTTACTGGCTCTTTATCCAGTTTGCGATATCTTCGATGACAACCTCGGCCACGTGACCTGCCACTTGATACTCTTCCGGAGAGCTTTTGCCATCGCCCTCCATGAACAAATGATTGAGCTTTGGATAACTCTCGAAAACGACGTTCTGCCGGTCGTTCAGCGCCCGCTTCCACCCCCAAAAATCCTCCATTGTCACCTGGTAATCCCTGCCGGCCTGAAGGATCAGCACATCACAATTTAAATGCCTTGCTGTTTCCAGTGGGTTGTAATCATGCAAATCCAGCCAATATTCCGCGGGCAGCCCGAGGGGTAACTCCTTTGAGGGGATCTCCGCGGAAAGCCAGGGATCTTTTACCATAGCAACTTGCTGTTTGATTTTCTCCAACTGTTCCATCTCGCTATCAGAAACGAGGCCGTCGAGAGAATAGATGTAGGCCATCTGCTCGAGGATCGCGTCCTCCGATGGTCGGCTCGGACCGGCCATCACAACGAAACCTGCGATTTCATGGTCCAGCATGCCGATTCTCGGGATCAGCTCGATCTGATGCGGAGGCATGGCGGCTTTCGTCGTACTGTCGAAATCCTCCCAGGCACTGGCATAGCTACCCGATGCAAGCATGCGAACGAAGCGCTCTCCCTTATCCTCATTGGTCATGGAATCCAAAGCGCTGATCCAGGGCACGATAGCCATCATGTAACCGCCTATCAATAAAGCAATTAGAAATTTGTGAAAATGCCGGCTTTTCATGACCGAATGCCCCTTTTTGCAGAAAGCTCGAACGCCGTCATGGTTGTGTCTTCCAACGCCTGTGGGCCCAAAAATATTGATCCGGATATTTCCTGACAAACGATTCCAGTTGGGCCGTGTAGCGCTGCGTAAGGTCCCGAAGCGCCTCCTCATCTTGAAGGCTGTTATCCGGCCATATGGGTTTCAGAATCACGGCCGCATGCCTCCCGTCGCCCTGGCGCACAATAAATCCGGAAATGACCGGGCAGCTTCTCTGAATGGCCAATCTTGCCGGGCCACGAAATGTGGATGCGGGTTGCCCCAGGAAGTCCACAAAAATTCCCCCTCGCCTGGCATCCTGGTCAGCGAGAATCGCCACGAACGCGTTCTTGGAAAGAACACGGAGGGCGTGGCGGAGTCCGGCCTTGTACGAAATAACCTGGATGTTCTGAAAGCGGCGCAAATTATTGATGAGCTCGTCAACGCGCTTGTTCGACTGCTCCCCGACGAGAACGTGAAAAGGATAGCCGCTCTGCGCGACCCTTGCAGCCAGGAGCTCCCAGGAACCAAAATGGCCGGTGAACAGCACCGCGCCCCTCCCTGCTTGGAGCGCTTCGTCGAAATACTCAGCCCCCTCTATCGATACCATGTGAAACAGTGACTCCTTCGAGAACCTTTTGAAAGCGGCAAACTCAACCACGGATCTTCCGAGATTCATGTAGGCGTTTCTTCCGATGTTTAGCGCCTCTTGATCGTCGACTTCGAGAGCCCTGCGTATATTGTCCAGACTAACGGATCGTCGGATGCGGAACACCGAAAACGCCAGCCACCCGAGCGCAGCTCCATAAGGATACAAAAGCCGCTGCGGCAGCAACGAAGCGCACCCGATGAGGAACCTCACCCCAACGTTTTCGAGCGCATGTCGGATCCGCTTATCCAATCGATGCCTCCGAAAGGCGCGATTTGCAGGCAAACCGCGTGAGAGCCGCGCGCTGACGAGGAGCACGACTTCCACCAGTCCATCTTATATCACTCGGGCTTGCTCCGTCAGCGCTTGAAATAGCAGCCCGCCAGATCGCGCCCGACCTCGCCGTTCATTTCCAGCTCGAACAGGATGCTTTGAATCAGTGCCACATCTTTGCCCAAATGCGCGGCAAGGGTGTCCGGATCAATTGGATGGGATGACAGCGCTGTGAGTACTTCGGATATCTCGGGCCGGGTGCTTTCCGGAGCACCATCATTTTTCGCCATCCCGTTCCGCACCTTCGCCGGAGCGGCACCCATGCGATGATCCTCTGCGGTGATGTTCTCGCGGAGGAGAGGGACTGCTTGGAGAATATCTTCTGCGCTCTCTACTAGGACTGCTCCCGATTTGAGAAGGCTATTTACACCGCGGCTCCTGAAATCACCCGGGAAGCCCGGAACCGCCCCCACTTCCCGCCCTTGCTCGAGCGCCCACCGCGCCGTAATCCTCGCGCCGCTCTTCTGTCCTGCTTCCACAACAACCACGATTTTCGAAACCGCGCTGATCAACCGGTTCCTGAGGGGGAACACATGGCTCTGAGGTATCATTCGCATCAGTTGTTCCGTAACGATGCATCCTCTGGAAGCAATCTGATTCATGAGCCAGCGGTTCTCTGCCGGGTAGCAGACATCTAGACCGGTTCCAATAATACCCACCGCAGGGCCATCGCCTTCGAGAGAACCCTCATGTGCGGCCGCATCGATCCCCCTGGCGAGCCCGCTGACCACCATAATGCCGAGCTGTGAGAGATCCCGTGCAAGATTTCGCGCAAAGGCGGTGCCCCTGGGGGAGGGCTTACGGGTGCCCACTATTGCCACCCCGCGCTTATCGAGGCTCTTGAGATCCCCTCCATAAAAAAGGATCGGCGGAGGATCTTGAATATCTCGCAGGTACCTCGGATATGCCGCATCCGAGAAACACACTACTCCAGCGCCCGAGCTCTCGATTTTTTCTATCTGCCGCTCGAACTCTCCCCAGCGGGTACTTCCGATCGCCGTCCCAAGCAGGATGGAAATCTCTCTCCGCCCGCGAGGTGATTTCAACTTATAAAAGGCTCCTTCGAGTGACGCGCCCGCACATTCCCACAATTTCCTGCAAGCTCCCGGGCCGGCACCTTTCGACAACAGCAGCGCGAGAAACGGATAATAAGATCGAAACACTTCATCCACCCCTCCCCATCAATTTTACAAAGAACAACTTCTCGATCCCACGTCGTATCAGGAACGAATGCTAACCGAGCGCCGACCCAATCGCGCGAATCAACTCATCGAGGCCTTCACGGCTCACGGATGAGATTGGAACCACCTTCTGGTGCAATGAGAGCAGCGATGGATCCACTCCGCGGATTCCACCAGGAAGGAGATCGCATTTCGTCAGCGCGATCAGACTGCGCTTCTCAAGGATTGCCGGATCGTAATACAGGATCTCATTGCGAAGGGATGCATAGCTCTCCGCGGGCTCGGGGACGGTAACGTCGACGAGATACACGAGCACCCGGCAACGCTCGATGTGCCGGAGAAAGTCCTTTCCCATCCCTTTCCCCTCATGTGCGCCTTCGATCAAACCCGGGATGTCGACCATTACGAAAGATTTGTACTCTTCCAATCGAACGACACCAAGAACCGGTTTCTTCGTTGTAAACGGATAGGGGGCGATTTTCGGGTGTGCGGCGCTCACGGTGCTCAAAAGAGTGGATTTGCCCGCGTTCGGTTCCCCGACGAGGCCCACATCGGCAATCAGTTTGAGGGTGAGCTCGAGCTGTTTTTCTTCCCCCGGCTCCCCACACGTGAACTTTCGCGGCGCCCGGTTCCGTGGAGTTGCAAACCGCTCGTTACCAATCCCCCCCTTTCCACCGCGGGCCACAACGAACCGCTCGCCGTCTTCGAGAAGCTCGCAGCAGATTCGACCGGAATCGGTGTCTTTCACAACGGTTCCGCAGGGAACGAGTATCGTTGTGTCCTTGCCGTCGCTTCCTTTCTGACTTTTCCCTTTGCCGTGCTCCCCATTGCCGGCATGGTACTTCCGGCGGTAATGGAGATCGATCAGTGTCCCGAGATCTTTCGATGCTTGAACAACGACGTCTCCGCCTTTGCCGCCGTCACCGCCGTTGGGTCCGCCCCTCGGCACGAACTTTTCTCGCCTGAAACTCACACAACCATCACCGCCGCGCCCGGCGGCAACATCTACTGTTACGAGGTCGATGAACGTCGTCAAAATGTCCCCTCGGCAGTCAGACCAATTGTCAATTGCATCGCTTACGAACTCAGAGGTTTTCGCTGGGAGGAAAATATCGATGAGCGGCCCGCTGGAGAAGGTGGCACCGATGTTAGCAAGCGAGCCGGCTTGGAGTCAATAAAGCTATCGCCTGCCTCGTTTGAGCCTTTGCTCAAGCGCTTTCCGGACCGGCTCCGGTACGAGGCAGGAGATATCACCCCCGAGAGAGAAGATTTCGCGCACCAATTGGCTGTGTAGATAAATGTGCTGCTCGCTCGGCATCATGAAAATCGTCTCGAAGCCTGGATTGAGTTTGCGATTCATCAGCGCCATCATCATTTCATATTCAAAATCCGAGACCGCACGAAGCCCCCTGATAACCACGTCCGCGGAGAGGCGCTCGCACTCTTCGGCGAGAAGACCCGAGAAAGATTCTACCGAAACGTTCTTCATCTCGGTGGTGCATTTTTCCACGAGACGCTTCCGGAGCTGCAAAGGCAGATTGGTCTCCTTATGGACGCCCCGAGCGATGGCGATCACCAGCGAATCGAACAGCTTGCTCGCCCTTTCGATGATATCGAGATGGCCGTTCGTGATCGGGTCGAATGTTCCCGGATATAATGCTTTCGTCATCGTTCGCCTCCTCCTGCGGGAAGGAAATGACTTACCCATGTCCCTCCGAATCTCCTGATCTTCGTTCGCTCGAGCGGCAGGTTCTCGTCAAGGATCAGGTCTTTGCTGTGTTCCAAAATGATCAGGCACTTCATAGGATAACGCAGAGACCCGAGAAATGCCAGCAGCATGGCCGAGTCTTCCCCCCCATAAAAAGGATCGGCGTAGACGATATCTGGACGGATCCTCCGGATGTTCGCATTTGCGAGAAAATCGAAAACGCTCACCGGATGCACGCTCACGCGATCCCTTCCCAGCCCGCATGCCTTTAGGTTCTCTCGGAGCAGTCGTACCGCTTCGTGGTCGTTTTCAACGAAATGGGCAAAACCGGCACCGCGGCTCACGGCCTCGATACCCACTCCTCCTGCGCCTGCAAACAGGTCGAGAAACACCGCGCCTGGCACCGATCCAGCGATCGAATCGAATACCGCCGCCTTCGTTTGCTGCATTGTCGGCCGAATCGCTCTTCCCGGAGGATACCGGAGTCGGGTCCCCTTCAGGAACCCAGCAATCACCCGAACCTCTCGTTTTGATCTCTCTGCCATGGAACCACGTTTTTCCCTGCCGGGCACTGCGGAACGGCCCTCTTTCGAATCCAGCCCTTACTATAAAAAAAGAAAAGGCAGTGGGGCAAGCGATATGACAGTCTCTATCCGATACCCGGTGAAGTCTGCATGAAAGGCCGAGTATTGTGTCAAGTGCGACCTGCCAAAGCAATCATAGTAAATCCCAGAAAATCAACAGGACAAGGAATTACAAAAGAAAAAGCGGCGGGGCAATGTGCTTGCCCCGCCGCTCTCAGCCGCGGACCGGGTGTTCTTGGCTTCACCTATTACGAGGACCCACCAAAATGGGGGCCGATGATCTTCGGAGTCACGAATATGATCATTTCGCGCTTTTTCGTTGTCTCGTTTTGGAATTTAAAGAGGTTACCCAGCACCGGAATGTCCATTAGAACAGGCACTCCGTTTTCGATATTGCTCTCCACTTCGTTGATCAGTCCACCGATCACAGCGGTTTCTCCATCAGACACGACCACACGCGTGTCGGCCTCGCTGATCGAAATGATCACGCCGCCCTGAACGGTTGCCTGGGCACTGAGCTCGCTGATCTCGGGATGGAGATCCATGGTGATGGTGTTGTCCGAGTTCACATGAGGAGTCACTTTGAGCATGATGCCGACTTTCGTGAGTTCGGTGATCGGATTCCCTGCCTCGTCCGATACGATGAGAGGGATTTCCTTGCCCACGAGGATTTGTGCCTCCCGATTGTCGGCCGTAACGATACGTGGGTTGGAGATGATGTTCGCCTTGTTTTCTTTCTCGAGCATGTCGATGGTGGTCAGCACCTCTCCCCACGATCGGACCGTTCCCACTCGGAATGTCCCAACAGGCTGGGCAACGCGAGCATCGACAAGCGCATCTCCCATGACGCTCACTTCTGACGGCATGAGGTTTACCACGTCCCAGCGCACGCCGAATTCTCGACTGGCCTCGAAGTCCACGTCGACCATCTTGGCAACGATCTCGACTTGCTGAAGCTTATTGTCGAGCTTCATCGCCATGACCTCGACCTCGTCGATATTCTTCTTGATATCGGTAACGACCATGGCATTGCTTCCCTTCTCTATCTCGATATTTCCTCTCTTCGATACGATTCGCTGGAGAGCATTCTTCATTTCCTCGGCATTGGCAAAACTCAACGGAATAATTCTCGTTTCCAGCGGGAGAAGATCGTCCTTCTTCCTTTCCGCTGCTTGCACCGCAAGCTCTTCTTCAGTTAATTGGTCGACTGTAGAGACCCTGATGATTCCGTACTCTTCCCTGAAGCCGAAACCGTAGGACTTCAAAATGATATCGAGAGCCTGGCGCCAGGGTACATTCTTCAAATGAGCCGTTACCTCACCGGTTACTTCCGGACCGGATATGATATTTCTTCCGGAGTATTCCGACAGGCTCATTAGCACACTCTTGATATCGGCAGCCTGGACATCAATTGTAACGGGGCGATTTGTTACGCCGCTAACGCTCGGCGAGAAAGCGCCGGTCTCCTGACTAAAATCGGCGCCGGTAGCTGGGTTGCCCGAGCTCGTTCTCCATGCCCTCGCAATCGAAGCTTCAGGCGCTGAGCTCTCATCGCTGGTTGAACTGCTCTTCTTGGGGGTTCTCTGGGTTGTCTGAACCGTCTGATCGGTTTGGCCAGAAGGCGCAGGGATCCGCTCACTCCATGCGTTCATTGCAGGAGCGGTGGACGGAACGCTAACCTGAGATGCGGGCTCTTTCTTGGGCGTATGATCCTGCTCGGCCTTCTTTTTGGCAGGAGCGGCTGCCTGGGGATCAATAGGGAAAAAAGACGCCTGCGTGGGTGTTGGCTGTCCGGGCGTAACCTGTGATTTCGTTTCGCTGGGCGAGCTCTGGGATTTCGTCTCTGCAGGCGAACTTTTCGGTTTGGCCCCTGAGAAGAATTCAATGACTATGTTGTTTCCGGAACGAGCGATCTCATAGGATGCGTCCTCGTTGATATCGAACACCACCCGAGTCACTTCTTGCGGCGAGTTCGTGAACTGGCTCGTTCTTACCCTCTGAACGAACTTGCCGTCGCCTAGAAACGTCTTTTTATCCAACTGGTGCCGCGCCCCAACGAAATCCAGCACGACCCGGCGAGGATTCTCAAGCCGGAATTCTTGAAGCTCGACTTCCCCTTTTTTCTCTATGGAGCAAGTAGTCATTTCCAAACTGGACTCCATTTTTAGCGAAATAACGCTCGGAACGTCACCCGTGGCAGACGACGCCAGGGCAATTGCCCCAACGAGCAGTAAGATGATCACCGACCTGCGGACAAAGGACAGCTTTTTCATTTCATGACTCCTTCTTCGCGTTTGGTTAGGTGCAGCGTGAACTTCGTCGTCTGCCCAAAGTTCGTCACGCGGGCAACCATTGATTTCTCCCCAATGGCGACGACCGAACCATTTTTAACTCGATCGCCGACTCTCAGAATGTAGCTGTAGCCCTTTTCATCTTCGAGGAGTGCGAATCGATCGAGCTCTCCTCTGATTATCCCAACGAGCTCAACGGCATTGAGATCGACGATGGTCATTTTGGTGTTCCTTACGAAATCGCCGACAATGAGCGACTTGAAGGGGTCCCTCCTATTGAAAGCGCTGTAATAGTATTTATTCTCCCGGAGCCTGACCTTTTTGGATTCGGCTCCCACCGAGTCGATGAAAAGCACCGCCAAACATCCGGCAGCAATTAATACGGCGCCGAAAAGTGCCTTCTTATGTCTATTGAGTGGTAGCGATCTCATAAGCGCCTCCAGGGAGCGTGTACGCGGTGAGGGTGAATTCCGCCAACACAGTTTCGCTAGATTCTCCTTTTTCGCCTTTCCTTCCGGTCGTTCTAGGAGATTCGAGACTCAAGCCAGATACGTTGACTATTCGAGGCAGGTTTGCGAGTCTGCTGAGAAATATGCCGACTTGATGAAAACCTCCCTTTACCTTCACTTTTATCGGATGCGAAGTAAAAAACTCTTGCTGCACAGGATTCTGCGGCTGAAAAAGGGCAAACTTGACTCCAGCTTTGTTTCCTGCCGTGGTAACCTTTCGCAAAAGGTCGGGCATTTCCTTCTCCTCGGGGAGCAGCTCTTGAGCAGACATCCATTGATCGTGGAGCCTCTCGTATTCCGCTTCCAACTGGGCCAGCTTCCCCACTATTTTCCTTGCTTTTTCGAGCTCGGCGCTGAGCTTTGAATACTCCTTCTCCATTTCTTCGATATTGGCCTTTCGCGCCCTGTAGCAGAACGAGAAGAACGTGCAGCCGAAGTACACATAGCTCACAATGCAGACGAGCACGATACCTATCAGGATCTTTTGAGCTTTAGGATTCTTGAGGTCCATGACCTAACCTTCCGCTTGCGTTCGTATTCGATTACCAGGGCACAATTGCGGACTCCAACGCAAATTGGATCACGCGGTGGTCGTGAATAGTGCCTTCTTGGGCGACCGACAGCATCACTTCCCCGAATCGATCGGACTTCTCCAGGTTGTTCATCAAATCAGCGATGATATAATTCGAAAAGGTGACACCTTCAATGGTGACCATTGATCCACCCTGCTCTCTCACAATGGTCAGCCAGCAGTTTGCAGGGAGCTTTTCGCTGATGTCGTTCAAAACTTGAACCCTGAAGTATCTATCTTTGTCCAGATTGGCGATGATGCCCAATCTTTTGTTCACCTCTTCTCTCTCTTTGGTGAGCTTCCTGATCTTTGCAAGCTGCGGAGCGAGCGCTGCAGATTCCTGCTTGGCTTTCTCGATCTTCTGCTCCAGCTCGCCTACGCGTCTAGCTTGGAGCGTAGCGATCGCAAATATCACACCGAAATAAACAATGGCGATCATAATGGACCACAACACCGCTGAGCCGGAGATCGTTGGCAGCTTGATCTTTCTCGTTTTCTTTCTGTCTTCCAGCGGGAGCAGGTTGATTTTTATCATCTACTTCTCCTCCCTTCTCAGTGCGAGGCCCATTGAAACTGTCAGCAGCGGTCCAACTTTTTCCAGTTCAATAGCGTCCTCTTCGGACATGTTTTCGGCCCGGTCCATTCTGGCCACTGCGTCGTTGACTTTGAACTCGATCCCGTGCTTTTCGCTGAGTATTTCTCGCAGCCAGGGGAGACGCGCCCCACCACCGCTGAGAATCACTTCATCGATCTGTTCGGCATCCCCCGCCGTCTTGAGGAATGAAATCGATCGCTCGATACCCATGGAAAGTTCTTCTGATGCGACTGCTATAACCTTCCGGCATTTTTCAGTATCTTCAATTTCTTCTTCCTCGTGTAGAATCGCTTCCGCTTCCTCCAATCCAATACCCATATCCCGCTGCATCGATTCAAGAAACACGTTGCTCCCGATGCTCAAATCACGGGTAAAGTGAGGAATGTTATTTTGAACGATGTTTATGTTCGTCGTCTCCGAACCGATATTGATCAGACCGGTGACGATGTTCTCGGTTCCCGCACGAGTAACTTCGTATGCATTCTGGATGGCAAATGAATCGACATCTATGATGACTGGGTTGAAACCCGCCTCTCGAATGAGGTCGGCGTGCGTGGTCACCATCTCTTTCTTCGCTGCGACGAGAAGGATCTCCATTTGATTCGCGCCAACATCCTCTTTCAATATCTGGAAATCGAGACACACATCATCGATATCGAAAGGAACGTGTTGCTCCGCCTCCCAGAAGATCGCTTCCTTCGCATCGTCGGGATTCATTTTGTCCATAACGACCTTCTTCACGATCACCGCCCTTCCCGAGACAGCCGTATTGATGTTACTCTGTTTGATTCCCGCTTTCGTCGCGCACTCATTGATTCCTTCGATCACCAAGCTTCGGTCCATGATCTCGCCTTCGACGATCGCTTCAGAAGGCAGCTTGATGATTCCGTACTTGCTGAGAACGGGCTGCTCTTTCGAATGATCGATCTCTACGATTTTTATCAGGCTCGATCCGATATCCAGCCCCACAGATGATTTGCCTTTTTTCGAGAAGAGTTTCATATTCGTACCCGCCTTCTCGTCGAACGGATGCAAACCGAGCCGGAATCGGACACGCCGCCGCTCGGCCCCAAATTAAGCGCATGATTTGATACGCCTTACTGAGTGGCTCAATGGCAACAAATATGCCAAGAGCGGAAAGGGCCTGTCTCGCGGTAACCACTTGTTATATTTGGAATTACGCTTGTCTTGGACCTATTGTTACACCCTTTTCAAAGAGGGCGTTGCAAACTGCATCTCGGGGGAAGCAATACAGTATCAACGAGGATAAAGGCCGAAATACAATTCCAGGAGCCGGCCTCCGAAGAAAAAGACGATGGCTGCTGAAGGTGCCAGAAACGATCCAAAGGCGACGGCCGTTTTTCCGTCTCCGCCCGATCGCATGAGGTGAAGCCCGTACAGGCTTCCCATCAGCGAAGCAATGAACAGCACGAGAAGAACCATCTGCCAACCGAGGAAAGCACCGATCATCGCCATGAGTTTCACATCACCGCCGCCGAGACCATCGATTTTCCGAACCGCTTTGTATATCAGCGCGATGACGATGAGAATGCTTGCTCCAAATGCCGTACCGATAAACGCCTCGATCGGATCGATCGACAGACAAACGAACGCTCCCGTGATCCCAAGGATTACTCCTCCAAGCGATAGTACATCGGGAATGATCTGATGCCGCCAGTCGATGACAGCGATCGCGAGGAGAACCACGAGGAACGCATATACCCATAATGCTTCCAGGGTGACGCCGTACCGCCACAAAGAGAATACGGCGAATACGCCAGACAGCAGCTCGACCGCAGGATAACGCAGAGGTATTTTCGATCGGCAGCCTCTGCACCGCCCTCCGAGGAGAATGTAGCTCAACAGGGGAACATTTTCGAACCAGCGAATATACCTCCCGCATTGTGGGCAGCGGGATCGCGGGCGAACAATCGATTCACCGATTGGAAGACGGTGGATCAGGACATTGAGGAAGCTCCCGATTGAAATGCCAAAAATGAATGCAATCAAGATACAGCTGTTTGTTACTATTTCCATCAAGTCCACCGCTTGGTTCAGCGTCTCTTATCGTCACCGAGTCCGCGTTTGAGTTTTTCGATGTACCTCTCAGCAAGCTCCTTCATGTAGGGTTCATCCGTATTTTCAATCAGCTCTTCCCACATTCGAATCGACGTCTCTTTGTGTCCTGCTTGGGAATACACGAAGGCGGCGAAGCGCCGGGTGATGTCCGGACTGCCTGGAATGCGCGAAGCCAGGTCGAAATACCTTGCTGCAAGAATAGTGTTGGCCAAACCGATGTAATATAGGAATCCGATCTCGAAAGGCAGCTGCCAGGACGTCGGGTTGTTCATCATCCCCCTCTGGAGAATCTCGATGCCGCTATCGAACGCCCCGATATCAGAAGATACAACGAGTCCGCCAAAAACATAGGCGAAAATGAAGTGCGGGTCCAGCGTCGTAACGATGTCGATCAGCCCCTCGAAGTAAGAAAGGTCGTGCTTGTTCTGACGGTATTCCCCGTAATACTGAATGGCCGACAACCAGACGAAGTCCGCCGCAATCTGCTGATACCCCAGAGACATTTCCTTTATGAATTTGCCGGACGGAAGATATAGGCTGTCATGCAGGTGTGGCTTGTGACTGTACGGCCGGGAAAGCAGAATCGCTGCACAAAGACCGGCTATAATGACGATGCCGGCGATTGCAAACTTCATATTATCCTTCGACAGAAAGTTCCTCACCGCACATCTCGCCTTCTGAAAATCAGCGCACTCAGGAAAAGCATGAAAAGCGTGTAGAATATCCCGTAGATCGTGACGGAGTATATATAACCCTCCTGGAGCGGAAGATTGTGCACCGCTTCCTGTCTTGCATTGAACAGTGATAAATTAGGGAGCAGATAATAGAAAAATTTCGTCATCACTTTAAACGCGCCCTCGCCGAACTGTTCAGCAAAAGCGAGCAGGTCTTTGCTCAAGGTCCCGCTGACCAACACACAGAGCGTAAAGAAGGAACCCAGAACGGGGGTGGTAAAAGAAGAGAAGAAGGCCATCACAGAGGTGATGACTGATGCTTCTATAAGCGATAAATATACGGCCCAGAATATCTGGGCGTTCAGATCGACACCGCTCAACAACATCACGAATAAATGCAGAATTGCCATCAACATCATCACTGCGATCACGGTAACCGCCGTTCCTGCGTATTTCCCAAGGATAAAATCCACCCTGCTGATCGGTTTGGACAGCAGCGAGCTGAGTATCCCTTTTTCCCGCTCTCTGTAAAACGAACTTGCTCCAAAAAGGATGATGAGTAGAATTCCCAGGATTGATATCGATGCAAGCCCAACGTCGACGACGATCTTCTGCTGGGCCCCGACGGCAATAGGCGCAAGAACGTAAGAGGAAATCATGAGAATGAATCCAAACAGGAGAACAATGAGCAGCACTCGCTCCCTTATGTAAAGCTTGATAGTGTATTTTGCGAGTATTAAAGCCGGCATCGTCACCGCCTACGGTTGCGAGAGAAGGTTCTCGATTTCCTCTTCTATAGCCGCTCTATCGCTGATTCCTTGGGTCTCCGCCATTGTCTGGACCAGGTGATCCTCAAGGCTGAACCTCAAAGGCTTTACTTCGAGAACGGATCCTCCGAACCGGTAAATCGTCGAGAGAGCTTCTTGGAGGGCATGATCCCCTTTGCAACGGGCAATGACCGCCTCTTCTCTTTCCAGTACGATATCGACGCTCTCCACGGATGCACGGAGCAGATCAGGGTTGATCCCTCTGGCGGTGACCTCGCTCTCGTTCGTCTTCGTTGCGTAGATCTCTCTTAGGTCGAGGAACTTGGAAATCTTTCCACCGCTCAAGATCCCTACTCGATCGCATGCCGCCTCCACATCGGGAACGATGTGGGAGCTTAGCAGGATTGTTTTTCCCGCTTCCTTGAGCGATAACAGAATCTTCCTCAGCTTTCTCCTCCCCAACGGGTCGAGACCGCTGTAAGGCTCATCGAGGAGCAGTATATCGGGATCATTCAACAGCGCGATGGCCACACCCAGCCGCTGGCGCATGCCCTTGGAGTACCGTTTGATTCTGAGCCGCCGCTGGCTGGAGAGTCCTACGAGTTCGAGTAGGTCACGCTTGCGCGCTTTTATCAAACTCCGGTCGAGCGAGAAAAGCTCTCCCGAGAGCTGGAGCATTTCTTCCGCAGTGAGGTGTGGGTACAAACCGACATCTTCACAGAGGAATCCCGCCCGTGCCCTTGCCTCACTGGTCGCACCGTGCTGCCCCAGAATCGAAATTTGGCCGGAATCAGGTCGCAGCAATCCTAGAATGATCTTGATCGTCGTCGTTTTACCCGCCCCGTTATGGCCGAGAAAGCCAAATACCTCCCCCGCTTCCAGTTGGAACGAAAGATCGGATAGAACCTTGTGCTTTTTCCCCAATAGGCCGCGCTTGAATGATTTGGAAATGCGGTCCAGTTCCAGGATAGTCATGATCGATTCTCTTCCTTACAGTTAGCCTTCTTGATTCACAGCACAATCCGTACCAAAGAAAAAAGGCGAAAGCACTTTCGTGACTTTCGCCCCCTTCCTGCAACCTGCAACGCGTAACTTTACTGACCGCTTGTGAGCGTAATGATCACGTTGCCGCCCTTGCCGGCACCGGTGATCGTATAACCGACGTTGACACCACCCTGGATGATCGGAACGTAACCTGTCTGACCATCAGTCGCAGCGGGGCCGTCAATCGGCTCGCTGGCGATTTTGGTGAACGGGTTCTCGAGAAGAGCGCCACCGGGCAGCATGGCGACGATCGTCTGACCGGCCGGTGTCACGTCAGCACTAACGTTCGCCGCGTACACGCCGTCGTTCTGGACAGCGAAGTCCTCGGCGGCGAGCTGCACGGTGTGGCAGTTCGACTTCGTCGAGGCCTCTTTCGCACGCGCTTGCATGCTGATGAAGTTCGGGATCGCGATCGCGGCAAGAATGCCGATGATGACCACGACGATCATGAGCTCGATCAAGGTGAAACCTTTGTTCCTCATGAGTCAGACCTCCCTTTGGTTTTTGAACACGCTGCTTATAACCATCGGACCAAATTCCCGATCCAGCTGTTCCGGGAATTCGCAAGTAATATGCCAAACACTATCAACGATACTCGCCGTGAAAGTCGCTCCTGCTGCGCCACTTACGATTGGCACCTCCTGCGCAATTTTTCGTCCACTGATTTCGACACTAGCCTGAGAGGCAGCACTTTTGCAAAAAACCGCTCGAAATCGTCACTCGACTTCTTGTTTTTCTCTCTCTTTCTCTAATCCATAGCGCTGAATTTTGCGGTACAATGTTGAAGCGTTGATCCCTAAGATGGCGCTTGCTTTCTTTTTCTGCCAGTTCGAGTCGTTCAGTACCTTTATGAGGTATTCCTTTTCCAGTTCTTCCAGGGTGACTTGCGCTTTATCCATTATAAGGTGCTGCCCGCTCTGCTCTCGCTGCCTCAATTTGTCCGGAATCTCTTCCACACCGATCTCCTGGCTTTCAGCAAGAATGACCGCGCGCTCGATCACGTTTTCGAGCTCCCTGACGTTACCCGGCCAGCTGTAGTTCACGAGCACCTCCATTGCCTGCTTGGTGATCACTTTCTGATCCTTAGGGCTCAGATTTTCATTGAATTTCCTGAGGAAGTGGTTCACCAGGAGAGGTATGTCGTCCTTGCGCTTCCTCAGAGATGGGAGGTGGATTGGAATCACATTCAACCGGTAGAACAAATCGGCTCGGAACTTGTCCTGTTTGACTGCCTTCTCGAGATCGGCGTTCGTCGCCGCCACGAGCCGCACCTCGACTCGAATCGGATTCGTGCCACCGACCGGGATGATCTCCCTCTCCTGGAGAACCCTGAGCAGCTTGACCTGAATCGTGGGTGATGTCTCCCCCACCTCATCGAGGAAGAATGTTCCTCCTTGCGCGACTTTGAAAAGCCCTTCTTTGTCCTTGATCGCTCCGGTGAATGAGCCTTTGACATGACCGAACAGCTCGCTCTCGAGAAGACTCTCGGGCAATGCGCCGCAGTTGATGCTCACAAAGGGACCGGCAACGCGATTTGAACGGTAATGGATCGCCCGGGCAATCAATTCCTTTCCTGTTCCGCTCTCTCCATAGAGCATTATCGTGCTGTCCGAGTCGGCCACCTTATCGACGAGTTTGAAGATCTTGTCCATTTCCTCGCTTTTTCCGATGATCGTCTTGAAATCGCTGGACTTTTTGAGCTGTTTCCTGAGAAGCAAGTTTTCCTGGCGGACGCGTTTCATGTCCAACGCATTCCGGATCACCATTTTGATCTCGTCGTTCTTTGCATGCTTGATCAAATAATGAAAAGCGCCTTTATTGACCGCTTCGATGGCTGTTTTCTGGGAGGCATAGGCCGTCATGATGATCACGGGGATCGAGGGGTCGAGATTCTTGATTTGAGTCAAGACCTCGATGCCGTCCATTCCCGACATTTTGATATCGGTGAGGACAACGTCGTACCGGGAATTACGGATTTCCTCGATGGCCTTCTTCCCGTTGTTCACCGTCGTTACACGATAGCCCTCCTTTCGGAGCATGATGGAAAGGAACTGGCACATGCTCTTTTCATCATCAACGATGAGTACTCTTTCTCCTGCCATTCATGGCCCCCCATAAGTTAGTTAGCTATGAAGTGTATGTCGTTTCCTCAAGGGATGCATGCACGTTGTCTGTTCTATCAATGGATGTGAGCGGAAGCACGACATCGAATTCGGCCCCTCCTACTTCCCGGTTCCTGTAGATGATTCGTCCCCCGTGAGCCTCAATGATCTTATTCGCGATTGCCAGACCGAGACCCGTTCCCCCCTCTTTCGTCGTGAAGAACGGATCAAAGAGATGCCCGCACTCCTCTTCACCAATTCCCGGCCCTTCATCTTGAAACTTGATGCACAATCGATCGTCTTCGCTCAGGCTCACTTCGATCGTGAGATCGCCTTCTCCCCTCATCGCTTCACACGCGTTCAGGCAAATATTGAGGAACACCTGCCTGATTTGTTCCTCGTCCACCTTCACACGAGCTCCTTCCACCCTTTGCCTCACGTCGATTCCGATCTTATTGCCTATCGCCGAATTCCCCAGCAGCGCCACAACATCATCTATGCACCTGTCGATAGATGCGTTCCGTATCGCAGGCGGCTTCATCCTTGCGAACTCCAGAAAATCGCTGATGATCCGATCGAGGCGCTCGGATTCCTTGCTGATGAGCTGCATTAGGCGCCGGTGCTCACCTCGCAGCTTGAGCTCGTTGTGCAGCATTTCGATCGATCCAGTGATCGATGCGAGCGGATTTCTGATCTCATGCGCAATAGCCGCCGATAGCTCCCCGATCGCAGCAAGACGATCCGCCTTTCGAATGCGCTCCTGCATTTCGCGAACCTCGGTCAGATCCTGGAAAACCGCAATGACTCCTCGCTTTCCCCCACCATCCCTCAAAAGAGAGATGCTGATGCCCAAGGGGATTTTTTTCCCTTGGTTATTATTCAGCATGATTTCCTGCCTGAACTTGTTTTCTTCAGAGTTCAATGCGGATAAAAGTTCGATCATGAGCTCAGGCATTACCTCGCTGAACGCATCGTCCAAATACTTCGACTGGATCTCTTCCCGAGAAAAACCCAATATCTCCTCCGCAGCGGGATTCAACGCGAGAATCTTTCCAGTCGAATCTACGACGAGAACCCCGCTGCTCATGTTTCTGAGTATGTTGTCCGTATCGATTTTCAATTGCTTTAGTTCGGACTCCGCCGATTCGAGCTGTTCCCCCTTTAGTTTCATCCGTTGCGAAAGATAACCCGCCACAATTCCAACGAGGAAAAATATCGAGACGTGGAGATACAATGTGACGATCCATGTGTCGGCGGACGGAGGGCTGAAACCCTGGGATGAAGGCAGCGTAACAACTCCCTTCGACTCCATTACCCCGTAAGCAATAAAACTGCAGGAAGCAAGGAGCGCTACACCCAAACCGCCGTGCACTTCCAGGAAATACGCGGCGGCAACAATGGACAGGCAGTAGACCAGGGAAAATGGACTCGTGACTCCTCCACTGTAATGAACGATCGCTGTTACGAGTAAGATATCCGCGACCATTATGGCCCAAAGCCCTCTCCTCCATGCCAAGCCAAAGCGGAAACCCAAATGGCAAACGCCGCCGAGGACGACGCTTAGAATGAGCAGGATATAAAGCGGACGAACCGGAAATCTCTCATCGGTGAGCTGGGCAATGATCACGCCCGCGCCTACCACGAACGCCGTGATTATCATCCTCAACAAGAGGAATTTCTCGATTGTCCGGATCTTCTTCAGAGGACCCGCGGCCGTGAGATTCCCCATTCAGTTAGCTCCCCGCAATGACATTGATCAGCTTGAACATCGGGAGATACATCGAAATGAGCATGCCGCCTACGATGACGCCCATGACCACAATCATTACCGGCTCTATGATAGATGTTAGGGACTCCACGGCTGTATCTACTTCATCATCGTAGAAGTTGGCGATTTTCTCGAGCATCTCGTCCAGAGCTCCGGTTTGCTCCCCGACGGCGATCATCTGCGTCACCATCGGCGGAAACACGCCGCACCCCTTAAGCGGATCGGCAATTGTGTTACCCTGGCTGATACTCTCTCTAGTTGAATTGACGGCTTTCTCTACCACCTTGTTGCCGGCAGTCCTGGCCGTAATCTCCAGACCGCTTAGAATCGGCACACCGCTCGATACCAGCGTGCCCAGTGTCCGGGTGAATCTGGCCACGGCCGCTTTCCTCAACACTATGCCGAGAACCGGTATTTTTAGCATGAAAGCATCGATCTTCATCTTTCCTGTATCCGTAGCATACGCACGCTTGAATCCAACGACGAGGGCGATTGCGCCGCCGATCAGCAAGAACCATTTCGTCCGGAGGAAATTACTCATAGCGAGCACGACCTTCGTAGGGAGAGGAAGATCTCCACCGAAATCCGCAAACATGCGTGCGAATGTAGGAATGATGAACATCAACATAAAAACTGTTGCACCTATTGCTACGACGCAGACTACAGTAGGATACATCAGCGCACTCTTCACTTTCCTCGCGAGCGCATCGGCTTTTTCCAGATAAAGGGCGAGCCGGTTCAAAATCAGATCGAGAATACCGCCTGCCTCCCCGGCTTCGACCATGTTCACATATAGATCACTGAAGATTGAATGTTTCCGCAGCGCATCCGCTAGAGTGGCACCTCCCTCCACATCGGTCTTCACCGTGTCGGAGATTTTCCTGAAATTCTCTTTGTCCATCTGCGCCGACAAGATTTCGAGGCACTGGACCATCGGTAATCCGCTGTTGATCATCGTTGCGAACTGCCTGGTGAAAACACCCATATCTTTGACCGTGATCCTCTTCCTTAGAAATGGAAGGGGAATGTTAATCTCCTTGGACTTCTCTTTGAGAGAAGTGATGATGATCTTTCGCTTTCGGAGATAAGTTACGAGCTCTTGCTTGTTATCTGTGACGTATTCGCCGGAAAGGATCTCACCGTCCGGACTCCTTCCTTTCCATAAATAGGTTGTGGCCATCGCAATTCCCCCTTAGCCGAGACCCGAGAGAGCTGATCTTTACCAAGATTCGACTTTTTCGCCGAGCATCGTGCTGAGTTCCTGTGGATCAGGACTTCTCCGCATTGCCTCCTCAAGCGAGATATCCCCCTTGACGTGAGCGTTGAAGAGGGCTTGGTTCATCGTTTGCATCCCGTATTTTTGACCCGCCTGCATCAGACCGTAAATTTGATGGATCTTGTCGTCCCGGATCGTTGCACGGATCGCAGGAGTGCAGACCATGACTTCACCCACCATCACTCTTCCTTTGCCGTTCGCCCGAGGTATGAGCTGCTGCGTGATCACTCCCTCGAGAACGAATGCGAGCTGCGCACGGACTTGTCCCTGCTGGTTCGACGGAAATGCGTCGACGATTCGGTTGATCGATTCGAAGGTGGAATTCGTGTGCAGCGTGGCCAGGGCGAGGTGGCCGGTCTCCGCTATGGTCAACGCCGCTGCCATCGTTTCGAGATCCCGCATCTCACCGATGAGAATAACGTCGGGATCCTGGCGGAGGACATGCTTGAGAGCCGCGGCGAAGGTATCCGTGTCCGCCCTTACTTCCCTCTGATTGACGATACACTTCTTATGCTGGTGGATGTACTCGATGGGATCCTCTATGGTAATGATATGGCTTTTTCTCTCGTTATTGATTTTGTCGATGATACTGGCCAGTGTGGTGGACTTACCGCTTCCCGTAGGTCCCGTAACCAGGAGCAGCCCTTTTTGCTTTTCTGCAAACTTCTCAACGACATGGGGCAGCCCCAGTTCCTGGAATGACTTTATCTCGTAAGGAATTTGTCTGATTGCAAGGCTCGTCACTCCCCGCTGGAGAAACACGTTCGCTCGAAACCGGCTCAATCCTTTGACGCCAAAAGAAAAATCCAGCTCCTTTTCGGCCTCGAACCGCTTTTGCTGCTCCTCATTCAGAACGCTGTACGTGATCTGAAGCGTATCTTCAGGAGTGAGGGGATCATGGTCGGTACTGATGATTTCGCCGTCGACCCGCAACTGCGGGGGAACCCCGGCGGTAATGTGAAGGTCTGAAGCTAGCTTTTCGATCATTTCCTGCAGTAGATCTCTGAGGTTTACCATCTAGTAACCGCCTTTTTAGTTTTCGCTCGTCTCGCGGAGGACTTCCTCCAAAGATGTCATCCCCAGTTTGAATTTCCGGAGCCCATCCAAACGGAGAGTGAGCATGCCTTCTTCGATCGATTGTTTCTTCAAATCAGCCACAGATCTCCTTTCCAGAATCATCTCCCGGATCTTGGGACTGATCGGCATCACCTCGTACAAACCCAACCTTCCCGAATATCCTGTTTCGTTGCAGGCGACGCAGCCCTTCGCCTCGTACAAGGACAATTCATCGGGATTTTCCATAATGCCGAGTTCCCTCAAGGTTTCTTCATGGAGCTTTACCTGCTCCTTGCATTTTGGGCACAGTTTTCTTACGAGACGTTGGGCGATGATCATGATCACGGAACTCGAAACGAGAAACGGCTCGATGCCCATATCGATGAGCCGGTTGATCGAGCTCGCCGCATCATTGGTGTGGAGCGTGCTCATAACGAGGTGACCGGTAAGCGCTGCTTTGATAGCAATCGATGCAGTTTCCAAATCTCGGACCTCACCGACCATGATGATATTGGGGTCCTGTCGAAGAAACGCCTTGAGGGACGTTGCGAAATCGAGCCCGATTTCTTCGTGCATATTCACCTGATTGATTCCTTCGAGGTTGTACTCGACGGGATCCTCGGCGGTCATGATGTTGCATTCAGATTTGTTGATCCGTTGCAGGGCGCTGTACAGCGTTGTGCTCTTACCGGATCCTGTTGGCCCAGTTACGAGTACCATCCCGTAAGGGCTTTCGATAGCAGCCAGGAACTGGGCCAGCGCCTTATCCTCGAAACCGAGCTTCGCCAGGTCGATCTCGAGGTTGCTCTGGTCCAGAATACGCATCACGACTTTCTCGCCGAATATCGTCGGCAGCGTACTGACACGAAGATCAATCGACTTCCCTCCGATACGCAGCTTGATCCTCCCATCCTGCGGGATTCGTTTTTCAGCGATATCCAGCTCCGACATGATCTTCAAACGAGAAATGATGGATCCTTTCATTTTGAAGGGAGGGGACATCATTTCGTGCAGCATTCCGTCGATCCTGTACCTGACCCGGACCTTCTTTTCATAGGGTTCGATATGGATATCACTGGCCCCCTTGGCAACAGCGTCCGAGATGAGGCTGTTGACGAGCTTGACTACCGGAGCATGATCGGAACGGGCTTCTTCGAGGCCGAGATCTTCCTCAGCATCCTCGACAATCTCTATGTCCTCTTCGATGTCCCTCATTACGCTGGCCAACGAGTCGGCGGAGTCGTACAAACGGTCTATGCTCCGTTTTATCGCCGTTTCCGTAGCCACAACCGGTCTGACCTCGAAACCGGTAATAAATTTGATGTCATCGATGGCGAAGATGTTGTCGGGATTGGCCATGGCCACGGTCAGTACCCTGCCTTCCCTTCTAACTGGGACTACCTGGAACTTCGTGGCCACCTCGGCCGGAATGAGACCTACTGTTTCCTCATCGGGCTGGATGCCGTCTAGATCCATAGCAGGCACGTTGTACAGCTGTCCCATGAACTCGGCAAAAGCGAGCTCCGAGATCGCGCCCGTCTTGACGAGGTTATAGCCCAGCGAACCGCCATCCTTTTTCTGAGCCTGCAACGCCTTGGCCAGCTCTTCCTGGCTAACGAGGCTGGACTCGACGAGCTTTTTGGCGATTGTGTCCTTCAACGGATTGTTCCTCCAGATATGCTATGTTGTGAAAACATGCATGCGGATTATCAGCAAACAAAATCGCAATTTAAGGCGATTCCGCAAGAGTTATGCCACGAGATCTCTCGCGGATCCTACCTGCCGCCAGGCGGCAAGACAGTCTGGAATCGGTCGCTCTGACACCGACAATCGTTCAAGAACGAACCGCGCAGGCAAAAATTTGAATGACTTCCGGGCACCAGAAAGCCCGTGACGCGGTCGGGGCGTCCCTACCTGCATATGTGGCGGCTCGTCTATGCCGTCGCCACCAGCCTTGAATGGGGCGAGCCATCCAGCCGGTGGCTTGCAAATCAAACACCGATATGCAAAATGCCACTCCGGGATCTGCCCGTGGAATGTGGAGTTCTCAGCGCACCTTTGCGATCCGCTTCAAAACCTCCAACTTTTTGGGTCCGATCCCCTTGACAGAAAGAAGCTCTTCCCAGCGAGTGAAAGGTCGCTTGCCACTCGCAGCGCTGGCGATCCGTTCAGCAATTACCGGACCAATACCAGGCAGAGCAGCAAGGGACTCTGGAGAAGCTGTGGAGAGGAATTTGAGAGGATCTTCCTGGAAACCTGGAGGAACTTCGAGAACAGGCTTCCGGCTGTTGGGGAGGGCCTCCCTGCTCGAGCTGGTGGGATCCGAGCCACTGCCGGATTTCGAGCCGCGGGCGCCAGGTTCCGCTGCCGGCTCCACGAATCCTGCGCTTCCGAAATCATTTGAAGGAGCCATTTGGCGCGCGCCGACAACCCGTCGAGGACCGCCCATGCCGTCTCCCGAGCGGACTTCCAGATGCTCCTTTGCCCAGCGATGCTCGCGGACCATCCCTGGGCACTTCAAAATGAGGCAAGCCAAAACGACAAATATCGCACCGGTCTCCCGTCGCATCCCAATCCCACATCACCGGCAGTCACCCACCGCCCCAAACAGGGGCGGATAAGTTACCGGCACGGCCGGCCCCTTAGTCGAAAATCGTCCACTGCACACCGTAGACGAGCGTTCTCGGTGTCATGAGAAATGGGCCAACAGTCCGGTATTCTTTATCAAAAACATTCAACCAGAGAAGGTATAAATGCGCATCGACGAGCCGTACATCGAGTTTTAAATGGACGATTCCATACGGGGGCGAGTCCGGTCCGGGAAACGCCCGGCGAGATCCACTGTATTGATATTCTGCAGAAAACTGCAGCGCGCTGGAGGACTTGAAAAAATCCCTGCCAGCAGAAAAGAACGCATCGATCCGCGTTTCCGGAACGGGTGAAAAGAATCCCTCCCTTTCACCGATAGCGTAGACAGCGCCGCCGGATAAACATAGCCTAGTTCCATAGAACGACCCGCGAGCGTTCCATCGCTCTTCCAAAAAACTCATCCGTTTGATTCCGCCGTTTTCGGGGAGAAGCCAGTTCTCACCGCCCACCTGTCTTGGCAAAAACTCGATCTCATCCTGCATTTGTATTCCGGTGAAACGGACCTCGTTTTCAAGGAATCCGATGATAGAGCGCAAGCTGGCTCCCGCTTCCCAGGAGATCTCTGGGTCCAGATACCGGTTCCCTACGATTCTGTCGGTCCCCACAGCAAGAGAGGCATGGAGTGGAAGGAATCGTTCTCCAAGATTTGGCAGGCGAAACGACCTTCCGAGACTCGCAGACAACTCATGGTCTCGGGAGAGAGCGAGTTGCAACTTCGCTCGTCCGCCCACGCCCGTATTGCCTTTATGATGATGGGCGAGAACAAACTCAATCCTGCCGCTCAAGTTCTCCCCGGCTCTGAAGGTCGCATTCGCTCCAACCGACCCTACTCGAAGCTTCGGCCGGCATGTGGCGTCACCAACGGCTTGCTTTGAAAGGATATCTTCAAATCCAAAGCCGAGCTCGGTTTCGATTCTCCCACCGGCTTGCCCCCGTACCGTTGCCAAGATTCCGGTGGTGTTATTCACCGTGTGCGAATCCGGCAGCGAAACGTCGTAACCACGTTCGTATATCGTGAATCGCCAAGACCTGAGGGTGGCGGATGCAACGGCGAAATGACCGCTCCTTCGGTTCTCGCTCAGCGGATCGATGAGATCTCCCTGGAATGAACTTTTGAACCATCGAAACGAAAAGAAGAAGGTCTCATCGTTGGGTAGTCTTCCTCTCAAATTCATCGTGTGGAAACGAGAGTTGGAGCTTCCGTAGCCCACTCCTTTCACCAGTTCTCTCGTATCGAACTGATAACCATCGTTGAGGAGCTCGTCATATCCTAGGTCGATTCCAAGCGTCGAACGGGCCGAAGCAAAACGCACCCGTCGCTGGCGCAGATTAAACCTGCCCTTCGACAGTTCGAACGCCGTGAAAGGACGATCTGGGAGCGGCGTTCTCTCGACCACTTCAACGGAACCTTCAATTCCCACTCTCCCAACAAGCGAATTCGATGTGCCTTCATTGAAAACCAAGCTGCTAACCGTCAATGTCGGGAAAAGGGCGAGAGGAGCGATGTCGTTTTGCGGATCGTTTATCGGGATGCCGGCCATCAGGACGGCGCCTCTGCCCGCTCCCATTCCATATCGGGAGAGCATCACATCGGCTCCGATTGGCCCCATGCGGCCAAGAACGAACCCCGGAACCGTCTCCATGTAATGATCCAGCGAAAACGAGTGCCTCACGCGAAACTCTTCGGAGGAACCGGTATCGAACGGGCTGATCACGAATCCCATTCGCGGGGGAGGCACCGCTTTTTCAGCTGCTCGAATCGCTGCTGCAGTGTCTGCCACCTGGCTCGAATCGGGAGGCTGCTGGGCGGGTCCATATCGGGGGACAAGCACCAAACAGACGAATAAACACAGAAAAGTGCTCGATCGAGTTGAGTGCAGATTAGGACAATTCATAGCGATATTTACTCAAAACTACCAGAATAGGTTTGACGATCAAAAGAAAAAGGCCCGTGTTCCAGATGATATGCATCCCCATAAACAGCACCCCAGCCAAAACAAATCCCCACAGACTCTCCGACACGCCTTCGCCCATAACGATGTAGTAAGCGGCGATATTCGTCAGAATATCATATTGGAGAGTGAGAACAAATCCGATCGCACCGGAGAGAATAACAGCAGCGACCCGGTAGCGGAATCGCTGTATGACCGGGCCGAGCGTCGCTCCTGCCGCGGCAATCACGGCAAACCCGACGGCTTGGGATAATAATAGCGGAGGGAGCGAAGCACCGAGTGGATTGAAAAGCGCATGAATGCCGATAGAAACGATGCCCACGAGAATTCCCAACCTCACACCGAGGAGATAACCGGACAGAAACACGGTCATCGTCATCAGTTCGACATTAGGAATTCCAGCAAGGGCATAGCCGAAGGCAACGGTCAGTGAAATGAGAAGACAGGCGAGCAGCGCTCTTCTAGTTGCGTGCATCTGTGATTCCGAACGTGAAGAATTCCGGAAGATGAAAAATAAAAGCCTTGTCTCCAAGGCGTCAGGGGGGAGGAAACCCAGTCTCTCCTCGGAGATCCACTAAGGTTTCGTCGAGTTGATATTATGGCTGCGCCGCTGACGAGTCAATAGCAATTCGTTGTCGCTGCCCGCATGGTCACAGCACGGCATTTTCAAATGCGAACGGTACCTGCGTGGAGCATGTCATAAGTCTTTATCTGACGATCACGACTTTTCTGTGGGAGGAGTTGTTCGATGTGTCAAGACGAATGAAATAGACGCCAGATGGAAGTGCTCGCCCAAGGCCGTCACGGCCGTCGAATGCGAGCGCATTCGTTCCCGAGTGGAGGATCCGGTGATTCTGATAGACCAGTCGGCCGGCAGCATCATAAACATGCATCAGCGCCGCCTCTGTGTTGGGCGATTCAACGAGGAGCGTAAATCCACCCCTGGATGGATTCGGGAAAACCGCGCTTACCGAGAGCGGCGGAGCTTCCACAGTGACATGCCCTTCCCATAGTGTTAAAATGCCGCCTTCGACTCGAGCGAGCAAGCGGTAGTGATACCGGCCCGCAGGCGGCGAGTCGGTTGCCGTAATCCAAATTTCACCGCCTTCGCCACGAATGACCAACGGCACTTTGACAGCGTGCGATTGCCCTCCCTCCTCGATCCGCACCAGCAACAGCTCTTCCCCGCTGTACCCTTCGATTTTCCCTTCGAAATCAACTCCGCCGACAACTTTTGCCAGATTGATAAATCCTACGGCCAGTGACGGCACTGTCGAATCGAACACTTCGAGTATCCGGTACATGTAATCACCGCGCGTGGAACCTATACCTGTCGAGGCGCCGAGCAATATCGTGGAATGAATTCGGTAGGACTCGTTTGGCCCATTGATGATCGTCGACCGGACGTGATTCCCCTGGTCCACGACAAGTGTCTCAGCAGTGGACGGCACGAGTTCGCCTACGAAATCGTCCGGCGGGCCGCCTGCATCGTACGCAAATAAATAAGCACCGACCGGCGTACTATCCAATGTCCGCCATGTCGAGACATTTCCTATAGTCATCGTATCCCCCGGCAGGAAACCACACCCAAAATAGTTCCAGAATGCCTCTTCCGTCGGTGAAGGCGACCCAACCAGGGGATCGAGCCACTGACCGATACAGTTGCTTTCCAGATAGATATCACCACCACGATCCATGAACGCCATGAGGGTTTCGAGCTCAGCCGGTTCGAGATCCACACCGGCCGCGTCATATCCACCGATGACAAAGATCGCATCGCATGGAGAGAGGTCTTTCGGGATCGAGTCGGAAAGAAAGAAGTTCACTGACCGCTCGGCGAAAGCATCGGCGAATGGATAATCCTCCCCATCGCGCTCGGAAAAGTCGTCGTTGAAGCCGTCGAAAGGTCTGCGGCACCCGTCCCTATCGAGCACGAGGACAAATGGCTGCACTGGAGATTCGATTCCCGTGTGATACGCTGAAAGACCAAAGTTGTTCGAGGGCGTCCCGCTCATGTCGATGCTGTAGATAAGGAGAAGCGAATCGATCTCATCCCAAGCCGGTTCGACGATTGGGGGCGGATCGAGGGTGAATTGAGGATAGAGGAAATCCTCCGTGGCTACGCCGCCATCTGTGAACCGGGTCAACGTCACGACCGATGCCGCCCACCACTCCGGTATCACTTCGAGCGCGAGTGAATCCGTATAGTGATCACCGTAGATCTCGAAGTAGTTGCACCCGAGCGTGCCAGGCTTATGAAGCGTCGTGTAGTCAAAAAGGGGAAGGCATTCGACGGTTCTTTCTATAGATACAAGCGGATAACTGGCACCTTCTTCGTAACACTGCCCATTATCCCTCGCCCCGGTAAAGAAATTCCATAACGTGAACGTCGAAATCTCGGAGGCCAAATCGGTTCCCAATCCGGCAAGCACGGATTCGGTGGCGGGACGGATGTTGTTTCCAGCCGTGCTCCCGCAGGTTTCGAGAATATCCCTGATGACATCGCTTCCGAAGTTTTCGGCAAGGTAAATGGCCCACACCACATTACTATACGTGTGGCCAAACAGCGCTTTCTCGGGACTCGAGAAGAATTTGGGAAGGTGCCTCAGGTAAGCGTTGATATCATCGTAGACGCGGTCTTCGGACCAAACAGAGATCATTTCAAGGAAACTCACGTTCTCCAGCGCGTCGTAGCCGATCTGAATGACGTGGAAGAATTCGTGCACGGTGGTTGTAAGCAAGAGATCGGTGCCCATCGTATCGGTCAGCTGGATGTAGCTTGTGTACGAATTCGGAAAAGGGGCCGCGATCCAACTCTCCGGCTGGGTTTCACCGAGATATGGAAAAACCGCTGATGACCGGACGTAGATGTCCGTCCTGCTGTCACCTCCCCCCGTATCGGGCGGCGGAGAGAAATATCCGAGAGTATCGATCAGCACGCGATACGCCTTCTCCGCAGCAGACAGGATATCTTGAGCATAACCGTCCAGCTGGTTGTCCGAGTAGTGAACGCGGAAATGATCGGAGTCGCTAATAATGGGGCCATATGGGGGGCGCGCGAGGCTCTCCCCAGGAATTTTATCCTTTGGAATATGTGTCAGCGCAATCCAGGTTCCGCACGGCTCAACAGTCTTCGCAGAACGGTCCGCTTCCCGCCCGGATTCGCGCGAACCTGCATAGAGGGCCGAGAGAACAAAGATCAGAGTAGCTAAAAAGGAAATTGCAAATAGGACGTTCGGGAGATATCGGATGCGGCGAAGGTTCAGAAATTTCATTATCGAAAGGAGGTAAGGCGTTGATTTCAATATGTATTAGTATAATATCTGTGCAAGGTAGGATCAATCGGAATATTGCTTGATTTTATCAGCAACTTCCCTGAATGTGACGTCGACGACATAGACGTCTTCGAAACAGCTCTTTGCATTCTCGTACTCCCCGACCATTTCATAAGCCAAGCCCAAGTTATATCGGAGCCCAAGGGTTTCCCTTTCCGAACCCTCCACGATCTCGAGCCCTTTGATGAGCTGCTTGATGGCTAAATTAGGCTGGTTCTGATTGAGAAAACATAAGCCGATCATTTCGAGACTCCGTATCCGATATGCACTGGATTTCGAAGCAATCTGGAATTCCCGTATGGCTTCAGGCAGGAAGTCCATTTCGAGATACGCCATTCCCAAGTCGTAATGACTTCGGTAGTCTTCTTCATCGACGGATTCTTTTATCTCTGATTTGAATTCATCGATGATTTGGGAGACATGAACCACTTCTCCCCCGCTGTCTTCCCTCTGCGATGCGAGCTTATCGGGAAGCTCTGAATCGGGAATCCATACATCTCCTTCGGCCAGCTTATCTCGATCAGGAGAGGGATCACCTGAACCCGCCTGTTCGGGTGGCGGTTGTGGCGTCGATTGCTGCTCCTCGGCACCAGGCTGTTCAGTGATCGTCGGAGTGGGCTTCGGAGAGACTGGCTCGGAGGTGCTCCCATCGACGCCCATCGATGCAAAATCTTGAGCAAAATCTTGACCGTCTGCATCGAATGAGGAGGGGATGGTTTCACTCTCTGGGGGTGTAGGCGGTTGCTGTTTTCCAGGACCGATTTCAATGCCCTCGCTCTCTGTAGGGACAGGTTCCATCCACAACTTTTCCTCCGCTTGAACGCTTTCTTCGCCCGGAGGTGGGGGAGATGGAGGGGATGCATGGCCAGCGACCCGGGCTCCGAGAGCACTGAGGCGCTCCTGCACATCTGCCAGCCGCTTTTCCATACCTCTAGACTCGTATATCTTGTGAAGCTTGGTGAGTACATTTGTCGCTTCTTCTGACGCTTCCCATTTCAAGAGGTAATCGGCAACTTGCTCAAGAACCTCGGGGGATTCCGGAATCGCTTCGGCGACTGCGGCTACTTTTTTCTTCATCTCCCCGGCATCCATATTCACATCAAGGACAATTTTTTCGAGGTAGGAAAGGAAGTACGTCGTTGCCTCCTTGAGGAAGCCCTGTTGCTTGCGGAGGTTGCCGAGTTTCCCGATGATCTTGTAGTCGCCGCCATGAAGTCTCAACAGTTTCTTGCAAACGGCAACGGCGTTATTGAACAATCCCACTCGAGTGTAGGCATCCACAGCTTTATCGAAGGTTCTTAGCGCCTCCTGCTTTTTGTCTACTTTCAAATATAGATCGCCCAGTTCGTTGTAGACATTCGGGTTGTTCTTATCGAGTTCGGCGAGCTGGCAATACTCTTTTATCGCACCTTCCCAGTCGCGCTTTTTCACACGCTCTTGAGCTCTTTTTCGAATTCCGCTCAATTTACTCAATGCAGCCTACCTTCGCAGAGCATTGGTCTACGCATCTTCTCTCGACCACAGTCTGCCACCGACGAACACCTGCCGGACAGGATTGATCCCAAAACGGTATGGGATCTCCCGATAATCTTCGCAATCCAAAATCAAGAAATCCGCCCGCTTGCCCACCTCCAGACTGCCCACCTCGCGCTCTCTGCCAACGACAAAGGCGGCGTTATACGTCGCGGCGGCGATCGCCTCGGCCGGCGATAATCTCATGTGCGAGCAGGCTATGGCGATCATCATCGACATCGACTCGCTCGGTGAACTTCCGGGATTGAAATCCGAAGCAATGGCAATCGCCACTCCTTTATTTACCATTTCACGCGCCGGCGCAAACTGCAGCGAGGGAAGGCCGAAGCTGGTCCCAGGCAATAGTACGGCAATCACCGATGAGTCCGCCAAGCGCACTACGGTACTAGGGCTGATTTTCGTTAAGTGATCGGCTGAAATAGCGGTGAGGCGCACTGCGAGGTCTGCGGCGCCCACGTCGCTCAGCTCATCCGCATGAAGTCTGGCTTTCAGCCCTAACTCCACTGCTGCCCGCAAGATTCGTTCCGCTTCGGGCACAGTAAATACCCCTGTTTCGCAAAAAACATCCACGTACTCGGCTAGCCCTTCTTTGGCTACAACAGGGATCATCTCGTTGACAACGAGATCGATGTATGCCTCTCGATCTTGCGCGTATTCGGGCGGGACGGAGTGAGCGCCGCAAAACGTTGGTACGATTGTTACAGGAGACAGCCGATCCAGCTCCCGAATGACTCGCAGCTGCTTCAACTCGTTCTCTAAGTCAAGCCCGTAACCGCTTTTGATCTCTATCGTTGTTGAACCATTACTAATGCACCCATTCAAGCGTTTTCGGCTCACCGCAAGCAGCGTTTTCTCGCTCATGCCTCGCACATCCGAGACGCTTTTTGCGATCCCTCCACCTGCCTTCGCGATTTCCGCATACGGTCTGCCTGCGATCCGCCACTCGTATTCATCCAAGCGGTAATTTGCAAAGACGGTGTGGGTGTGACAATCCACGAATCCGGGCATTACCACCGAATGGCCGGCATCCACCGTGATACCGCCCGGAGTGAAAGATATCTGCTCTGTTACCTTGCTTTCGGGTCCGGCTGCGACGATTCGCCCATGATATGCGGCGATCATACCGTCCTGAACGAGACCCAGGTCCCCAAGCAGCCTACCTCTCCTGGTAGAAACGGAGGGGTTTTGAAGAGTTAGAAGTTGGCGACAATTTGATACAAGCAGATCCGCTTCCTGCTTCAATGCTGTCGCTCCTCTTGAGGATCTACCCGAAACACTGTCAATTGCTATGCTGCCGGTTTAAGCGGGCCGTCATCTAGGTGAGAAACGGAATCTTAATACCGTTTTTTCTGGCGGCTTCGATCGCAGTGTCATAACCGGCATCTGCATGTCTTGCAATCCCTATGCCAGGGTCGCACGTCAGGCATCTCTCCAATTTTCCTGCGCTTGCGCTGGTTCCATCGGCGAGGACTGCAAGCCCCGCATGAATAGAAAGACCCATGCCGACCCCACCGCCATGATGAACGGAAACCCAGGCTGCGCCGCTTGCGACGTTCAGAAGCGCGTTCAAGATCGGCCAATCTGCAACCGCATCGGTGCCGTCCTTCATTCCTTCTGTCTCACGGTAGGGACTTGCCACCGAACCGCTATCCAGGTGATCCCGGCCAATCACAACGGGAGCGCTGATTTTTCCGTTCTTGACCAGCTCATTGAGCGCCAACCCGAACTTGGCTCGCTCCCCGTACTTGAGCCAGCAAATTCTCGATGGCAATCCCTGGAACGCCACCCTGTCCCTCGCGAGCCGGATCCAGCGATTCAATGCTTCCTTTTCCGGAAAGAGTTCCAGAATCAGGTCGTCCGTTGTGTGAATGTCTTTTGCATCTCCGGAGAGCGCGATCCATCGGAAGGGGCCACTCCCTTCGCAAAAGAGAGGACGGATATAGGCCGGCACAAAGCCGGGGAACGCAAACGCATCTCTGTAACCCGCGCTATCGGCCTGACCGCGGATATTGTTTCCATAGTCGAACACTGCGATTCCCTTCCGCTTGAAACCGACCATTGCCTCCACGTGCTTGACGATGGAAGCAAGAGCTTTCTCGACGTATCCTTTGGGATCCTTCTTTCTCAATTCCGCGGCGGATTCGACATCGTACCCTTCGGGAATGTAGCCGTTCAGCGCGTCATGGGCCGACGTCTGGTCTGTTACCACATCGACTTCAATCCCCCTCTTCAGCACCTCTGGAAATACCGTAGCCGCATTGCCAAGCAAACCGATAGAGAGAGGTTGCTGCTTCCTTCTTGCTTCCAGGGCCTTTTCTATCGCCTCGTCGATATTTTCCACCATTACGTCGAGATAGCGCGTTTCCAAGCGTCTCTTGATACGCTCTGGATTTACCTCGACGGCCAAACACACGCCTTCATTCATCGTGATCGACAACGGTTGAGCGCCACCCATCCCCCCCAACCCACCGGTAAAAACGAGCTTCCCTTTCAGCGATGACTGAAAATGTTTCTCCGCACATGCGGCAAAAGTCTCATACGTACCTTGCAGGATGCCCTGGGTGCCGATATACATCCAGCTGCCGGCAGTCATCTGCCCGAACATCATCAAATCTTTGCTTTCGAGCTCCCAAAAATGCTCCCACGTCGCCCACTTGGGGACGAGAAGCGAGTTCGCGATCAGCACGCGGGGAGCTCCAGGGTGAGTGGTGAAGACGGCCACCGGTTTTCCGGACTGAACGAGAAGGGTTTCGTCTTCATCAAGGGACTTGAGCTGCTCGACGATTTTCTCAAATGCTTTCCAGTTCCGTGCTGCCTTGCCTCTTCCTCCATACACAACGAGGTTCTCTGGATCCTCGGCAACCTGGGGATCGAGGTTGTTGCAGAGCATCCTAAGGGCCGCCTCCTGCGCCCAGCCCTTGCACTGGATCGAGGAACCCCGCGGAGCGCGAACCTTGCGGTTAGCAATATCGATAGCCATCGCCATGCCTCCTTGATTCCCTTGTCATATTGTCTGACGTTGTTTTGTTGATGCTTATTCGCAGATATCTTTAAGCAACTCCGATCTTCTACTGCTGATAGTGCTTTGTGTGAAGGCCGGTTGGAACAATTTGCTTCCTGGTTTGCCGATTGTTTCAGCGGAACAACGCTTTCTCGATCATTCACTCACCACGATCATGCAAAAAGACGGCGCGAACTCCCTCGAGAAGGTCCTCAAGGCAATCGTTATGGATGACGCGATCGGACACCGCTTCGAGAACAAAGTCACCATAAGTCCTGTCTCGGAGCCGTGCATCCAATACTATCACTGCACCGCGATCGCTTCCAGTGCGAATTAGACGACCAATACCCTGCCGGAGTTTGAGAATCGCATCTGGCAGGATGAATTCCCAAAACGGATCCTCCCCGCTCTCCCGGAGTTTCTGTGCTTTTGCCTGCGACACGGGTTCGGTTGGAACAAGAAATGGCATCTTCACCACAACCACGACTTCGAGAAACTCACCGGGAAAATCGACTCCTTCCCAGAACGATGCGAGCCCGAGCAGCACGCGCGCTCCGCGGCCTGCTTTGAATCGCTCGATAAGCTCACTCCGGCTAGCATTCTCTTCCTGTGCGAGGACACGACTGCTCAAAGTCGAACACTTCGAGAGGTGTTTTTGAACCTGCCTGAGTTGGCTCCGGGATGTACAAAGCACGAGCATTTTTCTCGGCAGCAATTCAGCGACTCGCCCGATCACTACTGCAGCTTTTTCTGGATAACCAGGAGCATTCGGCTCGGGAAGAAACGACGCAAGAAATACGGATCGTTGCCGTCCCATATCGAAGGGACTGTTGTATTGGCTAGTCCTGGTCCGCGACGATCCGGAGATCCCAAGCTCTTTCAACGTGTATGTAAAGTCACCGCCGACGGCCAGGGTGGCGGAAGTCAGCAAAACGCTCCGGCAGTTTTCCTCCAGCAAAGCCCCAAGCTGCGGGCTAACATCGATCGGTGAAGCCGATAGCGCTGTTGTCAAACCGCCCGCGCTCGTTTCGGCATAGAACACGTACGATTCGTCGGCGCCCGAAACGATGAAGCCAAATCGCTCGCCTGCCTCCCTCACCGCTTCAGAAAGGGCACGAAGCCCCCCCGCCGCCCCAGCTTCGAACAGGATCGGATTCTCGGAAACAATGTGGCTCAGAGGCTCTGCTGCAGACACCATTCTACTGAACCCCTGCTTGACTTGGGCTATCTCCGTCTCGACGCTCAAAAGGAGCGGAGAATCCTCGAAGTAGCGCAGGCCAGAGTTTGAATGGGACGTTTCGGCCGAATGCTTCCTACTGGGGAGCAGGCGTTGTATCTCGTCGTTCAACTGTTCGAACAAACGCTCCGCTGCTCGGTGTGTCGTCCCGAGCGATGCATGAAACGATTTCCACAACTTATCGATATCTTCTCCAGCCTCAGCGTGCTCCTTTGCAACTATAGCCCGCGCATAGGAGACCACATCTTCCAGGGCGCCTGTGTAAAGACTGTGAGGTGATCCTCTTATCGAGCGCGGCGAAAACGAAAGCGTGAGAAATCGTGTTGCCACCTCTGGGAGACGGTGCGCTTCGTCGATTACAAGAAGATCATACGATCCCAGAAGCGCACCGCTGGTTGAAAGATCCGAAAACAAGAGAGCGTGATTGCTGAAAACGAGCTGTGAGGCGAGCGCGCGTCTCCTCGCCCTGAAAAGGTGGCACTCGTCGCGAAACCGGCAGCCCGTGCATGCCGCATCCCCCGACGGGCACGAGACGCCTCGGCGGATAGCCGGATCGACAGCGATCTCGGCAAGGAGATTTTCGAGCTCGCCACGATCGTCGTCGAACACCCATCGCAACCATTCCTCCGTTTCCCCATCCAATCCGCCCTTCTCGAGTAGACGCCGGATTGCCTGCTTGCATGCGTAGTTCTGTCTGCCAAGAAGCGTTGCTGCTTCCAAATCGAGACCTGTCGCTCGAACCGCCTGCGGGAAATCTTTTTCGATCAGCTGGCGCTGCAACGTGCGCGTGTGCGTAGAGACAACGGCTCTCCCTCCGGTCTCATTGCAGTGGATCAATATCGGCAGGAGATATGCCAGGCTCTTTCCCAATCCTGTCCCGGCTTCGATTATCAGGATCCGGTCCTCACTAAAACCGCGGGAGATGTCCAAAGCCATTTCCGGCTGACCTCCACGCGGTTCGTAGTCATTGCCGAGGGCCGATGCAAGACCCTTCGAGAGGGCATTCAGTACGGATTGCTCGATCGATTGACCGCTGCACATCAGAAGGTTTGCTCCAGGATCACATGAACCTTTGTTTGACGGAGCGATATCCGTTCGCCTACACCGAAACTAATATCCACTTTCCCCAGCTTGGATGCGGTTCGCAGACCGAATCCGTACCCCGCCCGGAACAGATTCCGTCGGTTCACGTCGCCGCTCGACTGCTCGGTTTCTTGCAACACGTATCCGCAGTCAGCAAATAAATATGCGTTGTCCACCGTACGTTTCCCGATGATGAATTCCAATCTGGAATAGGCAATGCGCCTTCCATGAAATTGATCTTCCCGGTAGCCCCTGAGCGTTTTCGCGCCGCCGATATAAAACTGTTCGGATAGCGGCACTATCGACTCGCTGCTTTCCAGTCCTTTGTATACCGTCTCGTTTCTTAAATGGAGCACGCGCGAGAAATCAATAGCAGCTCTTCCCATCGCCTCCGCGATGTACTGCGAGAGAAACCGACCCGAACCGTCGGATCGAGTGTAGAATTTTTTATGAGCCCAGGTAAACTTTCCGTCAAGATGCAAGACGCTTCTTCCAGGAGAGCCCTTGAGATAAGAGAAGCCGCCAGCGATCCGAACCCGCCACGATCTCAACAATTCTCCCTCGCTGAAAACGTTTCGATCACCATGAATCGCCCCAGTGAGTGTCAGGAGGCTCCCGCCGATCCGCGTAAGCGGGCGTTCGACTTGCAATCCGACTGACTGCCACGTATACAACGTATCCAATCCGACCTGCTCGACGGACAAACCAAGGCTCAGATTCCGGCCGAAGATGAAGCGATCCTTGTACGCCAGCCTCGTGCTATTCTTGCCGGCTCCGTCATTGTTCCAAAATATGCTGAGGTCCCGAAGCGTTCCGCCGATGTTCTGCAAGTTGAGACGGACGGTCCCGCTCAACACGTCATCATCCCCTGCTTCTGCTTTGGCATATCCGACGGCGGATGAAAAAGTATTGAAACGTCGTGGCTCTCTCACGGCAAAAAGCGCTTCGACGCCATTACCACCCGGTGAAAGCCTCACTTTCGGATAGGCAACTTCATCGAAAATCCCGCTGCTGCTCAGGCGGATATAGGCGTCATCGATCGATTTTCCGCTGTAAGGTTCGCCGGGTTCGAGACCCGACATTTCAACAACCAGACTTTCTCTCGTTTTCTCGAGCCCTTCGATTTCGATGTTTTGCAGGCGCTTTGCGCCGCCCTCCACAACATAGAGAACGACATTGACCTCCCTTCTTTTTGGATCGATTTCCAGACTGTCCACCCAAACTTGCGCGAAGGGAAATCCTATTTCGTCGTACCGTCTGAGCAAACCATCGATACGCTCGTCGAGCTTCCTGGGATTGAAAAGCTCGCCCGCACCGATACCAAGTGCTTTGCGCACCTCCGCCTCGGGATATTCTCGAGCGCCGTAAAGGCGAACGTCACTGAAGTGCGGCTGCTCGCCCTCATCGATGATAACGACATCGACTGCGTCTCGTTTTTCCAAATGAATGATAGAGAACAGATAGCCCTCGCTGAAATACACAGCTTGCAAGGTCTCTATCGCTCGGTCTTTGTCACCCGAGCGCCAACCGGCGTTGCGCAGCAGTGAGACGATTTGTTCTTCCGAGAACGCTCGATTCCCTTCGACCGCCAGCAGAGCTGAATCCTCGGGAGACGAGGCTGCCAACGACACCGCCGCAGTACCGCCGGAAATGAAGACCACAGCGATTAGCAGTCCCATCAACCGCCTAGAAATACGCGCGTGTCTCAATGTTGAAGTCATGATCGACGACTCGTTTCCCTGTGAACGTTTTTTCACTGCGCCCCTGATATGCCGCAATAAGGCTGATCATCTTAGACAGCCGGACGTTGTGCGTCAGGCTCCAGCGGTGCGTGTTGCCGGAGCTGGAGAAGAAGATAGGTTTGATCCCTCCCTCGTTTTGCTCGGAAAAACGGGTGAGTTCGTATCGGCCGAACAAACTGATGCTTCTTGCAATCCTCCACAAAAAGCGCGGTTTGAGCGAAATAGCGTCCTGCCCTGCCCCGGATTCGGAATCCTCTTCTGTCGTCGCTTCGACATCGATATCTGCTGTGCTGCCTGTCGAGAATCTCAAGCCCACACCACCCGATATTGCCCAACCCAAAACATCGTATGAACTGCCCGTACCCTCCGGGATTCCCTGCCCCCCCCGTTGTTTGACTTCTCTCTCGAGCTCCGCGCCTGTTGTGAGCCGTTGCGAAATCGACCGGTCGAGCCTTATCGATTGTTGCTCAAAAAACCTCTCCTCCTTTACACCCTGAAACCGGTTCTCCTCTTCATCCTCCCTCTGGTACCGAATAGCTAATGAAACGTTCTTATAACCGTCCAGCAGCGACCAATCCTGCCGAAACGAAGTGATTCCAAACAGCGTCGAGTTGTCCCGCTGTAGAGCAGATGGGACGAGAAGGTAGATTTTCCAAGCGGGATCGAAGGTGGTTTCCTCTTTGACACTTACCGTCTGTTCGAGCGACACGTTCGATGATACCCACGACCAGAGCCCCCCGCTCGTTTCCCTGTTGGCCGTTCTCATAGTGCCTTTCAAGGTGAGCCGCAGGGTCAAATCGACGCCGCGTGTCGGAATGGTGGACGTGGTTGGGAGGAAGACGAGCGTGTAATCGCCTTTCCCTTTTCCAACAGGTTCCCCCTGAGCGTTGAAATCCCCCTTTCCTTCACCGACGAACACCACGGTCCGATTCAGCGTTCGAGTCTGGTTCTGGCTGATCTCGTAATCGACGTCCATTCGAAGACCGACTCGCTTGAACAACAAGAGTCCCTTGAGCCGCGCGAGGTCCGATGTGGTCCTGTTACCGAAGCGCAAGTCTTCCTCGGTTCTATGAATGACCTGCAGGTCCCCCCTCAAGGCGGCCCCGGCCTTCGAAGACACGACCCCCGACAGCGTTCGGTTCCGGCGGGTCTCTTCCCAATTCTGAAGCGTTTCCGAGATGTCTTCAGTGTTTCGTTCTTCGAAGTCGATTGAGAAGGAAACGTTTTTGGGTCTTCGCTTTGCAAGTCTTAGCCTCACCAGTTCATATGCCCTCCCGCTGTCCGGAACTGCACCGGCCTCAACGAGGAACCGCTCGCGGGAATATGTGATCGAAGGGACGAGCTCCCAGATGCCGCAAGCCATTGAAACGCTTCCATGCTTGCGCGTTCGCTTTTCACCGGAACCTTCCACATCGGTTGTAAATATCTTGCCCTTTACCACCTGGTCCTCCACTCTTGCCAGTCGGATAGTGCCCTCGTGCTTCATTCCAGAGAAATTATCCCGGTCTATGTTCCCCAGCGAATAGCCAAGATCAACGACTTCGCCTCTGGCAAAGCCCGAGCGCAATTCTCCGAGCACCTCCCTCCCCTGCAGCGGGACGTTTTCCAGGTTCCAATCCCTGTAGAAATACCAGGTCCTCGCTTTATCCAGGCTTCTGAACCGCTCGTGGATCGTGCTCACGCTCCCGTTAAAATTCAACGATCCGATGCGGACCGGCAGGTCCTTCAGCTGCAATCTGAACTCCCCGGCATCACCCAGGTTGTCGCCATCATCGATATCGGAGAACAAGTTCCGATCGTGGTCGCTCACATTCCACTCGAGGTCAAATGCGAGATGCTTCCCACGCGCGCCCAGGAGCCTGCCGGTAAAAAGCGCACGAGATTCCGGGAGCGGGAGCTGCTTGCCGACGACGTAGTTACCCTCACCCTCCCCTTCGAATTCATAAATCGGCGTGCCGGCACTCGTAAAACCACCGAGAACATAATCCCCCCGGCCGACTCCCGTTTCGATGAAGGACAGTCTGAACGATCCGAGCGAGTCATCGAATACGAAGCGAGGGGGCAATCCTGCTATCGTATCGGCGGGCAGGAGTACATATTCCCCCTCACCAGGAGCGACTTGCGTAATGCCGCTGGTTCGAGCGAGCGCCAGATCATCACCCGCATTCAGCAAAACCTGTCGTTCTTCTTCCCCGATTGCAGCGGCTCTCGGCCTATCCTGATCATCCCGTTCTCTGGCAAAGAGAAAGCGGAAGCTGAGACCGCCCGGCAAGCGGTCCGTTTCTACGCCAGTCAGTATCGTCGTGCGCTCATACTGTTCCTGGGACACCTCGAAGTCCACGGCGATTTCGCTGTCCGCCGTGATCAGCCGGGCGGGCGTGAACATGATCGAACCTTTATCATAATCGATGGTGTAGTCCCTGTTCTTCCCCCTCCGGAGAAGTTCGCCGTCGAGATAAACCTTCTCAGTACCTGCAAGAATCACCTCCCCGAGCAGCCTGCCGGGAGATAAGAGCTCATAGGGACCCTGCAACCGTTCTCTACCGCGAAACGTTAGGGACCGAAATACACCTTTGCTCGACGCGCCGGCAACAGAAAACCTGCTTCCCGCTGCCCTGACTTCGGTAGAAATCCCTTTGAGTTCCCTGCTGAACGTAGAGTACTTCGAAATGCTGTTCGCGAAAGTAAAATCGCCCAGAGTGGCTTTGCCCCTATCGCTCGATATCTCGACGTACACTTTGTCCAGTTGTTCGAGCTCCTCCGTATTCCCCTCGGGCTGAATGGGAAGATTGTTGTCTGATAGTAGCGCCTTGACTTTGATCGACTGTGTCAGATTTCCCTCGATCGTCGCTTTGAGCGTTTGATCGAGTGACGCACCCCTATTCGATCCGAAAGAGAAACTCACCGACTTCGTTCCGCCAAAATGAAGATTAGTGAGGGGCCTCATAGAAGCGCGGGCGGTTTTTGGCCGCAGCACCGCCTCCTCCTTGCGTGGCGGAGCCAAATCTCCAAACTCGACCTCGCGGAGGGAGTAGACGGGTTGCAGCAGAACGGGAAGGCGGGTGTATGACACTCGAACGACGGATCGCGTCCCAATCGGTGTCGTGATGCGCAGCAAACCACGCTGGTAATTGATTTCGTATTCGTTCCTCTCCAACAGGCGATCATTCACGAAGACGCTCTCGCTGTTGGCTAGGATAAAAGGCGAATGAAGCGTAATGCGCTCACCGGCCTTAGAGGCGCTGAGTGTATCTACGGTGGTACCCCAGTTGGTCCAATCATATTTCTTCGAAGGGGAGGTAGAAGACGATTGGGGCAGGGAGGGAAGGGCGGCGATCGAAAGAATTAGAAACAGCGTCTTTGGTGAAACGATCTTAATACGACATCACCTTGAAAACGAAAAGCGATCTGTTTGCTGTATCCGTGACGTACAGCAATCCGGTTCGCGTCACTTCCACATCCGTAGGACTGAAATCTGCGGCACCCTCCGGGTAAAGTGATTCCTGGAGCCGCCCTGCTTTGTCGAACACGAAGAGTCGTCCGGCTTGAGGATCGGCGACATAGGTGCGTCCTTCATCATCAACCACCGCCCGCCTCGGTCTCTGCAGCGGATTGCCCCCGCCTTCGGCCGGAAGCACGCTGAGCAACTCCCCGGATTCACCGAAGAATTGTATCCGTTTATTCCCGGAGTCGGCAACAACGAGGTCGCCCGTTCCCGCAAAGGAAACGCCCTCAGGCGTATCCAGTTGTCCAGGATATGACCCATAGTTGCCAAAAACGACTTCAAGTGAGAGGTAACTATCGAATACGAGGATTCGGTGGTTTTCCACATCCGTTACCGCCACTCGTCCAGTTGGATCGACATCCAAGCCGTAGGGGGAAACCCTCCGGCCTATTATCTCCTCGTTGAAATTCAAGAGAAGATCGCGATAAGCACCATCCTTGTCAAAACGAAGAAGCGTCCGTCCCACTTCGTCGACGGCATAGAGAAAAAAGCCGTGGAGTTTGAGATCGCTGGGGTAAAAGCCGGGATTCCGAAAGGGCTTTTGGAACTCCGAACCGGAGTTTCCAATCGAATTGATGAACAAGATGCGCCCGGGAAGCCCATCCGCAATGAACATGTCCCCGTGAAGATCCACGGCGATACCGATAGGTTCCCCCAACGATAGATCACTTACATTCTGATAGATTGCAACCGGTGCGAACGCTTTTCCAGACGCTGCATCGAGGCCGATCCGCTTCTCGCCTGGCGTGCAGGCGATTACTCCTGCAAGGACGAGCCCAAGACTAACGACTATTCGGAAGCGTTGGTTCAACGTCCATCTCCTGGCAATGAAAGCGGCCGCGCGCGGACCGGCGCGAAAGAAGGATCAAAACGTACGGGTGAGCACTAATCCAGTGCGGAACGGATCGCTCGGGTCGAGGCGGGGATATCCGAACTCGATGTAAAACCTTCCATGCGCGGAGACATGGTGTTTATTGATATCTCTGGCCGCTTTGAGAGCGAACAAGGAGCTGACAACGCGATTGGCCGCAGCGGCAGCTATAGAGTAGATTGCCCGCCTGAATGCCTGCCTGCTGCCTTTGCGAATTCCGCGGTACTCGCGCCTCTTCTGGTCACTCGGCCATTCCCAGGGCTCGAAATCAGACACCCGGTGTGTGAGATAATAGTTATCCAAAGCACTGCGATCCGCATTCGGGAACAGCTCGTATCTCCCATCCATCTTTATGGCTTCTTCGTATTCACGCGAAGAATTGAATCGCGTCAACAGCCTGTAGTAATCATCCGAGTGATCCATTCCCGTTATCCCGGCGAAAGACACGGCGAACTCCTTGTAACCTTCTCTCCTCACATATCCCTGGACCTCGAACACGATGAACGACGTCCATACTGCGGCTTCGGTCAGGATAAACACCCTCGCTCGGCCATGCCTTCCCAGATAATAATCCCCCAATCCGGGAAGCAATAATGAATACAATACCGCCTTCCCTTGAGAAACTTCACCTCCGGCCTCGAATGGCCGCATTTCCTGGAATGCGCAGGCGGCTGTCGCGACTGTTGTTGGGGCCGGGATCTCAACCCCGAGGGACGGATCACTGCGCGGAATCGCCCTCAAGGAGATTGCGGAGGTGCTAAGTGGGATAGAAATCGTAGCTGTCAGGAGGAGCGAGCAGACAATAGTCTTCACCAGTCGGAAGATCATCAGAAATTGTACTCCAACGCGATCTCAGTCGAGTGAAATCCCCTGGGGCGAACGGTGATATCGAAATGCTGGCCGAAATCGACCGAACTGCTCGAGGCATCCTCTTCCGAGCCGCGGCTCAATAAAATCGATTCGACGAGTGAGAACGCCCGCGCGGCCAAGCTCAGATAGATAAAACGATCGGCTGTTTTGAGATCGTCGTTGCTCTCCTTGCGCATCCCCCGATAGATGGTTCTCAAGTCGGTATCGTGCGGTTGCGTGTCCGGATCGAAGTCTTCCCAACCCGAAATGAACCAATCGTATTTGCCGATGACTTCGTAATACCCTTGTTTGTCCACGCCTTTATCCACCCACGGATGGTAGGCTGGCCACCCGCCACCCGAACTCCATTTGTCCCTGCCAATCGAATCGAGTTCAGCAAATTTTAAATCGAGCGGGTAAGCATCCGGATGCCACTGGATCCACCTGTCGAAATCCCAGTGGGTCTCGGCAAAATTCTCATAAGCATCCCGACCATCCAGCCCCTGATCCCGATAGTAAAAATACCCCGTCCACGCCACGATTTCGGCAGCGACGAGCGCAATGCCCCGTTTGTAGTAGCCCATATAAATCTCACCGGCACCGGGCACGATCACGGAGAGTACGATCGGCCACACCCTGCCGCGCCGCCGTCCGGAAGAATCCATGCCCCCCCATGAGGAGACTGCGCTGCGCAGGGACGCACTTGGATTCAAACGCCGGGCATCTCCGAGAAACTTGCGCGAAGCATCGAGTTTCAGCACATCTGGAGAACGATAGAACTTTGAATACGGTGGAAACAGATCGAGCGACATTTCGTCGGGAGGCGACGGCTGGGGATCCTCAACGGAGGCTCCTGAAGAGATGGCAGATGATGCTAAAAACAACAGGGCCAGCAGCCCGAGGATTCTCGCTGGTTGCAACGGTCTAGCCTTTCTCTATCAATTCATAGAAGTGTGTCGCTACAGGAGAATGGCAGGGGAGAATCTATCTTAAAAAGACATGCCGATCGACCACCGATGGACTCTTTCGAGATCCTGCGCCTGGGGCACACTGGCATAATCCAACCGGATTCTATCCTTATAAATAAAGCCTAAGCCGAACGTAGCCGCTCTGATATCCCCGTCGGCATCGTACACGTAGCCCAGTCTCCCCGCAAGCAGGTTCAGGTAGAGATACTCGGCGCCGGCATGCCATACCTCGCCACGTCTCGTTTTGATATTGCTCTGAACCAGCCATACGAGACTCTGCTCGATGTCGAAAGTGAACAGGAGTCTGCTGATATCGCTGGAGGTCGCCGTGAAGGCTGCTCCCACACGAAGGATCGTCGGCAGCGGATCGCTCTGTTCGGGGTCAATATATGCAATATCAGGCCCGATATTGGCGATGGCAGCACCTACGTTCAGCCGCTTTGAAGGGAATTTCCACAGCATTCCAATTTCGGCCGCTACCGTGGAGCCGGCTCCTCTCAACCCTTCCTGAGTGGCCCAGGCAGGCGCATAATCTGCGTGAATAAATTTCATTGACAGCCCGATCCCAATATTATTGCGGATGGGAAGGGCGAAACTGGCCACACCCGACACTTCCCAGCTGGTAAACGGGTCCAATACGTTTCCGAAATTGTCCGTTTTGAAGCTCTCGCCGTAGGTCAGATAAGTAATGCTGAAGCCCAGAGTCCCGAAGTTGCTGATCTCGTTCGTATAGCCCAGGTACTCATAATAGACGTCGCTAGCCAGGTCGGGAACGAGCTGGCTGTGCATAAAGGTAAGCTGCCTCTTTTGAAGGAAAGCGAGACCACCGGGATTCCACCAGCTGGCCGTGGCGTCATCGGCCACAGCTACGAACGCCGATCCCATGCCGTTGGCGCGAGCCCCAGGGGGGATGATGAGCGAGGGAACTCCTGACTCACCTACAGCGAAAGCGGATGTGGATAACGCTGTTATCGCGATAGTGAGCAGAACAGAAATGATTTTTTTACACATGGATCATAAGCCTCCTAACTCAGTAATCATAATATCTTATGCCAGTTCCGTCAAGTTGAATTAGGGCGGGGTAATCCTCAGTGTTACTCGATTTTAACAAGCTTGCCCCTGAGCACGACGGGCGGCCGGTCGATCCCAAAAAACTCTATTCTCGCCACATAGAGATACGTGCCATTGGCGATTTCGTCCCCTGTTTCATCTCTTCCATCCCAGAATACCCACGCTTCCCCCGCACTCCCGGATTCCTCCAGCTTTCGGATGCGCCTCCCCGAGACAGTGAACAGCTCCAGGCGGATCCGCCCCGGATCGGAAAGCATGAACAGGAAATGGGTGGATTGGCTGAACGGATTCGGATAGTTGAAGACGGCCTCCGCGTAATAATCGAGCGGGTCCGTAACAGCAAAGAACAGCGTATCGATGGTTGTTTGCCCGAAGCTGTCGCTGACTTTGTAAACCGCCTTGTGCTTCCCGGTAGAGATATTGGCCAGGGGATATCGAAGCACGCCGGAAGTGTCCGATCCGCCATGATCGTATGCGAAGAATTCCGTCACATCGATGGGAAGGTTGGTATCGTCGAAGATCAGCGCCTGCTTGCCTTCGTTGATCGTGCTGAGAATGTTTATCCCGTCCGCGTCCCTCGCCTCCGCCTGGAGTATCGCCCCGGGTTTTACGACCTCCAGCCCCCCTGGGAACCCCATACTCACCCTCGGCGGACCGTCATCCGGCTCGACCGGATCGGACGCCGACGGGCCGACCAAGGCGAAATCCACCGTATTCTTCGTAACGATCCCATCACGCCGGCCATCTTCGGCGTACGCGGTAAGGTAAATGTACGGGCCTATACTGGGGAACCTGGGCACGCGGAAGCTGAACGAAAACCGCCCTCTTTCCACCTCGCTCGTTCCCCTGTAGAGGACGCCTCTGTGATATCTGTAGTACAGCGGTGATCCCAACACGGTGATGTAAGGATCGAGATCGTCCGGCTCTCTCACGAGAAGGTGCGCAATCCCTGAAAAGGTCGTGTCCACGGTGCCACCCTTGTAAACGCTCCCTCCAATCATTTTCCTTACTCCTGCAATCAGAGTGTCCGCATCGTTGTTGTCGAATCTGAGCTCGTTTCGCGGGATGAGCAGCTGGAGAGATGGATCCCCGAGGAGGTTGTATTTCTGGTTGTTCTCGACCTGGAATGCGTTGGGAGCGGGAGAGAGCGCAGCTTCGATCTTTGCCAGAATGAGCCCTACGCCCAGCGGCTCGGGCGGTCCCGGAGTGTCCGAAAATATCTTTTTAAATACTTTATAATTGAGATTGGCATTTGCCCCTATGAACGACTCCTGGGAAGCCGTGATACACCCTATGGCACCGCCGCCTTCTTTTAAAAGCAGCTTCTCGGACAGGCTCTTCGACAGAGGATTGTCGAAATCACCAATCGTACAGCTCATTGCCATGAAAAGCGGAAGCTTGTGTCCGTTTTCAAGCTTTGCGACGTCCGAGCCAAGGAACAGCTGCTCGTCGGCCATTGCCTGCGAACTGCCATGACCGATATAGTTGATAATGAGTGCACCCTCATTCCATTTTTTCAAGAAATAGATCCTGCTCGCTGGCTTGATCGTCCCCAACCATGGGAATTCGGTCAGGTAAAGCTTGTGGAAGTCGATATATTTCGGTAGAACAGCCGTTGCAATGAATTCGGATTGCAGGACAAAGTCGATTTGATTCTTACCTCCTGAATAAACCTCATCGTCCGCCGCCAGAATGATTTTTCCACGCCAGGGGTGGAATTCGTCAGCCGTTTCGTACTGGATTGTTTTTTCCACGAGAAAAAATGCCTCGCCCAGAGATCCAGATGGAAGCCTTCCGACTGCGATATCCGGCAACGCGAATCCGGGGATCTTATCGGTGGAATCCATTAGAGCAAACCATTCATCCGTCGCATATGCTCCTACACCAGAGGCAATCTTTCTCTTGAGGTTGATGTTTGTAGGCACGTAATCAGGTTGCTGGGAGATGATGTTCTTATAATCTGTATTCGCGTCGCCGAAAAGAAGCAGGTAAGTCAACAACGGCGAACCGCTCCCATCCGTAAAGTCGTATAGAAACCTGCAATAATTGCGGATGGCCATTGGATCTGGAAGAGCACCCGAAAAATTGTCGAAGACTTCCTGGATCGTTACAATGTCCAATCGTGGATTTGAAAAGTAAGGAAGATTGGTTTCTCGATAGGCTTTGAAAACGTTCGCTGCTTCCCTGAACTGCTCGTGGCAAACAATGAGCATGTGTGGGGAGGTGGTAGCGTTCCTCAAATCCGTCGGGAAGTATCGCTCAATTCCCGATCTCGGGAGCCTCCGAAAACGGCTGTCGGGCGATGCCCAATAGTATTTCCTCTCACTCGAAAGCGAGGACGAAAATCTGATTTCCCTTTTGCTTTGAACACTGTTCACCTCGAATCCGTCTAAAACCTCAGGATGATACGGATCGGTCACATCGAAAACGAATATCGATCCGCTCGTCGAAAAGTCCCGGAGTTTCATATTGATCGTACCAGTCGTATCTGGACTGGAGAAAGCGAGCACATCACTCTTCGCCTTCAGCGCGCGGTGATAAAGAAGCTCGAAATAGTCGAACAACATGAAATCCTCTGGATTCAGATCCCGCGGGATCGAAAAGCTGAACGTGTTCAAACCTTCCTGCAAAAAAGCGCCTGATACAGATATGGGAATCCCGGAATCGTAATGATCCTCGTGCGCTGCAACATCCCACGTTTTCTCTGTGACTATTGCGCTATTCAGCAAGTAAACGGCGTGGTGGTTTGCGTTGAGATTTTTCGAGGTGCAGTATTTAGAACCGCAGTACGGCGCTATTGCAATGGTCCGGAACTGCTGAGGGACCGACGCTATAAGATCTTCAACAAGAAAGTTATGCAGCACAATAGCTTCCGGTCCGGTTTTCCGGGGTATATCGAGCCAAAACCACCCATCGCCCCCATAATCGAAATCCTCGAACAAGTCCCTCTCGTAATGTTCGCGTTTCTCATAGGAGGTATACTCGGGCGCAGCAAGCGGCGGTGCCGGTACGGTATCCATTCGAAGCGGCGCTCCGGAGAAGGACCCGCCCCAAGTGAGAAAGTAAACATTTTCCTTCGAGTAAGGGTGATCCGTGTAGGTATCCCGCGGCGCCCCAGGTTTGTAGAGGTTCAGCCAGCCGAGGCTTCCCAAACCATAGAAAACAAGTGTGTCACTTGGACCGAAATCTCCATCCTCACCGCCGCGAACGAGAATTGCACATTCCTGCATCCAGTTGTCGGCAAGCCAAGTCCCCGAACTATCGGTCAGCGACAGGGGTTGCTCGACTCCTCCCGCGGTGAGCAGCCGAAAGCTTTCTGGATCGATCGAAGAAATATTCACCCCTTGCTGTGCCAGATCATTGCCCGTAATCGCATAGATATCGCGTTTATCGACGGTGATCTTTACCCAATTCGCTGACATCGAGAAACCCGGAGAGGCTGCTCCAAGGTGGGTTTCCCTTGGCCTGACCCCAGCTCCGGGATCGACTGCAGGAAGCGAGTTCTTGTTGAGGACTAAACTCTTCAACAATGGATCCGGCTTCTGGCCGCTTGCTGGTTTTGGGGGCGATGTAAAGCGAACTTCAACCCTATAGCTCGACCAGCGCCGCTTCGTGTCAGAGGTATAATCACCTTGTTCGGCAAAGCAATTCACCGCTATGACGAGGCTTTTTCGGAAGTGGAAAGGCTCTGAAGCGATGCAGGGAAATGAAGGCAAGAACCCCCCTTGCCTTCCAGGAGTACCGTACTGCTCGATCAAGGTCTGATCCAGCTCGGGAAGTCCGCCTTTGCTGTCTGTATACGCTCCATCGACGATCTTCATCGAGAGGTTTTTCGTGTCTCGTACGGCAACATAAAAACGTGCTGAGTGGAAAGGCAGCGTCCCGGGCACGCTCAAAGATGGATCTTTCAGCTGGGCGCTCAGCGCAGCGTCATCGAATCGCACATCGACCACCAGCCGGCCGGCTTCTTCAGAGATAATTCGGATCTCATCCCTCGCAAGGCCGGATGTTTGCAGGCCAAATGAAAAAACGATTAGCGTTGCAATAATGAGGCGCACTGAAATCAATTGTATCGCTTCCTGCTGTTCTCGCCGTACCGGGCCATGATCGTCAGCTTCACATTTCCTGGATAGATGCTATTCCGGTATTCGGTGGGGGGATCCAGAATCGATTTGCCGAGTAACTTGCCACAATGACCCGCACCTGTGCTTTTGGATGCGAGGCGCAAGCTCGAAGATTCTCCATGCCGCCGAAAAATTTCTTTTTTGACAAAGACCGAAGGAAAATGTCAAGAATCCAATTTCTCAGACCTGTCAATAAGCATAATAGGAATTCCCTGCTCATTGATGGGGTATTTGAGCTTACACTTCTCGCAGATGAGATACTTACCCTCGTCGTCCAAAACAACTTTGTCTTTGCACTTCGGGCAAGCGAGAATCTCCAATAGCTCAGGTTTGATCATTCATTCTCCCGGGCTTAGAGGGGCTTTGAGGTAGGGAGCATCTGAACGAAACACTGGAAGCTCTTGCTGTATAAGAAAATCATACGCAAAGGGTCGTCCAAGTGTCAAGGTGAATCTTCCTTATAGAACCCGATTGCCTGGTACTTCTTTCGTCTCCTCTCGATGAGGGTTTCTGGATCGAGATGCGCGAGATAATTCAGCTCCTCGTATATGATGCGCCTGAGCTCTGCCGCCATGGCTTTTGGATCCCTGTGGGCGCCCCCACCGGGCTCGCTGATCACCCTGTCGATGATACCCAGATCTTGCAGATGCTTCGAAGTCAGCTTGAGTGCTTCCGCAGCATCCTTTACTTTTTCCTGATCTTTCCACAGAATCGCCGCGCAGCCCTCTGGTGAAATAACCGAATAGATCGCGTGCTCAAGCATCAATATACGATCGCCAACGCCCAAGGCCAGGGCGCCGCCGCTTCCTCCCTCGCCGATCACAATTGAGAGAATCGGAACCATTAAGCGTGACATTTCTCTCAGGTTTCTGGCGATTGCCTCGAACTGGCCTCGTTCTTCGGCACCGATTCCCGGATACGCTCCGGGCGTGTCAATCAAGGTGACCACAGGAATCCGAAATTTTTCAGCGAGCTTCATCAATCTCAGCGCTTTGCGATAACCCTCCGGATGCGGCATCCCGAAATTCCGATACAAATTCTCCTTGGTATTTCTTCCTTTCTGATGCCCGATCACCATCACCCTTTTATCATCCACCATGAGAAAACCACCCACCACAGCGGGATCATCCGCGAAAGCGCGATCGCCGTGTAGCTCGACGAACTCGCTCGACATTTCCTTTATATAATCGAGAGTGTACGGTCGCATCGGGTGGCGCGCCAGCTGAACTTGCTGCCATGCTGTCAGCTTGGAATAGATCTCGTGTCTCAGCTTTTTAGCTTTCTCATTGAGCCTTTGCACTTCTTCATCGACGGAGATATTCTGCACCGAAGCGACCTGCTTGAGCTCGGCAATCTTGGCCTCGAGGTCGAATATTGGTTTCTCGAAATCCAGGTACTGCCTCGAAGGCGTTCCAGGATTTCCAGTGCGATTTCTATCGTCCAACACGATCTCCCTAAAACGTATCGACAAAGCCGATTTCGAATTCGCGCCCTACTCGATCCGATCCCTCGAAATTGCCTGTGAGATCTCTGAAAATCAGCATCATAGAAAGGCTTTCACCGTAGGTCACCCGGAGAGCAGCATCCAGGTAAATTCCTCCTTCCCCAAAACCGCTGCCTTCATTATTGTCGTTCAGCGCCGCATCCGCATCAAGCAGAATCGCAAAACTCTCGACCAATTCCCATTCGGCGGCCGCAAAGAGGTTCGGGTCGTCATCATCTTCGCGTTCCAGACTGTAATTCACTCCACCGTGAATAGAAAAGAATCCGGCCCCGAGCGCATAATTCTTGCTCAGTACTCCATAGAAGCCAGGGGACTTGCGGTCATATCGTTCCAAATCTCCATGGTAAAATCCCTGCCCTTGAGAATCGAATCCAACCGCCAGGGCCGGTGATTCTGTTTCTTCGAAAAGTCTCACGCGAACCCGAAAGCCCACGCGATCGTTCACATCCACGCTCCCCCTTTCGAAAACGCGCTGCATCCCGAACGATGCCCCGACCTGAAGGAAATTGCGGAAGCCGACTCTGAGGCCGAGCAGAATGCTACTTTCCGGCCCCAGACGCCCTTGAAAATGATATCCGCCGTTCTGAAGAAGTCCTGCCGTGGGATGGTCGATCACGTAGAGAGGCTCGGAGAGTTGCGCCCGTGATAGATTGGGGAACACCATGACGACAGCACAGCAGGTAATCGAAAAAATCTGGCGAAAGCACATGATTACACCCTCGAACTTCCCGGGATAAGTTTGACATTGTCCGCACCCACCGAAGCGGTGAGCCTCGAAATCAATTCATGGTCCAGTTTGACGCACAGCGAACGCGAGCGAATCACACAGGCTCTCTTTCCCTTTTGCCTCATATCGAAAAACAGCTTTACTTCACCCTGGTGCCCGGAGAGGAGGCGTTTCAAATTCTCCAGCACCTCGTGACCCGTGTTGTCCATGTCGATCGAAATATGGATCTCCTTTGACGCTGGTACGTGTTCGTCATCCACCGGGAGCACGGAGTTCACGAGTAGTTTTCCCTCCCCTCCATTTCTTCGGGACACCTTGCCTTGGAGGATGAGCACTCTGTCCTCATGAATTGCTCCCCTTGACTTTTCTAGAACATCGGAAAAAACGACGGCCTCCGCCTGCCCCTCGGCATCTTCGATCGTGACGAACGCCATTGGATTTTGCTTTTTGTCGAAAGTGGTCTTCACCTGGGACACCAATCCCCCGATCACCGCATGTTTCCCGTTCGAGCTGCCTTTCAGCGTCGTTGTGGACATAGTGGCGATCATGCCAAGAAGCGCTCGGAACTTATCGAGCGGGTGGCCGGAAAGAAAGAATCCGAGGGCTTCCCGCTCGTTACGGAGCTTTTCCTGCGTCGACCATTCAGCGCAGGGTTCGAGCGATTTCTCATACGGAGAAATCGCAGTCTTGAAATCGAGGGGTATCTGGCCCCTTTCCTTGTCCTTCGACCGTCTGATTGCGTGCTCCATCACCTTGTCGAGGTTGTGTAACTTCTCAGCCCTGTGCCCTGGGAGCGCGTCCAGAGCTCCAGACTGGATAAGGCTCTCGAACACACGCCTGTTGACGATTCTCGAACCCACTCTCGAGCAGAGGTCGAACAGCGACACATATGGACCGTTCTCCTCTCGTTCCTTCGCAACGTGGGCCATGGCGCCCGCCCCGACATTTTTGACCGCCGCCAGACCGAAATAGATCTTGCCCTCTCTCGCTCGAAACTCCGCAGCGCACACGTTGATGTCGGGAGGGACGATTTCGATTCCGTGGCTCCGGCTGTCATCGAGAAGAATGAGGATCCGGTCACTGTTATCCATTTCACTCGTGAGGTTCGCTGCCATGAATTCCGCTGTGTAGTTGGCCTTCAAATAAGCAGTTCTCAGCGAGATCAATGCATATGCCGCGCTGTGAGATTTATTGAATCCATACAGGGCGAACTTCTCCATTTGGCCGAATATTTTTTCCGCGGTGAGCTTCGGAATGCCCTTCTCCGCTGCTCCTTTGACAAACTTCTTCCGCTGCTTTCCCATAACCTTCTGGTCTTTCTTTCCCATTGCCTTTCTCAGAAGATCCGCTTCCCCCATCGTAAAGCCAGCCAACCGGCTGGCTATTTCCATGACCTGTTCTTGATACAGGATCACGCCGTAAGTCTCTTCAAGGATAGGCTTGAGCATCGGGTGGGCATAGGAGATCTTCGTTCTTCCATGCTTGCAGTCGCAGAAGTAGCTCAGCATGTCGCTGCCAAGAGGCCCCGGCCGATAAAGTGCGTTCACGGCGACCACATCTTGAAACGACCCGGGTTGAAGGTTCTTCAAGAGCTCCCTCATACCAGAGCTTTCCAGCTGGAACACCCCCACTGTTCGTGCCTCTCGGAGGAGTTTGAATGTTCTTTCATCGTCAATAGGTATCTCCTCGACCAGGATGCGCTTTCCATGATTCAAATCGACCATTCTTATTGTCTTATCGATCACTGTGAGCGTGCGCAGCCCGAGGAGGTCGATCTTGAGCAGTCCCACAGCTTCGATGCTTTTCATGTCATACTGTGTGGTGACTTCTCCTCTGTTCGAGCGGTAAAGAGGGATGTGGTTGACAAGAGGCGTCGGCGTAATGACCATCCCCGCGGCATGCGTCGATGCGTGCCTGGTGAGCCCTTCGAGCACGAGTGAAAAATCGATAAGCCGCTTGTATGTTTCGTTACCCTCGATGAGCCGTTTGAGATCGGGAACGCTGTCGATCGCTTCCCTCAATGTGGTCCCGGGTTGACCGGGAATGAGCTTTGCGATGCGGTCCACTTCGCTATACGGAATCTTCAGCACACGGCCGACGTCCCGGACCACGCCGCGTGCTGCCATCGTTCCAAATGTGATGATCTGACACACATTCTCCTCGCTGTATCGATCGATCACGTACTTGATGACTTCATCCCGGCGCTCGAAACAGAAGTCGATATCGATATCCGGCATGCTCACCCGCTCGGGATTGAGCATCCGCTCGAAAAGAAGACCGTGCTCCAGTGGATTCAAATCGGTGATACCCAAGGCGTATGTCACGAGACTTCCAGCCGCGCTTCCCCTCCCCGGCCCCACTGGTATCCCCATCTTCTTCGCATGGTTCACAATGTCACCGACAATTAGAAAATAGCCGGGGAAATCCATTTTTTCGATGACGGCGAGTTCGTATTCCAACCGTTCTTTGATTTCGTCCGAGATCACGTCGAACAGCTTTTTAGCCCCTTCATACGCAAGGTGCTTGAGATAATCCGCACTGGAATCGTATCCCTCGGGAAGGGGGAATTCTGGGAGGTGCAGCCGCTTTTTGTCCAATTCAACATGACATCTTTCTGCGATGGCAACAGAGTTTTCGACCGCTTCGGGCATGTCGGAAAACAGCTCGACCATTTCGGATTCGCTTTTGAAATAAAGGTCCTTCGATTGGAATCGAAACCGCCTCGGATCTTCCAAATCGCTTCCCGTCTGCAGGCATAGCAGTACTTCGTGGGCTTCGGCATCTTCGCGGTTCAAGTAATGGACATCGTTCGTGACAACCAGAGGGATTCCCGTTTTGAGTGAAATCTCCCACAAGGCCTCCCTCAACAGCTTCTGCTCGCGAATCCCGTGATCCTGAATTTCGAGATAAAAATTCTCGTCTCCAAACATCGACCGGAGGCGCTCCGCTTTCGCTTGGGCGTCACCCAACCCGGATGCCAATGCGGCTTGAGCCACGACTCCCCTCATGCACGATGAGAGTGCGATCAATCCATCAGAATGGGCTTCAAGAGCCTCGAAATCGATCCGCGGTTTGTAATAGAAGCCCTCGATATAAGCGGCTGACGCAAGTCGGATGAGATTTCGGTAACCGTGATTGTTCCGGGCGAGGAGAATGAGATGATCGATTAGGGTTTGCTCTCCTTTTTTCCTTCCCCTGTCGAAACGGCTTCCTCTCGTGATGTACGTCTCCATTCCGATGATTGGCTTTATGCTGGCGGCCCTCGCCGTCCGGTAGAACTTGACGGCGCCAAACATATTCCCATGATCGGTGAGGGCGAGGGCATGCATGTCGAGCTTCTTCGCCCTGTTCACTAGATTTTTTATTTTTATGGAGCCGTCGAGGAGACTGTACTCGGAATGAGTGTGGAGGTGAACGAACCTACTCGGCATGGCTGCCGCTCCTCTTCGGATGCTTGGAGAAATGATCCTCGGTGATTCTCAGCTTCGTCCGGAGATGCGACTCGTTACCGGCGCGGTCAACCGCGTCAATTCTGAGCTCGCGATAGCCTATTATATTTTTCTCCCGCAAAAGTACCAACATCTTTTTGGAGAAGCTATCCCATTGAGCTATCTGCTTTTCGCCATCCAAGAGGACTGCTGTTTCATAGGGATTGAGGCTTGAGCCATCGTCGAAGAGTTCGATGACGATTTCCGGGAAGATCTTCCCATCTCCGTACATCTGGTGTTTCCGGATGGTGGGGGGCATGATACGTGGAGGTGTCCGGTCCGAGAAGACCGCGTATAGGCCTGGCTGGCGAGCATGGACGCTCATCGAATCACCTATGGCCAGTGACGGCATGAAAGTCCACTCTCCCTTTGTACCATCCCAGCGATAGACGGCTTCGCTCCCGTCCGCAGGTTCGCTCAAGCCGAAGCTGATCCCAATGAAGGTTCGAATGGCAAGCGACAGCGGCCCCAAGCGCAAGATTTGCGATCTGCTCTCCAGTTCTTCGGCTGATGCCGGCGATACATCCGAGACTTCCCATCGCGTGAGATAAATGAACCCATCCCCATAAAGAGGGCGTATGGGCACACCCAGTGTCACGCCGAGATCCGGGAAGTTCAACACTCTCACCCGTGTATCGCTCAAGGGAACGATGTGCAAGGTGCGCGTGCCGAAAACGGGTGCAAAAGGCAGGGCAACGACTGAGGTGTTGAGATCCTCACAGGTCAATACGACCTGTGCGCCGTCCGCCCCGCGAGACGACGGCTTGGTGTGCGGCTCCCGAACTCCCACCGCCGTTTGGAGCTGTGACAACGCATCGCTGCTCAAAGCGCCTTCTCGGACGCTGAGAAGATCGTCGAGGATGAAGACACCGGGCAGCTCCCCGATTCTATTCCCCTTACTCGCTCTGGCCACCTTTGGCTGCCGAATCCGGCCGGCACCTGAATAAAAAGGCGCCGATAGTATGCTTGTTTGGCCGTTGTGATCCGTGACCTGGATGGTCGCTTCGTGAAGCCTGGAGCCTTCCGCCCCCCGATGGAGATCCTCCGCATCGATGGCGCCACCACCATGGAAGTCGCGATTCCAGACGCTTTCCCCCGGACGCTCGAACAACGTCAGGTAGTACTCGCCCAGCGAGAGCGCGCGCTCCATTTCGAACACCAGATCCACTTCTCTCGACTGAGGGAAGCTGAAACGCTCCATCACGATGCGGGACACCAATTCTCCATCAACGTACAGCTCGATCCGGTATGGGAGCAGCCGACCCGAAGATGCATCGGTTCTATCGACGATTCTGGCTGCAAGACCGAGCCGGCCTTGAATAGTAACGGTATCCTGCGATACGAACTTGTCCCTTCCGAGCCGCTGACAGCCGATCTCTCTCGGGAAGGCCCACCCGTCGATCTGGGAGTCTTTCCCCAGAGGGATCCAAACAATACGGTTTATCCGCGGATAAATGGAGTCCTCCAGCACCCACCCCTGGGAAAGTGGATTCATCGGATGTTCCCCGGAATCGCGGATTTCGAAGTGGAGGTGCGGGGCGCCAGCTCCGGTGCTCCCCGTGTATCCGATAATCTCGCCACGCTTGACCGGAAACCGCTCTGGAGGCTCCACCATTATATCGATCTCATAGGAGCCCAAACGCCGCTGCTGATGATAAGCAAAAGACTCGATAGAGGGTGAGAACTCGCTAAGATGAGCGTAAACCGCCGTTTCGCCGCTCTGGAGCCCGATGTAAAGCGCCTTGCCATAAGCGTGCGGGGAGGTTCTCACCCTGGAAATGTAACCATCATCGACAGCCCGGCACGGCACTCCCTCCTTCCCGAATGTTCTTATGTCAATGCCGGCGTGAAGGTGACCCTCGCGGTATTCTCCGAATGAAGAGCTGAGATTAGGGCTCATAGCGACCGGCCAAAGTCTCTTGGAATTGGCTTGGGCCCACACCAGGCCTGTTAGTCCAGAGAGCAGAACAGGGACTAAGACAAGAAACAGCAACATAAACGGGGGATTGGAGGCGGCTGAACGGCCGCTCCAATCGCGATGGACTGTACCGCCGCAGCTTGGCGCCACACATATTGAATGTTTGAACGGAACACGCATGCGCAACTCCCGGAATCGGAAAAGGTAACACCGGGTGTCAAACCATGTCAACGGCGGAAACGTCTATCGGCCACCCTTCCTAGAAGCTTTCAGCAGATGGTTGCACATAACCAGAAGAAGTGTTAAATTAAAGCGTTAATTGATCATGCCAGCGGATTTGAAAAGGAGATGATCTCGCCATGATGCGGCAAATGCGACAGAACACGAAAATTATTCTATGGATCGTCGTGGTTTCCTTCGTGTTGACGATCTTCGCCGTGTGGGGTATGGATCTCCGCACAGGTTCTTCCGGTCAAGATCCCAGCATTCTCGGAAGAGTCAACGGCGTTGCAATCACCCGGGCCCATTACCAGGCCGTGTACGAGCAGCTGGCAAGTGAGTACCGGGCTCTTTCCCCCGACGGACAGCTGAGCTATTCTCAGCTCGATCTCATCCAGAAGCAGACCTGGGATAACATCGTCATCGCAATCCTCACTGATCAGCAGATCGAGAAGCTAGGAATCACCGTCACGGATGAGGAGATTCTCAACTTTCTGAGAACTACGCCTCCACCGGAGATTCAGCAGTATTTCATGGATGAAGAAGGCAATTTCGACTATCAAGCCTACCAGAGAGCGCTCAATAATCCCGAAGCCGACTGGACGAGTCTCGAGAACCTCGCCAGACAGCGAATTCCTCGGCTAAAGCTCAACCAGTACCTCGCAGTGCAGGTTCATGTGAGCAACGACGAAATCCGACAAGCTTACGAAGAAGAATACACAAAAATCACATTCCAGTACGTCGAGATTCCCATCGAAACCGAAGACGTTGAAGGATACGAGCCCACGGAGGAGGAAATTCAGACCTACTACAACGAGCACCTCGACGAATACACTGATGACGAGAAGGCTTCTCTCGAGATCGTCAAGATCGACATTACCCCGAGCCCATCGGACGTGGATGACATCCTCTATACGCTCGGCGTCATCCGAAGCCAGATTCTGTCCGGAGAGGAATTCGCCACGCTGGCGCAAACATACTCCGAAGCACCAACCGGAAAAGAAGGCGGGGCCACCGGTTGGATCGGCGAAGGCCAGCGAGATCCGAAAGTCATTGAGACGCTCGCCTCTCTCGATGATGGCGGCATCAGCGAGCCCGTTGAGGCGGCGGACGGTTACTATATCTTGCAGCGCATCGAAGCCCGGACGGGAGAAGATGGATCCTCTGAATTCAGTGCCAATGAGATCTTTATCAAGCTCCGCGCCGGTTCCGCCACGACTGATTCACTCCTAGTTCTCGCCAATGATTTGCAGGAAAAAGCACAATCAGTCGGTCTCCGCGAGGCTGCAAAAGCCAATAACCTTGAGGTGCTTGTTCCCAAACCCATCTACCAGAACTTTCCACTGGAGGACATCGGTTTCGTCCCCGCGATCAATGAATTCGCGTTCTCCAACGAAAAAGGATCGCTGAGCAGGGTTTTGAGGGACGAAACTCACTACTATATCTGTCAGCTCATGGATAGGATTCCCGCAACTCCAAAACCGATTGCCGAAGTAAGAGAGGGCATCTCCAAAACAATGGCTAACGAACACAAAAAGAAAATCGCCTGGCGCAAGGCGGATGGGTTGCACCGGCAATCGGGAATTATCGGATTCGCTGCGGCCGCCGAGGCTCACAATCGAGAGAGCCAGACTATCGATTCTTTGCGGGTAAACGATAGCGGGGAACCATTCGGCCCAAGAAGCGCGATAGCTAAAACAGCTCTTTCCCTCAATTTAAGGGAAATTTCTCCTCCCATCGAATGGATAGGAAGCTACTACGTCGTCCAGCTAATGAGTCGATCGGCCGTTGATGAGGATGATTTTCGGAAGAACGCGCCTACGATCAGCAACAGGCTTTATCAGGAAAAAATCCAGAGATACATAGCTTACTGGTATGAGAATCTGGAGAAGAGCAGCAACATAGAGGATTACAGAAGCAGCTTATTATGAGATCTCGTGATCCGGGCATTCCCGCGCCGCCACGTCCTGTGAAATCAGCTATTTCTTGAGATTTTTCTCTTCCTTTTCGTTACTATCGAGATTGACTTCAATTTCCTCGCGCGCCTCACGTGAAGCCTTTTTGAATTTCTGGATCGATTTTCCAAAGGCCTCGGCGACTTCCGGAAGCTTCCTCGGTCCAAAAATAATGAGGATAATGAAGAAAAGGATGAGAAGTTCCGACCAGCCTAAGGGACCGATCAAGGCGAAATATTGCATTCCAAACGCCCCTTTCCTACCAATACCAGCGGAGTAACAGCGACACCAAAACGATCCCGATCGCGCTCATAAGATTGACCTTGAGCGAGAATCCAAAAGTGAAGCTGAAAACAACGAGATCCAGGTTGAGAGGGCCAACATACAAATCGGTTGAATTGACGAAGACATCGCGGATGATCTTTCCTTCCGGGAGAATGATCCCGATTACTTCACCCAGAACCGTGCCTACAACGATTCCGAGAAAAAGGATCAATGCGACCACCGCAACGGGCCGTCTCCTTGGCGCCACTACAACCTCCTTTATAATAATAGATGAAAAAAATCATTTAATCAAGCGAGCGCGAGCACTCAGATCCAGTTTGAGCTCATTATAATCGGCCCCGAGAATCAGTGTGGCGTCGACGATTGCGTTTTTTTTGAGCTGCCTAACAGTACAACCACAACCCAATACGCGGCTCAGGCGCTCGAACTGGGGATTCTCCCTCCTCGCGATGAGGATGGACTCACTGTACGTGAAGCGCTCTGCATTACCAGTTCTGAAGACATCGATTCCTTTTTTCATCAGGGCATCAGCCGCCACCTGAGCCAGACCGGTTTCGCCGGTTCCATTTAGTACTTCGATGCGGATGGGATGCCAGTCTTCGTGAATCCGCCCGGAGTGCCGAAGATAGAATCCAAATGCGATGGAAGCTGCACAGAGCACCAACACGATGCAGGACAGGGCCAGCAGAGATTTCTGCAGCACGCCGCTCTCACGTTTCTTTCTGCGTTTTCCCAACCTCACCCTCCTTTCCTGCGCGTACCGGAAGGGGACTTTCATCAAAAGGAGCTCTTTAATTTCTCGTAAGATTCCTCAAGATCTTCCGAAACGACGCGCGTTTCTCCGATCGCCGTCATATAATTCGTGTCGCCGTGCCACCGAGGGACGAGGTGAATATGAAGATGCCCGACGATCCCGGCGCCGGCGCTCCTGCCCAGGTTCGCTCCGACGTTGATCCCATGCGGCCGGTACGCTTTCTTTATCGCTTTCTCGCTGCGCGACATGAGACCCATGAATTCGGTATTCTCTTCCGGAGTGAGCTCGCTGAAGCTCTCGATGTGGCGGTTGCAGACGACCATTATGTGACCACTTGTATAAGGGTATATGTTCAAGACCACGTACCACAGCTTGCCTCGATGCAGGATCCATTTGCTTCTGACGTCTCCGCCCTTCGCGAGCTCGCAGAAAAGACACTCGTCTTCCTTTTTGGCACTTATCAAATACTCGTACCTCCATGGAGCATAGATGCGTTTCACAGCTTCGTTCCTTCGAAGTGCTTCCTCATACTTTCGAGTTCCTCATCCGTATTGACACCGGCCACTTCTCCACAGTCTTCGACACAATACGCGCCGACTCGCAGACCGTTCTTTTTCATTACTGCGATCACATCCGTGAGATAGTACTCGTTTTGGACGTTGTCACGATTTACTTCGCCAAGGGCCCGAAACAGTTCGCTTTTTTCGAAACAAAAGAGGCCTGAGTTGATCTCCCGGATTTTTCGTATTTCCGGTGACGCGTCCTTTTCCTCGACGATTTTCAGAAGTGCTCGACCTTCATCACGTACGATCCTCCCGTAACCGGTTGGATCGCTTATCATGGCGGTGAGAACTGTAGCGGAGGCGGATAGAGCCTGATGGTGGCCGATAAAGCTCCTTATCGTACTCGACCTGAGCGCAGGCACATCGCCGTTGAGCACGATCATTGTGCCTTCAAAATTTTCGAGTGCTTTCTTGCATTGGAGAACCGCATGACCCGTACCAAACTGCTGCTCCTGCAGAACGAACTCGACGCCAGTTTCCTTGCATGCATCTTCCACCATCTCCGCTTTGTATCCAACCACCACACAAATACGGTCGGCAGGGATCTCCTTCACCGTGTCGATGACGTGCGAGACTATTGGCTTTCCGCCGACGCTATGCAGGACTTTGGGAAGATCGGACGTCATTCTAGTCCCCTGCCCTGCGGCAAGTATAACTGCAGCAAGTGCCAACTATCTATCCTCCGGTAATAGTACCATTCTCTACCTCGAGCAAATCCAGTGCAAATACAACCTTTCAAAAAAGAAGCGTCTCCCTCACACTTCCATCCGCCAGCAGTTCCAGCACGAGGTTATCTATCAACCGAGTGGTATCCAACCTGGCAGCAAGTGCCAGAATCACTTTGCCCTCCGCACGCTCGAGGATCGATAGATCATCCGCCCTGAGCAGCTCCGCATATTCCACATCGCGGATTCCATGCTCGATCATGCGATCGCGAACGGCGCCCGTCACACTTTTGGGATCTCTTTCTCCGCCCTCGAGAAGCGCCCGGCCGGCAAGAAGGCTGTCATACAATCCTCCCGCTTGCTTACGCTCTTCCGGATTCAAGTAAGCATTTCGCGAGCTCACGGCAAGGCCGTCCGGCTCGCGCACAATCGACGACAGAACGAGACGGACACGAAAGTTCAGCTGACGCACCATTTCGCGGATGACAACGGCTTGTTGCGCGTCCTTCTGTCCAAAGACGGCCACATCGGGATCCACAATATTGAAGAGTTTGGCCACAACGGTGGCTACTCCTCTGAAATGCCCCGGTCTGGTTCTCCCGCAAAGCGGCTCTGCAAATCGCTCCACCGTCACCCAGGCGTCCTGGGATGCCGGATACATTTCTTCATCGTCTGGGACGAAAACCACATCGCAGCCCATACGCTCGCAGAATTCAAGATCCTTTTCGAGCATTCGTGGATATCTCGAAAGGTCTTCGCTGGGTCCGAACTGTTTGGGATTTATATAAATCGAGACGACCAGAATATCCCCTTCGTTACCAGCGATTTCCATACAGGATCTGTGGCCGTCGTGGAGGGCACCCATCGTTGGTACGAGCGAGATTGTCTTTCCCTCCAACCTCTTCTCAGCAAGCATTTTCCTAACTGAAGCAATGCATTCCGCCATCATCATGCTTGCCATACCGATCGCCTACCGTTTTTCGTCCGAATAACTGTGATCGAGATCGGGGAACCGCCCTTCCTTTATATCCCGAACATACTCGGAGACAGCATCCACGATCACCCTCCCCGTTTCTGCGTACCGTTTGACGAATCTCGGCGCAGCTTCATCGAGCATTCCGAGCATATCGTTCACCACAAGTACCTGTCCATCGCAGTGAATGCCGGCGCCGATCCCGATGGTTGGGATGGAAACCGAACCAGTGATTTTCTCCGCAAGCCTCCAAGGGATCCCTTCGAGCACCACGCTGAAGCATCCAACGTCCTCAAGGAACTTGGCATCGTCGCAGAGTTGCTCCGCTCCCTTGGGATCTTTTCCCTGGACGCGGTAGCCGCCGAACTGATGCACGGACTGGGGCGTAAGCCCGATGTGGCCCATAACCGGAATGTCCGCATCCCTAATCGCTTTGATCACGGGACCCATCCGTCGACCGCCTTCTAGTTTAACCGCCTCCGCCCCGCCCTCTTTTACCATCCTGCCGGCATTTCGCACGGCATCCTCCATGCTCGCCTGGTAACTCATGAAAGGGAGATCTCCAACCACGAGAGCTCGCGGCTTTGCTCTCGTCACCGCTTTCAAATGATGGATGACTTCTTCCACCGTAACCGGAAGCGTATTCTCGTACCCGAGAACGACCATGCCAAGACTGTCGCCAATGAGGATTATTTCGATGCCCGCCTGATCTTCGAGGAGTGCCATTTGATAATCGTATGCGGTTAGCATCGCAATCTTCTCGCCTTTTGCTTTCATATCGAGAAGCGTTCGAATCGTTATCTTTTTCCCCCTACTCATGATGTCTCCCACGATGGAACGTAATATTCCGTCCCCCGAACCGGTTGCGTGATGCGCCGAACGACGTCGGCGAACTGTTTCTCATCGCTCACAAAGTCCAACGCATCCGTATTGACAACGAGAAGCGGTGTTTCGGCGTAGTTGAAAAAGAAATGGTTGAAGGCATCGTTCAGAACATCGAGATATTCGCGTGAAATGCTCCGTTCGAATCGCCGGCCCCTGCGCTGAATCCTCTCGAATAGCACATTGGGAGATGCCTGGAGGTATATAACAAGATCGGGTTTTATGATCTTTGCTTCTAGCTCTGAAGCGATCCGGTTGTATAGCATGAGCTCGTCGTCGCTCAAGTTGATATGAGCGAAGATCCGGTCGCGCGCAAAGATGTAATCGATCGCCGTAAAATCGTCGAAGAGATCTTTTTGGGTGAGGGTCATTTGCTGCTTGTATCTATTCATCAGAAATACGAGCTGCGTCTGAAACGCATATGCACCCATATCCTCATAGAATCTTTCTAGAAATGGGTTGTCATCCACCTTTTCTTCGATGAGTCTCCCCCGAAGCCGATCTGCTAGTAGCCTGGCAAGCGAGGTCTTCCCCACTCCGATATTGCCTTCGACGGCAATTGCGGAGATGCCGTTTTCCCTGATGCTTAGCTTGTATTTGGCGTATATTTCGATAACGGATGAATTATCCATGCACTGCCCACCTCGTACTGGCCAAGGAAACAAACTGCCCGGGAGGCAGGTCCTCGATCATTTCGGCCACAGGTCGGCCTGTTTTCGGACAGCGAAATTCAGGTGCGATCTCCCGGAGCGGAACGAGGACAAAAGCGCGTTCAGCATACCTGGGGTGCGGGAGCGTCAACAGTTCTGTCCGCACAATCCACCCACCCAGCGTGACAATGTCGATGTCGATCTCCCTGGCCTCGTTGTGCCCGCTCGTTCTCCCCATTTCTTCCTCGACCGCTTTCAACCGCAATAGCAAATCTGTAGGGCAAAGTAAAGACTGAACTTCCAGGACCGAATTGATGAAGTAACCACCGGGAACGCCTTCAACGGGCGCTGTTTCAAACAGTGAACTGCATCGTCGAACCGTTAATCCTTCTTTCTTCTCGATGAAACGCACCGCTGCGAGCACTGCAGCTTCCCTGTCCCCCACGTTTGACCCTACGCTGAGATATCCCAGGTGCGCCTCTATATCGTCGCTTCTCTGGTTAGGCATACTTCCACGTATGAGAGGTTGTTGGGGAAAGGAAGGTTCAGCTTGCGCAGGTTGATCGTCACTTTCGAAATCGGAAATTCTCTCAGCAGCTCATAGCAAATGTCCTCACCGAGAGACTCTATGAGCCGATGTTTCCGCTCAGATACAACCTCCATGACTTTGCTGTAGACGGACTCGTAATTGATCGTATCTCTGAGGGAGTCACTGGTGCAGGCTGCTTGAAGGTCTGCTTGGAGCTCGAGATCGACCTGAATCTTTTGCCCGACCTCCCTTTCCTGAGGGGAGACACCGTAAAAACCGAATACTGTGATTCCTTTGAGCCGGATGACGTCGGTCAATGCATACTCCTTTTAAATGGTCGAGCGTCTCATGTGGACGCTTACTCCCAGACTGTATCACAGCCAGAAAAGGATGAAAAGAAAAGGTTCCGGAGGCGAAAGCCCCGGAACCCTTTATGGATTGCAAATCTTCAGCTGAAATGCTCGCTAGGGTAACGCGCCGGTGAGGTCCAGCTTTATCATTCTAGGACTCGATCTGTCGAAATGCAGGAGGAAGACTTCCCCTCCGGCACCCCACTGGGGTTTCGTGAACATAATACCTAAATAATCCTCGATATCGCCTATGGGGACGGCCGGCGCAACGATCACTGGAGCTTCCAACCCGATGTTTCCTGCTATATCAGCGAATTCGAACCAACAGCTCACCGCACGAGTAACTCGGTAGATCAGATAGTCACTATCCTCAGACCAGGCAATATCCGTGATCTTATCGCCGGAAGCGGCTTCTTTCACCAGGTTGACGTTCCCCACCTGCCCGAGGCTAAAGTCGAGGACGTACAACCTCCTCGTGGCTGCAATGGCCAGCGATTCGCCGTTGGGAGCCCATACCAGCTCTCCCGGCGCGTCCGGAACCGCAACGGTGATATCACTCGGCCCGTCAGGATCCACAATGTGAAGCTGTCCGTTGGCGTCGACAATGGCGAGAACCGAAAAAATGGCATTTGGATTCCACGTCTGCAAAGGTTTTGTCGGAATGAGGTTCGCGGAGATTGAACCGCCGGTATTAGTGATTCGGACAGTGGAAGCCGAATCCAGCGGAACCGTACCTCCAGAAACGGGGAGGCCGTACAGCTCCCACAGAATCTGCCCCGTCCGATTGGAGACGAATAAGAGCCAGTTGCCATCCGTAGAAAATGTTGGATAGAAATTCTTTCGGAATTTCCCATGGCTCCCCGTCGCGTTGATTTCGCTTGCGAGAGTTCTGTTGTAAAAAGCCACGTCGAAGGTGTCCACCTGGCCCGGAGCTGGGAAGGGTCGGAACACCTGATAGCCAATGAGATTGTTATCGGGTGAAAACACGATCTCGGTATACTGGGTGTGACGTATATCAAAGGGTGTCATTTGGTCAAAGGTGATCTGCTCCTGCACCCCGGTTTGCAGATCATCGAGGATAATGTTAATGGGATTTTCAATCGTTGCGCCACCAGGCCTGGTCTCGACCGTGTGGGCCGAAAACGTGCGATCCGTCGAGAATACATAACCCAATCCCCGGAAATCGATATCGGTCGTCACCGGTGTAACGCCTCCCCCTCTCTGGTACAAGTTGATAAGAAATCCACGAAAGCCCGAATGCGAAGGAGTTCGGTTAGAAGTAAGAAAATAAATCGAATCCCCGGATATGGTCGTGTGCAGCTCTCCAGCTTGATATGAAACAATCTCCTCGATTGAGTTCACGAAAACATCCACCGATCGGCTGGAGGTTGATACGCTGTTCTCCACTGTGACGGAAATCGTATAGATATCTGAAGTCTGAGGAGCAACCCAACGCACGGATAATTGATCCGATTCCAGGAACGTTCCTCCGCTGGCGGACCAGGAATATCTCGGGAACTCGAAATTCAGCGTATCACTGGTAACTACTGCGGTCACTTGGACGGTATCGCCTGGGGCAGGCGATTTTGGGGACAGGATGATCATCGACACATTGATCGGAAGAATCTGCCCGTCCACATCGGCAGGCCCGTCTTCTCCGCAGCCGCTAACAGTAAAGAAAGCCACAGACATGGAAATCAAGATTGCTATCAGTGATAAGCGCATATCTCGAAAGGACTTTTCCAAGCACAAACCTCCCAGCCGGTTGCGACCAGCCGAAGCTACTGGCAGCCGCTAATATATGTAACCGTGACGCAAAATGAGTATTTAGTGGGGTCTAGAAAAAAATATCCCTTACAGGAAAGAATTTCAAGGTTTTTTTCGCGATAACAAAAGCACCGCCGCCGGGGATGCGCCCCGGCGGCGGTCACTATTCCCGTTCAGGAATTGGATTCCTTCCTGTCGGATCGAGGGGCGTTTAATACATACCACCCATTCCAGCGGCGCCCGGTGCAGCCGGCGGCTTCTCTTCTTCAGGTTTCTCCGTGACCACCGCTTCGGTGGTGAGAAGAAGGGCGGCCACGCTCGCAGCATTCTGGAGCGCGGAACGCGCGACCTTCGTTGGATCGACGATACCGGCTTTGAGCATATCCTCGTATTGCCCCGTTGCGGCATTGAAACCGGTATCCATGGGACCACCGAGTATGTGCTGCACGACGAGCGAGCCTTCGGCTCCGGCGTTCAAAGCAATTTGCCGGACCGGCTCTTCGAGGGCGCGTCGAACCATGGCTGCACCAACGGTTTCATCGCCTTCGGTTTCGTCTTCCACCTTTCTCAGCGCTTTGACGGCCCTGAGAAGCGTGATCCCACCGCCGGGAACAACGCCTTCTTCAACAGCCGCCCGCGTAGCGGCGAGAGCGTCTTCCACACGCGCCTTTTTTTCCTTCATCTCGACCTCGGTGGCTGCGCCAACATTGATAACGGCCACACCACCGGCCATTTTCGCCAGTCGTTCCTGGAGTTTCTCCTTGTCGTATTCCGAGGTGGTATCCTCGATCTGACGGCGGATCTGGGTGATTCTGCCCTTGATGTCGGCTGCCTTGCCGGCACCCTCGACGATCGTCGTGTCGTCCTTGGTGATGGTAATCCGCTTGGCCTTTCCGAGATCGGCCACGGTGGCGTTCTCGAGCTTGAATCCTGTCTCCTCGCTGATCACCCGACCCCCTGTGAGAATCGCGATATCCTCGAGCATTGCCTTCCTGCGGTCGCCAAAACCCGGCGCTTTCACGGCTGCGCATTGGAGCGTTCCCCGCAGTTTGTTGACGACGAGTGTGGCGAGAGCCTCGCCTTCGACATCTTCTGCAACAATGAGAAAAGGCTTCGAAAGCTGAGCGACCTTTTCGAGGATCGGAAGTAGATCCTTCATCGAACTGATCTTCTTGTCATGGATCAGAATCAGCGCATCTTCGAGTGCGCATTCCATCCGCTCGGGATCGGTAACCATATAAGGCGATAGATAACCGCGATCGAACTGCATCCCCTCGACCACTTCGAGAGTGGTATCGAGGCTTTTCGCTTCCTCGACGGTGATGACGCCGTCCTTACCCACCTTTTCCATCGAATCGGCGATCAAGTTACCGATTTCGGGGTCGTTGTTGGCGCTGATCGTCGCGACGTTGCTGATCTCATCGCGGTTCTTGATTTGTTTACTACGCTTGCGCACTTCCTCGACGACGACATCCACCGCTTTGTGGATGCCGCGCTTCAGCTCCATCGGGTTGGCGCCGGCCGTCACATGCTTGATTCCCTGATGGATAAGAGACTGGGCCAGGATGGTCGCCGTGGTCGTCCCATCTCCAGCCACATCCTGAGTCTTCGTGGCAACCTCTTTGACCATCTGAGCACCCAGATTCTCATACGGCTCATCCAGTTCAATCTCTTTTGCGATGGTCACACCGTCGTTGGTGATCGTGGGGCTACCGAATTTCTTATCGAGAATGACGTTTCTTCCTTTGGGTCCGAGGGTGATTTTCACTGCATTGGCGAGCTTATCGACACCCGCTTTGAGCTTCTCCCTCGCTTCCGCATCATAAATGATCTGCTTGGCCATACTCTTATTCCTCCTATTAGTTAACTATACGATCGCGAGAATATCGCTTTCCCTCAGGATTAGATACTTTTCATCGTCGACGTTGATTTCCGTCCCTGAGTACTTCCCAAACAGAACCTTATCCCCCTTCTTGACCTCGGGGACAATCCTCTCTCCAGCCTCCGAAATCCGGCCTTTACCCACAGCGAGGACTTCTCCTTCCTGAGGCTTCTCTTTCGCCGTATCCGGAATGATAATGCCACCCTTTTTCTTTTCGGGCTCGTCGATCGGCCTAACTAAAATGCGATCGGCCAGCGGGGTGATTTTCATAAAGGTCCCTCCTTTCGGACACCTCTGAGAAACATCTAAACTTTTGGGATACCTATCGGTGACTTGATATAGAAGAATTAGCACTCTTAGTATGAGACTGCTAATTTTGCATTAACATACAGCTGGCCGCATCGAGTGACAAGAGAAAAATGACATTTTCGTGAAATTTATATCGTGAAAAATTCCATATATACACGGTAATAGTGCGTAAATCATATGTATTCTACCATAATAAATTCTCTTGAAGTGGCGATATTGCTGTTAGATGGGTTTTAGGAGGCTAGTCGTGAATTGAGTTTCCATAGCCGAAATAATCCCTTGAGCACTAAATGGGGATCATGATGCCAACTCCGGGGCAGAGTTTTCGAAACAGCTTCTGCCGCGCCACCCGTGAGAACCTTTGGGATTCGTCGACCGGCCTTGCGCTCGAGGAATCGCACGGCTTCCAGGATTCCGCCTGTCGCGCCGATCTCTGCTCCGAGGGCCATTGCACCCTTTGTCGTATCAAATTTGGGCTTAGAATGTCGCCTGCTCTTCGAAAACGCGATTTCGGGCAACTGCTCGGTATGGCTGGCGAGTGCCCACAATGCCAAATCAGGACCTGCTAGAATGATCCCCCCCTTGTACCGCCCATTAGCTACCAAGTCCACTGTGATAGCAGACCCAATGTCGATCAGGATGGCGTTCCGACGCCGACCGTCAATGAAACCGGCCGCGCAGCAGAGGCGATCGATTCCCACGCTTTGAGGCCGCGGCACACCCAGTGAGAATGGAAACTTGAGATGTACACCGGCGATAATGGGGCGGTGCGCCGTGAGGCGGTGGATGGTCCGCTCGACGACAGGTGTGAGCCTGGGGACGACGGAGGCAACAATGGCACCCCGAATCCCCGCCTGTTTCCCAGGCAACCCCTTGAATGCCGGCGAGTGCCCCTGCCGTCCGGAGCTTACCGCCTCACGGCGCACCGCCCCCATGACCCTGCCATCTTCGAGCAACGCATACTTGATGAAACTGTTACCGATATCCACGCAGATGACCACGCGAATCCACGCCTCCCTCTTACACGACGGATATTTCCTCTCCGTAAAGCAGGATCATTTTTCCTTTGGGCGGGGATATCATCAAGGCCCCGTCGGGACGGACGCCGAGAACTTTCCCTTTTGCAACCGTTTCCCCTCTGGTAAAAGAGACGGTTTTTCCAATAATGGACAGCTTATCGTTGTAAACATCAACAAACGCTCCGAAACCTTCTTCCCGGAAGCGAAAGTAACAGGACTCCATCGCCGAGAGGACGTTTACCAGCACCTCCCCCCGATCGAGTGCTTCACCAGACAGCGTCAAGCACGATGCTGCCGTGTCCCGGATCGAAGGATTGAAATCCTCGCTGGCCGCGTTGACGTTTATGCCGACACCCATAATGACAAACATGGACTTTCCCGAGCGGCTCGCGCTCTCGGCAAGCATCCCGCAGAGCTTCCGGCTACCTGCCACCACATCATTGGGCCACTTCACCAGAATTTCCTGTCCGAGCATGTCTGAGAGAACATCGCTGATCGCGGTGGAAAATGCGAGCGTCAGGGCCAGAATATCCGCAGGAGCGCCTGTGGGACGCAGGATTACGGAAAAGAGCAAGTTTTTCATCGGCGGGCTTTCCCACTTCCGGTCCAATCTTCCCCTGCCCCGCCGTTGATAATCGGCTATTACAACGGTTCCCTCGGATTCTCCCTGTTTGGCCAGCTCTGAAGCCAGCCGGTTGGTGCTGTCCACCTCGGGAAGGTAGTACATCCGCTGCCCGAAACATATCGTGGAAAGCCGCTCCCTTACCGCTTGCGGAAGCAGTCGAACAGGTTCATTCATATCAGTCCACCTCGATAGTCATGTTGAGCCCCACGGCGGAATGGGTGAGCGCTCCGATCGAAATAAAGTCAATTCCCAGGACTGCATAGCGGCCTACATTATCGAGCGTGATCCCGCCCGAGACCTCCACTTCTACGGAAAAGCCCGGATTCTTATCGGCATATGATGCAATTTTCCGAACTGCATTTCGAACCTCTCCGGGTGAAAAATTATCCAGCATGACGCGGTCGACCGGCGCCCCGAGGATCTTGTCCAAGCATTCGATTGAGTCCACTTCCACTTCGATGCGTGTGGGTGCCTTTTTGCTGTCCAGCTGCTCGATGAGCGCTTCGATACCGCCGATCGCCCGGATGTGGTTTTCTTTCACCAACATCATTTCTTTCAGGTCGAACCGATGGTTCTCCCCACCACCCACGCGTACGGCGTACTTTTCCAGCGCTCGGAGCCTCGGGGTTGTCTTACGAGTGTCCAGGATCTTCACTCCCGTGCCCGATACAGCGTCTACGAATTTCGATGTAAGGGTCGCGATGCCGGACAGCCGCTGCAGAAAATTCAGAGCCACCCTCTCCGCAGACAGGATTCCGGAAGCCGCTCCCGAAATGTTCGCAACGAGTTTCCCTGCTTCCAACCGTCCCCCGTCCCTCATGGCTGCTTCGAACGAGACGTGTGGATCCACTTGGCGGAACGCCTCCCTTGCCACATCGAGCCCGGCAAGCACACCCGGAGTCAGTGCCAGCAATTTTGCGGTGATCCGCCGCTCTCCAATTTCCAAAAATGAAACTGTGACGTCCTCTTTGGCCGCATCTTCTTCGAGCGCGGCCGAGACGGTTCTCCTAACGACATCCCGTTCCAATCCGTTCGACATCGGTCCCTTCCCTCATTCCAAATGCGCCCGGTAACGAATAACCATTGCACGCGGCTCTATTCGTATTTCCGTCCCCGCCGCCCCCTCCGGCGGCTTCTAATGAATCCCTGCTTCTCCATAGCGAGCTGCATACGGACTTCGTCTAGACGATCCCTCAGGCTCGCCGCCTTTTCGAAATTGAGCGCTTTCGCCTCCTTGAGCATTTCCTCCTCGAGAGCACGGGCCAGCTCTTCTGTCGGCACATCCTTTTCAAAAATTACATCCGCTCCCTCGAGGTCAGTATATTTGGCGTCGGCAACAGATGTGCTGAGACGAACTTCATCCAGAGTTTTGATGATCCCCCTGGGAACGATTCCGTGCTTATCGTTGTAATCCAGCTGGAGCGCCCGTCTCCTGCTCGTCTCCCGGATGGCGCGCTTCATCGAATCGGTAACCTCGTCCGCATAAAAAATCACTTGTCCGGAAACGTGGCGCGCTGCGCGCCCCGCCGTTTGAATGAGACTTCTTTCGCTGCGCAGGAATCCTTCTTTGTCCGCATCGCACACCGCCACCAGTGACACTTCCGGCAGATCCAGGCCTTCGCGGAGGAGATTGATTCCGACCAGAACATCGAACTCACCGATCCTGAGGTCTCTGAGAATCTCGACGCGATCGAGCGCGGCAATGTCCGAGTGGAGGTACCGAACCCGTATCCCGAGCGATGAGAGATAATCCGTGAGTTCCTCGGCCATTCGCTTGGTGAGCGTTGTTACAAGCACGCGATGTTTCTCAGATACACGTTTCCGTATTTCCTCCACCAGATCGTCGATCTGTCCGGCGACCGGCTTTACGACGATCTCTGGATCGACGAGGCCGGTTGGGCGGATGATCTGCTCGACGACTTCACCGCCCGTTTCACCGAGCTCGTAGTCGCCCGGTGTGGCGCTCACGAAAAGCAGTCGCGGTATCATTGCGCGAAATTCTTCGAATCTGAGCGGCCGGTTATCCAGCGCCGAGGGAAGCCGGAAGCCGTATTCGACCAGGGTTGTTTTCCTCGATCGATCACCGTTATACATTCCACCCAGCTGCGGAACCGTCACGTGCGATTCATCCACAATAGTCAGGAACTCATCGGGGAAGAAGTCGATCAATGTTGCCGGTCTTTCGCCTTGTTTCCGCCCGGAGAGGTGCCTTGCGTAATTCTCGATACCGGTGCAGTAACCCATTTCTTCCAGCATTTCGAGGTCGTAAAGCGTTCTGGATTCGAGCCGCTGGGCTTCGAGCAGCTTCTCCCGGCTGCGAAGCTCCTCGAGCCTCGAGGCCAGCTCTTCCCGGATTTCTTCGATGGCTTGCTTCAACACCGGTTCGGGGGTGACGAAGTGCCTCGCAGGGAAAATAGTGAGCCGTTCGACGGGGCGCTTCACCTTGGCGGTCAGCGGATCGGTAATGGCAATCCGGTCCACTTCGTCGCCAAACAGCTCGATTCGGATCGCCTCTTCTTCATAAGCGGGGCGAATTTCCACTGTATCTCCTCGTACGCGAAACGTCCCCCTGGTAAAAGCGGCATCGTTTCTCGAGTACTGGATCTCGATCAGCTTCCTCAATAGATCATCCCTATCGATCACATCGCCCTGTTTCAATTGAAACGTCATTTGCTTGAACGCCTCTGGCGATCCGAGACCGTAAATGCACGATACACTTGCCACCACCACCACATCGCTTCGGCTCATCAGCGCGCTCGTCGCGCGGATCCGAAGCCGGTCTATGTCTTCGTTGATCGATGCATCCTTCTCAATATAGGTGTTGGTGCTCGGCACATAAGCCTCCGGCTGGTAATAGTCGTAGTAGCTCACGAAATACTCGACGGCGTTCTCGGGGAAAAAGCCTCTGAACTCGCCGTAGAGCTGGGCGGCGAGCGTCTTGTTATGCGAAATCACGAGGGTAGGAAGGTTCACCTCGGCGATCACATTGGCCATCGTAAATGTCTTGCCGGAGCCGGTTACCCCCAGAAGGACCTGGGATGGCCGCTTTTCCCGGATGCCTTTGACAAGCCCTTTTATCGCTTGAGGCTGATCACCGGTCGGCTGGTAGGTGGAGACGAGCTTGAATTTGTCCATTGGCCGCTCCCGGTGAAGAGGCAAAGGAGAGGTAAGCGTTAATCGACCTCGACTTGGAGGAGAGCCACCGGTTTCTCCTGGTCCGGTTGCTTCGCGCGGTTATGCTCTCTGATATAAAGGACCGACAGGATAATGATTATGATCAGCAGGATCGGCACGACGATGCGAGACAGGATTCTAGGTGATTTCAGCTTTTCCTCCTGCATGGTCTCTTCGATGTCCCAAAGCGTGCCTTTTCCAAGGTTCATCCGCCCCCGCTGTCTGTCGAGGGTGAGGAGTATGACATCCTCATCGAGCTTCAGGAACCGGGCGTAGTTTTTCAGAAAACCCTTGAGATACGCCTCGCTCTCGAAAACGTCGATATCATCCTGCTCCAAAGATCGCAGTGTATCCAGCGAGATCCGTGTATGGCGGTTGACATCCTCGAGCGAAAGCTTGCGGGCTTCGCGGGTCTTGCGCAGCAGCTCTCCAACCGTTGAAGCCGGGGTGTTTTCCATGTGGCTCTCCCTTTAATTATCGCCGGAGATGATCTTCAGCGATTCGATGATTTTGTCCAATTCCACCCTGAGCAGCGCCTGTCTATCGCGCTCCTTTTGGACAACCGATTCTTTGGCTTTCGAGATGAAGTTTTCGTTGGCCAGCTTTCTTTCCGTTCTGTTTAGATCCGCTTTCAGCTTTTGCTTTTCTTTCTCCAGCCGCTTGGTTTCCGTTGTGAGATCCGCTACGCCGATAAGCGGTACGATCACTTCGTATTCACCAACGGGACTCGCCGCACTTCCTCGCTCCTTTTTCACACCGGCACCGATGACGACGGATTCAGCCCTGGCGAGCTGTTTGATACCCTGTTCCATCGGAGAAAATATCGCTTCCTTTCCTGGTGGTGTTTTTATGAGCAACCGGATCCGGGCGGAGGGACCGATCCCGTATTGGGCACGTATGTTTCTCGCCGCAGTAACCGCCTCGCGGAAAACCTGCATCGACGAATCGGCTTGGATGTCCCGGAGATCTTCCATCGAGGCGGGGTAATGGTTCTCGAGAACGAGTCCGGCCGTCATGGGAAGTTTGTCCCAGATCTCCTCGGTGACATACGGCATGAAGGGATGGAGCATTTTGAGCGAGTTTGCGAGAACGTACAGCATTACGCTCAGTGCCGTCCGCGCATCCCCACCTCCGTACAGGCGAATCTTCGTCAGTTCCAGGTACCAATCGCAGTAGTCGTGCCAGAAAAAGTCATACAACCTGGAAGCTGCGTCGTTCAACCTCCAAGTCGTGAGTCTCTCCTCCACATCATTCGCGCACACAGCCAGCGCACTCAATATCCACCGGTCGTCCCACCCAAGATCCGGTTCGAATGCAAGTGGGCGATCGAACTCCCGACCCCAGCGTTTTTCGAATACCTTTCCATCTCTCTGTTCTTCTCCCAGCAGACCTGCTCCATACGCATCATACGCATTCAGAACGAGCCGTGATGCTTGCCAGATCTTGTTGGTGAAATTCCGGCCCATTTCTAGCTTTTCCTCGGCGAAGTAGACATCTCGGCCGGGCGGAGAAAGCATCGACAGCGTGAAACGAAATGCGTCGGACCCGTACTTGTCGATGATGTCCAACGGCTCGGGAGAATTGCCGAGCGACTTGCTCATCTTTCGCCCCTGCGTATCACGGACGATCCCCGTGAAAAACACGTGCCTGAACGGGATTTCTTTCCTGAACTCGAGCGACGCCATGATCATCCGGGCCACCCAGAAAAAGATGATGTCCGGAGCGGTAACGAGCACGTTGGTCGGATGGAACATGGCGAGATCGTCCGTCTTCTCGGGCCATCCCAGCGGCGAAAATGTCCACAGCCACGAAGAGAACCATGTATCCAGCACGTCCTCATCCTGCTTGAGATCCTTGGATGCGCATGTGGAGCACTCCAGCGGATCCTCCATCGAAACGGTGAGGTGCCCGTCCGGGCAGTACCAAACCGGTATTCTATGGCCCCACCACAACTGCCTCGATATGCACCAGTCCCTGATGTTGTGCATCCAGCTGAGGTACACGTTTTTCCACCGCGGCGGGTAGAGTTCGATCTCCCCCCGCTCGACGGCCTTGATGGCGGGCTCGGCGAGCGGCTTCATTTTGGCGAACCACTCGCGGGAGAGCAACGGTTCGATAACGGTCTTGCAGCGGTCATGCTGCCCCACGGAATGACGGTACGGCTCGATCTTTTCGAGGAGGCCCTGCTCCTTCAGAGTTTCGAGAACCTTTTCCCTGCATTCGAACCGATCCAGCCCGGCGAACGATTTCCCCGCCGCCGGTGTCATCCTCCCCTCGCGGTTGATCACAATAACAGCGGGAAGCCCATGTCTCTCGGCGATATCGAAATCGTTCGGATCGTGCGCCGGCGTCACTTTTACGAATCCTGAGCCGAACTCCCTGTCGACGATAGGATCAGCGACGATGGACAGCGTTCTGCCGACGAGTGGCAAAGCGGCGGTTTTGCCGATCAGGTGCTTTTTCTGTTCGTCATCCGGATTGACCGCAATGGCTGTGTCTCCGAGCATCGTTTCCGGTCGGGTGGTGGCGACGGTTACGTGAGAACCGTCCTCGATTGGATACCGGATCCAGTAAAGCTGGGCGTCCTTTTCCTCGTATTCCACTTCCTCATCCGAGATCGCCGTTCCGCAGGCAGGACACCAGTTGACAATATAGTTTCCACGGTAGATAAGGCCTTTATCATAGAGCCGAACGAAAACCCGGCGCACCGCTTGAGATCGCGGTTCATCCAAGGTGAAGCACTCGCGCGTCCAATCGAGGGCACACCCGAGGTTGTTGAGCTGTTCCACGATGCGATCGTGTTGGCGGTCTTTCCAGTCCCAGCAGCGATCGACGAACTCCTCCCGGCCCATATCGCGCCGCCTGATTCCCTCGCTCTCCAATTCGTCTTCCACAACCTTCTGTGTTGCGATTCCTGCATGGTCGGTGCCTGGCAGCCAGAGGATGTTGAATCCCTTCATCCGGTTCCAACGAATGAGCAGATCCATCACGGTGGCTCCAAGTACATGGCCGACGGTGAGGACACCGGTGACGTTGGGAGGTGGAAGGACGATCACGAACGGCTTGCGCGAAGAAGGAACCTCGGGCATAAAGACGCCTCGTTCCGCCCATATCTGATTCCATCTAGCTTGAGATTGCTTGAAATCGAACAGCTTTTCCATCAGCTGGCCTTCCAGGAACTCTATGAGATCGCAATCCGTTCAACGTCCCATGGCTGGAGCCACAAAAGAATCACATGCCGCTGCGAATAGACATGCTCGGCTTCGACATTTCTACCGATCCCAGACCCGCCTCTGCAGCATTAACGAACCGGTACAAACAAAGAATTATATATTTGGTTTATAGAACGGTCAACGGGAGAAATCGCGGGATCGTTCCTTATACGCGGATCGCGGACCTCGAAGCGGCGGATTTTGCTAATTCTGAGCGAAGCATGAGGCAGCCTCATTCATCCTGCTTCTTTGAAAAGCGCTTGTACAAAAGATGCGCCATGTAAAATGAAAAAACGAAGACCGCCGCCGGTACCACAATGCCAAAAACGACCGCGTCCATGTCAGCGACCCACCTTATTGTTCCTTCGATGTTTCTTGTACGAAAAATAAGCGAGCAGCAGACCCGCAAACGAGGTGACATATGCCAGCGACATTCCGATCACCATCTTGAGTTCATTACCCATCTCAATCCTCCCATTTCACTTTTTTCTCGAGATCTTCGAGATATTGTTTCTGCTTTTTCTCGTAGTTTTCGGAAATTGCAGACAGCTTGGGATTGATGAGCCGAACCATCACGATCAGGAGAACTATGCCAACAAATAAAAGGAGGAATCCAAGAGGTATCAGCAGCACACTCAGAGCGCAGCCGATTGTTAGCAAAATGTAAATTATGGGAGAAATAATGATCGTGATGGTATCCTCTTTGGTCCACGTGTCCGCATGCTCGGGCAACCATTTCTTCTTCAGTAAATCCATATCGCTCCCCCTAGATGAGTCCTCTTCTTTGCGCTTCCCTTTTGACTGGACCCCACCATCCGATGGGACGGGACATGGCGTAGAACTTTACCAGCCTGTCCATGTTCTCGGGTTTCGTCAAGAACGTGACCGGTATGAAGACCAGTGCGCCAAGGATCATCAAGATCCAGAACTGCTGGTAATCCCTCAGATGAGGTATCACCTCGAATGCTGGAAGCACCCAGACGACCAGCCATGAAAAAACCAGATTGAAGATCCATGCTGTGAGGTAACCCCACCCATTGAACCTCCACCACACAACCTGGAGTATGCCTGGGAGCCAAACGCCGGCGGCCATTATCCACAATGCGAAAATCAACCACTCGGTGATATTTTCCATTATGGAGCCGAACACGAAAGATCCCAGCAACAGAATCAAAGTGGCAACTCTCCCAATCCATACGAGCTGGGCCTGGCTTGCTCCAGGATTGATATAATGGTGATACAGGTCTCTCGTTATATACACGGCGCCCAAATTCAGGTGAGTGGAAATGGTGGAAATATGAATGGCAACGATCGCCGCGAAGAAAAATCCGATCATCCCTACTGGCAGATGCTCGAATCCCAAGCGAAACCAGGCCATCTCGTAGTCTTTGACATTTTCCAAGTCCGGATAGAGGACGAAAAAGGCGAGAATGGCCGCTGCCCACACGGCGTTTCGCATCATTACCAGCGCGGACCCTGCCCAGATGCTCCAGGACGCGTCCTTGACCGTGCGGGCCGATTGAATTCTCTGCGCTTCGGGATACCAGTCGATGGCCGTACCCATTCCCAGGCCTCCCAGGATCCCGATGACCAGCATCGTTATGAACCAGGCCACCGGAAACTCACCTTCGAAGAATCCCGTGAAGCTGAATGGATTGAGCCTGCCCGTTTCTCCCATCGCACTCAATTTGTCGATGATTGCACCCGGGCCGCCAGCCGCATGGACACCTTTCAAGGACACAATAATAATGATGATGAACGCGATGATTCCCTGCTGGAAATCGGCCATCACCACTCCCCAGTAGCCTGCTGCGAGAACGTAAAACGCGCACGCGGATGAAAAAACGATTAGACCGATCCAGGGAGGCCAACCAAAAACATAGTGGCACACCTTGCCCATCGCGATGCCAACCCACCCAAGAATGAACATGTTGAGGAAAACCTGCCAGCCCGAAACCCACCCCCTGAGGAGTTCTCCCGAGAGCCCTCCGAACCTCAACGACTGCCATTCGGCTTGCGTGTACGCCAACGACCTCCTGAAGATCTTCGTGGAAACGAAGGCGCTAATGGCGCACCAGGCGGCATAGAACGTGTACCACAAACCGGAGAATCCGAATCGATACACAACGCCAGACACCCACATCGGAGTGTCCGTCGCCGTATGCGTCGCATAGACCGATGAGGCAGGCAGCCACCAGGGTAGACCCCTTCCCGCGAGAAAGAAATCCGATTCGGAACGTTTCCCCAGCCGATAGAACCGTATGCCGCTACCGACCATTAGCACGAGGAACGCGCCCAGCCAGAACCAGTCCAAAAAGCCAAATGGAATCATTCTCAACTCCCGCTATTCGATGACGATCTCATCCGCGAAAAGCCAGGCCTTTCCGCCCGCGCCGCGGTGCCATTCCGGACAAACTCCGATGTTTTTCGCATGAATCCTTGCGAACCTGGCGTTTTTGTTCACGTCATCAACGCCGAATACCTTCACCAGGATCCCTTCCCTGTCCCTGGGGATCTCGTTCTTCACTATCCCGATAACCTCGAAGCGCTCTCCGTCTTCCGAGACCGCATATTCTACCCATTCGGGCATAAATATCCAGGCTCCCATATCCTGCAAAAATCCTGTTGATATGCGGTTGATCTTCTGGCTGCGCTCCAGTTCCACGACGGCCTCGAGATCCACGCCCTGAAAACCCTGCCATTCACCACCCTTCCAGAAATGATCGGGCCCCTTTATGTGGTCGATCAGCGCCATATCACCGCCCGCCGCGTACATCGAGCTGTAAGGTGACTTCAGCTCGATGCTTCTGCCAGACGGTATTTTGAGAAACTCAGCCGCAATCATATAACTACGGGGCATGTCTGCCCTGTCAGCGAACGCCTGCAACACTGCCGACTCTTTTATCTCAATCGGTTCGACATATGGATCGGATTCAAGAGTCGGCTCGCTCCCATCAAGCGTGTAATAGATATTTGCGCCTTCGGTCATCGAAGCCAGCACGATCTCGGTCGAATCCACAAACACCCGATTTCCCGATGCAACATAGGGAACGGGTAGAATCACATAGTCGGAAATGGAAGTGCTCGGCGCGTCATCATCCTGTGCGCCCCATTGCCAATTCGGATCCGCCCCCATTTGGAACTCCAGCTCACCGCCGTTCACGATATCCGCATGCCTCAAGTAGGATTTTGTATAGGCTCTCCCGTTCAGCGTCGCCGATTGGATGAAGGCATTCGACATTGACGCGTCACTTGCCTTGATTACGAATTCCTTCCCATTTTCGAGATGAATGGTTGCTTTCTCGAATAAGGGTGAACCGATCACGTAGATATCCTGCCCCGGCGTTACGGGGTAAAATCCCAGCGCACTGAAAACGTACCAGGCGGACATTTGTCCACAATCTTCATTCCCGCAAAGGCCGTCGGGCTGGTCGGTATACATCTTTTGCATGATCTCCCGCACTCGAATCTGTGATTTCCACGGTTTGCCCGCAAAGTTGTAGAGATAGGCCATATGGTGACTGGGTTCGTTACCGTGCGCATATTGACCGATCAACCCGGTGATATCCGGCTGGTGCCTCCCAGTTGTTTCAGATCCGGAGCTGAACAGCTGATCGAGCTTATCGGTGAACGCTTCTTTCCCGCCCATCAGGTCGATCAATCCCTGGACGTCCTGAGGAACGTAAAAACTATATTGCCATGAATTAGCCTCCGTGTAATTGAAATTCACTTCAGCAGGATCGAATGGCGTGTACCAGGTCTCGTTGGTCTTTGCGCGCATGAATCCGGTCGAGGGGTCAAAGATGTTTTTGTAATACTGAGCGCGCTGTATGTATCTTCCGTAATCCTCCATCCGGCCGAGTTCGCGTGCCATCTGTGCGACACACCAATCGTCATATGCGTACTCCAGCGTTTTCGACACGGAATCACCCTCTCTGTTCGCAGGGATGTAGCCCTTTTCTTTGTAATGCTTCAGTCCGAGATGATCCTGATCGGCGCTGCGCTTCATCGCTTCGTACGCCTTCCCAACATCGAAGTCACGGATGCCTTTGATGTACGCATCCGCGATGACCGATACGGAGTGATACCCGATCATGCACCAGGTCTCGTTTCCGGCGAGTTCCCACACCGGCAGCAGCCCTCCATGTTCATACTGCCGGATGAATGTTTTGATGAAATCAACCGTTCGCCCACGCTCGATGATCGTAAACAGTGGATGCGTTGCCCGGTACGTATCCCACAGTGAAAATACCGTGTAATTATCGGAATCAAATGTTTGGTGCACTTGAAGATCGGTACCCCTGTACCTCCCATCTACATCCATGAAAAGGTTTGGATTGAGCAGTGTATGATATAGCGCCGTGTAGAATATGGTGCGTTGATTCCAGGATCCTCCTTCGACCTCGATCTTGCCGAGAGCCTTATTCCATTCAGCACTCGCCGAGTTTCTGATGCGGTCGAAATCCCACCCCGGCACTTCAGCCTCGAGGTTCTTCCTGGCGCCGTTGATATCGACGGCGGAGATGCCGATTTTTACAAGAATTTTCTCGCCTTCCTCTGTCGCAAAGGTGAAGTACGCTCTAAGGCTCTTCCCTTTCGCTTCTTCGGGGCCTCTTCTGATCTCATCGCCGACAGCGACGCCGCAATCGCGGAATGGCTTGGAGAATTTGGCTGCGAAATAGACATGTTGATCTTTTGCCCAATTTTTCGATCTGCGGAAGCCTTCGATTTCAGAACGGTTGACGATTCGGATGAAAGATTCGATAACGGGGTCTCTATGTTCGAGATCGACGATGATATTGCCCTTTTTGGTTTTGGGAAAAGTATACCTATGGAAGCCTGCCCGCATCGTGACCGTCAGCTCTACTTGCACCTCGTAATCGTCTAGAAAAACACTGTAATAACCTGGAGACGCTTTCTCTCCTTCGTGACGGAAACGGGAGCAGTAGCCTGTCTCAGGATGTTGCGGGTCGCCTTTTTTCAGTTGAACGTCGCCGATCGTCGGCATGAACAACACATCGCCGTAATCCGAAACACCGGTTCCGCTCAAATGGGTATGAGTGAAACCGTAGACTACCGAATCCGAATAATGATACCCGGAGCACCCGTCCCATCCCGTGAGCCTGGTGTCGGGGCTCAGCTGGACCATTCCGAATGGCATGGCAGCACCAGGATAGGTGTGCCCGTGACCGCCGGTGCCTATGAACGGATCCACATAATCCGATTGAGCTGGCACGTCTTTAGCGGTGCGTGCGGATCCAGCGCCGTGGGAAGAGTCGATTCTTTGCTTGCATGCTCCCGCTGCCGCAAAAGCAATCATTAAAAATATGATTTTTCGTTTCATGTGCTATGCACCAAGCGGAGGATCCTTATTTCAGAAGACCCCGCGGGGATTCCTCACAACACGCCCGCTTCGCTCGGCTTCCCGCCTGCGGCGGGCGATCCTCCCTCGCTCCGCGCAATGGTTCATCACCCCCATCACACAGCACTCCCTGCCAGCTCCGCGTCACGGTTCGTTGCCCCCACGGAGCCTTCCTACTTGCTTCATCGCAATTGTTCTTCAAAGCATGATGATTCATGGCTTGAGGCGTGATTCCTCGAGCTCCTGCATCATAATTTCCCCAATCCCACAGCGATGATCCCGAAAAACAGTTCGATCTTTAATATCCAGCTGACACGGTTCAGAACGACCTGACCTTCGCGGTTGAGAACGAGATACGACGCAACTAGAAGACCGGGAACAAAAAAAATCTCCATGAGGGCCGCATAAAATCCCCCATAGTGATCCAAGAGCACAGGCAACGGTGCGACAATGGCACAGAACAGAAGGAAAATGACAGCAACCAGCACGGTTCTTTCCACACCGAGCCTTACCGGCAGCGTCGAGGCGCCGACTTGCTTGTCTCCTTCCAGGTCTTCGGCTTCCTTCACGAGCTCCCTTCCCATCATAAACATGAATGCAAAGATAACGGGAAAAGCGATTGGCTTCAACGTACCGGCCACTGCGGCGCCGAATAAAAACGCACTCGAGGCCACGGCGCTCACGAGCAAGTTCCCAACAAGTGGAAGGCGCTTCGCTTTCCATGAATATAGATAGAGAAGCATCTGCCAAATCACGATAAGGAATGCGAACGTCAAATGAAGGAAGGCGAACGCTGCGCCGCTCAAAACGATGGATCCGATCCAATAGAGCGAGTGAACGTAGCTTTCAGTAAGCCTTCCGGAAGGGATCGGTCGACGCGGCTTGTTCACCCGATCGATGTCTGCGTCATGGACATCGTTGATTATGTTGCCCAGCCCAACAACCAGTGCGGTAAATACGAGTGGCAATGTAATATCCGCCGGCACCCTTCCACCGACAACAAAATACCCCGAAGCCACGCAGGCTGCTGCCGCGATCATATTGTGCGGACGGGCAACCTCTATCGTAGCGGCGAAAGATCCGAGCATTTTGCCATTCTATTCGAATTGGAGATCCAAGGAAACGGCCAAGCGGAACGCGGAGCTGTTGTCATCTCGACCCGCGATATGATCCTGATTTTCCACGAATACCCTTGAGAATTCCACTCCCAAATTGGAGGCTCCGCTCAACTCCCACTGAACTGAAGCGCCAATACCGATCGCTCGTTCCACAACACCCAGCGGAAACGGAGGAAACGGATCCGGAGGTCTTTCCCACTTCCTGAAGTCACTCCCCTTCCCCAACCGTCTAGCGAAAACCTGGAAACCCACGGTCACGTCACTTGTCGGAAAACCCTCACGGCGGCCGTCCACTCGTCGGTGTCCGGGCCCAGTGTTCAGGTGGTAGAAACTCGTGGTCCAAAGCATCGGCATTCAGGGAGATTGGCACAAATAGAAGGAGGATAAGAAGGGAGATTCGACATCCCAACAGGACGCAGGGGGAAGGATCAGGCTGTTTCACTTCGCCTTTCGCTTTTCTGGAACTTCTCATCGGCAACCCGATAATTTGCCTTCGCTTCCTCGCTTTGTCCCGCCTTGTCGTAAACAACTCCGAGATAGTAGTACGCCTTTCCGTCTTCTGGATCGATTTCGGTCACCTTCTTGAGCGGAGGGATTGCCTTCTTGGGCTGGTCCATGCGGTTGTAACAGACGCCGATGTGGTACAGGATCGTCGGATTCTCGGGATTATTCTGGAGTATCTGCTGAAAGCACTTCAGGGCTTTCCCATAGACCCCTTTCCGAAAATATACCATACCCAAGTAGTACTGGGCCTCTTCATGGGAGTGATCGATTTTAGTTACCTTCTTGAAAGCCTCGAGGGCGGAATCAAGATCCCCAATCTCATACAGCGATAGGCCCATGTTGAAATGCCCCTCGAGACTGTTTGGATCGAGGGCGATGGCTGCTCGGAATTCTTTGATCGCCCTGTTGTGCTGACCGCTTTCGCCGTATATCGCGCCGAGATTGAAGTGGGCTTCGGCGCTTTGAGGATTGTACTGAACCGCTTTCCTGAACAATCGGAGCGCGGCGTCTTCGTCGCCTTTAAGATCAAGTATCAGTCCAAGATTTGTATACGCCTTTGCATGCGCCCGGTCTAGTGAAATTGCTTTATGATAGCAGCGCTCCGCCTCCTCTCCCTGCTCATTTCGAGCCAGTGTTACACCATAACGGTAGTAGCACTCGGCACTTGAAGGTTCGAGTTCGATCGCTTTCTGGTGCTCGGCTATCGCATCGTTCAGCCGACCCATTTGATCATAAATTCTCCCGAGGTAATAGCGGGGCAATGCCCGGCGTGGAAACTCCTCGGCCAAACGCTCAAACAGGGGTTTGGCGTCCTCGAATTGCTTGTTTTCGAAATAGAATTTTGCTGTCGCTTCGAGAATTGTCGGAGGGAGATTCTCCAGCCGGCTGAGAATTCTGCACCGCTCGAACGCTTCCTCCTTCCTGCCAGCGGCAGCGAGGATCTGGACCAGTTCGAATGCAGCGAAGCTATCCCTGGGATCCCCCTCAATCCTCTTTTTCAACCGATTGATGTGCTTCTGCTCTTTTTTGCTAAAGGATTTTGTTTCCAATAATCCGGAGCCTCCTCAACGTGATGAGACGAAAGCAAACTATGACAGCTTCGGAAAATGTGTCAAGGGAATTTAAGGTGGACCAATCGCGAATATGCCGCTTCAGGCATGCAGTTTCGAGATATAAGTATATGCGACGCCAATCCATGGCGGCTGAGCCCAGAGCGATTGGAGCAAACGTCGCTCCGTCGCAGCTCAATCGCCCTTACTGGAAGCGCGGCCAAGTGGAATGTCTAATGTGATCCCGGGGATTACTAGGTTTTGCTCTCGTCATCCGTAACATGGATTTCCAGGACAAGTTTCAACGGGATGGTTCTCCTCACCTGTGATCGAGATATCACGACCGGAACCGTGAACGTGAGATCGTCAGGCGTTTTAGAATGAACCTGTACGCTGTCCATGGTAACCTGGTCATGTTGATCGCTGGTCGGCGCTTGTGCGGTTTGATCATCGCCGACTTTCGCCCGGCACGGGTCAGTAATGAATTCCGCGGCTTCGGTCTCCCCCCCTTCTTCGGTCTCGGGGGCTTCATCCAATTCGACCACCCTTCCCAACCGGTTTTCCATGTCCATGTCATCCATCGGAGCGAGCTCGCTTTCATCCTCGTCGCTCTCGGATTTCTGTACCCGGCTTACGGCTTGAGTAATCCTTTCTAGTATTGACTTCGGCCGCTCTGCCGGCTCCTGTTGCGGAAACACTGGGATTTCCTCTGTTGTCGTCTCTCCTGAACCCTGCTCGTGTTCGGAGGGACTGCCAGGTACCGGCGGGGACGCTGGGGTGCCTTTCTGTGGTGAAGGGACAGATTTCGCGTCGACCTCCACGGGATCCATCTGTGGGGGAGGAGTTTGCTTCGCTTCGTTCCCCGGAGCTCTGCGAGATGTATCCGCCTGAGGCGAATCAGATGGTTCGGCGGTGGCTTGCGTCGTCCTCGCCGGCACGTCCAATTCACGGAGGGCCAAATCGATAGCATCGGAAACGGCGCCTCTCTTGCCCGATCTCGAGGCAGACGCTGGTTTTGGAGTGGTCGCGGCAGTTTCACTTGGTGAAGACGGTTCCTGCGCGGGCTGCGCGCCCTTTTGTTGAGGTGAATCTGTTGCTTTTTGGTCTTTGATTGTTTCCAGCGATTGGGATTCCACGGCGACTCGCGGAACTCCCTGTGCTTTTCCCTTTCTTTCGACCCGACGTGCCTCCTCTTCCAACCGTTTTTTCAGTTCGTTGTACAGCAGGCGCGCGATCCCTTGGAACGTCTCGTAAATTCCCGTGCCATTGGTGGCCACCGCTTCATATGCAGGAACATGAAGGAGATTCAAATGCTGGTCCAGTTCGGAGAGCGGCATCGCATCTTCGAGATCGCGTTTGTTGTACTGAATAACCCAGGGGATCGTATCCAAGGTTAGGCCATGCTCGTTCAGGTTCTCTTCAAGGTTGCGGAGGCTTTCGATGTTCTCATTCATTTTCGCACGCGACGAATCGGCAACAAACACCACTGCGTCCGCTCCCTTCAGGACGAGCTTCCGAGTGGCGTTGTAGTAAACCTGGCCTGGCACGGTGTACAGGAGGAAGCGCGTACGAAATCCGCTGATATCTCCGAGTTCGAGCGGTAGAAAATCAAAGAACAGCGTCCGGTCTGTTCTTGTTTTCATCGAGACCATCTTTCCTTTTACCTGGTCAGGCATTTTGGAATAAATATACTCGAGGTTCGTGGTTTTGCCGCTCAATCCCGGTCCGTAATAAACAACTTTTGCGTTGATTTCTTCGCCGGAATAATTGAATACGACCATCTCGCAGCTCCCTTACGTGGAGATCTCACCGGGGCAGTCGACGGACGCGCCGGCCGGACCTTCGAAACCGCGCCGGGTTGACTGATGTAATGGCCAGGGTGAGAAACTCAAGCATCCGAATCCGGCTACCCCGGCAACACAAGAAGCCGCAAAGAATGTGCCAACCACCAGCCGCGTTCCTGGGAGCTGGAGAGGTGTAACTCTTTTTTTAGTAGCACGTTATGTGCATTCTTCCCGCATTGAACGGCGCTCGCGGACAAGACCGGTCTTGCAATCTGCTGTCTCGCTTGCAAATTTACCGGAACGGCGTTTAGTATCACTCTGCACTTACTGCGACTGGCTGTTGATGGAACGGTCACGCATAGGCTCTTGTGATAAGAATTCCCGGTGCCACTCACCGGCTAAGAGATTCGCCAGAATCGCACCATGACCGAAATAGCATTTCAGAAAACCAGAGGTCCTTTCCTGTACAGCCTGACAGCGCGCCTCTTATCCTACACACCACACTGGCTTCTATTCCATGTTTCCCGGGTAGGTGGTCTTGTTCATTTTCTCGTATCGAGAGAGAAGCGACGATCCTATCTCAGCAATCTCGCAAGTGCAGCGCACATACCTCGAGGATTCAAGGCGCTGAGAGCATTTCAAAATCATGCGCTGAACGTACTGGAAATATTGAAAGCTACATCCGAGTCTCCGAGTGAGATTATGGAACGCGTAACTATCCAAGGAAAAGAGCACCTCGACGACGCGCTCAGAACGAGAACAGGTTTGATACTCGTGACGATTCATTCGGGAAATTGGGAACTGTCCGGTCTTGCTCTCGCGCTCCACGGGTACCCGATCACAACCATTGCTGGCGAACAGCTTCGCGACGACTGGTCCGAATGCGTAAAGGACTGGAAGCGCAAGTACGGAATCCATGTGCTCTCCCCCGGACGGTCGCTTCGAGACCTGTATAGAGATCTTCAAAACGGGCGCTTCGTTGTTCTCCATATGGATGGGAATCTCTTCTCCGGGGGGACAGAGCTCACATTCTTAGGCAAGCGCATTCGATTGCCGAGGGGGCCCGCTCATCTCGCTCACGTGGCAGGCGTCCCCATCACTATCGCTGTGTGCAGGCGCAAAGGGATGAATCACTTGGAGATCTCCGTGAGGGGAACGCTTCCCCCACCTCGATCGGCAGATGCAGAATTCGGAACCACTCACAAGCTTGCTGCAAACGTAGAAAATTGCATTTTGGAGGACCCCGGGCAGTGGTGTATATTTCGCAGGATGTGAGCAAAACTGGGGGAGATTTCGATGAAGATTGCTGTCGTCACTCAATCTTACTATCCTCGACCGGGTGGCGTCACTGAACATGCGCATCACACCGCATTGGAGCTTCGAAAACGCGGACACACCGTTTCGATTTTCACAGCTAACTTCGGCTCGGATCCACATGCGGATCCTGGAGTATTACGTTTCGGCAGGAACGTCCTGGTCCCCCATCACGGGGCTTGGGTTAACATGACCGTCGGCATGCGTCTCGGCAGACAATTACGAGACGCTCTTAGGGAATTCGATCCAAACATCGTTCACACTCACTGCCCCCTCGTTCCCACTCTTCCGCTGTTTGCCATACACACGGCCCCTTCGAACGCCGCAATCGTAGGGACCTTCCACGCGGCCGCAGAAACTAGCCCCGGATACAGCCTCTTCAGGCGACCTCTGGCCAAATTCGCCGAGCGAATCCACACACGAATCGCCGTGTCCGAAGCGGCACGCTGCCTCGCACAGAAATATTTCCCTGGGCGCTATGAGGTCCTGCCCAATGGAATCGACTGCCAGCGCTTTGCGCCCCGCATTGAACCTTTTGAACGTTTCCAGGATGATGCGTTCAATGTTCTCTTTGTTGGCAGGATGGATAGGCGCAAGGGTCTCAAATACCTCTTCAGCGCGATCTCGATCGTAGCAAACGCAACCAGCAAACGCGTTCGGCTGATCGTGGTAGGGGAAAACAGCCTTCGGAGATACTTGTTGCCGAGACTGGACCGCAAGGTTGAACTTCATTTCGCAGGGATCGTTTCGAGAGATATCCTCCCAAGATACTATGCATCCTGTGATATATTCTGCTCTCCCGCCGTAGAAAAGGAAAGCTTTGGCATCGTCCTGCTCGAAGCAATGGCATCAGGAGTGCCTGTAGTGGGAACATCGATTCCTGGATACCTGAGCCTTCTCGAGCACGGGCAGAATGCGCTCGTCGTCCCACCGCGGGACCCGCAGTCTTTCGCCGATGCAATTATCCACCTGCTGGAAGATGATTTGCTTAGACTAAAACTGCGGAAGCGTGGCATCGAATTCGCCGGGCAATTCAGGTGGGATCTGATCACGGCCCGCTTGGAACAGCTTTACCGTGACACGCTTTCGCAAGGTCGAGCTGAGATTCCCATCGAAGAAACTTACAAAAGTGCCAACCTAACCGTGTAGGGACGTTCGGACCGTGGCGAGACATCTCAGACTCTGCTTCTATGCATTCGCGCTCGCCCAGCTGATTTCTATTTTCGGGGATCGTCTCAACCAATTCTCCGTGGTCGGAATGGTGGGGAAGCTCGAACCCGGATCGAGCGTTGAGCTTCTCAAACTATCCCTCTTCATGCATGTCCCCATCCTGCTTTTCGCTCCGCTTTTCGGTGCACTTCTCGACCGCTGGAGCCGGGCGTGGGTGCTCATCATTGTTGACCTCCTGAGAGGGATCATCGTCGCACTGATCCCCTCACTTTTTTATCTTGTCGGTAATCTCTACGCCTTCTATGGACCGGTAATGCTCCTCTCCTTGGCGAACCTACTCTTTTCGCCGGCCAAGTCTGCGATCATCCCAGAAATCGTTCCCGAGAAACAGCTCTTTCAAGTGAATGCGGCGCTCTGGGGATTCGGAATTGTTGCGACGATAGCTGGATTCATCATGGGAGGCTGGCTGTTCGATTACCGCTCATGGGAGTGGACCTTTTACTGCGACGCGGCGAGCTACTTGGCTTCCGTCCTTCTGCTTCTTCCTCTCCTCATGCTTCCCTTTGCTCCGAGACCGGCACCTGCGCAGAAAACGGTTCCGATGGGATGGGGTAATAAAATGCTGTCCGGTATACGAGAGTTCGCGTTTTCAATAAAAGATGGTGCCGTGCTGATCAAGGAGAGTAGAGTCATCGCTTTGAATCTGATCGCGCAGACATTCATTTTCTCGTTGGCCGGATGGTTGTATGTAATTGGCATCGCTCATTTACAAGAAGTATTCCCGCCGGGCCGGACGATCTTCTTGAGTATTGCCGGGGCGGCTGGGACCGTTGGGCTGCTTGGGGGTTCGATTGCAGCAAGCGTATTTCGGGAACGTCTTGCATATAACCGGACGATATCGGTTGGAGCTTTGCTGATGGGTGTCAGTCTCATCGGGCTTGCCAAGACCGAAACCCCCATTTCGCTTGCCATTTGGTGTGCTCTCATGGGCGCATCCGTTTCACCTGCTATCATTCTTACAGAAACACTTCTGCAAAAGCACATCCCCCTGGAGTTTAGAGGAAGGGTGTTCTCTGCTCGGGAAGCGCTTACAAAAATGGCATTTCTAGGGTTCTCCATCGCCGCAGCCGTGGCAGATGCATTCTTCGACAAAGGTCCTATTCTCATTGCTTTAGGCCTGTTTCTTGCATTGTTCGGTGTCGTATTGGAGCGCTCGAAGTGGGCACGAGTCTGAGTGCCAAATCGCATCCGAAATGGCGTATTTACAAACTACCGGAAGGTCTCCAATAGCTACGCGTTCCACGATAGTAAATGGTTGAGGTGGTGACACAAACATGAGCATCGTTGAGAAAATGCTGACTGAAATGTTCGTCAGACTCCTCAATATAGAGATCTCCCCAAGAGTCATGGAGAAACTCGTTCCTGTCATCGAAGGGGTAACCGAAAAGATCCATGGCACGCTGGATCTCGATACGGTCCAAGGTCAGAACACATTCCGCGCGCTGATTTGCAGCATGGTAGCGCATGGCTGGGGACTTGGGATGCATCCCGATAACAATCCGGAAACGAACAACGATGGAAAAGCCCTCGAAGTAAAGGTCTGCAAAGATATTCTCGTGCCGATGGAGACGTTAAAGTCCATCAGATATGTCAAGAAAGATCAATACGGGCGTGTCAAAAAAGCACTTTTCGAGCCGGACCAGAATGCACGCATCTGGAGCCAAATCGATGGAATGCTGGAGCAGCTGGCAAAAGAAAAATGGCAGGACGATTAGCCGTTCTTCTGTCTGAGTCCGGGATTCCGTTTTTCCAATTCCACCACCGTCCCACCCTCCTTGAAGGTAACGCTATCCATGATGCTCTTCATGAGATAGACGCCTCTTCCCGAAGAACGTAGCAAATTTTCTCCTTCAGTAGGATTCTCCACACTCCGTGTATCGAAGCCGCTTCCCTGGTCCCTCACCCGCATTTTGAAGCGTGAATGGCTGATGTAAACTTGCACGCTGACCTTTTTCTCAGGATCCGAACCGTTGCCATGGATGATCGCATTCGTCAGAGCCTCGTCGCAGGCAAGAGGAATGTTTATCCGGCTGTCCGATACGGGAAAAGCAAATTCTTTCAATAGTAGCGAGATGAAGTGGTTGAATCCCAGAACGTATGAGAGGTCGCCCGGCAAAAGGAAATCGACCCGCATCTGGCCTCTCTTGAGAAGGTCGGGGTGTTTCTTGAACTGAGGTACGTTTGGGAGGGCCGCGGCGATCTCCCTCGTGATATTCACGTCGGAAAAGGGCGGGAGAAGGATGTTTTGAACGCCCAACGATTGGAGCCTCAACAGGCTTCGCTGTTCGCAAGTTTCAAGAAGCACAACAAAAAAGATTTGGGGATAGTCGAGCTTGCAGATCCGGAGATCTGGAGCATCCACAGCATCGCCGTCCTTCTCAACGATCAACACAACGGCAACGCTAAGCTTCCCGATCCTCGAAAGTGCCTTGGCGAGATCGGAAATTGTCGAGAAGACCTCGAATTGCTTCGGAACATCCTCGCATTCGGCAAGGACGCGATTCATATAACCGCGATCGCTCGATACGATGTATACGGCTGGATTACGGATGCGCGAATTATTAGTCCCTGCACCCGCCGAAATTGTGCGATCAAAAAACCTTCTGGCCATCAGCCAAGATCTCGTTCAGTGCTTCTTTGAAAAAGTTGGTCGAGCTTGCGACTTCGGGCCCCACTTTTTCCTTATAGAGCTCCCACGATTTCTTGATCTCCTCACCGAGTACCGACATCAGGTTGCCATCGATGAGAGCCTGGTCCCTTTTTTCCCGATTATAACAAAGGATGTCGGATACGAGCACCCTGGCAAGGCGTTTCGCTCGTTCTTCTTTGGTCCGACTTTTGGACTTTTTGGCTTTTGGCGCAGGGGTGGCGGGTGGGACCTCCACATGAGCAGGGGCTTCTTTGCTGGCTGCGGGTACATCCTGACCGGGCGCTGCAGCCCCCGCCGGCGCCGGAGCGGCAACCTTATGTTTTTGGGGAGACAACATGAAGATAGCTTTGCACTTCGGGCACTGCACCTTAATGGGCTTCGGGGGCATCTTCGATTCGGGAAGCAGATACTTCGCGCTACAGCTCTGGCATTGGATAATCATTCGCAGCCGCCCTTTCTCGTTTCGAGGACCAAATCCGGTCCCCGAACCCAAAAATGCACAGTTACTCCGATAATTCGCAATAGCTTATCGCCGCGGTCGGTTTTTCCCGCCACATTCGCTGGAAATAGCAACTATCAAGCCAAATTTCGGTGATTTCAGCCGACTGTCCACAAGGCGATTCTCTCTTCGACGATCTTCTTGAGATAATCCCTGCACCTATTGCCATCGGGTCCTTTCAGCGACGGATCCGCGTCGAGAAGCCTCTTCACATGTTGGCTGGCCGCTTCCACCAGATCCCTGTCAACGAGTGGATTCGCCACCTTAAAGCCGGGGACTCCATGTTGCCGCACGCCAAAGAACTCTCCTGGGCCGCGGTGCTTTAGATCCTCCTCTGCGATTTTAAAGCCGTCATCGAGTCTTGTAAAGATTTTGAGACGCGCATTCGAACTCGCCGACATCCCCTCGTTCTGAACGAGAAAACAATAGCCTGGATCATCTCCCCGGCCCACCCTGCCCCTTAGCTGATGGAGTTGCGATAGCCCGAACCGTTCCGGATGGTGCACGACCATAATAGTGGCCTCAGGTACATGAACGCCCACCTCCACGACAGTGGTCGTCACGAGAAGCCGGGTATTCCCGGATGCGAAATCCTCCATCGCCGCCCTCTTCTCTTCGAACGATTTCTTTCCATGAAGCAGCCCAAGGGGAATATCTTCGAATACACCCTCCGCCAGCGACTCGTATGCCGATACGGCCGCTTCCAGGTCTTGTTTCTCCGTCTCTTCGATGAGGGGGTAGAGAAAATAAGCCCTCGCTTTTTTCCGGATTTCGTCGTGGACGAAGGAATACATCGCTTCGCGCTTCTCTGGTGGAACAAGGCGCGTTCGAACCCGTTGCCTTCCCGGCGGCATCTCATCGATTACCGAAAGATCCAGGTCGGCGTACGCCGTCAGGGCCAGCGTCCTCGGAATCGGAGTTGCCGTCATCACCAGCATATGCGGGGGGCGCTCTCCCCCGAGCAGAGCGGCTCGCTGTCGAACGCCGAAGCGATGCTGCTCATCGATCACAACCGCGCCAAGGTTCCGGAATCCGACCATTTCCTGTATCAGAGCGTGTGTCCCGATAACCACGGGAATATCGCCAGCTTTTATCGATTGATGGAGCTTTCGTTTTTCTGAAGACTTGAGAGCCCCAATGAGCAGAGCAACGGGCACGCCGACCGCCTCGAAAGGTGCTCGCAGAGTTTCTATATGTTGCACGGCGAGGACTTCCGTTGGCACCATCATCGCCGCTTGGTAACCCGCCTCGACGGCGGCAAGGAGGGCGGCGCCGGCCACGATTGTTTTCCCAGACCCCACCTCTCCCTGGAGCAACCGGTTCATCCCACGATCCCCGCTCAGATCGCCGTGGATGTCATCCAGCACCCTCCGCTGGGCGCGGGTGAGCTCGAACGGCAGCGCCCTCAGGAACTTTTTCTCGAGCTCGAAACCGATCCGGATCCTGGGATTCCTCCGCTTATCCGATCGACTCCTTCTCTGAAGGGAGAAAATAAGCTGGAGATAAAAGAGTTCCTCGAGCTTTATTCGCCTCAGCGCGTTGCCGTAACTGTCCCGATCTTCGGGAAAATGGAGGGTTCGAAGGGCCTCGTATCTGGAGGGGTAACTACCTGAAGAAACGATGGATTCGGGGAGATTCTCGCAGATCAGCCTCCGGTAATCATGGAGGGTTCTCGAGATAATACCGCGGAGAAACCGCTGGGAGAGCCCGCGCGTAAGTGGGTAGACCGGCACGATTCGGCCGGTGCTGAGCAGCTCTTCTCCCAGTGTATCACCCAGCAGCTCGAATTCCGGATTGACCACCTGCCTCGCTCCGCGGTAATAGCTGAGCTCTCCGCTCATGACAGCTTCCCGACCGGGCTTGACGTGCCTGGCTATGTATGGCTGGTTGAACCATACGACCTGAATGATTCCCGTATCATCACCGACTGCGGCGGTGACGATCGTTCTCCCGCGTCTCAAGTCTCGCTGAGAGACGGTAAGAATCTGACCGAGGAACGTGGTTTCCTCGCCGGACCGGAGGTCGGCTATCTTAGAGATGTTGCGCCTATCATAATATTTTCGCGGGAAATGCGTGAGGAGGTTCTCAACGGTCTCGATCCCCAGCCGACGCAGTATCGCGGCGCGGACGGGTCCGACCCCCTTGAGATATTGGCAGTAGTCAGATATAGAGCGCTGCCTTTTTTCTGTTTGCCCGCGCACTGGTCCTTGCCTTTTCGAGTCAGCTCTGTTATTTTATTCGATACTTTACAGGAGGTCCATATAATGAGCCGAAAATGCGAGGTTTGTGGCAAGGGCCCCATCGTTGGCCACAGAATCAGCCACGCGCACAACGTCACGAAGCGGCGGTGGCTGCCCAACCTGCAGAAAATTACCTTCGAATTGAATGGCAAAGTACAAAACGCCTACGTGTGTACGTCGTGCATCCGGACGGGGAAAATTCGAAAGGTAGTCTGACCATCTTGCCTCTCCAATCCCTTCCCATTCTGGCACTGCGCGATCAACCGCACTCAGACAAACGCCGTTTACCGTTAAAAAATAAACTGTGATGCACATCGCTTAAAGTTTTACATCAAGGATTCGTTCAATTCCTTAGTCACGTAACGCATTTCCGGCATGTTTCACAGCCTCCCCTTATCGATAGCATGCAGCACTGCAGGCCGTGGCGTTGACAACCGTCATTTTTGCGTCTACAATTACTATTGAAGGATTCTCGGGAAATTGTTCGCCGGTCTTATCTGGGACAAAATCTTCCCTCTTCCTGAAACCTCGTTCCAAGAAATATCGGATACGTTTCCCTGGGGTCCTTCAAAAATTTGTGCCCTACAGAGATAACAGCCTCCAAACTGCATTAAGCATCCTCTAAATCCATCTTTTCCACAGTACGCAGCGTCCTCGCAACCAGATTGCATGGATATCGCCCAAGGAATTTCTCAAGGAGTTGGTTTGCCTCGTTAGTGCTCCCTTCTCTCCGGAGCGCAATCACGAGACCGAACACCGCATCAGCGAAATCAGGATTTATTGAAAGACTCTCCTTGTAAGCATCCTTGGCTCGAGGAACGTCGCCCAGCCTTAAGTATATATCTCCCAATATCTTATGAAGATCCGCATAATCTCTCTGCACCTCGATCGATTCCCCAACCAGCTTCTTGGCCCTCTTGAGATCTCCCAACCCTAACCACGCTTGTGCAAGCTTCTTTTTCGCTTCCAAATATTCTGGATTGATTTTCAGCGCTTGCTCAAAGCACTTCCTCGCAGCCTCCAAGTCACCTGATTCGAGCAACGAACATCCCAAACAACAAAATCCATCTGCGTGGCTCGGGCTGTTCTTGACAAACTGCTCGAAGCTTTGAACTGCTTTCGACCAATTCTTCTCCTCCATACTCAAAAGCCCGAAATCGAACTTAGCCTCAGTTAATGTAGGATTGAGATCAAGCGCGTTTCTGAACGCCCTGCTCGCATCCTCGCCTCGGCCAAGGGCATGCAAGGTGAGTCCTCGAAGGTAATGCGCTTTCGCGTAAGTCGGAGAAATCTCGATTGCCATGTCGAAAGAGGAGAGTGCTTCGCCGAATTCACCAAGCGTGATCTGAACGATGCCATAACAACAACGGATATCGGCATACCCGGGATTGAGCTCGCAGGAGCGTTCGAGATTCCGCTTGCTTTCGAGATAATCTGCTTTGTAAAAGAGAGCTATTCCTAAATAATATATTGCTTCCATGTAGTTCGGATTCAACTTCAGCGCTGCTTTAAATGAAGACTCGGCAGAGTCGCAATTGCCACTTTCCAGGTAGGACAGCGCGAGTTTGCAATGGAGATCCGGATAGTCCGGTTTGAGATCCACCGCTTTCTTGAAGCTATCGATCGCCGCCGGGAAATCCCCTCGGTTGAAAGCGTTTGTTCCCTCTTTCACAGCCGCTTCGTATGTGGCGTTCTCGAGCGCAGCTTTCTTGAGATCCTGGAGAACCGGTAAGTCGAACGCTTTCGAGTCGAGATGATCGATTAGGAAATGACTGAATGGATTTGGGCTGGTTCGACTCAGCTGGACAGCCCGAGAGAAACAATCCTTGGCGTTCTCGAAGTACCCGGCGTCGTGAAAAGCGATGCCCAGATAACATGTCGCTTCGGCATAATCAGGATTTAGCTCTGTGGCCCTTCTGAGATGCTCAACAGCTTGGTCGAGATCCCCTTTCTGATGGTGTACAACACCCAGATAATAGAAGAGATCGGGATAGTGCGGATTCTCTGCCTTCGATGCGTTGAAGTGGAACAGAGCTTTGTCCAGATTCCCCCTATAGAATTCGGCGATACCGAGCTTGGAGTGGGCCTCGGCGGCGTAAAACGCACCGAGCTTCGCGATGGGACTCGCACGGCTCTTGGACTCGGTGATCACCTCTTCCAGGGCCTTTACAGCTTTATCGTAGTCCCCTTCATTGAAGTATTTAATGCCCTTCCGGTAGTTCTCACTCGCGGCGTTGCGGCGAAATAGTTTTGTCCAGAATGCCACCTTACCTCCTGACTCAATCCAACTGCTTCCTTACAAATGTCGGCACTCTGAAATTGTCCGTATTGAAAGAACGGATGCAACCATTGTCAATGACGACTCTTTCCTCTTTCTCGGCCGGTGTTTTGGGCCTGAACTCCACCACGGAGTTCTCGCCCCTGAGTATTTCTGTGAAGTTGATTTCAGGCTTGACCTTCTCTCTTACAACCTCCTTCCCGCCACTCGAACCGAAACCGGTCGCGATCACTGTGACGTTGATTTCGTCACTCGGCATGCCACTATTGATCACCGCACCCAGGAACACGTGAGCGCCTTGACCCGCCTCACTGCTGATGATTGTCGCTGCTTTGCTCACTTGTTTCAAGCCCAGAGAGGAAGACCCTGTGACGTTCACTAGGATGCCGCTCGCTCCCTTGATCGAGATGTTATCGAGAAGCGGGCTCGATATGGCCATTCTTGCCGCTTCTTCAGCGGCCTCATCACCTGAAGCCATACCAGTACCCATGATAGCCGAGCCGCCATTGCTCATCACGCTTTTTACATCGGCGAAGTCCAGGTTTACAACGCCGGTCTCGGTAATCAAATCGGAAATTCCTCTGGTCGCATTCCCAAGTACCTCATCCGCTTTGGCAAATGCCTCGAGGATCGTCGTGGTCTCATCGGAAATGTCCAACAGCTTGTCGTTGGGAATGACGATCAGTGTGTCCACTTCTTTCTTCAACTCAAGGAGACCCTCCTCCGCCTGCTGGAGCCTCTTGCCACCCTCGAAAAAGAAAGGTCTCGTGACGATCCCCACCGTCAGCGCACCGGTTTCCCGTGCGATGGAAGCGATCACCGGTGATGCCCCAGTTCCGGTGCCACCGCCCATACCGGCCGTGAGAAAAATCATGTCGGCGCCTTGGAGGCTATCCTTGATGATCTCGGCGCTCTCTTCGGCAGCCAGCCGCCCTACAGCAGGGTCACCCCCGGATCCGAGACCCTGGGTCAACTGGGCGCCGATCTGAATCCGCTGATCCGCCTCACTGGCCCGCAGGACTTGGAGGTCTGTGTTGATGGCTACGAACTCAACGCCGCTGAAAGCGTTCGCAACCATTCGATTTACCGCGTTGCCGCCGGCACCTCCAACTCCTACGACTCTGAGCACAGTGAGGTTCTTCTCCTCTTCGAGTTGCAGACGCATAGGCATAACCACGCTCCTTTCTTTCAGCTAAATGAAACTTGCTATTGCCCTTTTGATCTGACCAAGTGAATTTCTCCACCACCCACTGATCGATTTCCGCTCCCGCCCTCTCTGTTCCATCTCCCCATCATATAAAAGAAGGCCGACCCCCGTTGCGAACATGGGATGGCTGACCACTTCGATAAGCCCATCGACCGAACCGGGAGACCCGATTCGAACCGGAAGGTCGAAAATCTGTTCGGCGAGCTCCCTCGTGCTCTCCAGCATCGAAGAACCCCCTGTAAGCACGACCCCAGCACCGAGGGATATCTTGAAATCGTTTTTCGTGATCTGCTCGTCTATTAGAGAAAAAAGCTCCTTCATTCTCGGCTCGATGATCCCCGCTAGAAGCTGTCTTCCCACCACCCGTTTATCCTTGAAACCGATTCCGGGAACCTCGATCGTTTCACCGGCAGGTACCATCGTGGACAGCGCGCACCCATGTCTGATCTTGATTTCTTCGGCGGATGTCTGAGCTGTCCGGAGCCCGTAGGCGATATCGCTGGTAACGTCGTTTCCCCCCAAGCCAATAACCCCGCTCGCGTGTACTCCTTTTTCGACAATGATCATCACATCGGTAGTTCCACCCCCGATATCGATGAGCATTACACCGAGTTCCTGTTCCTCCTCGGTGAGAACGGCTCTGCATGATGCGAGCGGCTCGAAAATCAAATCTTGAGGCTCAACACCCGCTGACAGAAGCGCCTTAGCGATATTATCAAGAGCCGCTCGTGAAGCCGTAACCACATGCACGCGCACTTCGAGTCTCGATCCATACATCCCGGCCGGTTGCCGGATCCCTCGTTGCTCATCCACGATAAATTCCGTTGGAAGCGTGTGAATGATTTCCCGGTCGTAGGGCATCGAGAAGTTCTGCGCGACGGTGATGGCTCTGGACACGTCTTCCTTCGTGATCTCGGCTTCGAGATTGGGTATGGCCACCACTCCGCTGCTGTTCATGCTCCTGATATGCTCTCCGGCAACGCCGACGCTATAGTACTTCACCGATACTCCTGCCATGCGTTCCGCCTCCTTCACGGCTTTTTCGATCGAGGCGGCGGCTCCGTCGATATCGACGATGACACCATGCTTAAGCCCATCTGAAGCGGTGGTTCCGACTCCGATGACCCGGGCGATGCCGTTTCTTTTCTCCGCGATCATCGCTGAAACCTTCGTGGTCCCCATATCCAGGCTTGCAATCAAACCCAAGTCCTTTTTCACTGACGCCACCTGCCTCTCGAATTTAGATTTTGTTCCGGAACACGACCTGGTCCTCGAATCTCAAATCGATGACCTTTGCTGATTGTTCTTGCTCAGTAATTGAATCCCTCAATAGAAAGTATTTCTTCAAACGATTCTCATAGTCTGAATCTCCAAGGAGCAGTGTGGAATTTTCTTTGAGCGAAACGATGGTGATCCCCCCCGTACCGACTTTCAGCTCGGATATATCCTGTGCGAATCGTCCACCGAATCGCTTGCAATATTCGAGAGTCTCAAGCGCATCCTGGAGCCTCGCGTCCTTGCAGATTCTCCCCTCCGAGGCATCGTCTTTGGATATCCCGGTAATGATAGGAAGATCCAGTACCTGTGATAAATCATCTTCACCCAACACCATTCCATATGCATCCACTTCGAAAAAGCGCCCCGCGAAAATCAGCGCCACGGGCTCTCGCTCCTCCACACGGCATACCACGCGATTGGGAAGTACGCGCCGGATGGTAGCCTCCCGAATTCGCGGGTGGCCAGCAATCCGCTGGGTGTAGCGATCGAGCGAGATTAACAAGATGTTCTGGCCGCGAATGTCGTCGAGTAACGTTTCGAGGACCGCCGGATTTATCCTGCAAACTCCCTCCAGTTGGATCTCTTCAACAGCCAGCCATTCCGCAGTTGTCAGATAGTTGTAAAGATGTAGCGATGAAAGGACCAACACACTGAATGCAGCAGCCGCGAGCAGACGTTTGATCGAAGCCCGCACGGCAGTTCGTTTTTGACGCCGCGTCCTGTCAATGGCCAATGATGATCACCTCCGGCCTCAGCGAAACACCGAATTTCTTTCTGACTTCTCGCTTAGCGAGATCAATAAGCGCCTCGACGTCGCTTGCCTTTGTGTTTTCACCAACGTTCAAGATAAAATTTGCATGTTTTTTTGAAATCATCGCGCCGCCGCTTCGTGTGCCTTTTAACCCGCAGGCATCTATGAGACGGCCGGCATGAGCGCCCGGGGGATTGACAAACGTGCAGCCGAAGCTCTTGCTGGAAACAGGCTGAGTTCGTTTCCGTTGCGTCGATTTCGCGAGGATTTCCTTGTTCACTTCGCCGGGCGGACAGAAAAAAGTGGCCGACAGCACAATTGCGTTGTGCGGTAGCCCGATTCGCCTGTATCCGAACTCGATCTCCCTTGCTTTGATCACCCATACCTTGCTGTTTTCGTCGATTACTCTCAGCCGTACCAGCACATTGGAGACTTCGGACCCGTAGGCCCCCGCATTCATCCGCACCGCTCCACCCACAGTTCCAGGTATGCCCAGCGCAAACTCGAATCCCGAACGCCCATGACTAAGGGACTTTCTTGCGAGAAGCGAAAAGGAAGCACCGGCTTCTGCGAAGATTGTTTGCTTGTTTAACTTGATGCGTGATAAGTTGTGTCCGATTTTGATCACCATTCCTCGATAACCGCCGTCACGCACGAGAAGGTTGGATCCTTTCCCGATAACAATGAAATCAAGATCCCTGCCCCTGGCGAGTTTGACCAGCTCGACGACCTCTCTGGAACTGCGAGGAACGGCAAAAAATTTTGCCGGCCCGCCGACAGCGATCGTGGTATGCAGGGACATCGGCTCATCCTGTTTTATCCCTTCGCGAGAAATTTTTTCTGCATCTCTCTTGAATCGTTCAATCTCCCCTGCTTTCATCCACGGAACTCCCTGCATCCAAACGTTCCTTCTCCTTGAGACGCTCGAGCAGAGCATCACCGACTTTATAGATGTCACCCGCCCCCATCGTCAGCACCATGTCGCCCGGCTCAACGGCCTGCGCAGCCTCTTCTATCATTGCTTCGAGCGATGGTACGTAGCGGACATCCACATTGCCTTTTTTCCGAACCTGTTCGATAACCGTTTGCGCCGAAATTCCTTCGATCGGCTTTTCTCCCGCCGGGTAAATTTCCGTGATGAACACGCAATACGCTCCCTCGAAGCAATTCCCAAACGCTTCGGCTACCGCCTGCGTTCGCGTGTAGCGGTGCGGTTGGAACAGAACGAAAAGCCGTTTGCCAAAACTCTCTACAGCAGCCCGGATAGTGGCGGCGATCTCCGTCGGATGGTGCCCGTAGTCATCCACAACAACCACACCACCCATGGTCCCTTTGACCTCGAACCGCCTCCCCACTCCCTCAAACGACTCCACACCCCTCTTAATGGCATCAACCTGGATGTCCATCTCCAGCCCTACAGCGATGGCCGCGAGCGCATTTCGAACATGGTGATCGCCGGGAATTCCATGCTCGACTTCCATGGTCGGCTCTCCGTGGAGATACACCTCGAATGCGCTTCCCGCACTGTCACGCCTGGAGACTCGCGCGGTGAGGTCGGCTTCGCCGCCGAGCGAATACGTCACTTTTCTTCGTTTGATCCGTGCCATCGCATCGCAGATGTTGGGATCATCCGCGCAAAGGATGACCGATCCATAAAACGGTACCTTGTTTGCGTATTGGATGAATCCATCCTTGATTGCATCGAGATTCTCGTAAAAATCCAGGTGCTCGAGATCGATCGTCGTAATGACCGCTATGGTCGAGGGCAGCTGGATAAAACCACCGTCGCTTTCATCCGCTTCAGCAACGATGTACCGACTGCTCCCGAGCCTCGCATTGCTACGGAGCGCTCTGAGCTTTCCACCGACAACGACTGTGGGATCCAGCCCGCCTTGTGCAAGCACCGAGGCCACGATGGATGTCGTCGATGTTTTGCCGTGGGATCCAGCAACGGTCACTGCGAACTTGAGCCGCATGAGTTCGGCAAGCATCTCAGCCCTTGGAATGATGGGAATTTCGTTTTTCCGAGCCTCTATGAGCTCAATGTTCGTCGCCTCCACAGCACTCGAATAAACGACCACATCGGCACCGCGAATGTTTCTCTCGGCGTGCCCGCCGGCTATCTGCGCTCCCAGATGCTCGAGCCGATCGGTCAAATCGCTTTTTTTGAGATCGGATCCGGACACTTCGAAACCTAGATTGAGGAGCACCTCCGCAATACCGCTCATGCCGATGCCGCCTATCCCGACGAAGTGAATGCGTTTTGTTCTTCCGAGGTAAACCATGATTGCCGTCTATTCTCTTGTCCCGTTATGACTCATTTGATGGACACCGTGCTCCGTTACAGTAGTGATCCGCTATAGCGAGAGTGCCTCGATCGCTGTGAGGCGATTTCCGCAGCACATGCATTTCGCTAGGAGCGTTTTTTTTTACGAGGTCCATGATCGCTTCGGCTGCAAGGGACGCAGCGTTCGTTTTCGCCCACGATCGCATTCGATCAGACATCGCCGCGCGCTCACCTTCGTTGTCCAGCAGCCATTCGATCAACGCGGCAAGCACTTCACCGCTGAGATCAGCATCCTCGATTGCCTTTACCGCGGCTATTTTTTCGAGCGCCGCAATGTTCTTCCGCTGGTGATCATCCGCTGCGTATGGGAAAGGTACAAACACCGTGGGAATACCGAATGCCGCGAGTTCGAAAACCGAAGACGCCCCCGCTCTTGCCACGGCAACATCAGCGGCAGCGTACGCTTTGTTCATTTCCTCGAGAAACGGGATCACCTTTATCCGAGAGGCGAAACTCCCCAGCTCCTGCTGAACCCACTCAAAATCCCTTTCCCCGGAGACGAAAACAAACTGTGCCTTTTCGCCTCGAGCAAGGATCTTTGCTGCTTCGGCGCCGGCCTCGTTGAGCGAGCGGGCTCCCCGGCTCCCACCAAATATCAAGACCGTTCGCTCCGGTTTGAGGCCAAAGAATTCGAGCGCCTCGGACCGGCTGCACGTATGACGGTCCGGATCGAAGCGAAGTGGATTTCCCACAACAACGGAAGGAACACGTTCATTCAAATGCGCGCGGGATTCTTCGTACGACAGCAGCACAAGGTTCGCGATACGTGACATCAATCTGTTCGCGAGCCCCGGAACACTGTTCTGTTCCTGGAGAATCCTTGTCTTCCGACAGATCGCCGCCGCGGCTACAGCGGACACGCTCGCATACCCCCCCGTTCCCACCACGACATCTGGCTTGAATGAGATAATTGCTCTGATTGCCTGGATGACGCTCCACTTGAGGATAAAGGGAGCAGCGATCTTGGATACCGCTGACTTGCCCCGCACACCTTTTCCCGGGAGAAGAACACAGGGCAATCCCAACCTTGCGAATATCCCGCCCTCGACACCCCCTTTTGCTCCGACAAAGAGCACTTCAACGTCGCCGTGAGCGGCTCTCAACGAGTGGTAAATGGCTATACCTGGATAGACATGTCCCCCCGTGCCCCCACCTGCGATCATTACGCGCAACATCCATCCTCCGTGAATACGACCAGGGAAGAATTCGAACCGAAGACAAACATGGACTCTGCTATTACCGTGGTCCAGCGCCCAGCTGATTGCATTCCAATCAATGTTGGCTTTAGAGCCTTATAGCCGCTCATCAAATCCGTCCCTCTCGAGCCAGCCGCTGACCCAAACGGGGGCCCCGGCGACGCGTCTTGCCCACCCGTCTCTTGGAAACATTCAACAGAATCCCAGCCGACACCGCATTGACAACCAAAGCGGATCCGCCGTAACTCACGAACGGGAGCGGAAGACCCGTCACCGGAAGGACACCCGTTGCAACGGCCATGTTCAGCGTGGCATAAATAAAAATTGAACACCCAAGACCGGCTGCCAGCACCTCTCCAAACGTATCTCCGCATTGCCGGGAGATCTTGAGTGCCCTCAGCACCAACAGAAGAAAAAGAAGACTCACCAGCACCGTTCCGATCAGACCGGCTTCTTCCCCTAAGATAGAGAAGATAAAATCCGTATGTGAATCCGGAAGCCAGCTGAGTTTCTGACGACTCCCCCCAAAACCCGCCCCAAAGACGCCACCGGATCCCAGAGCAATCAGCGATTGATGCACTTGCCAATTCGCAGCATCGAGGTTTTCCCCACGGTTGAGAAATGCCGCCACCCGCTGCTGAATATATGGCTCGCTCCATACCTTGATGGCCGCGGCTCCTCCCGCAGCGATCACGAGCCCGGCAAGATGAAGGAGCCGTGCCCCCCCCAGAAAGAGCACCACAACCGCAATGAGCGCGGTTGCCGCGGCAGTCCCATAGTTGGGTTGTGCCGCCATCAATGCAACCACGCTCACGATGGCGATTGCTGCTGGCAAAAATCCGCTCCTGAACTCCCTAAATTCTTTTCCCTTCCGATTGATCCAGTACGCAAGGAACACTACTAGTGCCAGCCGGGCGAATTCGGATGGTTGAAGCGTCATGCGGAAGAACTTCACATGGTACCAGCGGACGGAATCGCGGATAGCATATCCATAGATAAAGAGCCCGGCGAGGAGACAAACACCCAAGGCCAGTGCAAATGGGGAAAACCTCCTGTAAAATCGATAGTCGATATTCAGAGCCAAAACGAGAAATAGAGCTGCAACCAGAATCCTCACCATATGACGCTTCAGAAGAAAATAGGCGTCAGAGAATTTCGCTGCCGAAAAATAAGAGCTGGACGACGCCACGATGCTTGCACCGATCACCGTGATGAATACAACGATGAGAAGAACCCTTTGATCACAATCCAGTTTGAGCTTCCTGAAGCTCTTCATCCCTCTTCCCTTTACAAAGCACCTACTGAGGCTCTGAACACATCACCCCGATCAGTGTAATCCCGAAACATATCGAAACTAGCGCACGCAGGAGCGAGTAGTACGGTGTCACCAGGTTCCGCCGTCTCTTTCGCAGCGAGAACTGCTTCCTCCAGACTGCTGGCGTGCTGGACGGGGCGTTGACCCTGGATCGCACTTTCGATTTTTGCCGCGGCCTCTCCGAGAACGATCACCTTCACAACGTGATCCAAATGCGGGAGCAACATGCTGAAATCCCCGTTCTTGTCCCTTCCCCCGATGATCAGGATCACCCTGCCATCTATGCTTCTCAGGCTTTTTACTGCGGCATCGACGTTGGTTGCTTTCGAGTCGTTGATATAAGCTACGCCGCCAGCTACGCGAACGAGTTCCATCCGATGTGGAAGCGGGTGGTAACTTCTTAATGCTTCTGCAATGGTTTCCTTCTCGATCCCGAAAGGCGTCACGGCAGCTACGGCGGCCAATGCATTCTCCGCGTTATGAATGCCGACCGGCGTAAACTCGCTTCGCTGGATCACCCGTTCTTTCCTACCGGACCATTCTCGGATGATCATGTCGTCCTCCAGGCATACTCCTTCTTCGAGACTTCGGGCAGAGCTGAACGCAATCTTTCGACCCTCGAAACCAGCCGCCATGCTCAGGCATGCGTTGTCTCCCGCGTTGTAAACAAAAACCGTTTCGGCATCCGACCGATTGAGAATCCGCGCTTTAGATTTCACGTATTCGTCGAACGAGTCGCCATACCGATCCAAATGGTCCGGTGTCACGTTGAGAAGGACTGCTATGTCCGACTTGAAATCGACGATCGTGTCCAGCTGGAAGCTGCTGACCTCGAGGACCGCGATGTCGAAGGCATCCTCATCGGATACTACAGAGGAAAACGGCGTGCCTACGTTTCCCGCCACAACGGCGCGCTTCCCAGCCGTTTCCAGTATCCGGCCGATGATGTTCACAACTGTCGATTTGCCATTCGTTCCGGTGACTCCAATCACTTTTGAGGAGCAAAATTGATAAGCAAGTTCGAGCTCCCCGATCACTTCCACACTGCTTTTTCTTGCTGTGTCGACCAGCGCATGCTCGAGAGGTATCCCGGGGCTGAGAACAAGGCAGTCCGAACGACGAACCGACTCGCTCGCGCCGCTTTTATCCACCGCTTTTATGCGGTTTTCGAAACCGGCCGTCTCCGGAGTAGCCATGAAAACCGACAGCACCTCCTTGTCGTCGTCATAGACCGTAACGGAATAATCCTTACGGGCTAGCAGGAGTGCTGCGGCGGCCCCGCTTTTCGCCATTCCGAACACGAAGAAATTCTTCTTATCCAACACGCTCATTACTCACTACTATCACTGAAGCTTCAGCGTGCTGAGACTCAGCAGCGCGAGAAGGGCTGCGATGATCCAGAACCGCACGACCACTTTCGACTCCGCCCAGCCGCAGAGCTCGAAATGGTGGTGGAGCGGAGACATCCTGAATATCCGCTTCTTTCTGAAGCGAAATGAGCCCACCTGTAAGATGACGCTCAATGCTTCCGCAACGAAAATTCCGCCGATAACTAGGAGTAGGAGCTCCCTTTTCAACAGTACAGCGATCACGCCCAAAGCGCCGCCGAGTGAGAGCGATCCTGTATCCCCCATGAAAACTTGGGCCGGGTGGCTGTTGAACCAGAGAAAACCAAGCGATGCGCCTACAGCTGCCATACAGTAGATGCTGAGCTCACCGCTGCCTTCGAGATACAGAATGTTGAGATAGTTCGAAAAGATTTTATGCCCGCTTAGATAAGCAAGACCTGCAAATGCAAAAAAGCAGAAAGCGCCGAGACCCACGGCAAGGCCGTCGATGCCGTCGGTTAGATTTACGCTATTGCTCGTCGCCGTCAAAACCAGCATGACCAGAACGATATAGAACATGCCGAAGTTGATGAACAATCCTTTGAAAAACGGGATACTCGTCAATGCCCCCGCACCCTCCAGCAGCGGGCGGAAATAGAGAAAGCACCCGAGTGCCAGTCCGAAGGTAATCTGACCGATCAACTTGTACCGGCCGACGAGACCCTTCGGGCGTTTCTTCACAGCGTGCAGATAGTCATCGAGAAACCCTATCAGTCCCATCCACAAAGTTGTAGCGAGCGTGATCAGCACATACGGATTTTTCAAATTGCACCAGAGGAGCGAGGGGATGACGATAGCACTTAGGAGCAGGAGTCCTCCCATAGTGGGTGTGCCGAATTTCCCCTGATGCGTTTTGGGCCCTTCCTCTCTGATCGGCTGATAGACACCCCTCCGCTCGAGAAACCGTATTAAAACCGGACCCAGCAAAAAACTTATGATCAGCGCCGTTACCATGGCGTAAGCGGCGCGAAAGGTGATGTACCTGAAAACGTTTAGTGCGGAGAAGTGGGTATGAAGCGGATAAAGCAAGTGATATAACATCAGCTCTCCTCCCCCATTTTGGTGGCGGCAAGCAGCCCATCCACCACTCTCTCCAGCCCGCAGGCTCTGGATCCTTTGACGAGAACGGCATCCCCCGGGCGAAGTTCTCGTTTCAGTGTTTGAACGAGTTCCTTTAAATCCACGAACACGGACAACGAAGCTTTGCCTCCCTTGAGCTGATAAGCCTCCGTAACATCGCCGCTGCTCTCACCGATCCAGAAAATGCGGTCCAATGCGATTGTTGCCAGGTACGCGCCTAGATCACTGTGACAACTCTGCGTGTAATCTCCGAGTTCCTTCATCTCGCCCAGAACAGCAATCCTTCTCTTCGCATCGAATTCCATCAATGTATCCAAAGATGCCCGCATGCTGCTCGGATTGGCGTTATAAGAGTCGTCGATAACTGTCACACCGGACTCTCGCCGTACTTTTCCCCTCCCGAAGAGCGGCTCCGATTCGAGGAGCCCTTCGCGGGACAATTTGATCTCGACCCCGCAAAGATCACCGACGGCCAGTGCTGCTGCAGCGTTCTTCAAGTTGTGCTTGCCTGTCATTCTTACTGCCATCGGTTCTCCGTTGAAACAAAACTCGGTCCTTTCGGTTCCTCCCTTCACATCAGTGATCCGGTAATTACACGACTCCGAGAAGCCAAACGTGAAGTAGCGGCACTTCGAGCGGCTTTTCAATAGAGGGAGAAAATCGTCGTCACCGGGAAGCAGTACATATCCATTCGTCCCCATGTGGTCGAGAAGTTCGGCCTTGGCGCTTGCAACGCCTTCCGGGCTTCCAAAAAAACCGATGTGGGCTTCGCCGATATTCGTAATCACGCTGATATCAGGTTTGAGCAGCGCGGCAAGGAAGTCGATTTCCCCTTTTTGATTTGCGCCTACCTCCAAAACGAGATATTCATTTTCCTCCCCCGTTTCGAGTATGGTTAGGGGGACACCGATCCGACTATTGAAGCTGTCCGGGCTGCCATGAACCCTGTACTTCCGCTTGAGGATCGATCGCGTGAATTCCTTGGTCGTGGTTTTTCCGCTGCTACCCGTGATAGCGACCACTGTGACGTCCAAAGTGTTCCTGTAGGCTCTGGCGAGTTCCTGCAGTGCCTGCAGTGTATCTTTAACGAGAATCGAAGCGGCGCCTGTTTGCTCGATCCATCGAGCCGTTTCCTCGTCTTCCACAACTGCGGCCACGCACCCGCGGGAAATCGCTTCGCCGGCGAAACGATGACCGTTTGTGTTTTCTCCCTTAAAGGCAAAGAAGATCCGCCCCGAGCATTCTTTCCGAGTGTCCACGGTGGCACCAAACCACATTTCCTTCCCACGGCTGGCAGGGGAGCTTCGTATGACCAGCCCTCCAATATCTTCAAGCGCTTCTACAACCCACCCGAGCATCCTTACGCTCATCGCTTGCTCCATTCGCGCAATGCGCGGTCTGCTTCTTCCCTATCGCTGAAATAATGTTTTTTCGTGCCGATGATCTGGTAGTCCTCATGCCCTTTTCCAATAATCGCCACGATTTCTCCCTCTTCCGCCTGACCCACCGCTGACTGAATCGCCATGCTTCTATCGGCAACGACGTGGAGATTTTCTGATCCTTGCTGCATGCCGGAAAGAGTATCTTCCAATATTTGCTGCAGCGATTCAGTTCGCGGGTTGTCTTCGGTTACATAACACGCATCGGAGAGCTCTTCGACAACCCGCCCCATTAGCGGACGCTTTCCACGATCGCGATCACCACCGCAGCCAAACACTGTGATGAGTCTCTTCGGATTCAACCCGCGACAGAACGAAAGCGTCATCTCGACACTGTCCGGCGTATGGCAGTAATCGATCACAATTAGCGGACGTTCCCCGCCGCCGAGCGTTTCAAACCTTCCCGGCACCCGATCCAGCACTTCGAGACCGTGCTTTATTTCCAGCGGCATGATCCCCAGCGCATGCGCCGCTCCAGCTGCGAGCAACGCATTCGAAACGCTGAACCGGCCGAGGAGCTTCATTTGCACCGGAAAGGAGGATCCATCCGGCATGCATAGAGTGAATCCCGTTCCTCTGAGAGACGTCTCGATGCCTGCCGCTATGATGTCCGCTCCTCGATCCACCCCCACGGATATTTTTTCGCCGGGAAAACTCTCGCCTATCACCCGCGCCGTCGGATCTTCTCGGGAATAAACCAACGTGCCGCTCCGTTTTTGGCGAGGCGGACCCGCGAGGGATTCACAAAATTCCCGCTTTGCAGCCACATAATCTTCGAGGCTGTTATGGTAGTCGAGGTGGTCACGGGTCACGTTCGTTAGTATCCCGACACTAAAATCAATCCCCGAGGTCCGTTGCTGCCGCACCGCGTGGGAGCTGACTTCCATGACCACCCCGCGACATCCAATGTCTTTCATTTCACGCAACAACCGATGCAGGGTAACCGGTTCCGGCGTGGTGTGCGCAGCCCTCTCGAGCTGTTGTGCCGTTCCATGCCCGATGGTGCCGATGATCCCCATCTCGCCCCAGGAACTGCTCCCTGCTATCGAATTGAGCAAGTGGGCCGTCGATGTCTTTCCGTTCGTGCCGGTCACGCCGCAGACGACGAGCGAGTCCGCGGGATTCTCGTAGAATCGTGAAGCAACGAGCGCCAGCGCCTTGGCCGAATCTTCGACGACAACATTGGCCACGTTTTCTTCTTCGATCGGCTTTTCAGTAATACAAGCCACCGCTCCCCGCTCAATCGCCTCGCCGACGAACTCCCGCCCATCGGATTGTGTTCCCTTCACCGCAGCAAACAACCACCCCCTCGAAACGGTTCTCGAGTCATCGCTGATCCCCAGGATGTCGACCTCTTTGAAGTTCCGGATTTCCGTTGGTTCCAGGGCTTCGATCAGTTTGGACAGTTTCATCTCGACTCTTCCGGCTTCATGAGCGCTCTGCGTTTTCAATATCATCATGTTCGACCACGATCGCAATAGAGCGTGACTGTGCCCTTTGCTGTCCGCTTGCCTGGTGGAGGTTTCTGCGAGCGAACGAAGCCGCTGCCAACGAATACGCACTTGAGTCCGGCGTCTGCCGCGCGACGTTTCGCCGCGCGAATGGGCAATCCCCTTAAGTCCGGGATGGTGCATTTCGCTCCTTTTGCCAATCCAGTGCGTACGTACAAATTCAACACATCGTTCTTTTTCATCGGCACTCCCGGATCCGGATCCTGGGCAAACACATTGCCTTCCTCACCATGACAAACCACCTTTGCACCCAGCTTGCGCGCCCTTTCGAGAGCCGCCCAGCGGTTCATGCGGATGAAATTGGGAGTTTTGAGCTGCCTTGCCTCCGGCGGCTTCCTTCGAACGACTGTCCCGGCCAACACACCATCGAAAAATGATGACGTGTTGGCAATCGCCCGGTTCACCCCCGCGAAAGCCGGTGCCGCTGAATCGCTTCCAAATCGTTTTTTCGGATCCGGTTCATCCAGCATCACGAGGCAGGCAATCTTGGGACTATCGAGAGGAGCAAAACCGATGAAGCTGGCAACGAACTTTCCGGGTAGATAGCCGCGTGGTCGGCAAGCCTTCTGGGCGGTACCGGTTTTACCTGCCACCTCCATAAAGTCGACGGCTGCACGCATTCCGGTGCCCGACTTCACCACTTCACCACAGAAAGATCTCAGGATTCGGGCCGTTTTTCCCGAAACCACGTTTCGCTTCCAAATCGGCCGGATGAATTTGGGCTTTCCGGTTTGCCCGTCGACGGTTGCCTTTATGATGCGCGGGATCATCAAAGCGCCGCCGTTGGCCACGGCAGCGAAAGCGCACAACATCTGGAGCGGCGTAGTGGCGATTTCCTGACCGAATGCCAGCGTGATCTGTGTTCGTTTCGACCAGCTGTCAATCGAAGATATCGATCCAGGGGATTCACCCGAGAGACGAATCCCCGTTTTGCTTCCGAATCCAAACAGGCGGATCCGTTTGTAGAATTCTTTGGGAGTGAGCAGCAGAGAGGCTTTCGCCATTGCGATGTTGCTGGAGACGGTAAAAGCTTCTTCGAATGTAACCTCTCCGTGCGGGTGCGGATCGGTTATCCGAGCGCATTTGAAATCCGCTGTTCCATTCTCGGCGTCGAAAAGATCCTCGGGCGAAACCTTTCCCTCTTCGAGCAGTGCGGCAGCGGTAATGAGTTTGAATGTCGATCCGGGCTCGTAGATACAGCTGATCGAACGGATCGTCCAAAGAGAATCATCAGGAGATTTGAATGCGCGATTCTTTGGAGCCGGGTATTCTGCCAGGGCGAGGATCTCACCTGATGCAATCTCCATTACGATCAGAGATCCTCCCCTGGCGTGATTCTCGATGACTGCTCGCTCCAGTTCGAACTCTGCAATATCCTGGATCGACGCGTCGATCGTGAGGAACACATCATTCCCGTTTTTCGGCTCCTTCAACTGATATCTGAAATAACCGCTCGAGCGGTATTCCCCGTTCATCAAAATCTCTTCGAGTCCAGGAACGCCACCGAGTTCTTCATCGAAGGCCGCCTCCGCCCCAGCCATTCCGTGGTTGTCATACCCCACAAAACCGACGACCTTGTTTCCTACATTCCCATATGGATATACGCGATCGGCTTCCCGGTGGACGCCTACTCCAGGGAGCGATGCCAAGACCTTGAGGTCTTTTTCACGCGGGAAACACCTGCGCTTGACCCAAACAAACTGCTTGCCGGAACGTAGTTTTCTGCGAACGCTGGACTTCGTTATGCTGAGTGTCCGCGAGAGAACGCTGATAACCTCATTACGGTTCTTGACTTCTTTTGGATGGATCGATACGGAGTACGAGCGAACACTCAGTGCGAGCGGTCGGCCGTTCCTGTCGAAAATGGCTCCCCTAATCGGAGGAATCTTCTTGTAGGTCCTCCACTGATCCTCGGCCTGCTCCTTGTAGAATGCATGCGACAGGACTTGCACATGAAACAAGCGCGTCCATAAGCCGAATGTTGCGAGCACGAAGATTGCGCCGACGGCGTAAACCCGGATGTTGCCTTTTCGTGCTCCCATTCCTTCAGTCCTTCTTGCTGTCCTTTTGGATTGTGTAACCGAGAACTTCCGGCACGAGGCTTCGTCTTACCGTGAACTCTTCATGCTCCTGGTAAGGCCTGTAACCGGAATCGATGGCGACTCTTTTGAGACTCTCGCTGTCAGCTTCGATCATGCCGAGCCTGTCTTCGCAGTAACCAACAATGCGCTCCCGCGAGGTTAGGGAAGTTATTTCGCTCGTGAGCGTGTGGAGCTTCTCGCGGTATAGGAGCTGCTGTTTCTCGAGATTGGAGATTCTTTCTGTGAGCACGCTGGAATAAATTTGCGTTGTCACGTATGCCAGGAGAAGGACTGCGCAAACCGAAAAAACGACAATCGTAATAGGAACTCCGGCATGCCCTGAGATGACAGAGGCGATGAATTTGCTGAACCGCTTGTATACGCTTCCTTTTAGATATCCACTCATCTCCCCACCAGGTCTGAAATATACCTTCTCATCCGATTGCTTTAGATAACCCTTGCGGCTCTGAGCCGCGCGCTTCTCGCTCGAGGATTTCGCGCGATCTCCTCATTGGCTGTCTTGATGGCTTTTTTCGTTAAGAGTTCCAGCGCTGGCCGACGCCCACAGACGCACACGGGCGTTCCAGGAGGACAGATACATTCAGCGCTCTCTCTCCTGAGGAACTCTTTTATCATGCGGTCTTCGAGTGAGTGATAACTGATAAAAACAAGCCTCCCATTCCGGTTTACATAGCGGAGGATCGACCCGAGAAACTCTTGAAGCAATTCGAGCTCCCTGTTTACGGCGATCCGGAACGCTTGGAATATCCTGCTCAGAAGGCCGGGGGAAACTCTCCTGCCAAACGCATTTTCAACGGCTGCTTTGAGGTCCGCCGTCGTACGCATCATGTGTTTCTGCGATGCATTCTTTATCGAGCGGGCAATCCTCCGTGGACGCGCCACCTCTCCGTAACGCTCAAGCACACAGGCGAGCCCCGCCATATCCGTACTCTCGATGAGATCACTCGCCGTTTGACCCGTACCGCTCATTCGCATGTCCAAAGGCCCTTCCCCTGAATAACTGAAACCTCGATGGGAGTCCTCGAGTTGCAGACTCGACATGCCATGATCGACGAGGACCCCATCGACGTTGCCGCGCGAGCCCAGGGCAGAATCCAATTCCGTGTATGCCCCCATGAAAAAAAATACCCGACCGCTGTACTCTTTCAGCCGTTCGGCAGCAACCTCCAGCGCCATGGCATCTCGATCGATGCCGATCACGGTGACGTTTCCCCTCGCATCGAGGATCGCTTTCGCGTGCCCGCCACTTCCGACCGTCGCGTCCAGAATCAACCGGGAACCATCGTGAAGGAGGTAGTGAAGGGCTTCGGAAAGCAACACCGGCGTGTGGTACATCGACCTCCTCCAGAGGGTAAGCGCGCGTGCTCAAGTATCTCTAAGAAAACGCCGCCGTTATTCTGATAAGCGCTCCTATCAGAACAAGCGGTCGTTAATTTCCTTGAACGCTCTTACCAAGTCCGCGTACTTGCGCTCCATGTGCGTAATGTTCCAGACTTCTGCATAGGATTGCATGTTGATCACTGCCACCGTTGCGTCGAGCTTGCAGAGTTCACAGAGACGCCGGGAAATGCTGACCCTTCCCTGCCCGTCAACGGTTGCGCGTTCTTGAAACATCATCGCGTACCTGAGAAAGTCCTTCTTTTGATCATTTGACTCTTGCCGGGAGAATTGTTCCTGGTATGCTTTCCACTGTGCTTCGGTTCGAATTTCGAGGTACTCGGGTTTCGAGAGATTCGGGATCAAGTAGAGCTGATCCCCTTTCCGGATTTTGAATTGCTGCCGAATATCCAATGGCAGGAGCAGCCTTGATTTGGAATCCAGAGTGTGAAGGTACTTATCGTTAAAGCCATTCATGGTTTTATAAAAATTATTTAGATTTAGTTTTAAATTGTTTCCTGGAATTGGGACTGGCTACTTTTTCAGGCGCCCATACTAACATAAATTTGGGATCTGGCGTCAAGGACAAAAATAACCATTTCCGCTTTTTTTTAAGGGTCACCCCTGGGCAGGGGCTCCAGCCTGAGGATCCCACCGCCCGGCATGCCCAGCTGCTCCGTAATCTTCAGAATTTCAAGGGATTACTTTTCCGCAACAAAGCAGACCGTTGCGGCCAGCCTGTTCAATCCCGGAAGGTTTTCCAGGATCCTTTCGGCCGTTCTCAGTGAGGGGAAAAGAGCATTCGAAGTGTTCTTGAGCACAAAAAGAAAATATTTGACTTTCAATACGCGAAACCCTGTTTTTTCCAATAGGTTACGGATTTCCCGCTCAGGAACTGGCCTGTGGTACCTGTAGGGGTGGTACTCGGCTCGCGGGAGGTCCCCGGCAGGATAGCACATTGCCGGCATCCGTTTGCGAATCCATGGCTTTTTAACCGCAAAACGCTTGAATCTTTCCACGACGCTATAGTAGTTGGGCGTGGACAGAACGATCCGCCCCCCCTGCTTCAGTACCCTCCGGCATTCCGACAGGGCGCGAACCCGATCCGAGCTGTAAATATGCTCGATGGTCTCAACCATCGTCACGCAGTCAAAGCGCTCTTTTTCAAATGGGATATTGGCAGCGTCGCCAGCGACGACGGGGAAACCCACTCCGTTGTGCTGTGCGATCCTCTGGCCAACTGGGAATTGCTCGACGATGAGGTCCATGCCAACCGGATCATACCCCAGAATCTCCAACGCCATCACATTGAAGCCCCAAGCCGATCCGATATCCAGAATCCGCGCACCTGGGTGGACACCCATTTCCACATCGACCTCGCGAAATCGTCGCAGCGCCATATGACGCCTCGCCCGAGTCCCCAAGTACCAATACCTGAGAAGATCGGGCATAACGGCGGGCTCGAGTTCCGGCGGTACTCGAATGTCGGGGAGCTTGAAATCAGCCATCTTCCTTGTGCAGCCTGTAGAGAGTATAGAAATACGGCCCGGGTTTTCGAATGCCGAGATTGTCGATCCGTTGTACGAGAAGGCTCTCGAAACGATATCCTTTCATTCGACGACCGTCGAAGCGGTTCGGCTGTTTCTCCATATCGATGAGAAAATCGACTCGGGGGTATTCCTCTATATCGAGAAACAAGCCGTTCTGCACAATTTCATCGTAAGAATGCTGTTCTCCGATTCTGTTCAGCACCGGATCCACCAATCCCCCCAGATCCATCACCCGCCGGTCCGAATAAAAGGCAACATAGCCGATGTCACGGGCAGCGACGACGGCTCCCGGCTCCGAATGATCACGCACGTACTCCGCAATTGATCTCAACCGGTGGTTGAGGTCGTAGGCAAACGCTTTCGATGGCGGCACCACAACGGAGAAATAGAACACTGCGTTCACAACGAGGATGATGGCAGTGAAAACACCCAGAACAAGCCTGGCCGAGCTCATCCTCAGATCCAGGCGCTGGACAATCTCCTCGACGGCTAGAAAACCGAAAACGCAGACAAAGGGCGTGGTGAGCAACATGTACCTGGAGAGCACCTGAAAATCGTACAGAACGTACGCGAGCGGCAGCACGATCGTCCAGAGAAGCACAAATCGAAAAGGCTCAGAGAGAATTCGGCTTTTTCGGTTGAGGAAAACAACTGAACACAAGGCTGCGATTGCCGGAATCCCTTGCGTGCTACCGATGATTTTTGCGAGCGTTACGATCTGCCGCTTGTACACGCTCACGTCAAAACTCCATCCGCCGCTCTTCGCTGCGGCTGTATTGGGCATGAGGCTCCCGATATGAAGTTTTGCGAACAGAAGCCATGGAACGATCAGGGCAGCCGACACGAGAATCGTCCTGGCGATGCACTCCTTCTCCACGCGGCCTGGTCTCAGCACCAGCGCCGCGATATACACCACAAAAAGAAGATAGGCCTCCGGCCGAATTAGGGCGGCGATGGCGATAAAAAATCCCATCCTCCATGCGGAGCGGGGATTTTCGTACGCATCGATGGAGGCCATACCGGCCCATATGACCACGAGCACGGCTGCGGAGGTCTCCATGCTCAACGCCGTCCACCGGGCCAGCCAGGCATCCGAGGCGAATGCCAGCGCCGCGAAAACCGCCGTTTGGGGACTCCCCCCGAGTTTTCGCACCAGCACGTACAGGAACACGATCACGAGAAACCCGCAAATCCACGATATCACGCGGCTCGTGTGGACGAGGGCGTCGCCCCCGCCGAAGGGAAAGCCAAGCACTGCCTGCACGAACACCCACAATGGACTGGTGGTTCCGAATGAGACCTCGCCGGGATTGAAGCTGTACTCCCCTCGTGTGATGAGGTTATTCGCGTATTGGATATGGATATAGCCGTCGTCCGTGAAACCGTCTCTCAAAGGCAGGAGAAGGAGCAGAAAGAGTAGAAGCGGAAATACGATTCGCGCACCGTCCCTTGACAGCATCATCTACTCCCTTCTCCTGTCGAGGAGCGTCTCTAGATATGCGGCCAGTTCTCCCGCTAAGTGCTCCCTCTCGAATTGCGGGAGCAGATCCAAGTTGTACGACTCATCAAGACTTCCATCGAGAAACTTTTCGTACATCACCCCGATTTTTTCCGCGATGCGGCTGGGATCCTCCGGCGGAGCTGCTTCGCCCCGATTCAAAGACTCGATCAAGTCTCTCCCTTCACCTTCGGGTATCAGGCCGAGAACCGGCCTGCAGACTCCCATGTACTCGTAAAACTTGCCAAGAACGATCTCTGAATAGGGATTGATCAGCAGCAGTATATGGGAGGCCCTTTCCATTTGCAATGTCTCCCGGTGGGATACGGAGTCCCTGAACTCGACGATTCCCCCGAGCCCCAGTCTTTTTGCCGTCGCTTCGTTTTCATCCTCCCTGGGACCGAGAAAAACTGCCCGGCACCGATCACGGCTCTCCGGTATGCGGTCGCAAAACATTCTCAATGCTTCGAGAAAAGGAACGGCGCTCCGGTTTTCGCTCAGCATTCCGGCATGCATGATCTGGAAACTGTCCGTGGGTGGTGCTATATCGAAGAGATCCTCTAGCTTGGCTTTGTCATATCCATTTGAAATTCGCTTCAGGTTCTCGATTCCGGGATGTTTGCTTTTCAGCAATTCTTCGTGCCAGCGGCTTGCTACCACCACCGCAGCCCTCGCGCATATTCTGGCCAGCAGCTTTTCATGGATCCCGCGGTGAATCCGGGTGGGTGGTGGGAACCTGTACAAATTGATCCAGGGATCGCGAAAATCTGCCACCCATGGCAGCCCGGTCATCTCATGAATCTTGAGCCCCACGAGATGGCTCGTTTCAGGGGGGGATGTTGAGTAGATTGCATCGACCGGCTCGGAGGCCAGGAGGCGCTTGGCCGTGCGTACGGCAAACGGGTACCAACCGATGTACGTGTCGGGAAAGAGCAGGCTGTTACCGATTCTCCTCAACAGTTTGAATCCACGTGAGGATCTCACCTCGGAACTCTTCTTCCCGAAACCACCTCTCCTCAGCAGAGAGAGGATGGCCTGCCCGCTGAACGACCGGGTGCGGACCACCTCGCACGATTCTGGTACCTCTCGGAGCAAGCTTTCATCCAGCACCCAGTAGGCCGTCTCCCGAGGCGCAATCACGATCGTCTGCCACCCATGCTTCTCGAGATACTTCACGAAACTGAGCGGCCTGAAAACTCCTCCTCCCGACAGCGGCGGGAAAAAAGGAACAATCATTAGAAGGCGCTTCATTTTTATCCTCGTGTATATCGCTTTTTCCCCTGGATCCATTTTTGCGCCAGCTCAGCGCGACTCGACTTTGCTCACGTTTCAGTTCTCCAAGCGGCCCAGGGCAAACCTCGCAATTCCACCGAACCCTCTTTTTTCGAGCATTTCGATGAGGACCGCTCTTTCCTCACCGGTGAGGATATTCATTACGGCGACCATCTTCTTGAACATGAATAAGGCGAAAACAAAGAGCGCAACCTTCAGCACAGTGATCATACCAACGGCCGTCCATCCAAGAACAATCTCGATGATGAACAGCGGAGCAAAAGCAACAAGGCTGCACACAGCGAGCGTCGAACCGAGACCCGTCGCAAAACGCAGCTTCATTGGGAGCCTGGACAGTCGCGATGCCAGCAGGAGCTGCGCCATGCAAGCGAGTAGCTGGGCGTACCCCGCGCCGATGATGCCGAAGTACGAGCCCAACAAGAGAAGCAGGCACACATACGTGCACGCCCATACGAGATCGCAATACAGCGCGCTGCGGACTTTGTCCAGCGCTTTCATCACGCTGGTGAGTGGCGCCGTCATTGCGCTAAGTGGCATTGCCAGCGCGAGCAGCAGGAGCAGCGGCGCTGCACCCATGTATTCCGGATTCGCAACAATCGTTATGATTTCTCCGGCAAACGCGATCAAGGTTGCTGCAATGAACGCTGCAACGGCAGCGCCGAACTTCATGAATACCCTTGTAGAAAGAACGATCTGAGAGGGCCGATCTTCCGCTTCCAGCCGGGTAATTTCCGGCTGAAAGGCGAGATTCGGAACCCCGAGAAGCCTATTGGCCAAACGCGTGATTCTCGCACCGATATGAAACAGCGCGAGCATCTCGAGCGTAATCACTTGGGAGAGAAGATAACGATCCACGTCGGTGAACGCGACCGCAACGATACTCAAACCAACCGCCCATCCCCAATATGTTATGTACCGTTGGACGTTCGCTCCCGAGGGATCTGCTCGCTGGACAACGGATCCGTCGGAAGCAGCGGCTCGAGCCAGAAAAAGGACGATCACAACAGCGCCGACGAACGCCTCGGCAATGGCAACGACGCCCATTATCTTGAACAGCACGGTGAGACTCAGCGACCCGCGTTCGATGAAGATCCAGCCCAGCTGGACTGCCAGCGCGGCGATATCCAGAACAGTGTGGATAGTGAGTCGCCGGATGCCGTTCAGTCCCCCATAAACGATGAGCTTCAGTGCCCACCCTGCCACTGTCACCCAGAACCAGAACAAGAGTTCTTTGGATAAAGCGCCAGAGGGCATGAAAGCGAACAAATATTCTCTCGTCCCCCCAACAATGAGATATGCAACGGCCAAAAACCCGAGCGAAGTGATGATCGATATGCTGTACACCCTTACGGCTGCTCCGCCCTGTTGTTTCGACTCGAGCTCGGGAAAGAAACGAACCAGCAACTGGGGTAACCCGTTTGCGGCCAGCGTTGCGACAAGGAGAGACAATCCCCGAAGCGATGCGAACAGGCCGAAAGTCTCCTTTGCGAGAAACGCAGCGAGAATCTTGACCTGGAGTAATGTAATGAGGGTTGCGAATACCGTGTGGATCGTCAACGCAGCGGTGTTGGGTAAAAACCGGGATTCTCCTCTGACATTCGGACGATCAGTTCTCATCGATCGGTTCTGATCCTCTTTATTGCCGCTGCAATCTTTCCGATAGTAGACCGTATCGTCGACACGGCATACCGGTGCGGAACGCCCCCAAAGGACATTTTGTATTCCATGAGTGAGTCCTTACCCATGCTTCCGCCGAGGTTGAACCGCTTGTATCCATTATCACACGCATGCCGGATGCAGTGCGTGTACAGGCTCGTGCTCGCCTGGAGCGCCCTGCTTTCGATCGTTGTAACCCCGTACCATGCGATAACCGTATCCTTGAAATAAAAATTCAGCTGCCCGCCAAGAAGCTCGTCCTCGTGATAAGCGAGAAACAACTTCACGCGATTTGTACCTTCGCCAAGGAGTTCTTCGAAGAACTCCTTGGGATAGTGAACTCTTCCACCAGCAGCCGTGATTCTGGACGCGTAGATATGGTGGAACCGTCCCGCATCTTCGACGGAGTTGGTTTCAACAACTCTCACGCCTCTCCGCTCTGCCTGTTTAGTATGCTTCCTCTTGGATTTATCAAAGGATTCCGACCAGATCTTGTCGAAACCGGGTTCGAGGTCAATGATATGGGTTATCGCGCTCTCCGTCTTGAACGGCTGTACAGCGGGCCGATTCCAAAAGTCCACCCAGCCCGTTTCGTACACTTTCATACTCCGTCTCAAACCAGCATAGTGATCCAGGAGTGCAAGATGCACTTCATTTGAATCCAGCGTCACAGGGCCGCCATATGTTCCGAAAGGCAGAGACCAAAGCGCTCTGCGCGCACCCTTCCCAACAATAAAAAATGGAAGATAGCCCAGCACTTCCCCCTCCTCTTCCGCAATGATGCTGCGATATGCGATCCACGGGAATACGCGCGAGAGACTTTTTGCCCAAACGCGCGTGTGGTAGAACGTCGCCTGGGGAGAACGCTCGGCCAGATCTTCCAGCTCGGGCGCAGTCTGGTCAATTACGGTCAAACGCATTGGGGACTAGAGCTTCGTATAGTAAGACGCTACCTTGTTCAGTGCTTCTACGACGTCTTGAACATCGCCGTCTTCCATGCCCGGATAAATGGGTAGCGAAATGCACCGGGAAAAATAATCTTCGCATGCAGGAAAACGGTCGTTCGAGCTCTTATACGGCACGAAGAATGGATGCACATAAACCGGGATGAAATGGACCGAGCAGCCAATGTTTTCCGCCGCAAGCGCCTTCGTAAAGTGGTCGCGATCTACCGTGAGTTTTTCGAGATTCAGGCGAACGACGAACAGGTGCCACGTATGCAGGTTTCCATCCCTCACCTTCGGGAGCTCAAAGATCGGCGACGTCTGGAGATGCATCATGTACTTATGGGCCACTTCCGCCCTGCGCTCTAGTTGCTTATCGACCTTCCTCAGCTGCGATAGGCCGAGTGAAGAGAGGATATCGTTCAAATTGCACTTGTAACCCGGGACCTCTACCTTGTAAGACCACGATCCCCTATCCGTGTACCGCTCCCAGCTATCCCGTGACATCCCGTGGTAGAGCAGGCATCGAAGTTTGCTCTCGAATCGCTCGTCCTGGACGGTCAAACAACCGCCCTCCCCTGTAGTCAGATTTTTCGTCGCATAGAAACTGAATGCCGTGGCATCACCGAAGGCTCCTACCTTCACTCCTTTGTAAGCGGCACCGAAACCGTGTGCGGCATCCTCGACGACGGCGAGGCTCTTTTCATCAGCGATCGCACAAATGTCATCGATCCGGCAGGCCTGCCCGCCAAAATGGACCGGCATTATGGCCTTTGTCCTATGCGTTATCCGTTTTTTGATCTCTGCAGGGGAAGGCCCGAATGTTTCTTCTTCGATATCGGTAAGAACAGGAATGGCGCCGGTATGGATGATCGCATGCACGGTCGAAGCAAAAGTTAGTGCCGAGGTTATCACCTCGTCCCCCGGGCCGACACCCAGAGCTTTCAACGCAAGGAACATGGCCTCGCTGCAAGAGCTCAGGACAATGGCGTGTTTCACACCGAGGTAAGATTCGATAGCGGCTTCGAACTCCTCCGTTTTCGGACCAACCGTCAGCCAGCCCGAGCGGAGGGTTTCGGCCACGCATTCGATATCTTCATCATCGATTGGTGCCCTGTAGAAAGGTAAGAACGTATCCCTCACCGGCGTACCGCCGTCGAGGGCAGGCTTGTGTTTTTGCATGTTCATCCAATCCGTAATCGAGGAAGCCTGATCGACACTCCACGATACAAGCTAACATATTCGCAAATTCGATGCCCGTCCGACTACTTCTTTTCTATTTATAGGCAAATCCATGTCTACTTTCAACTGCCAAACCGGATGATTGGAAAGGTTCAAGAGAAGAAGTTGACGCCTCCAGATTGCCTGATATCCCTCAATATGTTTCACCGGGGGAAGTGAAACCGAACTTCCCGCTGGATCCTCCTTCATCCTGCTTATCGTTCGTTTCAGCAGAGGGAGCCAATTCGACGTAACGACTGTTTTTCTTTTCCAGATCGAATAGTCCCCGAATCGCTGTATGAGATTGTAATTCTCTCGAATATGAAGATCGAGGTCCGTTACGCCGCTGCTTACCCCGCTATCGTCAGGTTCAATTTTATCTTCATATCGAAGAACAATGATTCCGACGTTGTGGCTATCCAAATCGCCGATGATCTCTTGTTGGATGCGTTCCGTAGTGGCAAGACCCGGATGGAGTTCATGGTATTTGGTTGCGCTGTGCCTTTCTGATAGGAAGTAGAAAAGGATATCGTTGACGAATATTCGGTCATGCCTCACGTTACCGACAAACAATTTTTGATTCTTGGGTACATTTGCCCGAACGAAATCGATTGCCTTCAAATAATCGATTTCCTCCGGATCCCATCGCATCCCCCAGAAACGATCGAGGCGAACGGAAAGTGACGAAGTCGAGCTGCCGATTCTGGTCGCCCTTTGAAGTGTCCTCCATACGGGTCTCGACAGTGCGAAGAAGCAAAACAGAAAAGCCAGAAACCAGCATACGCCACGATATTTTCTCATTCTCGAAATCTCAGAAAGAAGCATCGAGAACAAGATGGAAGCCATTACAAGAGCTGGAACGAGATGAAGGGTGTCCGTTCTGACCCGGGCATTGTGATGGAGGACGATACTTGTCACCAAAAAGATGATTACGCCCCACACTTTTTTTCGGTCCGCCGCAGTACCTCTGCGCCGTATCTGCGAACGCAAAGAAATTAACGCTGCAGCATATATCGAGATCGATGCATAGAAAGGCGCCCGATAGAATATCTCTTTTGCATATGGGACAAATGAAATCTGACCCGAAAGGACGAAGAGAGGATTTGGAATGGGGGCAGGATACGGCAGGGCACGCACTTTCGGGAAGACCGTGAGTGGGAAGCTGATTAAATCATACCTCAAGTCGTTCACAGGAACAGCGCTTACTAACAAGATGCTTGTGGGGATCAGCACAACAGTCAACCCAGCCAAAAATGGAACAACACTTTTGAATGTTCGTGAAGATTTATCGAGCGTGGTGGATGCTTTCACTTCACCGCTTACATTTAAACCGATGATGATCAGGACTATAGAAACAAAACTATAGAAGCCGAAATCATGTCTGAGTACGGTCGTGATTCCAACGGAAATCCCAGCAAGAAACAACCACATATTTCGCGCTTCAAATAGATACCGAATCACGAAATAGGTTCCCAGCAAGCTGAACAGAAGAGCAGGATGCATCGGAATGGCAAAATATCGCCCGGACCCGAGCCAGATGAGCGCCATGAGAGCTGCGAGCAGCGCGTATGTTTGATGCACAAAGCTTTTTGATAGCAGATAAGTGAGGAAAACGATGCTGAGAGCGACGATAGCGGACCATATCCTTTCCACGATAAGATACGCACCGAAAAGCTTGAATAATCCGGCCAGAACATAAAACTGCCCCGGTGCATAGATCGTCCAAAAATCTCTATACGGTAAATCGCCATCGAGAACTCGGACTGCGCCGTAAACACACAGCCCCTCGTCGTAGATACTCAAACCCGTATTGAAGCCAAGGAGCAGATAAATCAACGCCAGAGGAATGAAAATGATCGCATTCCTTCCCTCGAGAGCTGAATTCCGGACTCTGACTGTTCGGTTCATATTTTCAGGTTTGCTGGGTTTTCAATGCTACTCGATTGTTCTGCATAGGATGGTTAATTAGAGAGAACTTCAGCTTTAGCAGAGCTAACGTTTCTCGCGGACTGGAAGACATGCATCGGGAATTATCTCATTCAGCAGATGCTTGATCGCCTCGCCATCTCCTCGATCAGTCATCCCTTTGAGCTTGCCCAGCACCTCGTCGATATCCAACCCATCCGGAATCGTAGCGCGCGTGGTGAGGATGTATTCATGCGGGGAATCCTCTATGGCCTCCGCCCTGGCAAGAAGAGACTCGTGGAGTTTTTCTCCAGGCCGAAGCCCAATCAATTCGACCTCGACGTCGATGTTGGGGCGGAGACCATGGAGGGCAATCAAGTCTTTGGCAATCTCCATGATTTTGATGGGCTGGCCCATTTGCAAGATGAAGATCTCACCGCCCTTCCCCAAAATCGACGCCTGAATGACGAGCATGCAGGCCTCCTTGAGGGTCATGAAAAAGCGTGAAGCCTCTGGACTGCTGACCGTCACCGGGCCGCCCTTTCGGATCTGGTCGATGAAAAGCGGGACCACGCTCCCACGGCTTCCGAGCACGTTTCCAAAACGTACCGTCATCAAACGCGCTCCACCAGCTTGCCTCGCTCCATTGGCCATCAGATATTCTGCCAGCCGTTTCGTGGCGCCCATTACACCCTCCGGTTCAACGGCCTTGTCAGTGGACAGCATGACGAGCCGTTCCACTCCGGACTCCCTGCACACGTTTATAATATTGGCAGTGCCGAAGACGTTGTTTTTGACCGCTTCTTCGGGGAAGGCTTCCATGTAGTGGACATGCTTGTGAGCCGCAGCGTGGAATACGTACTGAGGCCGGACACGCTCGAAGAGATGCCTCAGTCCGATTTCATCCCGAATGTCGGCAATGAGAGCTTCCGTTTTGATGTTCGGATGGCGGGTTCGCATTTCGTACTCGATGTCGTAGATCTGGTTTTCCCCCCGGCCAAGCAGCAAAAGCGCCTCCAAATCAAAACGTCCAACCTGGCGGCAGATCTCGCCGCCAATCGATCCGCCCGCACCGGTAACGAGTACACTGCGGCCTGCAAGGGCCTCGGAGATCGCTTTCTCATCGAACTCGACCGTTTCCCTGCCGAGCAGATCTTCCGGATGAACCTCCCTGATTTGATCGAGACGAGCCGGGCCCCTGATGATTTCGATGAGCCCCGGAACAATTTTGTAGTTCAATCCCGCATCCCTGCAAAGAGAGATAATCCGGCGTATGAATTCCCTCTCCGCGGAAGGCACCGAGATGATCGCTTCATCCACAGGAATTGTTCGTACCACTTCCACGAGATCCGCACATTGACCGAGAACGGGGATTCCATCAACCTTCCGCCCTTTGAGGCTCGGCTCATCATCGAGAAACCCAGCGACCTCGAATCCGCTCTCCGGGTGTTGGGTGATCTCTTGGAGGATCATCCTTCCCGCTTCACCAGCACCAATAATCAAAACGCGTTTTGCCATGACAGTACCAACGAAATCAGGTCGTCATTGATAACCGTGCTCGATGAACTCCAAATGGTAATCCGGCACCTACCGGATCAAGGAAATCGTCTTCACAATGGATTGACCGTTGCTAATGATGCGGACAAAATAAATGCCGCTTGAAGCGAAAAATCCCTCTGCAGTGGTGAGATCCCACACTTCCGGCTCGCTTGGCCCACCGACCTTCTGGGAGTGAACGAGTTCACCTTCGATCGTGTAGATTTCGACGACGACCGGGCCGGTAATGTTCGCGATCTTCAGCTCCCCATGTCCCTGTCTCCCCATGACGGGATTCGGATACAGGTAGACGCTGGAAAGATCTGTCGGCGCCAATGCCGCCGGTGAAATATCAAAAGCCGACAGTCCTCCTTGAGTGCCAATAAAGAGAACATCTTCATCGGGGTGGAGCGCCAGTGCCTCGCAGTTGGCGTTGACGAGCGGGGATATCACGCTTTGGTCGAAGAACTGATTTAATCCGCCCTGCCAGACGGCCGGCGTCGTGTAAGCGGCGATGTCATCCTCGTCGTCACGGGCGATTCGATTGAGCCCCATATCGGTAGCAACCCAAAGATTCCCATCCCTGTCGAAAACGAGGTCCTTCACTTCGTTTCCGAGCAGCCCGACTCTGAAGTCCCGCTTTGCCGTGAATCGCTTGAATTGTCCACTGCTGTACTTGTAAAGCCCAGCAGTGGTTCCGATCCAGAGCGCACCATCGTTGCCCAGAGTAAGAATCCGGAGCTCCGCCTCAGAAGCCAGTTCCTCGTCCTCCCCCACCTTCGCGACCGTCGACCAGATGTCCCCCGATAAGTTCGAAAGCGTCGCCCAGTCGTAGCCCCCCGTAAACCATCGCTGGACACCGCTACCTTCATTCGCCACGTATACCGCTCCGCCGGGATCGAATGTCACATCGAAGATCTTGCCTCCCCACATCTCCCCGCCGGTCGTCGTTGGCGTTATCTGAAGCCACTCGGTTTTGTTCCGGCTTAGGATATGAATCCCGATATCATCCGGATCCGGCAGCTCATCGGCCACGAACCAGCGGTTTCCTGCAGGATCCTCCCTGGCTCGCAAAAACTGGACGGAGCCCAGGCCGTCTCCTCCACCACTACCGATATCGTGGTGTATCCAAATGTCGTTGCCATAATCCTTGTCCAGCTGGTCCTGGAGTTCGTCGAGCGGCCTCGTATTCGGAGCGGCAAACCACTTGCTCCCAGTAGCGTCCGCCAGAAGTGCGAGATTGAGAAACAGGCCGGATAGTCCTGTTCCACCGGGAGTAGTGGTATTGTAATTGACCCACTCCCCGTCGGGTGTGAGTTTCCCCACGCCAAAACCAGCTGTCGCAACCCACAGCGAGGCATCTAAATCGACGGAGAGCCTCGTGATATACGTTCCCCCCGGAGCATTCGGCCGGATGTCGTTGAGGGTTGCACCATCGTATACTATGAGATCTCCACCCCTCCTCCACACTACGGGATCGGCAGTACCAATGTAGAGATTACCATCCGTCCCCCTCACGATCGATCGGATTTGAGAGAGAGTCGAGCTTAGGTTGTGTTTGACATATAAAGGAACCATTGTCAGCGAGGAATCCCACGATACGCCGTCATGGCGGTAGACATAAGAATTTGTCCCCGCCCACAGTACCGAGTCATCCCAAAAAAGCGAATGCACCGGCCGGTGGGAAATCCCGAGCGAACTCCAGCTGCTGTCCGCCGAGTTGAAACGCGCCACCCCGCGCGCCATGCCCACCCAGAGAGCCGTGTCCGCCCTCTCGATCACGTTCACTTGCACGGATGGGAGCCCGGCGGTCAAGTCATGAAAGAAGCCCAACCGATCGATCGTTGTCACTCCACTGTCCGTTGCGATCCAAACCTGATCGCCATCGGCAAGGACATCGTTCACCTGATTGTCAGGCAGACCGTGCCGTTCGAAAAACTGGGCGGCCGGGAAGCCTTGTACGATGACTCCTGCACCATTTTTAGATCCGTAAACGAGCGTGTCTCCCCATGCAGTGATGGTCGTGATCCGGTCATCGGTGAGTCCGTGGAAAGAAGCGCTGAGTGCAGCTACTTCAAGACCCCCTGCTACGAACCTGACGCGCGCAATCCCCGCGTCTTCAGATCCCACATAGAGTTCGCCCGCGCTGTCGAAGGTGAGCGCCGTGATGAAATTCGATGGCAGCCCATCCTTGCTCGTGAACTGCTGGAAGGAAGAATCGGCTGGATCATAGATGATGATGCCCCCGTTGGTCGCCGAATAGAGCAAGCCGCCGTCGGATACGATCTCCATGATCAAGCTCGGATCCAAATAGCTTTTCCATCTATCTCGATCCGTCTGCGCGCGGCTGGAAGAAGAAAACGATCCCCAAAAAAGCACAAGCACCACAAAGGGCGCAACAAACCTGGGTACGAAGAGCCTATTGAACCTCAATTGCCGTAACCTCCAATCAACTCACTAACGGAGGGCGCCGGTTTCTCCCCGCAACGATCTTGCTCACCGTGGTGAACAGGATTTTGAGATCCTGTATGAGAGACCAGTTTTGGATGTAGTTCGCATCCTGAGCAAGCATATCTCCCATGCTGAGCCGTGCGGATTTTCCCATGCGCCAGTAGCCGGTGATGCCAGGGCGGACTTCGAAGCGGAACCGTGCCCCCGTATCGAGCAAGCCTCCGTCCTCGGCGGGAATGGGATACGGCCCGACCAGGCTCATCTTTCCAATTACCACCAGCCAGAAGAGGGGCAGGCTGACGAGGTCCGAGGGGCCGCTTACGGCGCCATCACCGGCGATCGGGACTGTGAAAGGCTCTCCCCCCAACCCAATCCTTTTCTCATGAGTAAAAGGCTTTTTGCCGCGTGCATACGCGTATAAATAATATATCACAAAGAAAGGGACGCTTACTACGCTAAATGTAATACCGAGGATGATATCCAGAGCCCGTTTCGAGAAGCGATCGAAAACGTAGCGGGTATCGCGCTGGTACGCGATAACCGGGCGTCCAAACAAGTCGGCCACCGAAGCCTGGTGGACAACGAGACCGGTATGGTCTGTGAGAACCGTGATGTCCACCACACGCCGCCGGCCCATCGTAACGAACTCGGCAAAGCGCTCCTCCGAAACAGCGCCAGAGAGAAAAATCACCTCCTGAATGCGGTATCGGTCCACGATGTCCTCGAGATCAGAGAGGCTTCCCAAGCTCCCCCCAAAGGGGCTTGCTAAAATGCCAAACGACTCCAACGGGGCATCGGAAGGGGCTTTGAAAGGAGATTCTTCCGGCGCTTCCGGATACCCCTCGCGATAAGCTTCGAGAGGGATCTCGGAGGCGGTCTCCTTTCCGGTATCTGTTTCTTCGCCGGTGACCACGACACCGACCACGTCCATACCGGGCATGTCACCGCGAAGCAGTTTCGACTCGAGATCTTTCGCCCTGTCGAGAGGTCCAACAATACAAACCCGTTTGAGATCGATTTTAAGCTCGAGCAGCCTCTTGTGAAATGCCCTGGCGCCCATCCGAATGAACCAATCAAACAGAATGGCGAAGGGTACGAGGAAAGCAACGATCATTCGCGAATATATCCGTATTTTGCTCAAGTAAGTGCTCGCCATCAGAAGGATCGACGCGAAGATGATCGCGCGGCCGATGTCGAACAGCTCATCTACGTACGACGTTTCTCGACGTATCCGGTACAAACCGAGAGCGAAATATGTGAATACAAATAGAAGATTTTCGAAAACCACGAATCGCTGGTACACGTCTATCGGAAGGATAGGATTGGTAAAGATGCTGTGTAGCGACACACGGAGATAATAGGCACATAGGAAGGCAATGTTGAACGCAATCATGTCTAACAATAGAAAGAGCAAGACCTTCCCAACTTCCCTGTATCTCTTTAGGAAATACAGAATGAAGTTCCACTTCTCGTAGTATCGGATCATGCTGGCGAGATGGGCAATGAACGAGCGGTTGAGAACGGATTGGGCGCTTTCTCTCGCGTAGCCGTGAATGATAACGGCATCCGGATAATAATAAACCTGCCAGTTCTTTTGTCTCATGCGATAGCACCAGTCGACATCTTCAAAATATAGAAAAAATCGTTCATCCATCATGCCAACGGATTGAACCGCATCCCTCCGAACGAGCATGCATGCGCCGAGTATCCAATCAACTTCCTTCGTTGATTCGTGATCGAAGTCGAGCATCAGGTGATCTGCTACAACCTTTGAATTTCTGAAGATCTTCCCAAGTGGTGTACGCCGAAGCAAAAGCACCTTCCACGTATAAAAGCGCCTGCATGAGTATTGGAGATTGCCGTCGTGAAAAACGAGTTTTGGTCCGACGATTCCCGCATCTTTATGATCGTCCATGAATTGCATGAGTTTATCGACAGCGTCCTGTTTGACGATGGTATCCGGATTGATGATCAAGAAATAATTTCCTCTTGCCTCTCTCATGCCGAGATTTACGCCTTTCGAATATCCGTAGTTCTCCCGCTCCGCGATCAGCTTTACTTCTGGGAATTCCTTTTCTACCATATCCGGCGTTCCGTCGCGGCTTGCGTTGTCCACTACGATGACTTCAATCCTGCCGGAATACGTTTGCTTACGGATCGACTCCAGGCAGGGCCCCAATACCGAGAGACTGTTGTAGCTGACGATAATGATCGAGACGTCCATGGAGAACACCTAGTGTTTCTTAAAGAATCTCCTTATAGATTCGAATCGCAGCTTCCACACGAGAAATGCGGCTTCCAATATAATGCGTCGGGACATCTTCGAAGTCCCGCTCCTCCGATCCACAAAGACGATCGGTATTTCTTTTATCTTATAGCCCCCCTTCCACACATGAAAGTTCACCTCGATTTGAAAAGAATAACCGTCGCTCTTGATATGGTCGAGAGGAAGACTTTCCAGAACCTCCCGCCGAAAGCATTTGAAACCTCCGGTAGCGTCTTTCAGAGGCATGCCGGTGACAATCCGCGTATAGATATTCGCGCCGACGCTCAAGAATAACCGAGAAAGCGGCCAGTTTACTACGGTGATCCCATCGAGATACCGTGAACCGAGAACAAGATCCGATTCCTTTATGTTATCGAGAAATTCGGGAATTGCTTTCGGATCGTGGGAAAAGTCTGCATCCATCTCGAAAAAATATTTCGCATCTGTATTCCTCAGTCCCCATTTGAATCCTTCTATGTAGGCGCTCCCCAGTCCAAGTTTGCGGGGGCGATGGAGGCTGTGCACGCGCGGCTCGCGGTTCCCCCATTCCTTCACGAACTCGCCGGTGCCGTCGGGAGAATTATCGTCGACCACGAGCACTTCAAGATCGCGCCCCAATGAAAAGAGCTCACTGACCAAGCTCTCAATGTTTTCTTTTTCATTAAACGTGGGAATTATGATGAGTGCTTCCACCTGGTCCTTCTCCTGGCCTCCAGAAATGCCGAAACCAACAGTGCTATGACGAGAACAGCAAACGTCAGAACGGAAATGAGAACGCCCTTCTCGAACAGCGACGCGTCGTACCTGAACACGACCTCGTGATCGCCTGGCTGTAAGGCGACAGATCTAAGGATATGGTTCGCCTGCATCATTTCACCCTGTTTTCCGTCAACAAATACCTGCCAGCGGGGATAATACACCTCGCTCAAAACCATTATACATGCCGAATCCACATGGGCGTTGATTTGAATTTCGTTGAGGTTATACCGGGTAATCTCTGCCCGGCTCCCCTTGCTCGATACAGGTTCGATCGGCGGCTGTTTTGCAAGAACGGCAGTTTTCGACAAATCGATATTGCCAGCAGTCATTAGATCGAGCGCTTTTTGTCCCTCGGCGATTCGATACGAATCGACAAAAAACACCCTCGGCAACGCTCGGAGATTTTCATAGACATAGCGCTTCTGCCCGGAACCGTTCTGTCCCTCCCAGCGCTGCACAAAAACCTCGCCAGCGGGAAGCGGATAGCCCGAGATGAGGTAGCGTACATTCAGCATATCGATCAACTGAAGCCGGCCCATGGAAAGGGCTTTTCGCAACGAGCCCAGAAATTCCTGGTAATTGGCGAGCTTTGCTGCGTGGTACCCACCGATCGATGAAATACCGGAATTCATGTAGATGTTTGTTTGGAACTCTCCCGAAAAGGGAGATGCCGGGCGAGCCGGGTTGTAGTATATGGGAAACACTCTGAAGAATCGTTCATCGCGTTTCAAGAACTCCGCTACCGGGTCGGTGGTCAGATAATCATCGACAGAACTTTTTTCCCTAACGATCCGGTAACGATCGGAATCCCGGAAGCGCTCAGGATGGATGATATGGCGGTCCACCATGTACAAATCGATGAAGGATAGAAGCGCCAGGGCGCCGATGAACACGGCTTTGGCAAGGATTCCCCTCGCGTACAGATACAGAAGAACAAACGCAGCGCTCAGAAGGATGGAAAACTTCAGCAAGTCGCCGCCGAGAAAGCCTCCCGCAGTCTTCGCAAGAGCCATTTGATGCTGGGACGATTGTGCCAGCCGGAACCGGCCGGCGATGTCGCTCGCGAATCCGCCCCTCCAGTATCCCTGGCTCACGACAGCAATGAGAAAAACGGCGAAGGATCCCAGCATCAGCCAAAGCGCGATCTTTTTCAGCCGGGCGCCGTCCATCCTGAGCAGCGCGTCGACACCGATGGCGAATAACGTCACGACGGCGAGTTGCTGCACGATGAGTACCATCACCGGCACTCGGAATTTGTTGAAGAATGGAAGCAGTTTGAAGAGCACATCATAGATCACGGGAAAGAACCGGCCGAAAGAAACTAAGGTCGAAACGATGACGACGAAGAGAAGAAAGTTCGTGAACCGGTCCCTCGCCCACAAAACCGCGCCGATGGCACCCAGGAGCACGAACAATCCCAGATAGTTCGGGTAATCGGTGAAGGGCATGTGCCCATAGTACAGATCCTTACCGAATCCGTAAGCATGCGGCAGGAAGAATGTGATCATCTCGGCGGGATGAAGACTCCACGATGTGGCGTAGTCATAATCCAAACCACCTCCCTCGGTGGCGCCTCTGATCGAATACTGCGAGTAATCATGAACGGGCAGATACAAAACAGAGCTGAGGAGAAGGGATGCGACAACGACGATACACAGGATAACGGCAAGACACGCTACCTCGATCGTCGCAGCGCGCGCCGGCCGCCCTTCGGAGCCACCGGAGAGCCGCGCCACAATTCCCCTGTGACTGGATTCTTCCGCCCCAACCCGCCTGCCCCTGGCAGCATCCACCAACTTGAGCGTGCCGAAGAAGAGAAAGTGGAGCCCGATCAGGGCGTAGGTGTAATACGAGACCTGGAGGTGCGCTCTCAGCATTTGAAAGCCGAGAACGATCGCAAGCGCGCTCGCGTTGAGAATGATCCCTTTCCCGCGCCAAATCCGGTCCCAGAAATACAGCGCAAAGGGGAGATAGGCTACAGCACAGGCCTGGCTACCGTGTCCGTAAGCGCCCACGGCGACTAGGTTAGGCATCCACATCATAAAGCACGCTGCCGAAACGGAGATAAAAAAGCCGACACCGCGATCCCTCAACAATAGAAACACGCCCAACCCGAGCAAGAACGTGTGAAAGAGCAGCCAAATGGCGTTGGGAAGTGGCATGAATGTTCTCACTGCTCTGAACATCTCACTCACTGGGTAAATATGGGGCATGTAGGCGAGGCTCCCGAAGCTCGGCATTCCGGAGAATAGAAACGGATTCCATAGCGGGTAATTCGCTTCCCCGGCCGGCATCTGTTTCGTCGCCTCGGCAAAGCTCGCCGCGGCTTGAGTGTCCAAGGCAAGGAATATTTTGTTACGGAAAACGAGTTCGGGGTACAGCACACAGATGGCTATAACTAGGAGAACAATGCCTGTGAGGAATTGATATCTGAACGGGAGCTCTTCTAAAAAACGAAACAGTCCCGTGGGTTTGCGTTCAGGCGCTTCTTGTTTTTTGGGAACGCGCTTCTCTTTTTTGCGACTCTTTTTTTTACCACCGGCCATGAATGAATTCCTCTATATCAAGCAATGTTAACACACTGAGTAATACGCAGTAAATCATCGTCTTACATGCCCGCACCACGAATTAGCCGGCATCGAGACCGGAGAGTTCCACGAGCGTGCCCTTGCACCTCTTCCATGAAAACTTGTCTTTGGCTGCCTGAATATTTTCTTCGAAAGTGGTGGAATCTCCTTGGCTGTAAAAATGCACGATTGCCTTTGCCAGTGACTCCGGATCGTTGGGAGGTACAACGTACCCGGTCACTCCGTCCTCCACTACATCGGGTAATCCTCCGACGCCGGTTACGATAACGGGCTTTCCAAATCCAAACGCGATTTGAACGATGCCGCTTTGCGTAGCCGATAAATAGGGTAGGACGACAATGTCACAAGCGGTGAAGAATATCTCGACCTCCTCATTCGGAACGTAGCGGTCGACGAGCACAATCTTATCGCGGATAGACAATTCCTCCATTAGGGAAATATACGACTCCTGATCCTCATAGAATTCCCCCACGATAAGAAGAGTCGACGGAACCCGCTCGATGCTTTCCGCAAATGCTTCGAGCAGTACGCGTAGACCCTTGTAAGGGCGGATGTATCCAAAGAAGAGCGTTATGCGGTCTTGGATACCGAGCTTCTCCCGCGCCTCCTCCCGAGTGATGTAGCTCTGTTTGAATACATCGTAAATGGGGTGCGGATTGACGGCTACCCTTGCGTGCTTCCTGAAACGCAGCAGGTTCATTCTATCTTCCTGAGATTGAACGAGAAACGCATTGACGAAAGTAAAACCGATTTTTATCAATGTGCGGTCGAATATCGAAGCCTCGTGAGGCAGAACATTGTGGCACAGGTAGACAACCTGGCTTTTCCAAAACAGTTTGAGAAAGAACAGGACACCGGCGTATGTGAATGCGAAAAACGGCTGCCACCATTGAAATACAACGAGGTCCGGACGCCGGCGGGCGATTGCCCTCGCTGTCAGAATCCATGTGAACGGATTCATCGAATCGATCAGCCGCTCCGATTCGACCTGCAGGGGTGATCCGCTTTCGTCGAACTGGGTTTTTCCCGGGAAGAGAAATGAAGGATAGAGCCGCTTGAAATTAATGATGGATATTTCGTGGTCTTTGGCGAATTCCTTCGCCAGAAGGGACGTGAAATGGGCGATTCCACCACGGTAGGGGTAGACCGGTCCTACCAGACAGACCTTCATGGAGCCGACTTCTTCTCTTTCTCAGAGGATGGGGTGGATGAGTCTCCGGTGAGTCTCTCTCTCAACGAGTACGTTGCCGCTTTGGCGCTTCCCGAAGATATCATTTCTGCAAGCAGGCCGATAGATGCGATTTGCAGAGCAACAATGATAAAAACGAACCCTAAAAGCATGATCGGACGCACTCGCAGCCCCGTCCCGCCAAGCCACTGGATGAAGAAATACACCTGCGGGATCAAGCCAATAACGAACAGAAGGAATGAAATGCGCCCGAAAAAATGCAGAGGACTCAAAGCTCTGCGTGTAATGAACATCACCGTGATGAGATCGAACAATCCGTTTAGAAGCCGTTTTGATCCGTACTTGCTCCTGCCGTGTTTCCGTTTGAAATGCTGGACTGGCACTTCATCCACGGTAAAACCTTCCCATCCGGCCAGGACCGGTATGAAACGATGCAGCTCGCCGTAAATGGAAAGTGCATCGACGACTTCTTTCCTGTAAGCCTTTAGCCCGCAGTTGAAATCATGTATCCGGATGCCGCTCAGCCTGGAAGTAACAAAGTTGAATAGTTTCGATGGAATGGTTTTGGTCCAGGGATCCTGGCGGTTCTGCTTCCATCCCGATACAAGATCTACGCCGCTTTCGATTTTTTCGAGAAGATTGACAAACTCCATTGGATCGTCCTGCAAGTCGGCGTCTATCGTGAAAACCACGTCCCCTCTCGCCTCGCGGAATCCTACGGAGAGCGCCGCCGATTTCCCGTAATTGCGCCTGAAGCTGATCACTTTGACCTTGGGAGATCTGGAATGCAGGCTTCTCAAAACCTCCAGTGAATTATCGGTGCTCCCATCGTCGACAAAGATGTATTCGGAATCTACTTTCATTTGCTGGGCCGATTCTTCGAGCTTTTTGAAAAGTTCCTCGAGACTTTCTTCCTCGTTGTAAACAGGTATCACGACCGAGATCATCATAACGACATCCTTAGGAATCGCCGAGCTTCCGGATCAGACGCCCCACCCATTCGACTTCATAAGCCAGACCTTGATCCAATTTCACTTTCGGTTTGTAGTTGAGCTCCCTTTGGGCGAGCGCGATGTCAGCATATGTGTGCTTGACATCGCCTTTGAATGCGTCTTTGTAACGGACATCGAGCTCGAGGTTGCAGCAGTCATGGAGGATGTCCAAAGCGCTGTTTAGACTCACCCGGCTGCCCCCGCCTATATTGAAAACGCTTTCGCTTCCATTGTATGCCATCGCCGACATGTTTGCCTCGATCACATCGTCTATATAAGTGAAGTCCCGAGTCTGAGTCCCGTTCCCATATATTTCCACCGGCTTGCCTTTCATGGCGCGCAAGATGAACTTGTGAAACGCCATGTCCGGCCTCTGGCGGGGTCCGTAGACGGTAAAATATCTTAGGCATACGGCCGGCAGGTTGTAATTCTTTTTATAGAGGAGACAGAGGTTTTCGGAAGCGAGCTTTGTGACACCATACGGAGACACCGGCTTCGGCAGCTGAGTTTCTCCCATTGGCAGATTGGTGGTTTCTCCATAGACAGAACTCGAGCTGGCGAACACAAAGCGCCGGATTGGATGGTTCTTTGCCGCTTCACAGAGACGCTGCGTGGCTCGGATGTTCGAATCTATGTACTCTTCGAACCGGTTCCCCCAGCTCGCCCTGACGCCCGCCTGTGCCGCCTGATGAAAAATCACATCAACTTCCCCGATCAAACTGCCGAGGTCCATATCGTTCAGCGAATGCTCGTAGTAGGTGAACTTTTCGTTACCCTTGAGTTCCCGGAGATTCTCCCGTTTGATACGGACATCATAATAATCAGTAAGAGAATCGACCCCAACTACATCGTACCCCTCTTTCACCAGTCTCTCACAGAGATGTGATCCAATAAATCCAGCAGCTCCCGTTACGAGAATCTTCCCGGGCACCTCGAACCTCACTCCTGCTGTTGGCCGGAATCCGACGGTTGAATGGTTTTCAACGCATTATCGAGCTCGTTCAGCTGGTTTCTCACCTCTTCATCATCGGGATGGGCGTTCAGCCACCTTACCAGGTAATTTCTTGCTCGCTGGAACTGATTAGCTTTCACCGACAAACCGAATGCGCTGAGAACAGCCTGCCTGTCACCCGGATCCCTCGAAATCAACTTATCGAGCGAGTAGATTGCTTGATCGATTTGCCCAATCCTCTCGTAAATCTCTGCGATTCGATAGAGGAGCGCGAGCTTCTCCGGATACTTCTCGATCATTTCATTGTAGTTATCCAGGGCTCTCTGCGTATCCCCAGCCATAAAATAGAATCTGCCGAGCAACTGCACCACTGGCTCCATCTGAGGCGAGATTTGTTGGGCGATTTCAAACGATCTGAGCGCTTTCTGAGGCTCGTCCTGCTGGATGAATCCAAGCTGGACGAAAGCGGCCGCATAGTTTTGAACCAAATGGCGCGTGTGCTTGGGGAGAAAAACGGATTCATCCTTCTTCCAATCGTCCGTGAGCAGACTTCTCCAGCTGAACTTCTCGTAGAGGTGCTTTTCGAGGAGCTCCTCATTAATCATGTTCGTCCCTTTTTCCTGCACCATTTCATATGCTAATCCCTGCATCTCGAGGTGCTCCCTGTAAGGAGCATAAGTTTCCGGAGGGATCGTGACGGCAAAGTAGATCGGCCGTTTCCAAGCATTGTCGCGCAGCATGCGCCCAACTGCCAGGTCCCGTACGAGCAGCCATCCACTCTTTGTGGGCATCGGTTGGAGACGCTCTATTTGATCATCCGTCCAGTTGATCAACACCTTCGGTTCGTTGTACTTGAGCTGCTTGATGTACCAAGGCGTATTGAGGAGACTGAGGTTCACTACACGGATATCTTTCCGATAGTTCTCCACTTCCTGGATGTACCATAGAGGAAATGTGTCGTTATCGCCGTTGGTGAATACGATCGCATCCGGCTTGAGGCCGATCAGCATGTTTATTGCGTAATCCCTGCAGCTGTAATTGTTCGATCTGTCGTGCGAAAAGAAGTGCCGCTTTGCCGTGAAGAATGGTAGCGCAATGAGGACAGCGGCAAGGACGAACAGCAGCTCTCGTCCTGAGACTCCGAGTCTCTTGAATGCAAGTCTGGCTTCTGAAAGCAAACCGGCAGCTCCGATCCCGATGAAAACGGCAAAGTAATAGAAGGCCGGAGAGTAAAAATAATCTCTTTCGCGTACTTCGGCATCGGAGAAATTGAGAAACACGATCAACCCGAAGCTCGTCACTATCAAGGTGACGAACAGCATGATAAAGGATTTCTTGTTCTTGGAGAAGTGGTCGACCATCCCCCATATCCCGAGTGCGATTGGAATGACCGCACCGAGATTCAATTTGCCGATATACATCGAAGCCATTTGGAATTGACTTTGGAAGTAACCACTGAAATGGCTGAGCTGGAAGCCAAACGCAGCTTTTCTGGCGACTATGTTCATTGGCGGGTATTGCTCACGCCTCAATGCCGCATAAAGAGTTCGCCACGTCTCGGGACTACCCTCGTCGATCGCTGGATTATGCCCCGAACGTATGAGAAGATATAAATGAACGGACAACCCAAGAACAAAAAGGGCCGAGCATACCGCTGCAAATGGGGATTTCGCTTTATAGAGCCATATGACAACGCCGGTGAACAGTATGAGCAGTACCAGCGTCACCTGACCCTGCCTGTAAAGAGTGGCATCAGCAACAAAGATCCCGACACCAATGCATGCGACGAGGAATTCCAGATTTGTGAAAGGCTTTTTCGGCGTCATCCAAACAAAGAAGAAGATTCCTGAGACGGCGAGTATTGTTCCCAGGTGAAAACCAACGCTCATCGCCAACAGATAAAACAGCAAATAAATTAAGGCAGTAGCCTTAGGGCTCGTGGGATTTTCCTCCCACTTGAGGCCAAGCCAGGTCATGAATCCCATGAGAAAGCAGCTCATCGCATACACTTCGGCTTCGGTCGCGTTCGTCCAGTACGTCGAGCTGAACGTGATGAATAGTGCGCCGACGAGACCTCCGACCACTTTGATCAACGTATCGGGCAGCGTTTTGCTTTTTCCGGAAATATAGTCGAGAAACCGCACAATGAGGATGTACACAAAGAGGGAGCCCAAAGCACCGCAAAGTGCGGACAGCAGGTTCACCTTTTGGGCTACGGAGATCGGAATCGGAAGCAGGGTGAACACGCGCCCGACGAGAACATAGAGGGGCGTTCCGGGCGAGTGGGGGATTCCAAGGGTGTACGCGGTGGCGATGAATTCGCCCGCATCCCAAAAGCTCGCGCTGGCGGCCATCGTCCTAACGTAAATCCCAAAACTGATCAATAATGTCAGCGCCGCGCCAGCATAGAAGTAATTCTTCCCCTCCGCAGCAACCCGTTCCACGGGTGCCGGGGCCACCTGCGGCTCGACTCTCTCTTTTTTGGCCCGTTTCGCTTTTGCTTTCTTAGCGCTCATCGATTCGCTCCACTAAACTCATCCCCGAAACTACTATCTGAAGCATGAACATAAAAATCGGGAGAAGCGCAGTAAAGGGGCGCGCCTTCGCCCGGGCCAATTAAACCTACCCGAACTCCATAGCATGTTCAACAGCTAAAATCCCATGGGGTTCCCTCTCATTCCTGGAGCTTCCGCTTTTCTCCCCTCCTCATCAGAAAAAAGAGGAGGCCGAGGAGGCTTACCATCGCGGATACCACATAAGTGAGGGTCTCCATCGTAAAAGCGTCTGTCTTCCCGATTCCTGCGGTACCGAAGAGAATGATCCCCAAACCCTCCCGAACCCCAAAACCGCTAATGGAATATGGGGGCACCATGGCTATGCCCAGGAGGGGAACAAAGACAAAAAATTGACCAATGAGTTGAGCATAAATATGAATTCCGAGCGATGTCCCTACAAGGATGTGCGTGATGACTCTGAGCGACTGGATAACAATCGACAGGGCCATCAGTTTCACAACCAGCGCTTTTCTCCCCTTGAATTCGCCAAGGTAGTCGAGCACGGACGAAATCCGCTCGTCGAGCGATAAAGGGCGGATCATCCGGACGAGTCTCCTCAACAGCCTCGAGAAAGGCTTGAAAAGGTAAAGCCCGATCGCGGGAATCATGCATCCTATGAAGATAGCGAGATTGAGAATGTGAAATCCCTCTACCCCGCTGTTGATGAGATAGACCGTTGCGATCGTTGCCAACAAACAAAGGCCAAAGATACCCAGAAGCCTGTCCAGAAACGTCACGGCAATGACTTGATAAACGCTGCTCCCTATTTTCGTCACATCATAGATCTTCACGGCGTCTCCGCCGATGTTCGCAGGAAGAAAATTGTTGAAGAAAAGTCCGACAAAATAGAAGCGGAATGTTTTGTGGAAAGGAAGCATGATGCCGCTCGCCTTGAGCAGCATGTGCCACTGGAATGAGCCAATAAGGTTGCTCATGAACATGACGCTGACACCGGCAACTAACAGGGTGCGGTCGAGCGAGGCCAGGAGCACCTTGATCTGTTCAATGGATATCTTCCACTTCAAGAGGAAGATCATGAGCCCCGCGCTCACCATGATTTTTACAGCAAACCTGCTAATCGACGATATCTTCGTCTTGCGTGCACGCGCTTCGGTGATCAAGATACCTCCCTTATGATGATCTTCTCAATCTCCTCGGCGGTGCGCTCCCAGGTGAGGCTTCTCGCCCAATCGAGCGCGGCGGCGCTCATCGCATTCCACTTGATAGGGTCGGACAGCAGCTCGAGAGCCTTTTCGGCAAAAGCATCCGGTCGGCCGTATTCAACGAGATATCCTGTCTTGCCTTCCTTCACCGAATCCTTCAAGCCCGGCCGGTCGCTTGCAACAACCGGAACTCCGCAGGCATTGGCCTCGAGCACGGTGAGCCCCCACCCTTCTTTAGAGCTAGCATTGATGAACAGATGCGACTTGTTGAGAAGCTCGACGAGGGCGTCCGTTTTCACCTGGCCCAAGAAACGAATCGAGTCCCCCAGGCCGAGTTTGGCAGACAGCCTTTCTAAGTTCGCTTTTTCCGGTCCGTCGCCCGCTATGATGAGTTTTGCATTTTCCAACTTTTTTCTGATTTCGACAAACGCCTTCATGACCACATCGATGGACTTGTACTTTCGGATGCGCCCGAAGTGAACGATGGTGGGTTCCTCGAACCGTGGAACACCATCGAGCAGTTTGTAAGTACTGTGGTCCAAACCGCAGAGAGATACCTCGATGCGCGGCTCGTGCAGCCCGCGGCGCATTAGATCTTCCTTTGTGCTCTCGCTGATCGCGACAAAATGGCACATTTCGTAAACGAAGGGTATGAAGCGTTCCCACATGAGCACATAAGTCGCGAAGAGAGGATTGGTTTCCCGAAAAACAGTAGAACCGAAGAGATGCGGTACGATGGCCAGCACCCGCTGCTTCACGAACACTGGGAGGAAGAACGGAATCTTGTTGATATCCTCGATGACGAGATCACAATCGTTGCGTTTGAGATAGGATCGTACAGCTATGGGCAGGATATAATTGGCGTTGTACCAGCTCCCCTTCCGGAACACCTTGATCCCGTCGTAACTGTCTTCCTCATCCCCTCCCGGAAAGTTGGCGGAGAAGAGGACGACTTCATGACCTCGCTTCACCATTCGAGAGAGGATTTCATGCAGGTGCACTTCAGCTCCTCCTGCATCGGGATTCTTCAAATCCCTCCAGTTGACCGCCAGTAGCTTCACACGTAGCCCCTTTCGTTCACACCTTTCTTGCGATGCACCCAATGATCATCGAAGTGTTTAGGATCACCGGATCCGGCAGCACCCGTTTGATGAACTCCCGGGTTCTGCGGAACACAGCTGGCTCCCAAGGGTACATGCTAAGCTTCAGACCGAACCCAATGAGTATCCGTCTGAGCGCCCTGTACCATATGGGCGGGAACAGGTTCTCACCGTATACACCGATGACCTCGAATCCCTGAGCTTCGACGAGACGTTTCAATCGGCCGGGTGAAAATTCCGTTTCCCAACCCGCAAACCACTTTCCGACCAACATCATCGCATGCTTGAGAAGCGTGTAATAATGAAACCTCTGCGGCACATCGATGAGCAGAGTGCCGCCGTCTTTGAGAACGCGCTTGTTCTCCAAGAGCAGCGTCTCGGGGTCCCGGAAGTGTTCGAGAAGCCCTTGGTGGAACACAACGTCGAAAACCTCATCGGCAAAAGGAATCGCTCTCGCATCGCCGCACACGATTTCAGTTGATGATTTCAGCCAGTCCTGCATCAGCTTGAGGGCTTCCTCGCTGTAATCCAGCGTGAAAACCTCCGCCCCCCGGGATGCGATGTCATCGCTGTCTCTCCCAGTCCCTGCGCCGACCTCGAGGACCTTCATGCCCGAGAGATCGATAAATTTTTCGAGATTCGCGGCGATCCTGCCTTCGTTGGAGTAAACATCGTCGAGATTCTTCGAGGATTTCCAGAACTCGTCCCAATGCTTTTTTTCGGAAGTTTTTTTCACTTTGCCGCGCACCCAATCAAAGTCCCAAAATGATCCTCTTGGCCAAAGAAGGAGGAAGGCCGGAGTTGAGAATCTTCAGTGCAGCCCTGTTCCAATCGTATTCCACCCGACGAAACGTAAGGATCTTTTCCGTGTCGTCGAAAAACACGTACGCAGCTTTGGGATCCCTGTCCCTGGGCTGACCCACACTGCCCACGTTGATGATGCATTTATGCTCGACATCTATCTTGATCTCGTCGCCATGATGAAGCGGTCTTACATCCCCCTCTTCAGCGATGATGCAGGGTATGTGGGAATGTCCGGTAAACGCAATGGGCCTGTACATGCAGCGGAACGCATTGGTTGCTTCCAGTGCATCCAATATATATCCCCAGGACGCCGGCTCATTGGGAGAGGAGTGAACGCCCATGAAAGCTCTATTGCTGTCATAAATTAACGGGAGATTTTCGAGGAATTCCCTGCTCTCCTCACTCAAGTTGCGTGCCGTGTGAACGATTGCCGCGTAGGCATCCGCGTTGAAATGGAGCCGTTCATCTGGATCCAACGCGGCGGCGTCATGATTGCCGCGGATCGCAGCATACTTCGAGAGGCCTGCGAACGCTTGAATGCACTCATTCGGATTCGCGCCGTACCCGACATGATCTCCCAGGCTCAGCGCGAATTCGTAGCCGGATCTATCCGCGTCCTCCAGCACTGATTCGAATGCTTCGAGGTTGCCGTGAACGTCCGAAAATATCAGGATCTTCAAGCTGCCTTCCCTCTGAACTCATGAACGAGCCGATCGAGAACTCCGTTTACGAATTTTCCGGCGTCTTGTGAACTGTACTTATGCGCGACCTCAATGGCTTCGTTGATGATCACTTTCGAGGGCACGTGAAGGAAATACATAATTTCCGCCAATGCGAATCTCAAGATGCATTTGTCCACGAGCGAGACCCTTTCCATTTCCCAGTTTTCCAGCGTGGACGCAAGTTTTGCATCGAGGTGCTCGAGGTTTTCCAGTGTCTTGCAGAGAAGATCACGGGCATACTCCACCGTCTCTTCGCTGGACGATCTCCGGTCGATTTGATTGTCCAGAATCTCTTCCCACGGTCGGTCGGAAAATTCCGCCTCGTACAGCGACTGCAAAACGATTTCTCTTGCCTTCCTGCGCTTGCCCATATCTAGATCAGGATTCCCAAAGCTTCATCATCTCGATCAGAGTCAGCGCGCCATCCCATCCTTTGTTGCCCTGCTTGGCACCAGTTCGGTTCATCGCTTGCTCCACCGTATCTGCCGTTATCAACCCGAACGAAACGGGCAGTTCGGTGCGGGAAGCGATTTCCTGGATCGCACGGCTCACCGATGCGGACAGTACATCGAAATGCGGCGTTTCTCCCCGGATCATCGTGCCGAGGCACAGAATGCCGTCGAAACGTTTTGTCTTGCCTACCTGCATTGCCATCTGGGGAATCTCGAAAGAGCCCGGAACCCAGAATACGTCCAGGTCGCCGTCCTTGGCGCCATGCCGGACGAGGCAGTCGATGGCACCGTCCACCAACCTGTGAGTGAGAAAGTCATTGAACCGGCTCGCTATGATTGCGACCTTTTTGCCTTTCGCATCGAGAATTCCCTCGTGTATGTTCGGCATCGAATTACTCCTTTCTTCCGACACCCTCAATTGCCTCCTCATGGAGGCCGTTCAACAAATGTCCCAGCTTGTCCCGTTTTGCTTCCAGATAACGCAAGTTTCTCGCATTCGGCGGGATCTCTATCGGCACCCTCTCGACGATCTCCAGCCCATACGCTTTGAGACCGACGATCTTCTTGGGATTGTTCGTTAGAAGGCGAATCCGTTTCAATCCCAGGTCGACCAGGATTTGCGCGCCGATACCGTAATCGCGTAAATCCGGGGGAAATCCGAGAGATTCGTTTGCTTCGACCGTGTCCTGTCCCTTGTCCTGGAGGGCATATGCCTTGATTTTGTTCTCGAGCCCGATTCCTCTCCCTTCTTGCCGCATGTAGAGAAGCACTCCCCTGCCTTCTTTACTGATCTGCACCATGGAGGAGTGAAGCTGGTTCCCGCAGTCACACCTCAAGGAGCCGAACACATCGCCCGTGAGGCACTGCGAATGGACTCGAACGAGAACGGGCTCTTCAGTAGCGACGCTTCCTTTAACGAGCGCCACGTGCCTCGTGTTGTTGAGATTATTCCTGTAAATGTGCAAATCGAATTCACCATACTCGGTTGGACACTCCGTACTTGCTATGAGTGAGATGTGCTTCTCACTTTGCCTGCGGTACTCGATAAGATCCTGGATGGTGACGATTTTCATTCCGTGCTTTCTCGCGACTTCCCTCAATTTTGGGAGACGCGCCATGTGACCATCTTCATCCATGATCTCACAGAGAACGCCAGCAGGATACAGCCCGGCCAGCCGCGCCAGGTCCACCGCCGCCTCCGTATGCCCCGCCCTTCTGAGCACTCCTTCGTCCACAGCGCAAAGCGGGAAAATGTGCCCCGGCCTGGCAAAGTCCTCGGCCTTGGCCTCTGGATCGACGGCCGCTTTGACCGTTGCCGTCCTGTCGAACGCGCTGATCCCGGTCGTGGTGCCCTTGATGAGATCGATCGAAACGGTGAAGGAGGTTCCGAGCTTCGACGTGTTTTCTTCCACCATGGGTCTCAGGCCCAGCTCGTTCGAACGCTGTGATGTGAGCGCCAGGCAGATGAGGCCCCGGGCGTGCTTGGTAAGAAAGTTCACACGTTCCGGTGTGACTTTCTCTGCGGCGAAAATCATATCGCCTTCGTTTTCTCTCTCTTCGTCGTCTACAACGATGAGGATTTCGCCCCTTTTGATGATTTCAACGGCTTCATCCACGGTACAAAACTCGGCCGTCTCCTCGCCCTTTGGTTGTCTCAATGTGTCTTCCATGAAGTACCCCTCCGTGTGTGAATGATACGCAGCGTTTTTCAAATCGTTCCTCCTCGCATCCTGGCGAGATATTGCGCGACGTATTTTCCAATGACATCCGTTTCTATATTGACCTTGGTACCTGATCGATAGGTTCCGATCACAGTATTCTCGAACGTAAAAGGTACGATCGTAATCGTGAGAATATTCCCCGGGCGGCGATCGATGATGGTGAGGCTCACACCGTCGATAGCGATGGACCCCTTCGGGACGGTGAGACTGTGAGCTTCCGCAGGAAGCCTGATCGAGAGCAGCCAGTCCTGCCCCGTTTTCCTGAACGACACCACTTGCCCGATACAATCCACATGCCCCTGAACGATGTGGCCGCCAAGCGCCGTGTTCGGTGTGGCGGCACGCTCGAGATTGACCTTGCTGCCGGGAGTGAGAGTTTTGATCGTGGTCCGGTTCAAGGTCTCCCCCACAGCAGTAACGGTGAAGCGGTCACCTGCGACCTCTTCTACGGTGAGACACACACCGTTCACAGAGACGCTATCCCCCGGTGCTAGATCACGAGCGAATCCCGGAGTGGCAATGCTGAGCCTCGCTCCGGCGGCGGTTTCCGATTTCGTTTCGATGTTGCCGACTGACTGAATGATTCCTGTAAACATCGTTCTGTTCCGCTAAACCAGCTTCTCGAGAAGCTCGCTTCGCGTCTTCTCGTTCAACATCCTCAAGAGAAAATCGTCCCCCACTCTGAATGCATCGACTGGGAACGCCCCCGGCTCTTTGTTGGCGAAACGCTTCCGGTACATTGCGACACCTTCTTCTCCGAAGAACAATGGAGAGACAAACGTATAAGCCGCATTCCACAAATTGCGATCGATGAAGCTCGAAAACACTTTTCCCCCGCCCTCGACGAGGATGCTCGAGACGCCTTCTCCCTCGAGAGTTGACACAACATTCGTTATATCGAGCTCCTCCGCCTCCATTTTGCATCGGAGCACCCGCCCGTTTGTTTTTTCGACTTGCTGGACCTTTGAAGCATCCGCGTTCATGCCGCAGCATACAAAAAACGCCCGTCCTTCCTTTATCCATGGATAATCTTCGGGAAAGCGGAGATTTGCATCGAGCACGACCGGAACGGGAGGATCAACGTCCTCGAGCAGCCTGCAGTCCAGGAGCGGCCTATCCGTAAGCAATGTTTCGACACCAATGAGAACCGCGTCGTGGGACGCTCGCAGCCTATGCGCGTATAACTGCGCCTCTTTGCCGGTGATCGCGTCACGCTTGCCTGGAACCGAGGCAATCCTCCCGTCCATTGTTGAAGCAATTTTCAAAGTCACAATGCTTCCCAAACCGAGATGGCGCATGAAGTATGGGAGGTTCAGAAGCAGCGCCTGCTCCTTCAGGCAGCCGACGTCTACCTGAATCCTGTTCGATTTCAGTTTTTCGAATCCGCCGCCGCTGACATGCGGAAAAGGATCCTGCGTGCATGCAACGACCCTTCGGACGCCGCTGGATATAATTCTGTCCACGCACGGCGGCGTCTTCCCCTTGTGGGCGCACGGCTCGAGGGTCACGTACAGCGTGCTGCCCTCTGCCGCCCTTCCTGCCTCATCGAGGGCAAGAATCTCCGCGTGGGCGAGCCCTGAACGCTTGTGGTAGCCCTCGGCGACGATCCTGCTTTCTTTTACCACCAGTGCGCCGACGAGGGGATTGGGATGAGTACGTCCCGCAGCTCGCCAAGCGAGCTCCAGAGCACGGCCGAGGAAACTCGCATCGAGAAGCGTCTCGGTCCCGCCTGTCATCGCGTTCGGCTCCATGGCCTCGAAGCGCCCGTTCGAGTGCATAGGCTTTCTCATGGCGTTTGTTTTTAGTTTTTTCGGGGATTCCAGTGTATGGAAGAATAACAGTGGCGCACGCTCCGGCACACTTCGCCGGAGGGCACACGAATGCAGCGGTTCTATGTGCAATCTTCTCCCATCCAGACTTTAACTGTCGGCCCCGGAATTCCACCGGGTCGGTAGCGGCTACCGCTGGGACCGCCACTCGCGGGCTGTGACCGCCGGTGGGGATTTTCACCCCGCCCCGAAGATCTATGTTTTATTATTTTATGTGAAAAAAGTAACTTGTCAAGAGGGTTTGTGAAGGGCAGCAAGCTAACTTATGCGGATGCCTGTTGTTTCCGCTCTTGCAGCTGCCTTCTGAAGCCATCGAAAACCACGATTACGCAGATACAGACCTGCAGCATGGTCGTGTACGCGATATAGCGAGGACGAGCCGGCTCGGATAGAGCAACGAGCAGAAGGCTTCCCAAGCTGAGCATCGACACCACGGCGGCCATCAGCGAAAGCCCATTTCGATACACAGCATGATAGCCAATAGCCAGCAACATAAATAAAATCAATAAGATAGCTTGTCCATTGCCCCCAGCTCCACGCACCGCGTTCAATCTATAGAGCTTCAGGCAATCGCGAAAATTCCTCCGAGCAAGCGTCCATGCCATGCCGCGCGTTATCGCATCGATCCGATACCAATCATCGATCCCCTGTTCCTTTAGGACCGGTAACAGGGTGCTCCAACAAATAGCATTGTAGCTGCCATAGAAATGATCTATCGGAAGAATGGCCCCAAATTCTGCCCCGGCTCCAGCGGTGCCCTTCAGCAGTCCCCGTTCTGCCATTCGCGCATGAGTCTTCTCGAATACGATCCTCTGCTCCTCTTCCCCAAGAAAATCGCCGTCCCCGGTGCGTGAAACAAATAGCGGTGCGACTACAAGATGGAAGCCCGTAAACGGGATGGTTCGAAAGTGGCCATCAAGCAAGTATTGGCACGTCCTCTCCATCATATGAGTCGCGGCAACTGTGGCTATAAGAACTAGTAATAAAACATGCTTCCTATAAATCTCTGGAGCGAGACAATAGATGTAGATCACAACCATTGCGAAGAGAGGATAGAATACGAGGAACTGCCTTCGTGTTAGGATGAGAAGGGCGGACAATAAGAATGCTTTGATCAAAGCAGATGTCTTTTTCCGCAGCAAACCTTCCAACAGATATTTTATGACGATCAGGAATAGAGGATACGCCAATCCTTCGGTTGGAATCGCGTTTCCGAATCGGGTAGCCGTGACATAAGGCAGCAGCAAGAGCAAAGATAAAAGATATGCTATAGGTTTGGGTAGCGAAATGATCGCCTATTAGAATGAATTATTCTAGAAGCGCATCGACAAACTCTTCCGCTGAAAACTCGGCGAAATCCTCAACCGTCTCGCCGGCCCCAATATATTTAACCGGAATCCCCAGCGACTGTTTGATTGCCACAACTATTCCGCCTTTGGCCGTACTATCGAGTTTCGTAAGAATAATGCCCGCGGTGCCGAGGTTCCGTGTAAACTCCCGCGCCTGCTGGAGGCTGTTCTGGCCGAGTGTGGCATCCAAAACCAGGTAGGTCTCCACCGCTTCTGGAGCGAGCACCTTTTCGCATACGCGCTTGATCTTCTTCAGCTCCTCAATGAGGTTCACTTTCGTATGGAGGCGCCCGGCCGTATCGATGATCACGTAGTCCCCGTCCCTTGCCTTGGCCGCATTGCAGGCATCGAAGGCGACGGCTGCCGGATCTCCCCCGCTCTTGTGGGAGATGATGTCTACTCCGAGGCGGTCCGCCCAGATCGAGAGCTGTTCTGTGGCAGCCGCACGGAACGTGTCGCTTGCTGCGAGGATCACTTTTTTCCCCTGCTGCTTGTGATGATACGCGAGCTTGGCAATGCTCGTTGTTTTGCCCGTTCCATTCACTCCGATAACAATGACGGCTTTCGGCCGCACGACATCGCCAGTCGGTGGATGCTCAGATTCGGATAGAAGCTCCAGAAGCTCTTCCCTCAGGAATGATTGGTGCTCGATGTCTACACTACTTTCACGAAGCCGTTCCATGATACGGTCGCACGCTTCGACTCCGACATCCGCTCCAATGAGAAGCGCTTCGACCGCTTCCTTGTCTTCCTCACTGAGCGCTGGCCCTCGATTGAAGATCTTCTTTAGAGGGGCAACAAATCCCTCCCTCGTTTTTCTGAGCTTCGACTTTAGATCAAACATTTCTCAGGTCCGGGCGGGTACTTCTTCGCGGATTTCGCGGAATCTGTTAACGGGAACAGCCCCGTTCGCCGCCTCCCTTCTGAAGCGGTCGACATCGGCAAAGTGGACGGAAATCAGCGTGGACACTCCGGGTTCTTCCATCGTGACGCCGTAGAGATAATCAGCTGCCTCCATCGTCTTCTTGTTATGGGTAATCACGATGAACTGCGTTCTGTCAGTGAAGGATCTCAACATGTTGATGAACCGGGCGACATTGGCATCGTCGAGCGGGGCGTCCACCTCATCGAGCACACAGAACGGACTCGGCTTGACGAGATAGATGGCAAACAGGAGGGACAGAGCGGTGAGAGCCCTCTCACCGCCAGAGAGGCTCGATATATCGTGAAGCCTCTTGCCTTTGGGATTTGCGACGATCTTGATATTCGCTTCTAGAGGATCATCTGAATCGACGAAGAGCAGATCGGCCTCGCCGCCGCCGAAGAGCGTCTGGAAGGTTTGCTTGAAGTTTTCCCGAACCTGCTCGAACGTATCGGACAGGAGCCTTCTTGCTTCGCGGTTGATCTTCCGGATCGCTTGGATCAGAGACTCCTTCGCTTCCTCCAGGTCCGTCTTCTGTTTCGAGAGAAAGTCGAACCGCTCCTTTTTCTCCTCGTACTCCTGAACGGCCAGCATATTGACAGGACCGACGTGCTCAAGCTGCTCCTTTAAAACGGCGAGCTCATCCTTGTCCAGACCTTCCCATTCGGAAGGATCTGCTGTCTCCCGACCTTCGACGATGCGGTTCAGATCTTCATTATAGCTCTCCCGTCCCTTCTCCAGCAGAGACGAGATTCTGGCTCCCAGAGCGGCGAGTTCGACGGTGCAGCGCTCCACATTTTCCTTCTTCTCGTCTCTCCTCGTTTTGATCTCTTTGAGCTGGGCGTCGAGTTCTCCACCGGTTTTATCGATTTCTTCGCAGGTTTGATTCACCTGTTCGATCTTCTTCTCTATGGCATCCTTGTCCTTATGGAAGCGCGAGATCCCTTCCTTCAGGGCTTCTATTTCATCCTCGGCGGTGGCTATTTGAAGCCGGCACCGCTTAATGTCTTCTTCCCTCGCATCGATGAGCGCCTTCAGCTCAGTCTCCAGCTCGGTCGCGTTGCGGATCTTGGCCTGAACTGTCGACACTTCTCCCGAAATAGTTGCTTTATCGAGTTTCAGCCGGGACACCGTTTCTAAAACGGCTTCCCGCTCCCTCTCGAGCTCGATGATACGGTCCTCCAGGTTTGGCAGATCGGCCCCGGCTGCCTCCTCGACAGTTTCCCTTTCTCGGGATTCCTCAGCCTCGAGCCTTGGAAGTCTCGAACAGAGCTCACCGATCGAGGCCTCCGTGTCTTCGAGCGAGCTGACAAGGTTTGCACACTTTTCTTTCATCCGCGCGAGATCGATCTCGATGCCGCGCTGCTCATCCACCGTTTGCTTCTCCAATCGGTACGCATCCCCGAGATCGGCGCGGATCCGTGCGCTCTCTTCCACCAAGCGTTTGCGAAACCCGGCGAGTCTCGTTTTGCGCATATCGAGGATCGATGCTTTTCGCTCCGCCTTGACGATCGCGCCGTCCAGCTCGGTGATCTTCGTTTCGTACTCGAGGATCGTCGGCTCGACCTCCTCGGTTCCGGCGACGACGATCTTACCGGGGCCGTCGAAAAAGACGCCGTCCAGTGTCGCGATCCGCGCGGCACGCTTCTCATTGAGGAGGGAGATGGCAGCGTCCACATCGCGGACGACCACGACGCCGGAGAGGTATGGCGAGAGATACTCGGATACGCGTCGGTCACATTGGACGAGCGAGAGCGCGCTCCCCAGCACACCGGCTCCCTTTATCCGGGGTTCTTTTGCACCGTTCCCATCCGGATATAGAATCTGGACCCGGCCGTTTCCGTTCCCCTTGGCTTCATGCACGCAGGACAGGGCGTCGTCTCTGGATTTGGCGAGCAGGCTCTGGAGGACCGGCGACAGGCACGCCTCGAAACACGCCCGGTGCTCCTTCTTGATCTTTACGAAGTCGGCAAGCACTCCTTTGATTCGAGAATCGCCCTGGACATCTTCCCGAGAACGGTGATGTTCCTGTTTGATCTTCTGAAGGAATGCCTGTTTCTCTTTCAAGCCGCCGAGCTCGCGAACCACTCCCGAATGGACGTCATCGCATCTCGCCGACAGTTCGCCCACGTGATCCAGGCGGCCCGCGAGATGCAGTTTCATTTCCTCCAGTCTCGTGATTTCCCCTCGTCGTTCATCCGCTCTCTTCAAGATGTCCGAGAGCTTGGCGCTGAGGTCGGATTTATCTCTACCCATGGAGCCCAGCCGATGTCTCATGCTGTCGCGTTTACCTTCGAGCTCACCGAGACTCTTTTGTATATGGTCTCTCAATCCCCGGGCCTTCGCTTTTTCTTCGACGAGATCGAGGACCAGCTGTTTCCTATCTCTCAGCTCTCGTTTGGCGGTGTCGAGCTCCCCCGTGAGTCTTCGAAGGAGCTCCTCGTTATCGCCGAGCTCGCGGCCAATCTGCTCGAGTGACGCTTCCTTCGAGGTGATCGCGTTGCCGTGCAGCAGAAGATCCTCCTTGGATGCCTCAAGGCGTTCCTTCGCTTTTTCTATCTCGTCATGATCTTCCTCGATCCGTGAATTTCCGGTCGTGATCCTCTCGGTATTTACGGCGATTTTTTCCTCATGCCCTTTGAGAGACTGACTGATCGAGTACCGGTTTTCGTGGAGCCCCTGGAGTCTCCGTTCGAGCTCGGAACTACGGATACGAAGCTCCTGGAGCCGGTTTTCGAGGATGGTGATTTCGTTTTCATCGGTGAGCGTGATCCCTTTGTGGTATTCCAGCTCTTTCTTCAGTTCTTCCTTCCTGCCAAGAAGCTCATGGAGCGTGTGTTTCAACAGGGCGATCTCCATCCGATCGACTTTTTCCTTGAGCCGCGTATACCGCCTCGCCTTGCCCATCTGGTAGCGGAGGGAGCGGATTTCCCTCTCGAGTTCCGCTAGAATATCGCCCAAACGCAGAAGATCCGTCTCCGTATGCTTGATTTTCCTGAGCGCTTCCTCCCTCTGGAGGCGATACCGCATGATTCCAGCAGCTTCTTCGAACAGATACCGCTTATCCTGCTCCTTCTCGCTGAGCACAGAGTCGATCATTTCCCGTTCGATGATCGCGTACGCGTGGTTTCCCAAGCCGGTATCGACGAGAAAACTCTTAATCGTTTTGAGGCGCGTGAGCTCCCCGTTGAAGTAGTATTCGCTAATGCCGTCGCGGTGGATCTTCCGGGAGATCGTAATTTCGGAATAATCGAGAGGAATGGCCCGGTCCTCATTGGAAAGGGTAACCTTCACTTCGGCCATGCCGAGAGGTTTCCGAAGCTTCGTCCCGTTGAAGATCACGTTCTCCATCTTCGTATTTCTGAGGAGGCGCGTCTTTTGCTCTCCCATTACCCATCGTATTGCGTCGACGATGTTCGTCTTCCCACAGCCGTTCGGGCCGATAATCGCATTGATGCCGCTGGAAAACTCCATATCCAACCGCGATATGAAGGATTTGAAGCCGTTGATTTCCAGTTTCTGCAGGGTCAAATTTGCATCCTCCAGGATGATGGTTTTGGGCGACGCCCGGAGACGTTCATTTTTGGCTTGCCACCTCGAATCAAGAGCGCGGGAAACCAGGCGCTTTAGTTATGCGAGTAAACTTCACGCGCGGAAGTTCGTCCAGCTTTAATTTCAGTTCCCTTGCTTCCTGACGCGTTTCGAGCGGTCCTGCATAAACACGGTACCATTTCCCCTTGGCGCCGAGATTTACCGGTACGACGAGCACAGAGATATCTTTCCCGACGAGATAAGCGGCGTCATCTTTCGCCCTGGCGATATCACGGAAAGAACTAACATGAATGAGATATTTTCCTCCAAAAGCGGTGAAGTCCTGTACGATGCGGACTTCTTTTTTCAACGGGGGCGCGCCCGCTTCTTCCTCTTCAGCTGGCTGCTGCTCACCCATCACTCGCTCCCCGGCATCCGGCGGAACTTCGGTTGCAGCCATTCGTTCTCGCTCTTGTCCAACCGGCGTTTCCGACGGCTTCTCCACGGGTTTCTCGGCGATCTGATCGGGTCCTTCCGCTATGGTCGTTTCAGCAGCGGCTAAGCGGGCAGAATCGATCTTGGCCAGCGGACCGACAGACGGCTTTTCAGGAGCCACCGCCGTGTCCACTGCTGCATGCTCCACAGGTCCACCCGTTTCGCGTATGTGCCTCGTTAGAAAGAGCCACCAGAAGAGAAATCCGACGAGGGCCACGGCCACCACAGTTGTTATGACTTTGGGAATTATGGAGCTTCCCTGTTTCTTTTCGAATGGGAGACCGGTGAATTCCGCATGCGGCATTTCTTCTGCCGTCTCCATGCCTGCTTTTGGGACGAGCTTACGATCTGGAGCCTCGGAAGGGCCTTCCTCGACCCACGGGACTCCCACTTTGGGCGCCTCCCGAACGGGTTCGCCGACCGGCTCGCCGACCGGCTTCGGCTCAACGCCCGAAGACGAGATGCGCACGCTGATCACTCGCGTTTTGAGATGCGTAGCAAGTTTCTCTTCGAATGGACTGACCTTACCAGCGGGATACTTCTGCGAAAATTGCACGAGGAGGGGGAGGTCCGCCGTGTCGGCGATCGGGTGAATCTTCCCTTCCTCATCTTCCGCTGGACCACAAAAGATCGCCAGCCGGCTCTGGGCGACCAGCCGGCGGGCCGCCTCCGCGAATGCTTCACCAGACACCGGCATCTTCTTCGTCATTGGAAAAGATCCTGCGCCGATCACACGTGCATTCTGCGGGGCTTCCTGCGTCACCACTCCCAGAGAACTTCCATACAAAAGAAAGTCCAGAAAACCCAGCGCGTCCTTTTGCGGGACAACCCCACTCATTCCCGGTGTCAAAAAGTCACAATCCACGAGAACAGCCGATGGGACCTGCTCGATCAGCGCCTTTACCAGGATATGAGCAAAGTGGTTTCGAACATCCCGGTTCTCATCGGCGGAAAGCAGGTAGATGGAGATCGGTTTTCGGCTGACCATTTCGATGATCGGCTTCAAGAGCGCCTGAAGCGGCGCCATGAGAGATTCAGGAACTCCCTTTTCATCCAAAGATTTCCTGAGAGTTTCCGTGGAAGCGATAAACTCGAAACTATCCACCTGGTTCATTTTGCCTATCACCGCCTGGGACGGGGAATACCGCGCGCATCCCCGGTAACCTCACGAGCGCCTCCCGAGGATCATGCCGAGGTTCGTTTTGAGATCTTCATCTTCATCCGGAAGGACGCTCCTCATGTTGATTCGTACCTCACTTCCCTTTATGCGAGGTACAATGGGCAACTCGTGGGTCCTCATTTTTTTTGCAAGCCCCACAGCCTCCCTCTCCGAGGTGCATCTTATCGATATGGCAGCGGAGGGCAGCTTTTCTGTAGCAAAACTCCCGCCACCGACCGCTGCTTCGTCATCGACGATCTCGAGCGTGAGCCCAGCTGCCTGCTGGCCACGCAATCCTTCTATCACGTTCTCGGCCCTCGACCGGAGCGCCTCGACCGGTCCCAGCACCTGATCCAACAAGGTTACCTCGGCTTCCGGTCGGTCCTCGAACAGGTAGCACCGAAAAAGGGCCTCGAGGGCAGCGATACAAAGCTTATCCACCCTTATTGCTCTTCTTAAGGGGTTTTGCTTGAGTCTGGCAAGAAAAATTGCACGCCCTAGAATGATTCCAGCCTGGACACCACCGAGCAGCTTATCCCCGCTCATCGTCACACAGTCCACGCCAGCATCGAGCGCCACCGACACCACTTCTTCGCCCCCGATTCCAGCCTCCGCAAAATCATGAAACGCCCCGCTGCCAAGGTCGAATACGACGTGACATTCTTTTTTCCTTCCCACTTCGACAAGCTCAGCGATGGATGCCTCATGGACGAATCCGCTCAGTTCATAGTTACTTCGGTGCACCTTCAGGATCACATCGCCCGGCTTTGCTACCCTTTCATAGTCTTTCGCATACGTCCGGTTCGTCGTGCCTACTTCGACCACTTCGCCAGCGGCACGCGAGAGAATATCAGGGAGGCGAAAACTCCCACCGATCTCGACCAGTTCCCCCCGCGATACGATTATTCTCCCAGGCGGAGAGTACGTGTTCACCACGAGGTACACCGCTGCCGCGTTGTTGTTGACGACCATTGCCGCTTCGGCGCCCGAAGCGAGGCAGGCCAGCTCGAGCATCGTCTCACCCCGGGACCCGCGCTCGCCCGTGGGAAGATCGTACTCTAGATTTACATAGCTGGACAGCGCGGTGACGACGGCCTCACGCACACGTTGCCCCAGGACCGCGCGTCCCAGATTCGTGTGGAGAATGACACCGGTAGCATTGATGACGCGCTGCTGCCCTCCGGATCTCAAGCGTTCGAGGCGCTCGAGCGTGTTTTGGACCAGACGCTCTTTAACAGTCTCTCTGTCTCCAGTTCCATCTTTGCCACCTCTTTCACACGCCGCCCTGAAATCGTCCACAATCAGACGAATAAACTGGGTCCAGGGGAAACGGGGATGGCGCTGGCGCAGTTCTGCGATCGGTGGTTCCGCAAGAAGCGAGTCCACCGAGGGGATCGCCCGCAGGATATTTTCGTTCCGTGCTTTAGCCATAGCGCTCCTCGAGAGGATCATTTGAATGGCACTTCGCTCCTAAAACGTTTCCTATTCTGATGTTGCGACACCATCCTAGTTTGGTGCGGCCCTTTTTAAGCGTTTCCTTCACACCCACAATTTACGATGACTCTACTAGCATACAAGCCAGAAATCGGTCAATCATTTATAGCTACGGCTTCTTTCGGAGAAAGCCCTCGATATCATTGCAATAACCTCTTCACACCGCAAGAGATTGTTTTTATATAAAACAATTTCTTGAACCACCGTCAATATTTTGATATGCGAGGAGAGATGAAAAGTGCACCGAAAACTCTCACGGTGATAGTAGTGGGCTTGCTCCTGAGCTGCGCGGGACCCCCAAAAACCCGCATTGATCGTATCTACAGCGGGCTCTCCGAATCCCTTCCCAGGCTCGAGCCGACCATCCTCAAAGGCAGAAAAATTATCGTCGATCCCGGGCACGGCGGCGTCTTCCGAGGAACAGTGGGTCAAGACAGTCTCGAGGAAGCACGTGTAAATCTAGGTGTTTCGCTATACCTTTGGGGACTCCTCACTGAAGCAGGCGCCGAGGTCACATTAACCCGCTCGGCCGAGCGGGATTTTCTCGTCGAAGCAGATTCGAATCTTGCCATTGACCTGGAAGCAAGGATTGCCCTTGCATGCTCCTTGAAACCGGACATTTTCATATCGATCCACCACAATGCGCAGAGCGACCGGGATCCAGACGTGAACAGCGTCGAAACCTATTACCGAACCGGAGATCCCGCCTCGATGGATCTCGCTTTCGCCATTCACAGGCACCTGATGCGAAATCTTGGAGTATCCAATGGTGAAGTCCGGCAGGGTAACTACTATGTTCTTAGAAATGCAAAGGTTCCGGCAATCATCGGAGAGGCCAGCTATCTCACCCATCCGCCGGTTGAAGAGAGTTTGAAGCTATCAGAAAAACAACGCCTCGAGGCGGAAGCTTACTTCCTCGGTATCCTCGAATATTTCCAGAGAGGCATTCCGCGCCTCCACCGCATAAGCCCAGAAGAGACCACCCTTTCAGCGGTGCCCACAATTGTCTACCGCACAGAAGACGATGGGGGATTGGGCATCGATCCAGACGCCGTGCTGATGCATCTCAATGACCACCAAGTGGTCCCGGTTTTCGATCCCGTGAGCGGCCGCATCACATACCGGCTCGCCTGGGATTCGCCGAACGGACCGTACTCGCTCTCGCTGGCCGTCCGAAACCTCTTAGGAAACTCGAGCCACAGAATCCGCCAAGATTTTACCATCGACTTCCCGCCCGAGCGGGCCGTGTTTGCCCCATACCCATCGACACTGCCCGAGGGCGGCGGTATCGTCAGGATGAATGTCCGCTTGCTCGACGGGCGGGGACTTCAAGTTGCGGATGGAACATTCGCTGAAATCTCCACATTCCCGGAGGGCCGGTCCCGACGGGCCGTTATAAAAGATGGCGTGGTAGAATTTCCGATTTTTGCTCCAGCTGATATAGAGAGCCTGTCCGCCATCGTCTCGTGTAAGGGACAAGATTTTTCCCTCGTCATGAAAAAAGCCGCCGCTTCTGTAATTCCACTGAAAGGAACGTTTATCGTGGATGATCTAAGCGGCACTCCGATTACAAGGGCTTCTATAATGTACGGCGACTCCGTCATCCAAACCGGATCGCAGGCGGGCTTATACCACATCCCCATCACAAAGGACACCAGCGCGATTCACATTCGCGCCCTTGGGTATCGACCGCTATCTCTCTCCACCGGACCGGCCGATACGCTCCGATTGTCCCCCTGGTTCGAAGGAAAGCTGGCGGGCACGCGATTTCTCATTGATCCTGAGGGCGGTCCCCCGAGCAAGTCGGGCGCGGGCAAGCTCGGGCTTTCCGGTGCCTATGTGAACCTCAAAGTAGCGAGATATCTTGCCAGCTACCTCTGGAATGCCGGCGCCGTTGTCGCTCTCACCCGCGAATCGGAAGAAATCCGCGTTCCGCAGGACATTGTCATCATCGCAAACCGCTTTAACGCCGACCGGTATATAGAAATCCGACACCGGAGCGTATCCGGGAAAAACGGCCTGGCTGTCAGCACCTACCACTTTCCTGGAAGCCACCTGGGAAACGATCTCGCAGAGGAAATCTCTTTTTCGCTTTCGGCTCTTCTTGGACTTCCTCCGCGATCACCCGCGGAGACCGTTACATACCCCCTCCAGCAAACGGCTTGCCCAGCTGTTGTGATCGATGCGCCTTCGCTCGATACAGTCGACGAGGAACTCAGGTTGGCGGAGGCCTGGTACCAGCGGTTGCAAGCGTACGGGATTTTCTTAGGTACCCTGAACCATTTCGGGGTTGCCGAACAATCCTCTCTCGCCGTGAGAATCACCGGCCGCGGCGATCCAGCGAACTGGCTGGTTACCGTGGACGGTACGTGGAAGCTCCTCACAGGTCCGGACGGCACAGCGACATTCTATGCGCTTCCCGAAGGGGACCATACGGTGGAGATTCAAAGGGAAGATCGGCGGTTATCACAGTGGATTGTTCTGCGACCGGACACGCTTCTCGAGTTGGCCTTCACTCCTTATCCCAATGAGGGCTAAGGTCCCTTTCTTGACCCCTTCTTTGGAATTTCATATCTTTTAAATTAGGGAACTTACAAATGCCCATTACTTACGGAGACAAAGAGCGCGCCTACCGGAAACGCCTCCTCAAGGTTGTCCCCTTCGCCGTGGTGGCAATCGCGGTGCTTTTTCTCAGTATCGATTTTGTACCTCCCACTGTTCTCGACAAGACTTTCGGCTGGAGAGGCGCGCTACAGGTTCTACCCGATATCACCATCATCCCCGGTGATGATCCATTCGAGAGCTTCCCTAGAGAGAGAAAGCTTCTGCCAATGAAATCGATTCATGTCGATATCCTCGAAGAGACGGGGATGAGTGAGGCGCCCCTGCCCAAACCTACTCCCGAGAAAAAGGAAGAGATTCCGATTCCTCTCGAAGAGGATCTGTCGCTCGTGCGGACATATCCTTCACATACGGACGTGCCCTATTCCGAAGATTATGTCATCCTCGAGATGGTCCAACCGGAGTATCCAATCAATGAACTTCTGAACGGTATCGAAGGCGAGGTGACCGTAGAACTGTATGTCAACGAGCAGGGGCTAGTGGAAAAGGCATGGGTATTGAGTGCCATCGGTCCAAGGAGTTTCGAAAGATCTTCTCTGGAAGCTGTCGAAAAATTTGTCTTCATGCCACCGAAACAAAGCGGCTTGCCCATGTCCATGTGGATCCGTTTTCGCATCAAGTTCCGGATTTACGGATGAGAATTGTTAGCTCTGACGCATCAAGAAAATCGCGATGATCTTAACGCGATGTCGTGCGTAATAACGTAATAAGAAGCCCACGACAATAGGCCTGCCTCGATTGCTCCGAGGCGATTTCCGCAGCGCGCTATAACTTTGGACGCGCGCGAGGACCATGAGCCGAAGGGCGATCGAGGCAGGCTTTTTAAGGATCAACAATGCTAGGGCTCTCGGGGCTGCAACGGTTCATACTTCCGCACCCTGCCAGAGCGAACCGTCATGATGGACAACGCCGCGGCTTCGGACATCCTGCTCCCAGCATCCTGGAACAGCTCATTGTAAAGAAAATCCTTCACCTGAGTGCGGTCTGCTGCTCCCTCCGCAAGGCTTCTCAAGAGCAGCCTCATTCCAAAATATCCAGAAACTGTAACGGGGCTCAGCTCACCGCCGAATTGTTCCTCATAAGCGGCAATGAAATGCTCGTATGCTGCCTTGTCTTTACCATGATAGGCATCAAGGGGGAACAGTGCATTTTCTATTTCCTGCTCGGAAAGCCGGATGAGCTTTTCGGAATTCCAGTTGCTGAGACCGAGGAGCCGAGCATGCACGTCGTAAAAATTGATTTGCGGGAGAATCAGGATGAGTTCTTCGGTGCTGCCCGGGATGAAGAGGGCCTCGGGCGCTGCATCGCGGATGCTCTCGAGCTGATCCTTGAAATTGGTTTCTCCCTCGTCATAATGCGCCTCCGCGACCACCTCTCCACCCAGCCTTTTTATTTCTTCACTGAAGAAATCACTGAGTCTCCGTCTCTCACCAAAATCTGGAGCGAGAACGGCGAAGCGCTTTATGAGAAGCCCTTCCTTTGCCGCCTGCGCCATTGCCGTGACTTCCACTTCATCGGGAACCTTGGTATGAAATATCCACGGACCAACTTCCGTGATTCTCCCGGTGAAGACAATGGGGGAAAGAAGGGCTACATGCCGGGCGTTCGCTTCGATAGATGCAGCAATCGTCGGAACCGTAAAGACAGGGCCAATAAGAGCCACCACTCCCTCTTCGATCGCTAACTTCCGAACGGCTTTTACCGCATCGACTGGATTACCTTTCGAATCGGCTTTTGCGATGGTGACCTGGAATTCATGAGCCTGGTTATATTCTTCGAGGGCAAGCAAGAGACCCTGCTCAAAATATCTGCCGTAGAGCGAATAGGGACCTGTAATGGGCAACACGACGCCTATATTGAAGGGATTGACGTAGCCCGGTCGGTCGCCGGGTTTGCTCCTGGCCTCCGCGGACAGCTTCAAAAGGCGCCTTGCTTCCATCGAGTACTTGCTCTCCGGAAAATGGTAGAGCAGTTCGGTCAGCAGCTCGAAAGCCTTATCATAATTGCCTCTAGCGAATTCGTTTTTCGCGATGGTAAGAGAGAGCTCCTCGGCAAGAGGCGAACTCGGATATTTATCCGCAAGCGCTTCGAGATCCTGCGGTCGCAAATGGTCCCGGATGAGTCGGCGGAGGGCTTCGATGGCTTGAGATCGAATGTCGGCATCCGTGGGAGCTGTGATCACCTGTAAGAGCGCATCGGCGCTCCGGGAGTAGCTACGGAGTTCCACAAAACACAATGAGGCAAGGAGGAGGGCTTCTTCCCAATAGGAGCTGGTTGGATACTTCTCGGGAATTTGCAGAACGAACTTGACCGCATCATCACATCTGCCGAGGGTGCGCAGTGACTTTGCTGCGAGCAAATGGACTTCGTCAGAGCGGTGGAAATCCGGGTAGTTACTGATGATTTTTCTAGCGCCGTCGACCGCTCGGGCGAAATCTCCTTCAACAGTATCGCGCTGAATTCTCGCGTAAAGACTCTCCGCGTCTGCTAGAGCTCGCTCATCTTGCTGTAAGCCCGGTCGAGGGACCGTCGTGCAGGACAGGGCCACGCATAGGAGGATAACCGGCAGATAGGCGCCTATTTGTGGGAGTCCAGGTGCGTCGTTTGCCTGGGTCATCCTGGGACCAGGCTCAGAATTCACCGGGGTCGAGGTCACGCAGATACCGCCTCAACTCGTCGTCCGAATCTTGATCGGCCCCCCCTGCATCATGAAGCGCCCGTTTGTGGTTTTCGAATACCTCTGTAGAAACATATATCGGTGACTTCGTTCTGAGCGCCAGCGCGATTGAGTCGCTGGGGCGGGCGTCGATCACATGGATTTCTTCACCCCTTTGAAGATGGATCTTGGCGAAAAAGGTGTTGTCACGGAGCTCGGTCACCGCAACCTTCAAAACAGTTGCGCCTAGACTTTCCACGGTTGTCCGCAAAAGATCGAGCGTAAGGGGTCTGTCAAAACTCTCTCCCTCCAGCTGCAATCGGATCGCCATTGCCTCGGCATGACCGATCCAAATTGGCAGCACTTCATCGTCATCGGAGGATTTCAATAGCACTACAGGATTGCCCCGATGGTCTTCGGTGAGCCCTCTGATCTCTACCTTTAGAAAAGATTTTTCTTCGTCTTGCATAGTCGGCACCGACCTTGGTTGTTGTCAGGATGTCGTACCATCGGTTTACTCTGATTTCTTCGATTCCTCTGATATCTTCTCGTGCAGATCATCGAGATCCTTGAACTCAGGGAGCGGTTTGTTCAAGTTTTGGAGCATCCAATCCGCAGATTTCGCCACGTCAGTTCCGGGGTAACTCGCAATTACCTGGCGAAAATAACGATCCGCCGCGACGAAATCCATCAACTCTTCCGCCGAAACAAAGCCTAACATAAAAAGAGCCTGAGGGACGTACTCGCTATTGGGGTATCTCTGCACGATCTCCTGGTAGGAGCGAAGCCTCTCGTAGGAATCCGTGGTAGTCTGGGCCAGATTCCAGAGCTCCTCAGGTGATCTCAGCGCTTGTTCCGCGGTTTCTTGCATGTAGTTCCTGGCGTCGTAGCGCTCTTTGAGCTCTTGAACAGCTTGATCCTTGGCGAGGTCGATCCTTCTCGAGGTGATAATTCTGCTGATCTCCGATTTGGCCTCGTCGAATGGTCTCAAGCGCTCCGGTTGCACTTCGGTGACTACGACGATCGACCACCCCTTCTCCCATTCTATAGGATCGCTGACCACCATAGGCTCCAGTGAGAAAACTGCGTCGCTAAATTTTTGGGAGTAACCTACGAATCGGATGAAGCCACCGGGATTGAAATATCCTAGATCCCCCGCGTCCCGTTTTGTGGTCTGATCTTCGGAATACTTAACGGTCAGCTCAGTCATTTTCTCTCCCGCATCGATCCGCTCCTTCATCTCGAAAATCTTATCCTTGCTCTTCGAAAAAAAGTGCCGCGCTCTTCTTACCTCCATCGAGATGAAGTCATCTTTGTTAGATTCGTAGTACTCGAGCATCTCCTTCTCTGTTGGACGCGCTTCTTTCTCCACGTAATTCTTGTAATACTCCGCGATGATAATCCTTCTTAACGCTTCATCGATTGCTTTCTTTGCTGATTCAGTATTTTCGATCCCGATTTTCTTCCCCGCCAAGTAGAAGAGCTGCTCCGCGAGGTATCTGTCGGCCAGCTCGGCTCTACCTCTTGGACTGTCGTACTTCTTTTTCTGGGACCTTGGAAGCTTTTGAAGAACCTCCTCGAGGGCTTGCTTGGTCAGAGTCCAATCTTCGACACTGGCCGCTAGTTCCTTTTCATCTATGGGTTCTTCTCCGCGCCCACACCCAAAAAGGACCATCAAGCCGCTCATTAGAAAGATCAGACTTAGCACTGTAATTCTCATGAGTCACCTCCAGCACCTGCAAGACTCAATAGAACTCTTCCTTCCCACTTTTCTCAAGCAGTTCTACTATTTTCCGTACTTCTTGAACCCGATCTCTCCCGCAAATCAGCATGGCATCTCCCGCATCTACCACGACCAGATTATCCACGCCAATCATACCGACGAGCCGATCGGGCGAAAAAACGATATTTCCCGAGCTATCTATCAGAGCGTGTTCTCCAACGGTCGCATTTCCCTTTTCGTCAAGGGCTCGAATATCCCGAATATACTCCCAGCTTCCCACATCGTTCCAGTCAAAGTCGGCTTTTAACACTACTACGTCTTCCGCTTTTTCCATCACGCCGTAATCAATCGAGATGGATGGAGCTTTTGGATAAACCGATTCAAGGACAACATTGAGATCCTCCGATTCCAACTGCTTCTCGATATCCTGGAGTAGCACATAGAGGTCCGGAAGATGCTTGTCCAGCGCCTTTAGAATGCCATTCGTTTTCCACAAGAACATACCGCTGTTCCAGAAATAAGTTCCAGCTTCCAGGAAATGGCTTGCTTTCTCCGCGTCCGGTTTCTCGAGAAATTCATGAGCACGAAAGACTTCCAAACCCCGCTCTTCGTATACTCCCTCTCCGGCGTGAATATATCCATAGCCGGTCTCCGGCCGGTTAGGCCGGATTCCAAACGTGAGCAGCCCCCCGTTTTTCGAAACGTAAGAGGCAGCAACCCGAACGGCGTTCTCGAACTTGTCCACCGGTTCTATGATGTGGTCAGCGGGCAGGACAAGCATGATCGCATCTTCAGCTCTACGTTTCAAAAGGACTGCGGCCAGGCCGATGGCCGCAGAAGTGTTCCTGCCCATTGGCTCGGCGATAACGTTCTCGGGAGGAATCTTCCCCGACACCTCTTCCACGATAGCCGCGCACTGGGCACGATTGGTGATAATGAAGATCTCCTCCGGCGAGGATATATTGCCCAGCCGATCCACTGTGAGTTTGATCATGCTCCCGCGCCCAGTTAGGTTGAGGAGCTGTTTTGGATTATTCCGGCGGCTTCTAGGCCAGAACCGCTGGCCAACTCCTCCCGCTATTATCACTGAGAACATGAAATCTTCCTCTCCCAGGCTGCTTCACTCTTTAACAACCCAAACTCTTGCGGGAACGCTTACTTCGGGGTGCAGCTTGATCTCGACCGTATACACACCGATCTTCTTTATTGGTTCATCCAGAACGACTTGCTTGCGGTCAATTTGCACACCCTGATTTTCTAGAGCATTAGCGATGTCTACAGCCGTCACTGAACCATAAAGCTTGTCTTCCTCGCCTACCTGCACGGGAATGGTGCAGGAAAGATCCAACATCTTCGATGCCCTTTGCTTTGCCGCTTCCAGTTCGATCCGGTCGCGCCGTGCGATTACTCTTTCCTCTTCTTCGAATATCCTACGGTTCGAATTAGACGCAACAACCGCAAGCTTGCGCGGGAACAGGTAATTTCGCGCATAACCCGGCTTCACATTGACCATGTCGCCACGGTTTCCCAGTGGGGGCACCGGCTTGAGCAGTATGACCTCCACGGAATCCTCCTTGAGTGCAGAATCAGATCAGTGGTACTACCTGTAATATTCCTTCACATAAGGGATCAGCGCCAGCGTACGCGCCCGCTTGATCGCCGTAGAAAGCATCCTCTGGTGCTTTGCGCAAGTTCCCGTTATCCGCCTGGGAGTAATCTTGCCCCTGTCAGTCATGAACCTCTTTAGTCTCTTGGGATCTTTATAGTCGATGTACGACGCGCTTTCCTGACAGAACTTACAGGGTTTCCTCGTCTTCGGTTGTCTCTCTTTCTTCTTTTTAGATGTATTCTTGGCCAAGCTAGCCTTCCTCCTTTTCGACCTCTTCTGCTGAAAGAGCCGTTTCAGAATCGATCTTGGGTTCCTCCCCTGTGGCAATCGAATCTTTAACGACCATGTGTCTTAATATCATCTCATCCAAACGGAGCATGCGATTCAGCTCATGGAGAACAGAGTTTTCGCACCGCAATTTATAGAACAAGTAGTGAGCTTCATCGTTATGGTCAATCTCGTAAGCGAGCCTTCGCTTTCCCCAATTCTCCAACTTGGTCAGCTCACCGCCACCCGAGGCGATCACCTTGGCATACTTCTTCGCCACATTCTTGAGTTCATCGTCTCCAACAGCAGGGGAAACGATGATCGTGCATTCGTAGTTTCTCAAATTTCCAGAACCTCCCTTCGGACTACGACTTTCCAATCGCTTGGGCGGCGAGTGGAAAGTAAGGAAGCTAATCTGATTGGTATTTGGGCAGGGGTTGATCCTCCCATTGGGCAACCAGAGTATGCTGCGATAAAGACCGAGTTAAGACTGCCATCGAACGTGCTAAATGATAATATCCCAGTCCCGAACAGTCAATCGTTTTCGGCCGAAGTCGACGGCGCGTTAAACTCGCCCATGGCCCTGTCGAAACCCTCCCTGACCAGCGTTTCGAAGCAGTCCGCCGCCCGATGAACGGCATCCGCGACCAGCCCTTTCTCCTCTTCGAGGAACGGCTGAAGCACAAATTCGGCCGGATCCATTCCTTCCGGAACCGGCCCGATTCCAATTCGGAGCCTGGGGAAATCCTCCGAACCCAGCGCATCAATGATGGAACGGAGTCCATTGTGTCCACCGTCGCTGCCCCTCTTCCTCAGCCGAAGCCGACCCAACGAGAGCGCGAAATCATCGCACAAAACTAGTAGCTCACCAGGTTCGAACGACTCGCGGGCGCTGAATGCCTGCAAGGCGTCTCCGGATAGATTCATATACGTAGTGGGTTTGAGGAATACCATTGGCATATCGCCCAACTCGTATTCGCACAAAGAATACTCCCTTGCCGGTTTAGCCCAGGTTAGAGAATATTTCTCAGCAAGCAACTCGAGCAGGAGAAATCCCATGTTGTGCCGGGTGGCACGATATTTCTCCCCAGGGTTGCCCAACCCACAAACTATCCACTTCGAAATCATACAAGCGTGAAATGGAACTTGTCAGAGGGAGGGCGATTGAGCTGCGACGGATCACCGTCTGCTCCAATCGCCCTATGCCATGCCGCCAAAAGGTCGGTCCTGCATCCCTTATTCCATCAGTCTTCTCTGGAGGCTTCCTTCTCTCTCGCCCGCTCTTCCTCTTCTTCCTCCTTGCCGGCAGCAACAAGTTCGGGTTCCTCGAGTGCCCCCTCGACAACCGGCGCCACCTCGACCTTCGGTGGCACAACATTGGCGAGAGTTGTATCCTCGTCATCGAGAAAATCGAAATTCGGGTAGCGCGAGACGATATCTCTCACATGAATGGAATCGCCGATAATCAACTCCGTCACATCGATCTCTATGGCGTTCGGAATAGCTGTTGGAACGCAGGTTATGTTCAACTCCCTTAGACCGTGCTCTAGAATACCGCCCATTTCCTTCACGCCCTTCGCATTTCCAAGGAGCACGATGGGGACATGCACGCGGACCTTTTCGTCCATTTTGATTCGCTGGAAATCAATATGGAGCAAGCGGCCAGTTGCAGGATGCCGCTGCACTTCTCGAACGATGGCGTTGCAAGAAGTACGATTTTTCCCATCGATAGTCAGGTCGACAATTGCGCTCTCAGGATGTTCGTGAAGCACTTTGCGAATCTCCAATTCAGCCAGCGAAAGGTGAACAGGTTCCTGGTTGTGGCCGTAAAGAACGGCGGGAATTCGACCCTGCTGGCGAAGTTTTCTCGCTATGCCTTTCCCAGAGCCTTCTCTCCGCTCCGAACTTAGTTTGAAATATTCCATTTTCGATCACCTGCTTCATGTTACACAAACAGTGTGCTGACAGATTCATTCGAATGAATTCGTCGAATAGCTTCACCCATCAGATGTGAGATGTCCTGAACGGTTACTTTCGGACATTGTTCAACACAATCGCGTGATAATGGTATGGAGTTTGTTACTACAACTTCTTCAATGGGTGAACTCATGATGTTTTTACAAGCATCTCCACAAAACAGCGGGTGTGTTGCGCAAGCGAGGATCGATTTTGCACCCCGTTTATTGATCTCCTCAGCCGCTTCTACAAGCGTGCTCCCAGTGCTGATCATGTCATCCAACAACACGATATTCTTACCTTTAACTTCGCCGATGATGTTCATCACTTCTGTTCTGTCTTTGGTTGACCGCCGCTTGTCCACGATGGCTAGGTCCGCGTTCAAGCGCTTGGCAAACGCTCTACCCATTTTGATGCTTCCGATATCCGGAGATACGATGGTAATGTTTCCGATCTCCCTCTTCTGAATATGTTCGAGCATTACTGGTGCGGCAAACAAATGGTCTGCATGACAATCGAAGAATCCCTGAATCTGTGCCGAGTGAAGATCGAGCGTCAGCACGCGGCTGGTACCGGCGACTATGAGAAGGTTTGCAACAAGCTTTGCCGAAATTGGAACACGCGGCCGATCCTTTCGATCTTGCCTTGCGTAACCGAAATACGGAATTACGCTGGTAATCCGCTCAGCGGAGGCTCTGAAACAGGTGTCGATAAGAACGAGAAGCTCCATCAGGTTTTCAGCCGGCGGATTGGTGGATTGGATAATGAACACATCTACGCCACGAATATTCTCATTTATTTTTACTTCAATCTCGCCATCGGGGAATCTATCGATCGTGACACTACACAACTTGACATCCAGGTATTTAGCGATTTTCTCCGAGAGTGGCTTATTCGAACTTCCTGCGATGAGTTTCAATTTGTTCATCTCCCTCTCTCCATAAAAAAATTGATAGGCACTCGATCCCTCAATTCGATGCCTATCGATCCCTCCGCACCGTTATTGGCTGGGGCGGGAGGATTCGAACCTCCGGTGCAGGGACCAAAACCCTGTGACTTGCCGCTTGTCGACGCCCCAAAAAGCTTGGGGATATTCTCTTTGGTGATTTCCTCCTTTACCGCCCCCTATTCTTATCAGCTTGAACAGCGTGAGGAGGTGTCTCTGAGTCCTCGCCTTCCTCATCGTCCTCGGAAGACGACGATGGAGGCGTCCCCTCAGAAGCGGCTAATACCTCCTGATACTTGGACAGGATAATCTCCTCCATCCACCGCCGTGTCTCGTTGTTGATCGGATGCGCGATATCCTGGTACTCTCCGTCCTTTCGCTTGCGGCTAGGCATGGCAACGAAGATCCCGTTTGCACCCTGGATGATCTTCAGGCCCCTGATGACAAAGCAGTTGTCAAACGTAATGCTCACAAACGCCTTGAGCTTCGCATCGCTTCGCAAAGATATCCTCACCTCAGTGATGTCCATCGAGCTCCCCCTTTGACCTTATGGGCGTCTGGGCTCACGAAGGGCGCAGGTCAATAGCCCGCGGAGACGGCTCTACAACAGAGGTAAAGCACCCCTTGATCGAGAACCTTTCGGCCAACCCTGAGGCCTTCGCTTCACTGTCGAAAACGGCGAAGAGAGCAGAACCGCTACCGCTCATCGAAGCAAAGCGCGGATCGCAGGACAGGAGTTGATCCAACAGACCTCCAATAAGCGGAAAAGCGGGACACACGACATTCTCCAAGTCGTTCTTGAAGGAAAGCGCGACCTTGGGAAAGCGAGCTAAAACTGTATTAAGCCGCTTAAGATTAAAACGATACCGATTCTTTGTCAATCTGAAATTAATATTCTCATATACCCAACGGCTTGAGATATTTACAGGCGGTTTCACTATAAGGAAATAGCACCTCTTGAGGCTCTCGAGCCTCGAAAGTCTCTCCCCCCGCCCCCTTCCAAGCATCGTCCCACCATGTAGCATAAAGGGGACATCGCTCCCGATTTCCAACGCAACCGACTCGAGAGTATCGATGGGAAGCCCAAGATCGCAACCGGCGTTTACCGCAAGGATCATCGCCGCCGCGTTGCTGCTTCCTCCCCCGAGACCTGCGCTGTGAGGGATCCGCTTCTCAATGTGAACCGTCGCCCCAAGTCCTTTTCCCGCAAAGCGCCGCATGAGTCTGAGTGCCTTGTGACAGAGATTGGATTCACCGGAGGGAATGTCCGGATCGGTGCACGTGATGAGGATTTCTCCATCATTCCGTAATTGCACGTCCAGCTCATCGCGGAGATCGACGCTTTGAAACACGGTCTCGATTTCGTGGAACCCGTCTCCCCGTTTGTAGAGCACCTGAAGAGCGAGATTCACCTTTGCACGGCTGATCGCCGTAAACCGCTCTATCATTATTGTGGGCTCGTCCATGAACGCTCGCTCAAAATGGGTTTGGGCGGCTAAACGGGACTCATTCCGGCAAGTCACTGCATTTACCGGCCTGCATACCGGGAAAACAATCGGCCCCATGGAGTTTTTGAGAACTCTCTGATCCGCTTTTTGCCGACGGTCGGGTACCAAAAAAAATCATGGTAGACATTCGAGGCGAAAGGCGCCCAAACAACAAGAGGCGATTTCAAGGCAATTTTCTCTAGAAAACGCAGGGGACCTATCCTGAGCATTTGATCGCCCCAAATTACAAAACTTCGCTTGGTCACGAAGCCAAAATCGACTCCCGCAATATCATCGCCGACGATTTCGATGTTTTCAACCCTTCCTTCGCCGAGCCCCATGTCCGTGGCCATGCTGATATAAGGTATCTGCATCGGGTCGAAGCCCATGAGTTTCGCTGCTACCGCATCGATTGCTACCGAATCGGCACTTGCGAGGATCACGTCCTTCACTTTTGGCACCATAGTGCGCGGACCCGCTCCATCCCCCGCAACAGTTCCGTCCATTACCGCGAAAACATTGGGATGGAGTTCCTTCTGCATGAGGAGGAGATCGACCAGCACCTCGTGGATGTATTTGTGCGCGTAGTGCCTCGCCTCTTTGAGTAAACCTCCAAAAGAGTTCTTAACCGCGCCGGTCGTGACGGAATGTCCATGGGTCTTCACCGTGGGCAGGTGAAGGATGTCGCTGCCCGGATAAATCGATGGAATCTCGATCCCCTCTGGAAAAATGTCATTGAGCTTGAGCAGCTTGGATTTGAATTTATAGACGGTCCAGTCGACGTCCGTCAGCGGCTGGAACCTGCAACCGTATTTCTCGAAAACAGGAAACCACAGGTTGTGCCTGGCGCCTTTCACTGGATCGGTAACGACCGTCTTGTTCTCGATGGGCAGCACCCTGTCCGGCGTATACGGGCCCTCGAGAAGGGTTTTCAAAACCCCATCCACCTGCCAGGGCTGGCTGGAACATGCGGGAAAATATTTGGTCCACGACAGGTTCAGCTTCAAGAGGAGCTCGCGCTCGCCGCTCAGATGATCGCGCCATGAGGCGAGTTCCATAAGCCGCTTATAATCATCCGCCACTCGCTCGGGATGGGTGAACAACACGGATACAACTGATGACATTGCCTATGCATTCCTTTCCAACATCTGTCGCCATGCGGCAACGATAATATAAGCGATTAACAGAATTATATTAAATTACATAGAATATTGCAATTACCAGAAGGATCCATGCGAACACATCGATGAGAAGAAACTTTTCACGGAGCAGGTGATCGGTGGGACTCCCCCCCATTTCCTTGCTGTAAACGAGATAGAGATAACGCATCACGCCGATCAGGACGAGAGGAATGGTATAGACGAGATTAGTGGTGCCAAACTTTTCAACCGTGTCCGGCCATATGGTATAAATCGAATAGGAAAGCACTGAACCAGCAGCGGTGATTCCAACCAGCTGGTCGATGAGGCTGGTGGAGTATTCGGCCAATGCGTGCCTGTGGCGGCTCGCCTCCCCAAGCGAAACCAGCTCGTACCGCCTTTTGCAAAAAGCGAGAAACAATGACAGGAAAAGCGTGCAAATGAGAAGCCACGGGGAGAGTTCGATAGATGTGTCCAACCCTTTGAGAGCTTCGACGCCGGCAATGGCCCTCAGAATAAAACTCACTGAAATGCTCATGACGTCGAGCAGTACGATTTTCTTCAAAACGAACGAGTAAAACAGGTTAAAAGCAAAGAAGATGCAGCTGATGATCACAAACGATTGGCCGACTAATGCTGTCAGTATCAGCCCGATTGCGGAACCAAGGATGGCCGCAAAGGCAGCTTCCTGCACTCTGAGTTTTCCCGCGACGATCGGGCGTTTTTTCTTGCTCTCATGAAGCTTGTCCTTCTCAATGTCGGTAATATCATTAATGATATAAATCACTCCCGAAAGGAGACAGAAGATCACCGCTGCTTCCAAGCTCTTGAGGAAGTACTCCGCATTGGTGAGGTTTCGCGAAAAAATCAAGCCCGCAAAGAGAACGAGATTCTTCGTCCATTGATTGGGACGCATCGATAAAAGAATGTAGTAGAGCTTTTTCATCACATGTTGTTTGGAAATTCATCGGATGAATTGCGAATCCCCGTCGAAACCTTGCCAAGGAGTTCCATCTCGAAAGCAGTCATTGCTATCTTGCGGGCTTCGATCTTCGAAGCCAGAGCAAGCCGAGATGCTGCTTCGAGAAGTTTCGTGCTTGCCGGAAAGATCGGACTCGTCACCTCTTCGAACCCGTGGATTTCAGAAGGCTTCAACGTCTCGGCCGGGAACAGAGGTCGCTTGCTGTTCTCTCCCAGCTCGGCCGCTTTCGGCTCCGTACCTTGATGCGCTGCAGCCGACGCAAGAATCCTTCTCACGGTTCCTTCCGAGAATAATCCATCCACTTTCGGAACCAACAAAACGCGCTTGCGGTTGCGAGCCGCCGTCTTCAATGCCGCTGTTACAGCTTCCCTTTCGATGAATTCGAATGCGCTTCCCTGGCCGCTGGTCCCGGTCGCCGGATCGGCCATGCCTCTCATCATCTCCTCAGTCAATATCCTCCTGAAACGAACCACTGCGGACTGAGCACCCGAAATTTCTACGGCGTTCAATACCATCGCTTCGGCCGCCGCGCTAATATAGGAAACCTCAGATCCAGCTCGGTGCCCTTCCCAAAAAATGAGCGTATTGAACGAAGCAACATTGCATCCCTCGAGATTTCGCACGAGCGCTTCTGTCCCCCGCACCGCACGCCTCCAGAGATACTCCTCGCTGTTCAACGTGCTCGATCCTATCGGCGAACCAAGGGCAACACACAGAAAGATCACATCCGGTGTGGATACATCGATGAGTTGGGGAATATCCGCCGGCCGATCGAGACCGCCAATAAAAATGGAAATGCGTTCCATCAACTCATCCGGAAATCCGGACGCTTCTGCAGGGGCATCGACTTGAACGGTAACGGAAGCTTCGAGACGCACCAGCTCCCGGATGAGCACCGATGTGATGGGCGCACCACCAGCCGCAACCAGAACGCGTTTCCCTTTGAAGTAGGTCTCATCGTCGGATGACAGACTCCAAAAAGCTGGTTCGACCGAATCCGATCGTCCCAGGCCTCTGCGAAGCCGCTCGCGCAGCACGGCTGCCGGCTCCTCCAGCCTCCTCTTCGCATCGTCTCTTTTTTCGAGAGCGACTCCAATTTCGCGTGAAATGTTTTCGATTTCCACCAGCTTACCATCCGGTAGGGTAGAGATGGCCAGTATGAGTGCATCGATTCGCTGTTCGGTGCAGATCTCTCTGATTCTATCAACCGGCCCTAGAATCGGATAACCGCGCAAAGTGAGCCCGATTTTGCTCTTATCATCGTCAACGAAACACATAATGTGAGTTGCCGATCCTTCCGTGTTTTTAATTTCCCTCGCAATCTGATCACCGAAGTCGCCGGCACCGATGATGGCCACGCGCTTGGCGGCTGCACTATGGGCCTCCTTTCCGAATTCATGGAACACCCTAAACGCAAACCTGGCTCCGCCAATCGCAACGATCAAGAGAAAATATTCGATGACGAACAGCGAGCGGGGAAACGCGACGAACCGGTAAAGGAGCACAACGCTTGCAATGATGATCGCAGAACCAGTGGAAACTGCCTTGATGATCTTTATTAGATCCTCTGTGCTCGTGTACTTCCAGACTCCGCGGTAAAGACCGAACCAGTGGAAACACGCACTCCTCACAACGAGTACGATCGGAAATGCTTTGAGCATTGCGATACCTTCCGGGTAGGTGAAGCGGAAGTTCAATCGCAAGAAGTATGCGCCCATATAGGATATCGTAATGAGCAGGAGGTCAACGGCCACGACGAGCAGGGTTCGCTTTTCCCAAAATAACCTGTCTCCCCTTTCGAGACTTCGGATTTTCAATATCAATGCGCCGAAGATGACAACCCAGCAGGCCGTCAGGAATGCAGGAAACCACCCACCAGCTTTGAAATAAATAACAGCGCTTACCCCGAGCATTACGGTAATGGCGTATTCGAGAATCGTTACCTGCTTGTGGTTCAGCCCTAGAGATAGCAGCCTTTGGTAATAATGGGTGTGATGCGCTTCAAAGATACGCTCGCCTTTCAATCCCCGTTTGACCAGCGTTAGACCGGCGTCAACAAACAGGGACGAGAGAATGAGCACCGGAATGAAGACCGGCACTTCCGGAGCAAGGCGATTGCCGGTGACTGCGACGTATGCGAAGAAGAAACCCAGAAACGTGCTCCCTCCATCCCCCATGAACAGACGAGAGGGCGGAAAATTGAATTGCAAAAAACCGAGTGATGCTCCTGAAACGGCCAAACACACCAGAGCAAGCGGAAAGTGACCGAGAGTGTAGGCGATCAACGACAGGAATGCTCCCGCAATAAAAGCGCTACCGGCTGCCAGACCATCGATCCCGTCGATAAAGTTATAGAAGTTGACGCACACGAGTATGAATATAAGCGTAAGGGGGATCGACAGCGCTCCCAGTCCGATTTCTCCGGCCATCGGCAAGCGGATGTGATCGAGAACGCCACCCGACAGTATCACGAGCAGCGCCGCACCTACCTGAATGCCGAACCGGATGGAAATGGGGAGCCCTTTCCAATCATCCAGAACGCCGGTGCCAAACAGCAGCAGCGCGCCGATGGCAAACGGCAAGTAGGCTCGTGTACCCGGCACCGCAGCAAAGAGGATGACATAAACCGCAAAGAACGCTCCGACGAGGGCGATCCCGCCAAAACGGGGTTTTGGCACCTCGTGGGAACTGCGTTCGTTTGGAATGTCGACAAAACCTTCTCGCGGGCGCATTTGGAGCAGGCCCAGCGTCCCAACATAAGAAAGTAGGAATGGGAGGAGAAAACTAACCAGCGCGATCATAACATCACAAGAGAAAACCGATTTAAGATGGCTATGTCAATGAATAAGTTCGGTGTTTACCCTAATTCCGCTTCGTACTCATGTTTTGGCCTGGAGCGTGTCATTGATCAGCTGCTCCATCTGCGACACAATCGTGTTCCAGGACATAGACCTTGCCACTTCCAAGCGCGTCTTGATCCTCTCGCTCCTGCCCGTTTCTTCCAAAGCCTTCCGTATCGCTTCGACCATTTCCTCCGGACCGGCGGCAGTGCTTACAACGTTCGAATACGGCTCGACTTCCGGGAGTGGCGTGGCAACAGCCGGCAAGCCTGCGGCAAGATATTCTGCCAGTTTCGAAGGAAACGTGTACTGGGTAAATCCCGTTAGCAGATAAGGAATCAATCCTACGTCAAAATATCGGAAATAATCCCCAAGCGCTGAATGATCAACAGCACCGGTGAGATGAACGTTTGGCAGCCGGGTCAATCCTTTCGTATCGGTCCCCGGGGACACTGATCCGAGGAGAACGAACGACCAGTCCGTTTTTATCGAAGCACACTGCTTGAGCAGCTCGAAATCCACCCATGGGCCAAGCAAACCAGCAAAGCCGACAATCGGCTGCTGCATGTTTTCCAAGAATTCTATCTTTTCTCCCCTACCCCGAAACCGTTCGGGATCTACTCCGTTCGGGAAAAAATACGTTTTTGGATTAAGCTTTTTCTTCTCTTCGAAAAGCCCGCGTGCGTTGGCGTATACGAGATCAGAGGAACGGGTGAACATTTCCTCGTACGCCGAGAATCTCGAACGAACGGAGTCGGGAATGAGCGGATGGCCGGAGAACTTGTCGACGCATTGATAGACGAGAACTCTGTGAGGAACGCGGGAGATGCTGTCCCATACCACATCGGTCGGGACGCAGGTCCACATAACGATATCTCTAAGATTGTACCGGTCAATAATCCGATTCAATGCCCGCGCTAGCAGAGCGCTGTTCATCCGGCCGATTGCATCGGGGAGCCTCGGTGTTGGCACTAAAACGGGTTGCACAATCACGGGATATGAGTGACCACCCAGGGGTCTTCTCCCGCTTCCTTCCCGTCTCCCAAACGAACCGGCAATCCGTCGAAGAATTCTGGAAGCATCGCGGAGCCGCAGATCGCGCCGGCCTCCGAAATTGTCGATATAAAACACCCGATTGTTCTCCGAAAGTTTCCCGACGATATGATGGGTGGAGTATTTGTACTTGCCGTACCAATCGATGCCGCCAATATACACGATGTTCTTTTCCATGTGGAACCGATCTCCCACTGAATCTTCGGCTCACTGCCCAAGATTCCGATCAAGCGATCCGCTTCTCACCTTTGAGAATCGATTCGTAACAGCCAGCTACATTCTCGACGCTGTAAGGATGTAGGAAATTTGCGAGATCCGTAGTACCAACTGATCGCCTCTTCTTTATGAACTCAACTACTTCGCTAACCTGTTCGGATTTCACGCTTCCGACAGAATGAAACAGGTTCAGGCACGAGGGGTACCTTGAGAAAAACGCCGCTGAAGTGTCCCGCTCATGACTGGCGAGATTGAGAATTGGCTTGCCTGTCCCGACGTACTCCACCACCTTGCTCGGCAGCTGGTAGGGTGTGGCATTCCCGATATTTATGAGAACGTCCGAATCAATCATCGCCCGGATCGCTTCGTGATGACTAACACTGCCGTGCAAAAATATTTTCTCTCCATGCAGACTCCTGTGCTGATCGAGAATATCTTTGCAGTCGTTGGAAGAACCGAAGAAATGCAACTCGAGTTTACCCGCCAGATCTGTTTTGAGCAGTTCGTCGAATAGCCTCAGCAGAAAATCCGGATTTCGATTATCCCTGTATAGGCGCCCCATGTAGACCAGCCGGATCACATCGTCCGCTGCAAACGTCCTACCCCTTGCACTCGTATCCTGCAACTCGCCCATAACAGGAGGAACCACGGACACTTTTTCAGCGTAATCGGGAAACAAATCGGAATACCGTGAGAGCGTTTCGCCCGTCGTCACTGTTACGGCGTCCGCATAATGAAAAACCTTTCCATCGAAGGAGCGGTTGAGTCTTGCGTACAGCCTTCGATTGTTCGCGTCCGGTTTCTCCAAAAAACTGAACGGGTCGCCGGTATCGGCCAGCCATTTGAGGGATGGGAATCGTCTTTTCACACGCAGCCCGACCAAGTGAGCAGTAAAGGGAAGCGAGACGGTGATTATGGCATCGTGGCGCCGATGGGAGAGCAGCTGCGTCGCTTTTCTCAGTGCGGGGAAATACCACCGGCATGATGAGTCCGGCCACCATATCTTTTTCCATGTGTGACCGTAGACCCATTTGAGGGCGGCGGATAGCCCTGAGGCAGCATGAATTTTGATTCCACCCAGATCCGAAGCCGCTGTCCGGCCTGCCTGCTGCTGATGCGCTGTTGCGATGTTATCAAGTCGGTCCCTGAACTCCTCCGCCGCTGCGAAACCTACCCGGTGAACGTTGACTGCACCGGCCTCCTCCCTGGCCAGACCGGGCCTCCATGCAGCAATGACATCGACCACATGATTCTCGGCCGCCCAATACTCCGTGATGACGGACCAGCGAAAAGCGCGAGGCGAAATAGTTGGAGAATAAGCGTGAGAAATGACGAGGAGAATCATGAGCTTTGGATATCACAACACCGTACTGGTTTCGAAACCGCATAACGGTTCACAAAGGAACGCGTTCAGCATGAAAATACGCCGAGAAATTTCTTGCATAGATCAAATTCCAGAGGAAGGATTCTGCCCCAGCAGACCTTTTTGTTCGAGCAGCCGGGATATGATTTCTTTTTGTTTTCTGATAACGACATTTTCGCTGTAATACTCACGGGCAAGCGACTTTGCGCGCTCGCCCATTGAGGCTCTCTTTTGGCCATCCATAAGCAGTGAAGCGATCGCACGGGCCAGGCCGTCCACATCCCCTACTTCCACGAGGAGTCCGGATTCACCATGGCGAACGGCTTCACGGGAGCCTCTGATGTTCGTCGCCACGACTGGCAGCCCCATTGCCATTGCCTCCAGAACGGACACGGGCATTCCTTCCCTGTGCGATGGAAGAACGAAAAGATCACTTGCAAAGAGCAGTTCTTCCACGTCAGCCCGAAAAGATAAAAAGCGAAAATGGTCACCCAGCCCTTTTTGTTCGACCAGGTTCATGATCTCACTCGAAGCATCATCGTAATCGCTCTCGAGAGCACCCCCGACGACCAGAGTTAACACCTCGGGCGCTTCCTTCACGACCTGTTCGATTGCTTGAATCAACTCTACATACCCCTTCTCGCGGACGAGCCGGCCAACAATACAAACTACCGCCTGGTCTTCTGAAACTCCTAGTTTTTTTCTGATATCATCTCGCATTCCGACGAACCGATCTGGATTGAACCTTTCCAAATCCACGCCGTTTCCAACATGCGTAATCCTATCCTTCGGAATGATTTTCAGCGCTATTGCAGAACGACGATCTTCACCGCTAACAGTAAAGATATAGTCGGTAACAATACCGCCCAGCTTTTCGAGGCCGATGAAAACTCGGCGCACGGACGACCTCATCCTGTCGTGAAAATAGAATCCGTGGGCGGTGTAGAGGATGAGGGGAACACCGGCGAGCTTAGCGGCGAACCTCGCAAGGAGGGATGCGATCGGAGTGTGCGCGTGCACGACATCGAAATCCTCCCTGTCGAGAAGCTTTTTAATGGCCAGAATCGCTTTGAAGTGGGCAATGAGGTTGTAACTCCGGCTTATCGGAACGGCGTGAAATCGAAATCCCTCCGCTTCGATCTTTTGGACATAAGGGCCGGGAGAACTGGCGAAATGGACTTCGAAAGCATCCCGGAGTCCCCTCCCGAGAGGCAGGATAAAGTGGTAGATCGTAAAATCAACGGCGCAGATTTGAAGGATCTTGATCTTTCGAGCTGCGGGATCGATGCTTGCCTTGAATTTGATTTTCTCCTGCGTATCAATCGAAGCCACGATGCTGCTCGCTTCCAATAGCTGGCCGCCGAGAAGCCCCACCCAGCGCCACTGGACGTTCCTCGAAGCTTTTGAGCAAGCCCGGGAATTCAATTCCCTTTCCCTAGCTCCGTTCTCCCCTCGCCGCAGCCGCACTGGTTTGCCGTTCTTGGGACAGGAGCTTCCGCTCGATTAGCTGGCAGATCGTATGCAGCGCAATAAGGTGTGCCTCTTGTATCCTTGGAGTGTCGTTCTCCGGGAACATCAGCAAGGCTTCGCAGAGCTGGGCTACCTGACCGCCTCCGCGCCCGGTAAAGGCAAACACTCTCATACCTTTCTTTTTTGCCACACGGCATGCGCGCAGCACATTTTCCGAATTACCGCTGGTCGAAAGGGCGATCAGGCAATCTCCTTGCTTTCCCAAACCTTCCAATTGCCGGGCGAAGACATCCGAGAAAGTGTAATCGTTGGATAGGGCTGTCACAATCGCGCTATTTTCCCCCAGGGCGAATGCCGGGAGCGATCGCTTGTCCATCTTGTTATAGCGTCCAACCAGCTCCGCAGCAAAGTGCGCAGCCTGCGTTGCGCTGCCGCCGTTTCCACAGGCAAATACGCTCCCGCCCTTCTCGAAACAATCCATGAGGGCCTGGGAGATTTCCACCAGCGTCATCCACGCTCCCTCCTCCAGGAAATCGAGAAGGCGCCTGCAGGCTTGGAGCGACGTTTTGATTTCGCTTTCGATTTCTTTCACTTCGCAATCCACCTTAGAAGAGAATAATCCGGCTGTTGTCGCCCACCATCAGCTTATAGGATCGCGGGAGCTTGTCTGTTTTTTCAACCGTCACGTTCTTGCCGATGAGACTGCTGCCGATGCGGCTGCCAATGTTGCGGATCGTACAGTCTTCCAGTACGATGCTGTTCTCGACCTCGCTGCCCAGAATGCGTGCATTGGGGCCAACACTGGTGAACGGGCCGATATAAGAATCGACGATCTCCGCTCCCGTTCCTATGATGCAGGGTCCTCGAAGGACGCTGTGCTTTACCGTTACACCCTTGTCGAGCTGGACGTTCCCGTGAACATCCGAGGCGTCACCGGGTTTGCTGTCCAACCGCTGGTGGAGCTCGCTCAGAATCATCCTGTTCGCATCGAGAATGTCTTCGAGCTTCCCAGTATCTTTCCACCAGCCCTCGACGATATGAGAATTCACGACGTACCCTTTGTTTATGAGATACTGGATTGCATCGGTGATCTCCAGCTCGTCGCGGAAGCTCGGTTTAATGTTATCCACCGCTTCAAAGATGCTTTCCGTGAACATGTAGACACCGACCAGCGCATACTCGCTCTTCGGTTGCTTTGGCTTTTCCTCGAGTCCCACAACGCGGCCCCCCTTGATTTCCGCGACCCCGAACTCTCGCGGATTAGGCACTTTGGCGAGAAGGATTTGGGAATCGAATTTTTCTTCCGCGAACTCATCCACAAAAGATTTAATCCCGTTTTTGAGAAGGTTGTCGCCGAGGTACATCACAAACGGCTCGGATTTCATATAGTCCTTGGAAATCTTCACCGCATGGGCCAAGCCCAGAGGAGCCTCCTGAGGGATGTACTCAACACGAAGACCGAACTTCGACCCGTCGCCTACCGCCCGTTTTACTTCCTCTGCCGTATCGCCCACGACGATTCCTACATCCTCTATCCCAGCTTCCCTTACCGCTTCGAGGCCGTAGAATAGGATCGGTTTATTGGCCACCGGGACCAGCTGCTTGGCGCTTGTATACGTTATCGGCCGCAGCCTTGTCCCCTTTCCGCCGCTCAAGATCAGCGCTTTTATCGGTATCGCCTCCTCTCTTCGAGACGCCGTTTTCCGTGCCGTGGAATTCTACTTCATCGGCCTTCCCGCGACGGCACAGCAACCGGCACACTCGCATTTCGAATCATCTGGTGAGCGCGACGATGGCAAGGACAAACGCGGAAAGGCTCCCGAGGCCTGCGATAAAAGAACCCAGACTCGCGGATCGTTTTCTCTTTACCAGAATGGTTTCACCGCGGTAAATCACACTTGCCTTATTCGCTTCTCGCTTTGTTCCATCTCTCGAGTAAATGGACATCCGGCCATATCCGCCTGATTTTGTGGGTCCCCCGGCCAGACTGATGTATTCTTCTGCCCTGAAATCCGCCCTGAACGGATATCCCCCAGGCTCGACCACTTCCCCGGTCACATAGACTTTCGCCGCAAACGGGGGGAGGGTTATCACATCTCCTGACCTCAGCTCGATGTCTCCTTGCGGACCCCCCGCGACTACTTCTGCTGGACTGAATCGGATATGTTCGAACGTCTCGCTTGTCTTTCTCTCTAAAACCGCTTCATCTATCAAATGATCCGGGGACAGTCTCCATATGCGCGGCAAAAAATCCCTCAGCTTCTCACCCTCATGAATGAAAAACCGCCCCTCGCGCCCCCCGCTGCCGACGACATGAACAAACCGGCTTTGGGGAAAGCTAAGGATGTCCGGGACGACAATAACGTCCCTATCCTGAAGCACAATATCGCAGGCATCGTCGAGATGGAACGTTTTCGTGGAAACGCTGTCCTCTTTATAGAACCTTTCGAGGATCAGACCGCCTTTATCTCCGAACGCCGTTATACCGCCGCAATACGCGAGAAGATCTTCCACCGTCTCACCAAGCACCAGCTCGTAAGAACCCGGCTTTCTCACTTCTCCAACGACCCCGATGACGTTTCGCCTCACGGGAATCAATACACTCTGCCCCTCTTTTAGCATCGGATTCTGATCGAAATCACCCAGATTCAAGAACGAGAATAGATCCACCTTGCGAACGAGTTGGTTGTCCTCGCGTATTTCGATCTCCCTCATGCTGCCCCTTCCCGTCACACCACCCGCCTCATCCAGCGCCCGGCTTACACGGAAAGGTGCGTAGACCACAACGGGTCCCGGCTTCTCCACTTCTCCGAGCACGAATACGACGAACGCTCTCGGTTGAACAAGCCTGCAATCGATGTCTATGTTCTTGTAATAGCGGCGCAAAGCTTTCCTGAGACGATCCTGAAATTCGGACAACGTCAAACCGGCCGCCTTAAAAGAGCCGACATTAGGAAGCACCACAGACCCTTCCGGCAAAACGTCAAGCTCAAATGAGTTCTCAGGGCCGCCAATCATTAACAGGAGCCTGTCAAACGGTCCGAGAATATACGTCTCCGGGTCGATAGCTCCTTCGAGCGCGGTTAGCCGGATTTTTTGTCGTTCATCTTCAACTTTGATTTCAGTCAGTCCGGGTGGTTGGGTCTTCGCCGTTTCGGCTTCATTCCTTTTGTTCGATGAATTAATACCTCCCGCTACCACCGCGGACGGAATCAACGCCACAAAGATCAAGATCCATGTACGTTTCATCATCACCCTGGAGTCCTTTCTCCCGGATTCGCCGAACAATATTATACACTGGAAAGCTTCTCTATCAAAAAATCCTTTACCTTGACAAAGTCATCGTAACTTTCCAATCCCATTTGCGAGAGGTGGGCCTTCCCACCACCGCGGAACGAGAAGGTCTCCGCGATCGAAGCGGCGAGCTCGTTGGCTTTGATGCCTTTATCCTTCGTCAATCGTTGGGAAACGACAATCATCAAAACGGGTTTATCAGCTTTTACCTGGCAGAGAAGTCCAATACCATAATCCAATTTTTCTCTCAACATGTCACTGAACCGACGGAGCGTGGGAACATCGGGTGCATCGACTTCGAGCGATACGAGCTTGATGCCGTCGATGTTGACGGCGGCCTTCATCGCTTCGTTCAAACGCTCGGATGATAGTGTCCCCTCTTTGGAAGTCAGCCTCTTCTTCAGGACCGCCTGTTCTTCGAGTAGGCTTTTTATGCGCCGCTCGATATCATCGGGTGTTACCTTGAGTTGTTTGGCAATTCGGTTTCGGCTGTCGAGCAGATCGCTCACATACTGGAGGGCTCCGGTCCCGGTAAGAGCTTCGATTCTTCTCACCCCGGCAGCCACGGCGCTTTCTTGTTTGATGAGGAACAGTCCGGTTTCGCCCGTTCGACTGAGGTGCGTACCGCCACAGAGCTCTCTCGAGAAATCCTCGACCGTAACCACGCGCACTGAATCGGTGTACTTCTCCCCGAAAAGCGCCATCGCCCCAAGTTCGATTGCCTTTTCATAAGGCATGTGCTCCCAGGTCACAATCCGATCCTCTAGAATCGCACGGTTTACAATGGCCTCGACCTGTGCAATCTCCTCAGGACGCATTGCCTGGAAATGATGAAAATCGAATCGAAGTCGCGCTGGTTCGACAAGAGAACCTGCCTGGACAACATGGTCTCCCAAAACCTGCCTCAAAGCAGTGTGGAGGAGGTGTGTCGCGGTATGGTTTCTGGCCGTGGCGAGGCGCATCTCTTTGTCTACGGTAAGCTGGACCGTTGGATTATCGTTGAAGAACGCTCCGACTTCATCCAGGCCGGGGAGCTTCCACCATTCGATCTGATGCACGATCCGTTCGTTGAGCGGATAAGCCCCTAGAACGCGGAGCTCTCGTGTACCGAACCGCGCGACGCCGGTGTCACCCACCTGCCCGCCGCTCTCCGCATAAAATACTGTTTGATCGGTGATTACCTCGACGATGCCGTTCTTGTCGCTCAAAGCCTCCGTCTCCTCGGCGCCATCCACAAGGCGAAATGCACCGACCGTCCCTTCGCAGGACAAAGCATCGTAACCGAGATATTTCGTCACCCGGACCTTTCGTACCTCCACAAAATCCATCTGCCTCCCGGCGTCCCCGACATGGAAGCTTCTCTGCCTGGCACGCTCTTTTTGAGCCATCATCGAAGCCGAAAAACCTTCCACGTCCACCTGGAGACCTGCATCCAGTGCGAGTTCCTGGGTCAGTTCGAGGGGGAATCCATAGGTGTCGTAGAGAACGAACGCTTCCTCCCCAGGCAAGTCGGACCGGCCTTTCCGCTTAGCCGCGTCGATGACCGAACGGAGTTTTTCCAATCCCTGCTCAAGCGTGGAAAGAAACCGTTTCTCTTCTGCGGTGACCACATCTTTTACAAGCGATGCGCGATCGGTGAGCTCGGGGTACCGCGACCTCATTGTTTCTATCACCGCATCGACGGAGCGAGCAAGGAAAGGCTCACGTACTCCGAATGGATGAAGCTTCGTGAGCGCCCGTCTCAACAGCCGTCTCAAAATGTATCCTCTGCCTTCGTTCGAGGGGAGAATCCCCTCGGCGAGCGCGAAAGTGAGTGCGCGTATATGGTCCGTTGCCACGTTTACCGGCTGCTGGGCGGCCTTTGTTTCCTTTCCACCGGGAAGCGCTTCGACTACCGAATTCCGGATTGGCAGGAAGCAATCCGTGTGAAAATTGTCCTCGACTCCTTGCAAGATGAACGCGAGTCGCTCGAGACCTAGGCCGGTGTCGATACCCGGCTTGGACAACGGCTCGTAAATCCCTGATTCCATAAGAAAGAACTGAGGAAATACGAGGTTCCAGTACTCGATGAACCGGTCGCAGTCGCAACCTGGCTTGCAAGTTGCTTTCCTGCATCCTCTTTCAGGTCCCGTGTCGAAATATAGCTCGGAACAGGGCCCGCAGATGCCGGTGCTGCCCACTGGACCCCAGAAATTGTCCTCCTTGCCCAGCCGAATGACCTTCGCCGCGGGAAGGCCAATCCGCTTCGTCCAGAGTTCATGGGCTTCGTCATCATCCTGATAGATGGAGATCCAAATCCGTTCGGGATCGATTCTCCATACGTCCACAGAGAGTTCCCAACCGTAATCAACCGCCTCCCTCTTGAAATAATCGCCGAAACTGAAGTTGCCGAGCATCTCGAAAAACGTGTGATGGCGGAGGGTTTTTCCGACGTTCTCCAGGTCGCTTTGCTTGCCTCCCGCTCGAAGACATTTCTGCACGGACGCGGCCTTCGGGAAAGGAGCCGTACCAGGATCGCGGTAATAGCTTTTGAAAGGCACCATCCCTGCAGAGGTAAAGAGAAGTGTTGGATCTTCTGGAAGGAGCGGGGCCGATGGCGCGATTTCGTGCGCTCTCAATCGGAAATACTCGAGAAAACTCTCGCAGAGATAGTCCGACGAATATTTCGTCTTTTTGGTCCGGGACTTTGACTCGTGCGGCTTAGCCCGGCCCCTCGCCTTTGTTCTTCTAGTATCTTTATCCATGCCCTGTTCTTATCTCCGAACCTGCAGTGCTTGCTAATCTTCCTCGATTTCCATGCCCACCTGCTTCAAGAGTTCGTAAATGACCCGGTTTACTACCGCAAAATCGAATCCTTTTCGACGAAGCATTGCGCTCAATCTCCGAGCGGTCTTCTCGTTGGGCTTCTGGCTGGATAGCTTCTTGCGAACGATTTTCCAAGCTAAATCCTCTTGGGTATCTCCTGTAAAGATCTCTCCGAGCGCATCATCGATAATCGACTGGTTGACGCCACGCTTCGTCAATTCGAATTTCAACCGGTGCGGTCCCAGTTGCCTCGAGTCGACCTTAGCCCGGATGTACTCGCACGCAAAGCGATTATCATCGATGTACCCGAACTCCTCCAGCTCGTCGAGGATCCCATTTCGGATCGACGCCTCGAGATCCAAGGAGTCGAGAGCCGTTCGGATTTCGTGGCGGCTCCGCGAACGTATCGACAGAAGTTTTAGCGCTTTTTCCTTTCCGCGAAAATACTGGTCTATCCGGCAAAGTCTTTCAACATCCGCTTCCGAGAGGACCGAGCCGTTTCCGATCGCGTGCGCCTCGCTCACCGGTATGGTAAAAGACCGCCCCCCCGATAGTCTTACAAAAACTCGCTGACGGGGGCGCGGTCGAAACTCGATGACATGCTCAGTCATCTATCTCTTTGCGGCCCTAGCGCTCCCCGCGCGGCCTTTTGCCGCGGCGCCGCGAGGGGTTGCCGCCTCTGGATCGTCTGTAATCTGTTTCTCTTCTGTGACCTTCTTGTCATCCGCGGATTTCTTACCCGGCCTCTCGATCCCATAGTGGGATCGGATCTTCTGGGTAATTTCGTCCAGGAGCGAGGGATTATTCTTCAAAAATATCCTCGATGCTTCTCTACCCTGACCGAGTCGCTCGTTTCCATACGAATACCATGTTCCGCTCTTCTTGATGATTTCGACTCCCGCCCCTAGATCGAGCACGTCGCCTTCGAAGCTGATGCCTTCACCGTATAGAATATCGAACTCGGCGGTCCTGAAAGGAGGAGCAACTTTATTCTTAACGAGCTTTACTTTTGTCCTGTTGCCCGACACTTGTTCACCGTCCTTGATCGCGCCGATCCTGCGGATATCCATCCGCACCGTCGAATAGAATTTGAGCGCATTCCCACCTGAAGTCGTTTCCGGGCTACCGAACAAAACGCCAATTTTCATGCGGATTTGATTCGTAAAGATCAAGCAGGTTTTTGTTTTGCTTACAACACCGGCGAGCTTTCGAAGCGCCTGGGACATCAACCGAGCTTGAAGGCCGACATGAGCCTCTCCCATTTCGCCATTGATCTCCGCTGCAGGAACGAGCGCTGCAACGGAATCGATGACGATGACATCGAGTGCGCCACTGCGAATGAGAACTTCAGTGATTTCCAGCGCCTGCTCGCCCGTGTCCGGCTGCGAGATCAGTAGGTCCTCCACTTTGATACCAATCTTCTTGGCGTAATTCACGTCGAATGCATGCTCGGCATCGATAAAAGCGGCCATGCCGCCGCCTTTCTGTGCGCTTGCTATAATCGAGGAGGTGAGCGTTGTTTTTCCAGAACCTTCCGGGCCGAACACCTCGATGATCCTTCCCCTGGGGACGCCTCCAACACCCAGAGCGATATCCAAGCTCAGGCTTCCTGTGGAAATCACATCAACGGGGACGATGGCGCTCTCTTCACCGAGTTTCATGATCGAGCCTTGCCCGAATTGTTTCTCGATTTGCGCCAAGGCAAGATCGAGCGATTTGCTTTTGTCATTCTGAGGTGCTTTGCTTTTCATTGCACACTCCCCTTTCTCTGGTTGTGCCGCACAACCCGTGTGCTCGGCCGGCTGTTTTACCACGCTTCATCCCCCATACCCCCCTGCGCCGGCTTCCCGTCCAGGGGAAGGCGAGAGAGTATTTTTGCATAGACGTGCTATATTAGCACGCTCAACTCTTGAGCGCAATCTCTTTAACTATATGATATCTGGCGCCTTCCCGTCTGAGTTCGCTTTTCATGAGATCCACCGAATGAACGGTCTGAGACACGCTGGAAAGCGCCGGTACCTCAGTGAGCCACAGTGCCACGTCGTGTGGGATCGGTTGTTTCACTCGCGCAACCGTTATATGAGCGCGGAAGCGCTTCTCTTCCTTCGGCATATTCATTTCCTCTTCGAGCACGCTATTGATCTCGGTCGAAAGTTGCTCAAGACCCTCAGCCCCTTCCTCAATTCGAAAGAAAAGCACCCGGGGTCTGGTAAGATTCGGGAAACCACTCAGATCTGCGAGTTCGATGGAAAACGGTGAATGTGTGCTGCAAACCTGTTCCAAATGAGTAGCGATCTTTGGTATGTGGTTTTCTGGAGTTTCGCCAAGAAATTTTAGCGTAATGTGAAGAGCATCCTCCTTTACCCAACGCCACGGTGGATCCGATATGGGAAAATGATCGATCGCCTTTCGAATCGCTAGTTTGACCTCGCTCGTAAGATTGACTGCAATAAAAAGTCTCATGGCTCCTTTCCGTGGATCCTATTCTGTGCATCTCCGTTCCATGTTTTCAGCAAGGACCCGCATTGGTTGTTCTCCGCTTGCGTACTTTTGGTAACGGTTCCCGGGGGGTAGCAGCCTATCCATCGCCCCCAAATACACATCCCCCTCTTACGATCCACCGATTTGGATCACTCCCCCATTACATGTTTGTACAGCATATAGAGCGACGCGTAAACGATCCTTTCGCGCACGTGGTCGCGACTACCCGGGAAAATCCTTTTTCTAACCTTTTGACCACCGTTCCAGGAGAGTCCACAATAGCAAAGCCCCACCGGCTTCTCTTCCGTACCACCCTCGGGACCTGCGATACCCGTCGTCGAGAGGCCCCATGTTGCCCCCGTTTTCTCCCTTACTCCCCTGGCCATTTCGAGACAGACCTCCTCGCTTACCGCTCCGACTCTCATTAGAGTATTCTCCGACACGCCGAGAAACCTCACCTTTGCTTCATTGCTGTATGCAACCACATCAGCTAGAAAATACCGGCTGCTACCAGGAATGTCGGTGATGCGCTTTCCAATATAGCCACCGGTGAGGGATTCGGCGATGGACAGCGTCATTCCTCTCCGAGCAAGCGCTTCGCCGACCACCATTTCGAATGAAACCGTTCCCTTGCCATAAAATTTGTATCCGAGAATCCGCTTGAGTTCCTGTTCGAAAACAGCGGCGTTTTTTTTCAACATATCTCTTTCTTGCGCAGGGGTCCGCTCCGTCACGATGATATCGACACCACCGGCAAATGCAAGCGATGAGAATACGAACATATCGAATTTCGCAAACACGCCTTCGATGATCGATGCAAGAGTGGACTCGCCGATACCGGTAGTACGGAATGTCTCCATAAAAACCGGCTGGCGCTGAAGAACACGGGACAGCAACGGCATGACGGTATCCTCTACCATCGGCATTAGCTCGTGTGGCGGTCCTGGGAGCACGGCGATGAAGCATCCGCCTTTTTCCAGTGAAAAGCCGGGAGCAGTTCCATTTCGATTCGGAATCGGTACCGCACCTTTGGGGAAATAAGCCTGCTTTTTGTTCGTATCCGCTACCTTCCGCCCCCTGGACTCGAAGTACGACTGGATCTCTTCCCAGGCGCTTTCGCTGAATCCGAGCGGCTCATTCAGTCCTTTTGCTACCGCCTCGCGTGTTAAATCATCCTCCGTTGGACCTAGTCCCCCGCAAACGAGCAGCACATGAGTCGCCGTAAGTCGCGTCCGGACGATCTCGGCGATGAGCTCTTCGTCGTCGCCTACCATACGGCACTCACTGAGATGAAGACCGACTCCTTTCAGAACCTCGCCGAAATATTTGAGGTGATGGTCTTGCTTTTCGCCATTGAGGAGCTCGCTACCGACAAGGATTAACTCTGCATCGGTCCGCTTTTCCATTTGAATCCCTCTTCAAATGATTGGTGCCGGCCTCTGGGGATTTTAGAAGAACACTCCAATACCCGGAATAAAATACGAGAGGACGATCAATGCAATGCGCGCATATATTCCCGCAAGAAAATCATCGCAGACGACGCCGTATCCACCAGGGAGATTCTGCGAACGCCTGATTGGAAACGGCTTAAGGATATCAAATATTCGAAAAATGAAAAATCCCAGCAGCACACCACCAGCGCTGGGCACCGCCCCCGCGAACACCGTCTGCATCCCCACGACTTCGTCTATCACGATGCAGCTTGCATCGCGTCCGAACCGCTTCTCCATGCGCGTTGCTATTGGGACGGAGGCGACGATCGTCCAGGCAAAAACGATTGGAGTCGCGATTACTGGACCGCCGGGGATCAACAGAACAGCCGCAAAGACAAGGCTTGCGAAGGTCGCAGGGGCAAACGGGAAAAAGCCGCTGAACCCGAAACTCCCAAACAATGTAATGAGAAAATTCACTCGAACACTCTCTCTCCCATGGAATGCGGGCTGCTGGTGAGAAACTCTACACGCCGTGCAAACATGCGGCAACATGTTTCTATGAGCCCTATGCTCACCATGGATCGTGGGTGACCGTTTACGCGGAGCGAGCAAATAGTGCCGTGTGATGGGGGTGATGAACCATTGCGCGGAGCGAGGAGGGATCGCCCGCTGCAGGCGGGAAGCCGGCCGAAGCGGGCGTGTGGTGAGGAGCCCCCATTACACAGCAATCATGCACGAGCCACCCACCGCAGTCGGATAGCCGACCAAAGCGGGCGAAGGTAAAGAATCCTCATCACGCAGCGTTCGCTCGAGAATCAATAGAAAAGGCACCCGAAGAGGGTGCCAATCGACCTGTGAAGGCTACCAGCCGAAAAGTATTCGATTAATTACTAGAGAGCTTCTGCAGCACGCCTTTGGCGATGCACTTGAGGGTATCGAAAACCCCCTCCCCCTTTATCGCAACGGCCTCGAAGTACGGATAGCCCTGTGGGTTGAGCTCCTGCTCGAGGTCCTCGATCGAGATGATATCGGGCATGTCCCGCTTGTTGTACTGGATGACATAAGGAATTTCCTCGAGCTTCAGTTTATATGGTTCGAGATTCTCATGCAGGTTATACAGACTCTCGATGTTTGCATCATAACGGGACGTCTGAGAGTCGGCCACGAACACAATCCCATCAACTCCTCGAAGAATGAGTCTCCGACTTGCATCGTAGTAAACCTGCCCCGGAACCGTATACAGGTGAAAGCGCGTTTTGAATCCCTTCACGGTGCCCAGCTCGAGAGGAAGGAAGTCGAAAAACAGCGTTCGGTCCATCTCAGTTGCCAGCGTAATCAGCTTTCCCTTCGTCTCGGGAGCTACCTTGTTGTACACATATTGAATGTTCGTTGTTTTTCCACACAGACCCGGGCCATAGTACACAATCTTGCAGTTGATTTCCCGGGAAGAATAATTGATAAGGGACATCGGCCTCTCCCTGCATCAATCTGTAAACAGAGAATCGATTTCTTTGTTGAGTTCGTCTGTGAATTCTTCATCGAATTCTTTGAGGTCTTCGTTCTCGTATTGGAGCTTCTCGAACAGCCCGGAGAGAACCGTATTCAAGCCTTCAATCGCCTTCTTTACTCGAAGTCGGACAAGGCCCAAAGTAGTCCGCTTGTTGAAGAGGACCACGAGAATGATGTGAGATGCAACCTTCGCGAGGTACATGCTCTCATCAGAACCTTGGTGATAGAGGGTGGAGAAATCCTTTTCACCGATCAATTGGGCAAGCTGACTGTTTGCTTCGAAGTCCGCCGCGCACAGCGAGGCAAAACTCATCAAGTCGAATCCGGGTTCGACTCCCACGCTAGCGATCATCTGACCCGTTTTATCGATTAGCAAAATGCTTTGAGAATTCGAATTCTTCAACAACTCCTTCAGTACGCTGTTGATTGCCCAGTAATCTTCCTCATATATGGTCCAATCAGCTTTTACCATAGCCGCTCCGTCCGGTTGATCTCAGGATCTTTCAGATTTTCTCCCTCCGCTCCAGCGCGCTTGCGATGGTCATGTCATCCGCGAATTCGAGTGATCCGCCCATCGGCAGACCCCTTGCAAGTCTTGTGACAGTACAGCCGTAGGGCTCGATCGTTTTGGCTATATATAGGGCTGTTGTATCCCCTTCGACCGTCGGGTTCGTTGCTACGATAACTTCTTTTATTTCACCTGACTTCACGCGTTGCTCCAGGGCAGCCAGGTTGAGATTTTCTGGACCGATGCCGTCGATCGGCGACAGCACCCCGTGCAAAACATGGTACAATCCCTTGTAATGCCGGGTTTTCTCTAGTAACAAGACATCTTGAGGCCCTTCAACGACGCAGATGATCTCGCGATTCCGAGAGGGGTCCATGCAAATTGCACATTCTTCCTTTTCCGTAATACTTCCGCACGCCTTGCAAAACCTCACCTTCTCCCTGAGCGAAGCGATGAGGTTCCCGAGTTTTTCCGCTTCTTCATCATCCGCCTTCAGGAGATGAAGTGCGAGTCGCTGGGCGGTTTTCGTTCCAATCCCAGGCAGGCGGGCCAAACTCCTGATAAGGTCTGAAAGAGTCTCGGAACCGTAGTCCATCGGTCCTCCTTTGTTTTAGCAAGATTCTTGCCGCATGATAGGCTACTGGCGCGGGCCAGAGCGGCCGCTTCCCGCCACCGAACCTCAATTATTACAAGGGCTAGAAACGCTTCGCTATGGCCGGAACGGCCCCCGTCCTGCCGGCCATCCGGATGCCTCTGCTGGAGGGCTCGAATAGGGGCACTCCGATTTGCGTTCGAGGAAAGGAATGCGGCGGGGGTGATGAGCCAACCGGAGACGAAAGCCCAGATAGCTAAAAGAGGCCGGGGATGGGGATCCCCCCGGTGAGCGCGCTCATCCGCTCCTTCATCAAATCGAGGGCCTTGCGGCGTGCTTCGCTGACGGCTGCCACTATGAGATCCTCCAGCATTTCTTTATCTTCTTCTTTGAAGACCTCAGGATCGATCGTAATGGCGATCACCTCCTGTTGGCCGTTCATTCTCACCGTCACCATCCCGCCTCCACTGGACACCTCGAATTCTTCTTGGGCAAGTTCCTCCTGGATCTTCGCCATTTTTGCCTGCATCTCCTGGGCTTGCTTCATTAGTTTTCCGAGATTCCTCATGGTCCCGTTTCCCTCCTATGGACGGTACGTCACGATTTCGCCGTCAAAATCTTCTATGATCTTCTTGACGATCGGTTGCTGCTCGATGGCGTTGCGGCCCGAGGACTGTTTGGCGTTCCGGCGCGCGTCTCCATTTTCTTTGCGGGCGATGTCCGCCCCGCCCACAACGGTATAAGAAACATCCATCTCTTGATTAAAAAACTTTTTCAGCATTCGCACGAGAGCCTGCTTTCCTTTAGGGTCGTCCACCCTTTCGGCTAAAACCACAGCAGACTTAGGAAACTCCAGCTGGATAATCCCGCCGTGGAATACGGATGGCGTCGTCGAGTCGAGGAAAATACCTAATGAGGCATTCTTGGTCCTCACAAATGTGACGAAATCCTTCCAGCGTTCTTGGATACTCTCCAAATCGAGATCGCTGGGCGACTCCGTGCCCGTCGTGTCCGCCTCCTTTGCGATTGAAGGACCCGGTGCAGAAGGCGCAGCCTGCGACATCGTTTCTCGGGAGGAGTTCCTATCCCCGAAATCCGGCATAAAATCCTTTCCCTGCTCGCTATATGCTGCCACCCCTTTCGACCCAATGCCGTTCAGCCCTCGGGTGTCTGGCGCCGTTTCCAATCCTCCCTCCTTTTCGGCTTCCCGGCCCTTTTCCGGATGCCGAGTCTTGCGGCCGCTCCCGCCGCCCTCCGGCTTCGCCACCGCCTGGTCTCCAGATTGGAGCCTTGCAATGAGATCCCTAATATCAACCTGCTTATCCAGAAGCGTAATATCCACTAGGACGCTTTCGAGGAGCACTCTCGGGTCGCTGGCAGTCTTGAGCCGCGGTGTCACATTGCACAATCTCTCGACAATCGTCACGAGATCGGGGAGTTCGAATGCGGCAACCAGTTTGTTGAGCGATGCAATTTCATCCTTGGATCGGAATATCAGCTCCCTCAAATCGCCCGGAGCCGTGAGAATCATGAGATCGCGGAATCCTTCGAGAAGGGCTCCAGCGAGTTCCAGGAGATCAACCCCCTCGTCGATCGACCGGTCCAGTTGTTTGAGCACGTCCGTCGGATTCTTGTCTGCAATCTTTTCGAGAAACGAAAAAACCATCTCGGCATCGAGGAGGCCGAGTATGTTACGGACGGCGGAAGTGGTCACCTTGCCGGTAGAAGCGGTGATGCATTGATCCAGCAGACTCTCCCCATCCCGCATGCTCCCCTCGGCTTTCCGCGCGAGGAGACGGAGAGCTTCTTGTTCGTACTCCACCTTCTCCGCCTGGCAGATCTTCTCTAGTTGACCGGCGATTTCACCGATTTCGAGCCGCTTGAAATGATGCCTCTGGCAGCGGGACTTGATCGTCTCGGGTATCTTGTGCGGCGCCGTGGTGGCGAAGACGAAATACACATGCTTCGGTGGTTCTTCCAGCGTTTTCAGCAGGGCGTTGAAGGCATGAGTGGAGAGCATGTGTACCTCATCGATAATGTAGATTTTGTTCATATACTGACTCGGTGCATAACCGATGCTCTCCTGGAGGTCACGCACCTCGGCCACACCCGTATGCGACGCGCCGTCAATTTCCATCACATCGAGGTTTTTCCCCCGTATCACCCCGACGCAAGAGGAACAGGCGTTGCATGGATTTCCGTCCCGAAGTTCGGAGCAATTGATGACTTTAGCCAGAATCCGGGCGGTACTCGTCTTGCCACAGCCCCTGGGCCCAGAGAAGAGATACGCGTGTGAGATTCTGCCCAGCTCCACTGCTTTTCTAAGCGTCCGGGTAATGTGGTCCTGTCCGATTACTTCATCGAACGTTTGTGGACGCCATTTTCGCGCGAGGACCTCGTAGCTCATGTGACTCCCAAATATGATAGGAGATCGTGCACCTGCCTTTGAACGCTCGCACCGCCCTCTTCTCGAGGGTTAGCTCCGAACAGGTTGCCCCGCATCACATGGACCGACACCACTTACCGCTGCTACCTTCCGGTCCTGACGGGGTTCGTGGGCGACCATTGCGCGGGACCTGCCCTTCAACACCACTTCCCCGCGAAGAGACAACGACACCAGACGCCCGGGGGCAGGAATTCGGCCCCGCTATAGCGGATTGCGGGAAAAGGGCACCGCTACCTCCCCGCCTAGCACGATCTCGTTGGGGCTATGTGAATGGTGGAGATGAGCGGACTCGAACCGCCGACCCCCTCGTTGCGAACGAGGTGCTCTCCCAGCTGAGCTACATCCCCACCCAGCAACCTAAATGGCGGAGAGAGGGGGATTCGAACCCCCGGAGCGCTTACGCACTCAACGGTTTTCGAGACCGCCCCATTCAACCACTCTGGCATCTCTCCGTTGTGCATTGTAACGAAGAGAGGCCGAAAGGGCAAGTCTCCGTCGTATACTATGAGAAAAAGCGCCCCGATGCAAAAACAATAGCGCCCATCTTCGTTCGGCAGACGGCAAAGGGGATGCTCCGTTCATGCTTGCGCATACGCGAAAAATTGCGTCCTGTCTCTATCATCAGCTGTTCATACAAAGAGAGATCCCAGGAAAAAATCTTTGGGATCTCTCCATGATCACTCAAGAATCGATCTCTTCTATCGATACGGCTTCTCCATCTTGCCCATGGTAGGTCCTTCACTGGTATCGTTTCGATAAATTCAATCCAGGCAATGGCCCGCTGCTGCGGAAAGAACCTTCTCGAGAGGGCAAGAATATGGCTATATCTGTAGGAATTATAAGATGTTTGCTAAGCTGAATCCTGAGAAAAATGGCGGAGAGAGAGGGATTCGAACCCTCGGAGCACTTCCGTGCTCACACGATTTCCAGTCGTGCCGATTCAGCCAGCTCTCGCATCTCTCCGCTGTATACCCGGCAGCTCGCTGCGCCACGCTGCGCGTCCTTTTACGGTCAAACCGACTACTCTTCTCTCCTTATTTCAAAAAATTCTTGGAGTATTCGCCGGCAGCTCTCCTCCTCCACTCCTCCGGTCACAATCAGATTGTGACCCAAAGCCGGTTCGTTGGGTATGGAAAAAACGCTCTCGCAAGCGCCCGTTCTCTCTTCACGGGCGCCGAATACCAAACGGGGAATACGAGCAAGGATAGCTGCACCAACACACATCGTACAGGGTTCCAGGGTAACATAAAGGGTGCATTCGCCAAGCTCCCACCGCCCATACTTTTCCACCACTCCGCGCATCGCTACTATTTCCGCATGGGCAAATGGATCGCCGGTGGTCTCTACCCTGTTACGACCCCTCCCAACCAGCGCCCCACCTCTCACCAGAACGGCGCCGACAGGTACTTCGCCCTCCTGGAAAGCCTTCCGCGCTTCTCCAAGCGCTTGCTGCATCCAAAACCGGTCGTCGTGCATTCGAGTCCGGTTTACCTCGCTGGGAGGCTCAAGGCAAGCGCGGCCACTACTTTCTGGACGACCCCATCGAACGGAGGCGCACGGTAGAGCTTTGCACTGTAATCCGCTGCCACCCTACCCGATCCACCCCTGACGATCGACCGGTCGTCCGTTTCAGTCCTCGCTCCCTCGATGTAATCCTCGTCGCTCGCTTCGAAAAGGACAGTGCCGTTGTCCGCGCTCACAATCGTTATTGTCGCCCCAACATAGGTTGCCGGAGTGGTGTTCTCCTGATAGTCCGCTTCGTCCTTTTGCCACAGGTCGACGACGGGGATCAGAAACGCATCGCAATTCAATCGTTGGGCTAGCTTGGACAGGAGTTCCGAGTCGGCCTGTTTTGATATCGGCCAATCATTGAGAAACTTTTTCGTTCGCTCTTCGAGATCCTCAGACTGGATCGCGTACGCCACCGAATTTGGTGCAATAAACTTGTAATCGTTCCGCTTGTCCAGCTCGGGCATGAAATACTCCTCGAGCATCCTGGGAGCTTGACCATCCGGATCATCCGCCTGATGAATCAACGAAGTGAACGAGAATACCGCTACTTGCTCAACCGCATCGGGCGTCATCGCTGGATCGACGTAAACCCTTACCGGGTGCTTTTTTTGGCACCCAATCAAGGCCACTACGACGATCAACAGCCAAACCAGTCGTTTCACACAACCACCTGCCTTTCCCCGTGCGCACTCATGAAGGTACCTGCTCACCAGAGGCCTGTCAACTGGACTTTAGGCCGAACTGTTTGCAAATCCACTCTTTGACAGCGCCCTTTCCCACACATATAATGCCATGATGATGCGGAAAAACGACCAGGGAAAAGCACGACTCCTCTTACTCGGAAACGCGACTCAAGCGCACTTGAAGAGGTGGGCTGCTTATTTCAGCGATAACGGCTACGACGTCTTCACCTTGAGTCTGGAGCGGGCGACGGATTTTCCTACGCGATATCGAAAATGCTGGGTGCCTGGTTTGCTCCCTGGATTTATCCGCTATCCCCTTGCCGTCCCCCAGGTGAGGGACGTCGTCGCGACATTCAAGCCCGATATCATCAACGCGCATTTTCTCCCCAATTACGGCGTTATCGCCGCGCTGATCAGAAAAAAACCATGGATATTATCCACCTGGGGGAGTGATATCATGATGCTTCCTGAAAAGAGCCCCTTCCATATGAAACGGACACGGTATGTTCTCGAGCGCGCATCGTTCATCACAAGCGACGCCGAAGTGATGACAAAACGGCTCACCGAACTGGGAGTTTCACACGGACGGATCCTCACAGTGCCTTTCGGCGTGGACCTCTCCGTTTTCACCCCACGCGGAGGTGAAGGGATAAGCGACAAACCCCGAATAGTGAGCTGTCGCAAACTCGAACACGTTTACAACGTGAGAACACTTATCGAAGCGTTTCCAATTGTAAAAGCGGAGCTCCCTGACGCAGCGCTCACGATCGCCGGTGATGGATCACAAAAGAAAAAACTCGTTGGGCTGGCTCAGGAGACGGGGTACCGAGACGATATCCTGTTCGTCGGAGATGTGGACCACGACAAGCTTCCGGCCCTCCTCAGGGAACACAACATTTACGTCTCCACGGCATTGTCGGATACCACCTCGGTGTCTCTTCTGGAAGCCATGGCCTGCGGCTTGTATCCTGTGGTCACGAACATACCAGCGAACAGGGACTGGATCGTCGATGGTACGAACGGCACGCGCGTGCCGCCTTCGAATCCCGATGAGCTTGCCGGGGCCATCATCGCCGCATGGCGGGACATGCCTTCGAGGATTGCGGCAAAGAACCACAATGAAGGGATTATCAAGAAACGCGCGGATTGGCACCAGAACATGGCGCTGGTAAATGAGCTGTTTCAAAGGATCATTGAAGAGGAAAGGGGGCTTGCATGAGCATCGGATGCGCTAGGAAGTGATCCCGGGTAGCAAGCCTCCGCTGTTCTCCTTGATCAGCAAAGATTGCCAGAATTCATCTATATCTCTCTCGAGCCGTTGAATCTCTTCCTCCGTCATATCCGAAAATCGCCCCTGGAGCGATAGATACTCGCGTACAGGCTTCTGCGGGATATCTTTATTGAGTTTGTAGTGCCCGTTCTCTACTTCGAGCAAAGGAAATAGACGCGATTCCACCGCCAGGCGGGCGAGTTTCACCGTGAGCTCCGGCGCGCTCTTCCAACCAGTCGGACAGGGCGCGAATACATGGATGAATTTTGTTCCACGGATGCCCTTTGCTTTCTGAAACTTGGCGATGAGATCATTGGGATACGCGACAGAAGCAGTAGCGATGTAGGGAATCCCGTGGGCGGCGAGGATCTCGATGATTTTCTTTTTCGGGCGGCGCTTGCGGTCTCCGCGCGGGGTTGTGGTTGTCCACGCCCCGGGTGGCGTAGCGCTGGAGCGCTGGATACCGGTGTTCATGTATGCTTCATTATCGTAGCAACAATAGACTATGTCTTCGTTCCGCTCGGCTGCACCACTCAATGCCTGAAGGCCAATATCGAATGTACCCCCGTCACCAGCCCAGGCCAGAACGGTTGTCTCGGAGTCTCCGCGCATCTCAAGCCCCGCTTTGACGCCCGAAGCTACGCTTCCTGCGGTTTCGAATGCAGTATGAAAAATCGGGACCTTGAGGGAGGTGTGCGGGAAAGGCCCATCGATAACAGACCAGCAGCAGGCGGGCATCACGACGATGGTCTTCTGGCCGAGCGCCTTCAATGCATACCGCATTGCCTGCGTTGCCCCACAGCCCTGACAGGCGAGATGCCCGGGAGTCATCAGTTCATCTTCGGCTATAGGATATTTGCCCATCTTTTACTCCGATCCAGTAGACCTCTTCTTCGGGGTATTCGAGGCGATCAGCGATGTCCAGGATTTCATTGATCACATCGGGCGTGATATCACGGCCGCCGATACCGGCGATAAAACCGAAAATGGGAATCTGTTTTCTCATGTTCCAAAGCGCCGCTTTGACTTCCTGCGCCCAGATGCCGCCGATGCTGAAGCCGATATTTCGATCGATCACGACGACCTTCTTCCTGTTCCCCAAGACACGCCGTACATCCTCGATCGGAAACGGTCTGAACAGCCGCATTTTCAGCAATCCGAGTTTCCTTCCTTTATCCCTCCAGGCATCCACCACCGCCCGGGCCGTGCTCGTCACCGTCCCTGATGTAACCAGAATTGTGTCGGCTCCCTCGGTCCGGTATTCTTCTATGATCCCGTAAGACCGTCCATATATCTTTTCGAACTCTTCGTCTGCTTCCTTCGCCACATCGAGTGCTCGCAGGGTGTCTTTGTTGATCTTGTACCGGAGCTCGTAATAGGAGTCTGGGGAGGTGAGGTTTCCAAACGCCATCGGATTATCGGGCGTGAGATAATCCACCGGCTTGAACGGCGGGAGAAATTTTGCTCCCTCCTCGGGACCGAACACTTCGACGATCTCCGATGTGTGCGACAGGAAAAACGCATCGAGCACGATCATCGTTGGAAGCATCACCGTCTCACTCACCTTGAACGCAAGGAGAACGGTGTCGAACACCTCCTGGTTGCTTTCGCAGTAGTACTGGAGCAAACCTGTATCCCGCTGCGATAGCGAATCATTCTGATCCGTCCATATACTCCACGGAGGCCCAACGGCTCTGTTGATATTGCCCAGTACGATGGGCAGCCTTGCGCCCACAGCCCAGTGGAGGATTTCATGCATAAGGAGCAGTCCCTGAGAGGATGTCGCCGTAAAGGCTCTCGCCCCCGCTGCACTGGCCCCGACCACCGCGGCCATTGCCGAGTGCTCCGATTCGACTTTGATGAACTTCGCATCGAGCTCGCCGCTGGCACACATTTCGGAAAGTTTTTCGACAACTTGTGTCTGGGGCGTGATGGGATAAGCGGATACTACATCCACATTGGCCGCTTTTGCCCCATAAGATAGCGCGTGATTACCTTCGATTACAATTTTCATTATTTCCCCTCGCTCTCGACCGAGAGGCATCCGCGTGGGCATTCCTGTACGCAGATCAAGCACCCCTTGCAAAAATCATAGTCAATTGTATAAACGCCTTCCTCCCTTTGGATGGCGACATCAGGACAGAACACCCAGCAATTGTCGCATCCATCGCAAACGCCGCAGCTGTAGCAGCGCTTGAGCTCCTCCTGAACCTCCTCGCAGGTGAGGCCGAGGTTCACCTCGGCAAACCGATTGTTGCCGTGGGTTCCTTCGGACCGCGGCATTGTCGCTCGTCGTTTGTGGAGAAAGTAGGCTGTGTTCACATCCGCGATTGCAACAACCTTTTTTTCCGTTTTAGGATTGAAAATACCGCCCTGGATTTCTGTGGCGATCAGTTCAGCCGCCCCCCTTCCACGCGCGACGGCATTTACCACCGTGGCCGCGCCGGAGACGATGTCACCACCAGCGAAGACTTTTTCGTGGGATGTTCTGCCATACTCATCCGCAACGATAAGGCCGTAATTGAGGGATACAACCGATTGGAAGCACTCCGCATCCGGCATCTCCCCCGCGGCGACGAGCAGGCTGTCCGTTTTCAGCGCAAAATAGGCTCCCTCTTTCGGGATGGGCCGCCTCCTGCCCGACTCGTCCGGCTCACCGAGTTGCATCTCCTGGCACTTGATCTCCTTCAGGTTTCCGTTACTCGTGATGATCCCGACAGGCGTTGCCAGGAACCTGATTGTCACTCCCTCCTCGATCGCTTCCTCCACTTCGTCCTCGATCGCCGGCATTTCCGCCCGTGTTCTCCGATAGAGCACGGTAACTTCCGCACCCATTCGCAGCGCACTCCTCGCAACATCCATGGCCGTATTACCGCCGCCCACCACAACGACCCTCTTGCCGATTTCAACCGGTTTCCCTGAGTTCATTGCTTCCAAGAACTCGAGACCAGCCATCACGCCGTTCGCTTCTTCATTCTCAAGACCTAGTCTGCGGCTCCGCTGCAAACCGACACCGATAAAATAGGCCGAGTATTCTGCCAGATCCTCCATCGTGATATCTTTTCCAACGAACGTGTTGGTCTTTACGTCGATGCCGAGATCGACGATTCTTTCTATCTCCGCATCGAGGACGTCCTTGGGGAGCCGGTATTCGGGGATGCCGTAACGAAGAACGCCGCCCAAGTTACCTTTCGCCTCGAAAATCGTTACGGGGTAGCCCCGCTTGGCGAGAAAATACGCGCAGCTCAAGCCTGCCGGGCCGCCTCCGACGATCGCAATTTTATCGTCGAACCGTTCCTTGGGAAGTTCCTCCTTCAATTTTTGCTCAATAGCATAGTCCCCCAAGAATCGTTCGATGGCAGGTATGAAGACCGACCCATCGAATTCCTTCCGCATGCAGTTGTCCATGCACGGGTGGTAGCACACCCTTCCGCAAACCGCCGGGAAAGGATTGTTTTGCCATATGAGACGGACGGCTTCTTCGTAGCGCTCCCCCTTCGCCAATTCGATATAGCCTTGTATGTTCTCCCCCGCTGGGCAGCCAGCAATGCAAGGCGAGGTTTTTGGATCATAGTACGGCTTGACATTGCGCCAGCTTCCCGTTTTGTTCCAGCGCATGTCGGTGGCCGAGACAGCGGATAGGGGCATCTCTTTTTCGTCACGAAATGTCTTTTTCTGATCGCTCATACTGATTCCCCCGGACGATGCCCGCGGGTTGAACCGATGGGATTCATGCCTTCATTGCGTTGCTGATTCGTGTCTCGTTAAAAGCGTCGATCGCCGCCTGCTTGTTCCCCTCAGGGTTGAAGGGAACGGATTCCGCAATTGCCTCGAGAACAGCTTTCAATCCCACCAGCCCGGTTGCTCTGGAAAAGGCTCCGAGGATCGCCGTGTTGACGATGGGTGCAGATCGGCTGCCGAGGCGATGCCGCCAGGCGATTTCATTGGCGTCAACGATGGCGAGTCGGTAGACTTCGCTGTAGGAGAAGTCTTCGGCATTGGCATGGGAGTTAATGACGATCCAGCCGCCCTTTTTTAAGCCCGCCGCGACATCGATGGTCTCGGTGAGCGCATGATCGAGGACAATCAGATGGTCCGGCTCATATATCTCGCACCGCAACCGGATCGGCTCGGAATCGAAACGGGTAAAGGCGACCACAGGCGCACCCCGCCGTTCAACGCCGAACGCCGGGAACGCTTGAACAAACCTGCCTTCTTTGAAAAGAGCGGCGGCCAGAACTTTCGAGGCGACAACAGCGCCTTGACCGCCTCTTCCGTGGGTTCGAATCTCTACCAAAAGTGTTACTCCGTTCTCGAGACGTGAAACGCTCCGCTAGACAAAGCCTTGAGGGTGGGAGGCACTCGGCGCGCGCCGATCGCCTATTCCACAATAAGATATGTGCGATAAACCGTCAACGACGAAATCCCTTTGTAGAAAGAAACGATAGGCGTTTCTCGTTTCAGAAGCAGTAAGGCAAAATCAATTCTTTTAAAGCCGAAAATCGTCCATAAGATATAAGACGCAGGTGAAACGCTCCTCGTGCAAAACCGTCAGACTCGGGCCGAGCATGTGATCCAAGCCAGGTATCGGAAAAGTGCGTCATCGCCGGTGGTTTTGAACGATGAATTGCTACCTTCTTGGCGTCGGCGTGGTTGTGGTAAACAACCCCACACCGGCTTCGATCTGGCTTTGAGGCATTAATGATAACCATGGAAAATCCGTTGACCCCCAGATAGTGAAGGGGTACGCTAGCGCTGATTCATCGGCACAAGTCAGTCCAGACGATTTCTTTCTTTCCTGATACCGAAAGGAATCAATTCAACCGTTCTTCGTTACGCAATATTTCGAGCATGCGCAGGAATTTGGGCGTGCTAATGCGCGCCTAAGTGGGACGATCTAAATCAGTATCCGGTTCTGGCGGCGCTCATTAAAGTCCAGAGAATTCAACCGATTTTTTAAGAAGCAGGCAATCGTGGTCGACCATATCAGACTTCGCCCAGGTCTCCATCCCATCGCGCGGTTGGTGTTTCTGCTGTTGCTCCTCTATATTTTCTTCGTCAGCATCTCGCTCCTGAGCGATTCTTTTAAATTCTTCGGCAAAGACTTTGCCGGCCGCTTGCTCGAAACGACCTCCAATCCCTTCGTTGCCCTGTTCATTGGAATCCTTGCAACGAGCCTGGTTCAGAGTTCATCGACCGTGACATCGATGACGGTGGGACTTGTGGCGGGAGGCGCGCTCCACATTAGTCACGCCATACCCATTGTCATCGGCTCGAATATTGGAACGAGCGTGACGAATACTCTAGTATCAATTGGGCACATTGGCCGCCGGGATGAATTTCGAAGAGCATTTGCCGCGGCAACGGTGCATGATTTCTTCAACCTGATTTCGGTGATCATTATCTTTCCGCTCCAGATCACGACCAATTTTCTGGGAAGAAGTTCACAATTCATGGCGGATGTGCTTTATGAAGCCGGCGGCCTCAAATTCTTCAATCCATTGAAAGCAATTGTGAGCCCTTCTGTAAAGCTCATCACCAAACTCACATCTGAGTCCGGCATTTTAATGCTGATCATCGCCGCAGCGCTTCTTTTCCTCGCGCTCCGATATATTGTGGTCAATCTGAAAGCTCTCGTGATCGGCAAAATCGAATCGTTCTTCAACAAAACCTTGTTCAAGAACACGGCTACAGCTCTAATAGTTGGCCTATTCATTACCGTAATCGTCCAGAGCAGTTCTATCACGACATCGTTGGCCGTACCGCTCGTCGGCGCTGGCATCCTAACGTTGAGACAGATCTTCCCCTACACCCTGGGGGCGAATGTGGGAACGACGATCACTGCGATGCTGGCCGCCTTGGTAACGAACAATCTTGCCGCGGTTACCGTTGCGTTCGCTCATTTTTTATTCAACGTCTTTGGCATCATCTTTATCTGGCCAATCAAATTCTTGCCTATATATTTTGCGGAAACTCTTTCAAGATGGTCGCTAAAATCAAAGATGATCCCGCTCTTATACATTGCGAGCGTATTCTTCGTTATCCCCATTATTTTGATCTTCATTGTGAGGTGATCCAAATGTTCAAGTTCAAAGAATTGTACGAACTATGGAGGTCCGATAATCTGCTCACACAGGCTCTCAACGACACCTATGCCATGCTGGAGAGCACTAATGAAATGTTTAGAGAATCGGTAAAATCACTACGATTGAGTGATGACGGTGAGATGGGGATAGATGTGTTCGAGAAAGACCATATTGTAAACAAGTACGAACAAGAGGTTCGCCGCAAGGTCCTGAAACATCTGGTCATCACAGGGGGTGTGAATATCATACCGGGATTGATCCTGACCAGCATCGTTATTGATATCGAGCGCATCGGCGATTACACGAAGAATATTATGGAACTCGCAGTCGCCCATCCTAAAAGACTGAGCTGCGGCAAATATGAGGAAGATATAAGGAGGATAGAGAAGGGGACGGAGAAGGTGTTCGAGAAGATTATTCCCGCCCTCAAAGAAACCGACAAAGATACGGCCAGACGGCTGATGAAGGAAGACTACGCTCTCGTAAGATTATGTGATGACATTGTGGCCGCTCTCATTAAAAACGAGGAACCCGCGCTCACTCGCTCCGATTTCGTTACGACAGCGTTGTACGTGAGGTACCTGAAAAGAATCATGGCGCATTTAATGAATGTTGCCTCAAGCGTAGTGAATCCATTCGAAGGGCTTGGATTCCGCGAGGATGAGGAATACGAGAGAAAATAGCCTCCCTCATATACACACTGGAATACGTTCCGGGTCGAAACATTGCAGACTATCAACAAGGGCTTTCCCGTTTTCTTACCGCAGGACTTCGTAAGCTGGCGAGCCGTTCTCCGCTCGAGAATCTCCTTCTCAGAACTCGGCTGATCCGGATCTTTCCACTTTTCCACAAGACTCGTGATTGATTTACTCGTAGTCGGTTACTTATTTCAAATAAATAACTTGTAAGCAGATCGATGGCCCCTCCACTCCGATCAGCAGGGAGTCCGCAACGGCGCCGGTGGACCCGCGAGGATTTCTTAGCCTTGCAAAGCTGGTTGGTATATAATTCTCAAACCTTGCACATCCCAATTCAGGAGGTCCACTATGTTCCCAGCCGCCGACAAGATGCAGCGATTCCGGGGTATTGCCTTTGTCGGCAATTACCTACCCAGGGTATGCGGCATTGCCACTTTCGCAACAGATCTCGCAGAGGCCATTGCTCAGCAAGCCGGCGCGAACCAGCCGGTGATTGCGATGGCAATGAACGACACGCTGGATGGATACGCATATCCCGACATGGTGAAATTCGAGGTCCGCCAGGATTACCAGATTGATTATTCCAGAGCTGCGGACTTCCTGAATTTCAGCAGGATCGATTTGGTTTGCTTGCAGCACGAGTACGGAATATTCGGCGGCGAATGGGGATCCAACGTACTCACCCTGCTCCGCGACCTCCATCGGCCGCTCGTAGTGACTTGCCACACCGTTGTGAAAGAGGCGGATCCGGTGCAGAGGGAAGTGTTTATAGAGATCGCCGCTTGTGCGGACAAGCTGGTAGTGATGAGTGAGCGAGCGTTCGAGCTTCTGGAAACGGTCTACAGGGTGCCGCGCGAAAGAATCGTGCACATTCCCCATGGCATCCATGATGTTCCATTTATTGACCCGAGCTATTATAAGGACAAGTTCGGTGTCGAAGGGCGTCAGGTGCTTCTCACATTCGGACTCCTCCACAAATACAAAGGCATCGAATACATGATCGAGGCGCTTCCCACAGTTGTCGAAAACCACCCCAAAACGATTTACCTTGTGCTTGGCGCCACTCATCCCACTGTGGTGGCCGAAGAAGGTGAAGCATACCGCTTGAAGCTTCAAAGGCGCGTTCGCGAACTGTCCCTCCAGGAAAATGTCCTTTTCCACCCCAGATTCGTGGATCTCGACGAGCTGCTCGAGTATCTCGGGGCGGCGGATATATGTGTGATGCCCTATCTCAGACGTGAGCAGATAACGAGCGGCGCCCTCGCCTATGCCATGGGTTCGGGGAAAGCGGTCGTTTCCACACCGTTCTGGCACGCTGAAGAGCTTCTTGCCGACGGGCGCGGCCAACTCGTGCCGATGCGAGATACGGAATCGCTGGCAGAAGCGATTCTCGGGCTGCTCGACGATGAAGTGAAGGCAAGCACGATGAGGAAGAAAGCGTATACATACTGCCGCAGAATGGTTTGGCCCGTTGTAGCCCGGGCGTACCTGGAGCTGTTCGATGAAGTCCGAAGCCACGTGGCGCAAGTCGTGCCCACCGCGTCAGCAATGCGGAGGCCGATCGCTGCAACGAACCTCCCACTTCCCAGCCTGGATCACTTGATTCGTCTGAGCGATGATACCGGGCCTTCCCACCACTCACTCCATACGGTTCCCGATTGGAGATATGGCTACAAGCTGGAAGATGCAGCAATCGCACTAGTAGCGAGTTCCAAATTTTTCGATATGTTTGGTGACGAGAAGGCACTCGGACTTGCTCAAACTTATCTGGCTCTTATCCAAATTCTAATTGGCGACGGGAGCGATATTGCAGAGGGGCTCGACTATACGAGACGCCGCATAAGGGAGGCATCCGAGGTATCTGTTGGAATGAGCGTCTGGGCTCTCGGTTACATGGTTGGCAATGGACCATCCCTGCTGGTAGCTGCAGCGAATGATCTTTTCCAGCAGCTCAAACAAAACGCGGCTCTGAGCGATCCCCGCGGGGTGGGGTACGCGATCCTGGGCGCTGCCAGCTACCTCAAGCGCTTTCCCGGGGCCTCAGCCGTTAGACGCTTCCTTGCAAGTCATGCGGACAAATTGGAGGTATTCTGCGGAGAGCAGGGTTGGATCGATCGTTGGAACAGTCCCGATTGGCCGGTGGCTGCACAGGCTTTGATAATGGCTTCCTCGATCTTGGGCAACGAAAGGATGCGCTCAAGGGCAAAATCGATGATTGTTGAGATGCGTGAAGTGACTCATAACGGAAAGCTGTTCTTGAGCCCGGGCAAGAACATCGAGGAAGAAGAACTCCCCACATCGGCCGCCACGTTTATCGAAGCTCTGGGTGCTGCGTTACAAATCGAACGCGATCCCGATTTGTTGATACCTATACGCGCAGCCGCAGATTGGTTTCTTGGATCCAACCGCAAGGGGGAATCGCTGTACGACTTTGCTACGGGCGGCTGCCACGATGCGATTACTGCAAGCGGCCTCAACCTCAACCAGGGCACCGAAGCGACCGTCTTCTGCTTGATCGCATTCATCACGTTGCACCGACTGGCAGCTACCCAAGCCGCAAGTGAAAAAATGGATCCAACCAGCTTGTAATTGCGGGCGTCGCTTTTACAATCGGACTTTCTTTATGGAAATGTGAGTGGCGGGAAACCTGGCTTACTTATCCCCATTTAGAACAGGAACCAAATCACGGAGTTTGCCCTTTGCCACCCCAATCGCTGTATCGGCCGCACCGTAGTAAACTAGAATCTCGTCATCGAGGGCGATGATCTTCTTGTCGGCCGCGGGAACCGCGCCGCAGGTGAACACGACGTGGGGCACCCAATAGTCGCGTCCCTCCGTTTTTCCAATTTCGAAATCGGTTTCCGGCTCCAGAATCGGATTGGGCGATTGGTAGATCACTTCTGCCGGGTCGTCCAGCGCCATAAACAGCACGCCAAGGCGATACGACCGCTCATAGTCCACGCCATGATAGATATTGAGCCAGCCGTGCGCCGTGCGCAGCGGCTGTGCGCCTGCGCCTATCTTGATCCCATCCCACATCATCCCCGGCCTCGGGCCAACGACTATCTTGTGACCCTTTCTGGGCCAAGGACATTCCAGCGTTTCCAGATAGGAGATCCACATGTTCGGATCGATCCGGTGATAGATGGCGTAGCGATCGCCGAATTTCTCGGGATACAACACGGCATCTTTGTTCGCAAGACCCGGAAACGCCAGGCCGTGATATTCCCATGCATCAAATCGCCGCTCCAGGAAGGCTTGAACTGGTATCGATGCCATCGCAATCTGGGCGACTTTGAGATCCCAGGCTGTATAGAGCATATAGAGACGATCTTCGATAACCACCACGCGCGGATCCTCGCAGCCAGCCGATTCCGTAGGATGCGACGGTGAGAAGATCGGGTGATCCAGGCGCCCGTCGATATGAATGCCATCTCTCGTCCAGGCCAGGCCGATCCGGGAGATATTATCTTCACCATACGCCCTGTAGAGAATGTAGACATTTCCATCCAGGCGGACCGCCCCCGCATTGAGTACATAACGGGATTCCCATGAGTTGTCGGATACTGGCTCCATTATCGGCCCATCCAGGGGTCGGATGAGCTTGGCCGCCACTGGAGGCTTTCCACTCGGTGTCTGCAGAACGACCAATCGATCCGGATCGACCGAGATCCCAAGGAGGTGCTCGCGCAGATCTTCCGGCTCGCGTCCCTCGCCGATTAGCTCGACTATCTTTTTATCGATCGTCTCCTCATCTCCGAGCCCGGCTTCCTCCAAATAAGCAGTCAGAAAATCACGCGTCGCCCAGTCACGTTCTACGAGTGAGGATAGCGGTGTAGGAGCACCCAGACCGCCGCGATAGCTATAGCTCGTCCAGCTCCAGGCGGACAGGGGTACAAACGTGGCGTCGGGTAGCGTGATCGACAAATGATAGACTTCGGCGGCCGCTTTGAGAAGGCCCGCTGCTTCGGCTTTCTTGGGATGCTGCTCTGCGAGATGTTCCGCGAACCGCTTCAAGCGTGCGGCAACGATCCGTTGATGCTTGTTTTCAAACGCATTATGCGCGCTGAGCACAAGTCTTCCCCAATGACCTCGAACGGATGTGGCTAGGCGCTCGGAGAAATCGACACGGTCAGCGGCAAAACTCTTCCAGATCTCAGAGAAAAGCTCCATTCCAACGATACTTTTTAGAAGCCTCAGCAGAAAATATAGCTTCGGAAAATCCCCACCCCAGCCTTTTTGCATGTTGCCCACCATGACGCGCCCCGCTAGACGTGAAAGTGCGGCCGTTCCCCGCAGATCCGAGGTAATGCTGAGGGTTGTCAGATCGGCTACAACAGGTTTTGGAGGCGCCTTCTGGAACCAATTGGGTTCTCCCTCGCTCTCGATGATATCGAGGACGCGCTCGAGGTAGGGCTGACGATCCGTCCAAGCCGACAAACTCAATGCGTCGCACGGATCGAGTTCTTTGAGAAGTCCTCCAACGTTACCGTAACCGAGCTGCATAATGAGAATGCTCGGAGGCGTTTGCTTGATGATGGCTTCTGCGACATCGGGCTTCAGGTGAAAGCTGTCCTTCTCGACGAACGCCTCGCAAACCTCATTGGCCATTTTCCCCGCTCCCCGGACGGTTGATAAATCAAGGGGGAATATATCTACATTAAGAGCCCATTCCAGTTTGTGCATAAAACTGTGCACGCGAGATAGAATCTCAGAAGAGTCGATTACGCCCTCGATGCCCAAATGCTCGGATAAAAACCGAGTGAATTCTTCCCGATATCGATCGATCAGCTTCTTGTACACCTTGTGGGCCCATACAGAACCTCCATCCGGTTTTTCCAGCTCCTGCGGAAGAATCACACCAACGTTGGGGACGAATTCCCACGCACCGAGGCGCGGGAGATAAGGGGCCGTTTCGGTCTCGCGATTGCACCAGTCGTTTCGGAATGCCGCCCTTGCTTCTACATAGAGATCGACCTGCTCTTCCAGAATATGCTCTGCTTCGCGCCTCACAATCTCATCACGGATTTCTTTCGTCATCCGATTTGCCGACGACAGAGCTCGCTCGACGCCGTTCACTTCTTCCATGAAGCTGGCAAAACGAGCGAGAAAAAAGGGAAAGACCCCGTCAACGATGTCGTCTGGGTGGAATCCCTTTTCGAAACGATAAGCGAGCAGAAACCTGCGCAGGATATCCACCCATTCTTCTGCGGCAAGATTGATTTTTGAGAGGCTTTGATCGGCGATCCGCTCCATTCTTTCGCGAAACTCATTTGGCACGATCTCGCGAAAGAGCGTGTCATCGAAGTGGTTGAATTCGAGCTTGAAATGCCTGAGTAACTCCCGGCGCTCGTGGCGGTATTCGGGCGGGGGAAATTCGGGTGCCGTTCCCGAGACCTGAGGAGCAGAGATTGCGTCCGAACGTTCGAGCCACCATTTCCTGTGCCTCACCACCGCTTCGAGCAAGGAATGCGTGATCTGGCGAAACACCGGCTTTAGCCTGTGGATGCCGTGCCGGAACGACGCGGCGCCGAGCGGCACTCCGCAGATCGGAAATCCTTCGACCAACGCATGGGTCACTATCCACGGATCGAATCCGTAGCTTCCCGCTTCTCCGGACCACTTTTCTTTAGCGGACAAGCAGTCCAAAATGAGTTTTTGGGACAGGGCGAAAATGCCCGGGGTGGGCTGCCGCACAGAAAAGCCGAATACTCCCGAGAGGATGGGAAATGCCAGCAGGCTTTCCACCGGATGGGCGAAGGGGTGACGGTTGAACTGAGCGAGTGCCAGATCTTGCTCGTCATCGCGAATTGCGGAAAGAAGACGGCGTATCCAATGGGGCGAGAATCCGCGCCCTTCTTCATCCGCATCGTCCGGTTGCGGCCTCAAGTCGGGCCTTAGCAAGATCAATGGTGCCCCGAACTTGGAAGCGGCTTCCATCAGCGCTCGGATGGCCCAGCCGCGGCCCTCGAGGCCGCGACCAAGAAGGAACCCACGCACGGCAACGCCCCCCTCCCCTCCATTCCTGGCAAGCGCTGCCTCGAGTGTCTTCTCCCCGGCTGGAGCACCGACACACAACACCAATGATTTCGCGGTGAGGCCAATGTTTTCAAGACCTTTCCGCGCTGTGTATACGACTTCCGGAAGGGGATCGTCCCCGTTTCGAAAGGGAATGCCAACGATGACCTCGATCTCTTCGAACCCTGTCAGCGTCTGGAACGCCTCTTCGAGCTTGCGCTTGAGCTGCTCTCGCAATGGATAACTCTCCTTCTTCTTGCTCATTATAGATTTCAACGACTATCCAGCCTTTTGCTCGGCAATCGCCGTGCCATTCAGGGAGGATCTCGCGGGGATTCACAACAAAAAACGTTGCCAGGCGCGAAGGCGTCAACCGAAAAATGTGGAAAAGGTGCGAGGAGGGGCCTCCAACCATTGCTCCTCAGATGCCGAGTGAGCCAAGGAATTCCTTCAAGCCTTCCACATAAGTGGATCCCGATGTCAAAAAGCCCTCGTTGTGAGTGCCGCTGATTTCCAGGAAGGTTTTCGGCTCAGGAGCAAGCTCGAACAAGCGCCTTCCCAATGAAAATGGAACGATCTCGTCTTCCCTGCTGTGAATGAACAACTTTGGGCATGTCAAACCGGCCACCCGCATCGTCGAGTCGTAATGAATACGAGAGAGGAGCCTTACGGGAAGCCACGGATAGACTTTTCTGCCGAGATCGGGAATGGATGTAAAGCAAGATTCCGCGATCAGAGCAAGCGGCAGATGATGTGTGGCCAGTTCGACGACCAGTGCACTACCGAGCGAACGACCGAAATACACGATCCTGGCCGGATCGATTTCCTCTTCCTCGACCAGAAAGCGCCTGGCCGCCCGCGCATCCGCATATAAGCCCATTTCACTGATGCGTCCCCCGCTCCGCCCGTAACTCCGATAATCGAAAATGAATATTGCGAGCCCCAGCGCGCGAAAGATCCGGATCGAGTCCAGCCGGTGTGAGATATTCCCTGCATTTCCATGACAGAAGAGAACGCAGGCTCTCGCATTTTCCAGAGGGATAAACCATCCATGGAGGCTGACGGCATCCTCCGTTTCAAAGAAAACATCGCGGTACTCCACCCCGAAAAGGCCCGGGGTCGCCACGATTTTCCGGTCAGGGAAATGAATCATCTGCGATTGCAGCAAGAACGCCAAAAGGCAGACGAGAAGGTAAGCCCCAATGATGATAACGACGATGGCCATGAGATGCCGCATGAAGAACCGGAACGTTTGCACCAATCGCTTGCAATTTCCCACAAGCGCGATACTCTAATGGTATGATTGGAACACCATCTCCAATTCGACAGAATATGTCAATCCATACCGAATGCCGCTCAAGTGGTCAAGAAAGGAGAATAAGCGATGGACAATGTCTTCAAGCACATAGAAACCAAACTCATCCATTCGGGCGAGCCCGATCCGCGCATTCTTGGCGCTGTGAGTATGCCAATTTTCCAGTCGGCAATGTATGAAACATATGGGGGAGAGGGATATCATGATATCGCCTACATACGCTTGAACAATACCCCGAACCACGCCGCTCTTCACGACAAACTTGCAGCGCTCGAAAACGCGGAAAGCGCCCTCGTAACGGCAAGCGGGATGGCCGCAATTACAACCTCACTTTTGACGCTGCTCTCCTCAGGGGATCATGTGCTATTTCAACCCGATCTATACGGCGGCACAAGAGGATTTGTTATCAATGACCTCCCAGCACTCGGAATCGCATACGATTTCATTGACGCCAGCACCCCGGATTCTTGGGAAAGTAAACTTAGGGCCAAAACGAAAGTTATCTATGTAGAAACGATTTCCAATCCACTCATGGGTGTTGGCGATCTCGAAGCCGTCGTCAATTTTGCAAAATCCCACAACTTGGTGTCGATAATAGACAATACATTTGCAAGCCCCATCAACTTCCGCCCGCCGGAGCTGGGCTACGACCTGTCGATCCACAGCTGCACGAAATACTTGAACGGCCATTCGGACATTGTGGCGGGGACAATCATTGGACGCAGAGACCTTGTCGAAAAGATAAAACACAAGCTGGATCATTTAGGCGGCAGCCTCGACCCGCACGCCTGCTTCCTGCTTCACAGGGGATTAAAAACGCTGGCGCTTCGGGTCCAGTATCAAAACGATAGTGCTCTCAAGATCGCGAATTTTCTAAACGATCATCCCAAAATTGCAAAGGTCAATTATCCAGGTCTCGAAACGCATCCGGCGCATGAACGCGCTCTCAAGTTGTTCGATGGATGTGGCGGTATGCTGAGCTACGAACTGAAAGGCGATGCGGAATCGGCCGAGCAATTCCTGAAGAGCGTGAAACTCCCGATTATCGCACCCAGTCTCGGCGGCGTTGAGAGCCTTCTCACGCGCCCCGCTCTCACATCACATGCAGGAATATCTGCAGAGGAGCGCGAAGAAACCGGTATCACGGACACGCTCATCAGGATGTCGGTAGGGATCGAGGCAACCGTGGAACTGATCGAAGACTTGGATCAAGCTCTGAAAGCCTCGTAAACCGTATCCCAGAACATCAGCTCGTAACCTTGGAGCATGCGGCAAGCGCGCGCGATCCGTCTTTCCGGCACGCCCGCTTCCAGCCCGGCGTCGATCACTACCAAAGCTTCGGGACTCGGATCGGATGGGGCCTCTGCAAATTTCGTGAAGAATGTTATTTCTTCGTCGTTGAATCCCAATCTTGCTTTCAACGCCCTGCCCATACGGCCGCAGTTCGCACCCCACGCGGCAAAGTTCACCGACAGCGCCGCGGCTATTTCCGCATCGGCTCCGAACATGCACAGCCAGGCGAGATACGCACTGTACGCCTGGGCGCCGGGCTTTGGTTCGTAGGCAATTCTCTCTCTCGGTTCCATGCCGAGCGCGTTGCCAAGCGTCAAGAGTGCGTCGAGTGCAGCCGCTTCTCCCTGCAGTACGAAACGAAAAAAATCCTGGCTCTCCCGCCTGTCGAGGCGCGAGATGAGAAAGGCGATGCTCTTCAGGTCTCCCGGGATGATACTCAGCTGCTCGCCGACGAAGATCTTCAAGTCTTCTCTATTGATTTTCCCTTCTTCCATGGCATGAAGGTAGGGATGGTCCCGTATCTTTTTCTCCAATGGCTGCAGATCCCGTCCGATTTTTTCGATCAGTGCCTTCGCATCCGGCATGATTCAGCCTCCTCAAAACGTCACCGTTAAAACTCGCTACGAAAAGATCCTGTCAGCTCCCAATAAGGGTGCGCACTTTCTTGAGGAAGAGCACAAAACGGAGAGGGCCTCGTGCTCGATTTACTTCCTGTCTACATGGTTTCTTCTTCCACTCCGGGTAATCGCTTACGATAGTCTTGGAGCCAGGCCGAGGCAAAAATTCGGATCGTGGCGGCCAGCGGCACGGCAATTAGCAACCCGATGAATCCCCAGAAGTGCGCGAACACGAGAATTGCGAAGATCACCCATGCTGGATGGAGTCCGACCCGCTCGCCGACGATACGCGGGGAGAGCACGGCGCTTTCGATGATTTGGACCGCTTCGATGATGATGACGATCTTGATGCACGTGAATAATGGAGACTCGCTGAAAATCCCCACGATCAGCCCAAGAATCAATGTAATGAGCAATCCAATGTATGGAACGAGATTCAACACGCCGGCAATGATTCCCAAAATCAAGGCGTATTTGACGCCAAATACGGTCAATCCCGTACTCGTGAGCACAGCCACGATAAAACACACGATCAGCTGCCCGCGGATATAACCGCTCAACACGCCGTCGATCTTCTCTATGTTCTTCTCGGACAGCCATCCCTGATCCGAAGTGATCAGGCTCTTTATCCAAGCCTTCAAGCGATCGATATCCTTGAGCAGGTAAAAAAAGATGAAAGGAACCAAGACGAGATTCAGAAGCTGGCTGAACGCGGTGGACACAGCTGATGTCAGCGTGAGCGCACCTTTGAAAAACGCTTCGAGAACCTGTTTCAGGCGTCCGGGCAACTCTTTGATGGCGATCTCCTGAATTCTTTCCGTGTCGAAGCCAAAACGCTGCAGTAGAGCAAGCCCGTCTCTTTGCACCCATTCGGCAAACTTGTTCGAATAAACAATGCTGAGATCAATCAGCTCTTTTAGCTCGCGAACGATTTGCGGAACGAGAAAGATCGAAGCCAGGGCAAAAAGGCCTACGACTACCAGGACGATAATGAGAATGCCGACGGTTCTAGGGATGCGCAGTTTCTCGAGTCGATCTACAACGGGATCGAATAGGTATGCAAGAACCAGCGAAATGATGAATGGCATCAGGATCGTCGCAGTACTAGACACGAACCAGAGGACCAGCAGAACAACCGTTACAAAGATCAAGGAATGCTTGATCCGATGGCCAGGAAGGGGAAGCAAGAATATCAAGACGAGAAAACTTGCGACGGGCGGCGAGAGCACCTCGCGAAACGCATACACCAGCACACCGAGAAGGATCGAAGCGCCTACGATGAGGAGAACATCGTAGCGCTCGAATCTGGCATCTTTCATGCCTAACTCCCCCGTGGGATTCACCAATCATCAACAACCGCTACGGCTCCGATTTCCACAAGCGCATCGGCTTCGATCAACCGGCTCACTTGTACCATACTTGCGGTGGGCATGACATCAGCAAAATATTCTCCATGCGTTCTGCCGATCTGCTCCCAACCCCCGATGATGTTCGGTCATGAAATCCAGCCGGTTGCTACTACGATTTCGACTTTCTCTTGGGGCGGTAAATGTGCGTGCTTTGGCCGAAAAACACTTCTGCGCTCTCCATCACGGTCTCGGACAATGTCGGATGCGGATGGATGCTCAATCTGACGTCCGTCGCCAAAGCGGCCATCTCGACGGCCAGCACACCTTCTGCGATCAACTCCCCGGCACCCGCGCCGGCAACGCCCATCCCCAGCACCCGCTCGGTTTCGGGATCGACAAGGAGTTTTGTCACTCCATCCGTTCTGCCCATCGTGAGCGCGCGGCCCGAAGCCGCCCATGGAAACCGCACGACATCAACCTTGCGATTTTGCGCCTCTGCTTCGGTCTCCGTCAATCCACACCACGCGATCTCCGGATCGGTAAATACCACGGCCGGAATCGCGCGTGGATCGAATTCCGCCTTATTCCCGGCAATGACCTCCACGGCCACGCGTCCCTCATGTGATGCTTTGTGCGCCAGCATCGGCTCACCGGCCACATCGCCGATGGCAAAGATCGAAGGATCCGTCGTGCGCCGCTGCCCGTCCACTTCGATAAATCCCCGCTCATCCACTTCGACTTTTGTGTTTTCGAGACCGAGATCGTTCGAATTGGGTTTTCGGCCGGTGGCAATCAACGCCTTTTCGAATGTCTTCGCGGGGACGTCCGGGGCCTTGCTCTGGAAAGTCACCTCGATGCCCTTTTTGGTTTCCTTCATCCTGCCGACTTTCGTATCCAGCAGTATCGCATCGAATTTTTTCTCCAGCCGGTTACGCAGTACTTTTACCAGATCTTTATCAACGCCCAGGAGCAGATCGGACATCATCTCGACGACGGTTACTCGGCTCCCCAAAGACGCATAGACGGATCCCAACTCCAGACCGATGTATCCTCCGCCGACGATGAGCAACGTTTTGGGAACATCCTCCAACTCCAACGCGCCTGTCGAGTCCATAACCTTCGGACTCTCGATCGTCGTGCCCGGGATTCCCGCCGGCCGCGAGCCGGTCGCCAGAACGGCGTGCTGGAAGGAGATACGATGCTTTTTATCCCTGGCAACCGAGATCTCCAGGGTATTCGAATCGATAAATGCAGCTGTGCCTTGAACGAAGTTGACTTTTCTTTGCGTGCTGAGCTGGCTGAGGCCGCTCGTTAGCTTCTTTACCACCTCCTTTTTCCACGAGCGTAGCTTCTCGAGATCTATTTTAGGCTTGGCGAACTCCACTCCCCACCCGGCCGCTTCCTCCGCTTCGGAGAGGAGCTTTGATACGTGCAACAGCGCTTTGGAGGGAATGCAGCCTTGAAAAAGGCATACGCCCCCGGGTTTCGGCCGAGGATCGACCAACGTGACCCGCATCCCGAGATCCGCCGCGAGGAATGCGGCGGCATAGCCGCCCGGGCCCGCGCCAACGACGGCAAGCTCGGTTTTTGCGTGTTGCTCAGCAGTCACAAACGGCCTCCCTTATTTCCATTCCACAGAAATGCAGAGCTGTTCGTGCCATTGAAGGGCTACCCCTCCAGCAACACCTTGAACGGTTCTTCGATGGCTTCCACGATCCAGCGCAGAAACCGCGCCGCATCGGCTCCGTCGATTAGCCGGTGATCATAGGAGAGCGTGAGCGGGACGATGAGCCGTCCTTCGAATTCTCCATCCACATACAACGGTTCGACACGCGAACGCGACACACCAAGAATTGCTACTTCTGGCGTGTTAACAATGGGAGTAAAACCTGTTCCGCCGATGCCGCCCAGATTGGAAATAGTGAAACATCCGCCCTTCATTTCTTCGAGTGATATCGTTTTGTTCCGGGCTTTCTGCGCCATTTGTGTCAGCTCTACCGACAGCTCGACGATATTTTTTCTGTCCACGTCACGGACGACGGGTACGAGGAGACCGCGGTCCGTGTCCACGGCGACGCCGATGTGATAGTACTTTTTGTAAACGATCTCGCTCCTCGCCAGGTCGATGGACGCGTTGAACTGAGGAAACACCTTCAAGGCGGCGCTGACGATCTTCAAGAGTATCGCCGTCAATGTGAGCTTGCCTCCTGCATCCTCCGCCTTTTTGCCATAATCTTCGCGGAATTTCTCCAGCTGCGTGATGTCGGCTTTTTCGAAGTGGGTGACGTGCGCAACGGTGGTCCACGCATGCCCCAGGTGTTCGGCCGTTTTCCTCCTCACTTTGTTCATCGGCTCGCGCGCCACCTCACCCCACTTCGCGAAATCGGGGAGCGGCTCCAAGGGAATTCCCGCCGGCACAGCAGCGAAGGCGGCGCGCTGTTCACTCAGCGCTTTTGCGTGGCGCTTGATGTCGTCTATCGAAATTCTGCCTCCGGGGCCGGTGCCGGAGACTCCGTTGATGTCGATGCCGATCTCCCGGGCAAAGCGGCGAACCGACGGGGCGGCCGGTGCGGCTTCATCGGGCTTCTGGGATGCCAACGGCACGAAAGACGCCGGGGTCGCTTCAGGTACCATCTCTTGCATCGCAGTTTTTGTCGGAACAGCATCTTCAGGTGCCTTCTCCGCGGCGGCTTCCTTCGGCGACACAGGTTCCGGTTCCACCGCTGGGGCGGATTTCTCAGCGGGTGCTGGTTTCTCCACGGCTTTTTTCACGGCTTCGGCTTTGGATGACACGGTGAGGATTTTCTGCCCGACTTTTACATCTTCGCCCTCTTGCACAAAGATTTCCTTTATTACGCCGCTAATGCTGGACGGCACTTCGAACACGGCTTTGTCCGTTTCCAATTCCACAATGGACTGATCCATCTCCAATTCGTCCCCAACGGAAACGAGTATTTTCGCGATGGTGCCGTATTCAACACCTTCTCCCAGATCGGGTAATGTAAACTCGACGTCCATGCGGCTAAGTCCTCCCGGCTTTAATTCGCCTATTGCTCAATTGAATTCGGATCATCTTCGTATAGTCGGCTGCGTGATGGGGGCGACGAACCGCTGCGCGCAACGAGCGAGGATCCTCCGCCGGAGGCGGATAGCCGAGCGAAGTGGGCGCAGGTGAGGAACCCCCATCACTCAGCAATCCTCCTTGTTCCGCTCAAAAATTCGTAACCCCCTCGTCGCCTCCTTACTCGCATCCATTCATCCCGCTATCGGATCAACTTTCTCCGGATTGATATCCAAATCGATCATTGCCTTTTTAACGGTCTCCGGTTCCATCTTCCCTTCGAGCGCGAGGCAGTGCAGGGCAGCAAGTACGATATACCGTTCGTCCACTTCGAACAAATCGCGCAGATGCCTCCGGCCATCGCTTCTGCCAAACCCATCCGTTCCCAAAGAGACCATTCGCCCGGGAATCCATTTGTGCACGGATTCGGGGAGTGCCTTGACATAATCCGTTGCGGCAACGAATACGCCCCGCGAGTCCCAAAGCGCCTGGGTGAGATACGGTACCCTGGGTTTGCTGTCCGGATGGAGCATATTCCAGCGGTCCACAGAGAGTCCATCGTTATGAAGCTCTTTATAACTGGTCACGCTCCACACGTCTGCGGCCACGTTATATTTTTTCTCCAGAATCCCCTGCGCTTCAACCGCTTTGTTCAATATCGCACCGCTTCCAAGGAGATGCGCCCTCATGCTCGCTTTTCCCTTGTTCGAATTCCGCAGCCTATAAATGCCTCTGATGATCCCTTCCTTCACACCCTCGGGCATGCGCGGCTGCACATAGCTTTCGTTCATCACGGTGAGATAGTAGAATACATTTTCCTGTTTTTCATACATTCGTTCGAGGCCGTCACGGATAATCACGGCCAGCTCGTACGCGAACGCAGGATCGTACGCCTTCAGCGTGGGATAGTGATATGCGAGGAGATGGCTTTGCCCGTCCTGATGCTGCAGGCCCTCGCCGGCAAGCGTGGTTCGCCCGGATGTTCCGCCGACGAGAAATCCGCGCGTCCGCATATCGGCGGCTGCCCAGATCAGATCACCGATTCGCTGGAAGCCGAACATCGAGTAGAATACAAAGAACGGAATCGTATTGATACCGTGAGTCGCATAGGCTGTCCCGGCCGCGATAAAAGATGACATCGCGCCGGCTTCGTTTATTCCCTCTTCCAAAATCTGTCCGTCTCGCGCCTCTCTATAATAGAGAAGGTTCTCTTTGTCGACCGGCTCATAAAGCTGCCCTATATGCGAATATATGCCTGCCTGACGAAACAGCGCCTCCATTCCGAATGTACGCGCTTCATCCGGTATGATCGGCACGATGAGCTTACCGATATCGTTATCTCGAAGGAGTTTCGATAGCAGACGAACGAATGCCATCGTTGTTGCCACTTCTCTGCCATCGGTGCCGTCGTAAAATTCCTCGAAAAGCGTTTCCGACGGCGCCGGGAATGGTTTGCTCCTTGTCATGCGCTGCGGTACATAGCCACTCAACTGCTGACGCCTCTCGCGCAGGTACTTAAGGATCGGACCGTTCTCATCAGGCCTGTAAAACGGGAGCGTATCCACATCTTCATCCGAAATGGGAATACCGAAACGCGAGCGGAATTCCTTCAACTCTTCCTCGTTCAGTTTCTTCTGCTGGTGGGTAATGTTCTTACCTTCTCCGGCTTCGCCCAAACCATACCCCTTGATCGTCCGGGCTAGAATCACCGTTGGAGAACCTTTGTGCTCCACCGCCGCTTTATAGGCCGCATAGACCTTCTCCGGATCGTGCCCGCCCAACCTCAATTTCTCCAGCTGCTCGTCGGACATGTGCTCGACCATTTTCAACAAACGAGGATCTTTTCCGAAGAAATGTTCCCTAATGTACGTGCCTCCTCTAACGATATAATTTTGATATTCGCCGTCGACCACTTCGCCCATTCTTTCAACGAGCACGCCATCTTCATCCTTTGCGAGAAGCTCATCCCAATCGCTCCCCCATATGACTTTGATAACGTTCCAGCCGGCACCGCGAAATACTGTTTCGAGCTCCTGAATGATGTGACCGTTCCCGCGCACCGGTCCATCGAGACGTTGGAGGTTGCAGTTGATCACGAAGATGAGATTATCCAATTTTTCGCGTGCGGGGAGCGTGATCGCACCCAGTGACTCTGGTTCGTCCGTCTCACCATCCCCGAGAAAACACCACACTTTTTCATGACATGTTTTCTTAAGACCTTGATCTTCCAAATAGCGATTGAAGCGCGCCTGATAGATCGCCATGATCGGGCTCAATCCCATGGACACGGTTGGAAACTGCCAAAAATTCGGCATGAGCCACGGATGCGGATAAGAAGGCAGCCCGCCTTCCGGATGATGCTCGTGGCGAAAGCATTTCAGCTGTTCCACGGAAATCCGCCCTTCGAGAAACGCTCTTGCATAGATTCCCGGGGCGGCATGTCCCTGGAAATAGACCTGGTCCCCTCCATGGTCCTCCGTCGGCCCGCGGAAGAAATGGTTGAAGCCGACCTCATACAGCGTGGCGGCCGACGCAAAGGTCGAGATGTGGCCGCCAATGCCCTCTTCTTCACGGTTCGCCCGGACGACCATGGCCATCGCATTCCAGCGGATAATGCTCTTGATGCGCCGCTCGATCTCACGGCTTCCCGGAAAAGTCGGCTGCTCCTCCACAGGAATCGTGTTGATGTAAGGCGTATTCGCCGAAAAGGGCAGCTTGATGCCTGCAGCATGAGCATGATCCTGAAGCTCGCTCAGGAGTTCTCTAACGCGGTCCGGTCCTCCGCGGTGGATAACGTGATCCAAGGACTCCAGCCATTCGTGGGTTTCGATTTGTTCGAGTTCCATGTTTCTTTCATAGTCTTGTTCTTTGCCACTCATCTTTAAGTCCCTCTCTTCAAAACCGATTGGGCGGGCCTATTCAAAAATCTCTAGTCGGCGGAGAAACCGCTCTACTGCAGCGGCGGCAATCTCGTGGCCCCTTGGATTCCAATGCTCGTCGTTTGTGAATGTCACTTTCTCTTCGATATTCGAATAACTATCATCCAGCGGTAGATACGGAACGTTTTCCTGCGTGCAAAAATCCTCGAGAACACCCCTGTCCTCCACCGCCAAAGGCGTGCTCACCAGAACGAAACGTGCGCCAATTTGTTTGGATAGATTATGGATTTCAGAAAGCAGCCGCTTCGCGATCGTATATCTGTATTTCGGTTTGTCAGAGACTGTTTCGTCCTTTGAGAGGCTACCTTCTCCTCGCTCCTCAAAAACGGGTTTTTTGGCCGTTCCCAGGCGGTTTCCAAGCATGCGAAATTGCAAATATATCCTTTTTAAAAAATACGTTTTTCCATAGAAAAACCGATCGAGCCTCTGGAGCAGCGCGGGTTTTGGAACCGGCGTGTTTTGAAGTATGAGGTTGCCATCCTTCAAGTAAAACACCGGCTTGCAGTGCCAATACTGCTCATCGGAAACATTATTGAGAAAATCGGTTTCGGTAAACAGGAGCAGCACAACATCAGGCATGTAACGTATTCCTCGATCTCTGAAATATAGCAACTGCTGGTCGGTGCCGTAACCGCTCACTGACGCATTGATGATTTCCCAATCAGGATGCCTGCTCTCGATCACCTCGCAAAAAATTTCGTTTTCTTCAACACCGTAGCCCCATCCAAACGAATCCCCCAGGACGAGCATCCTTTTCTCTTCAGTTCTGTCCAGAGGATATTCGCTATCGCGAAGTCCTCGAGAGTTGATGCGGACGCGGATGGAAAAGTCGCGGTGCTTGAAGTCGCCTCTAGCTTCCTTTTTATGAGCCCATCCCAACTGCTCGTCATATACCCAGAAGTCCACCGTTTCCTCCCACACAGCTCCCCAGCCGGGAAGAAAAACGCTGGCGCCCAATTCCAACAATGCAATTACGACGATGATTCCGAGCAGGGTGACCGCCAGGAGGGTCTTCTTGGGATTCCTCTCGAACCAGTTTGATTTTTCGCCGGTCTCTCTCACTTTGTCATTTGCTCGCGGCAAGTGCGGCCTGGAATCGGATCTCATCGGGAAAGCGCTTCATTGGGCGGCGCAAAGCTAACAATTCGCAAATTGCGTTCAGACTAGTATGTGAAAATGTCTTTCTCGACGTTCAGGAGCATCACAATGTCGGCGGCGCTTTGCCACTTACCACTCCTTCATAATTTCACCGAAGCACTCTAGCCCGCTGTAGAACACGCCACCATATCCATATCCATGGCCCGGCCTCGTCCAGGCGCCGGAGAGGTACAGATTTTTTATAGGAGTTTGGTGCTCGAGACGGGTTTGTCCGGAATTACTCAGCGTCTGATCAAATCCATACATCGCCCCTCGGTAATTGCCTGTGTAACGGAGGTTCGTTAGCGGGGTGCCGATTTCCTTGACTTCGATGGCATCGGAGAGGTCTGGAAGCAGCTTTTCCTCCACCTTTTGGATCAGAATATCAGCCATCCGCTCCTTTTCCTTCTTGTAGGCCGCTTTGCTGCCTTTCCAATAGTCCTCTTCGTACTGCTTCCAGTGGTCGAATCCCTGGAGCGTAAGAATATTGAGGGTGTTCTTCCCTCTCGGTGAATAGCCATCATACAGGTTGTCGTACAGCATCACGCCGAAACCACCGCTCTCAACATCCGCATTGCGAATGCCTTCATAGGCGGCATCCATATCGTAACCCGTCTCGCAGAAGATCTCGGTATCTTCGATACCAAGTTCGCTGACCAGATCCTTCTTGAGACCTAGAAAAACTTGAAAGCACGACAGGCTCACACTGTAACTGTCCAGCCTCGCGAGATAATCTTTGAGATACTCGTCTTCGCCCATCATCGTGCGGAATGTGTCGTACGCATTTGCATTCGACACGACGACTTTGCCCGTGTATGTCTTGCCGCTTTCCGTTTTCACGCCGTATGCGGTGTGGTCTTTCACCAAGATTTCTTTTACCTTCGATTTGAGCAGCACTTTTCCGCCTCGTCCCTCTATAAACTTCACGAAGGCGTCGCTAATCTTTTGGGACCTTCCTATTGGGTAATAACCTCCGTGCTCAAGATACCCGAGGGTAGGCATCGCATAATAGATGCTGGCGAGTTTGGATGGTGGAAGGCCGTAGTATCCCCAGAGAGAAGAGATGAGTGCTTTCAGTTTAGGGTTCTTAATGAAGGGATCCATGATCTGGCTCCACGTCTGGAACGAATACTTCACCAGATTCGGGAACTTTACGGGAATCTGGCTCATGTCGATCTGGCCCTGCATTTGAACGAAGCTGTTCAAATCGTTCGTGAACGATTTCATGTCATCGAACAGTCCTTGTATACCTGTCCTTTCGTCTGGGAAAAACCCACCCAGTATGTCGATATAAGCGGAAATGTTTTTCTGCGGCACACGGTAATCATAATCGGGGAAGATTGCCCGGTAGAGTTGCGGGTGAGGAACGAAGTCAACGTCTTTGATTTCGGGGAAACCCGGAATCAAATCGTGCACTCCTTCCCTTTCCTCGACCGTGGTGGAATGCAGGGACACATCGAACTCAAAACCGCCGGGGCGCTTGAAGGCGGTAGCATAGCCTCCCGGGCGGTCGTGCTTTTCCAAAACCAGCGGCTTGAGGCCCTGCCTTGCAAAAGCTGCGGCACAGCTCAAACCTCCGAGGCCCGAGCCTATGATCACCGCGTCGCAATCATGTTCATCGCTGCTCGCCTTCGGTCCCCTAGGGAAGGCGCTCCAATCCAGCGCGGTCATTGCGAGACCGCCGAGAACCACTTTCAGAAATTCCCGTCTCTCCAGCGTCAGATCGAATGATTTATCCAGCATGCCGCTCATCCTTCTATGGTGAAAAGTCGTTCAATTCTAGCAAAAACAGCCGGTTTGTAAAAAAAAGAATCGCGCCGGAACGGGCGACGCTCTCATGTGCCCGCCCGGCATCGATTCTTTAGAAGAAGCATTAGAAGTTCCTTTTGAATGGGCTCCCTGCATGCATCCGCTTCTAAGGCGTTACTTTGCCGATAGATCCTCCTGCATGAGGCTGAATATGTTTCCCTCGGTATCCTTGAAATACAACGTCCAGCCAACACCCGGCACGGCCATTTTCGGGACAACGATCTCTCCGCCGTTCTTCTCGATCTTTGCCTGGAACTCGTCAATGTCTGGTACATCGATCGTATTGACCACCAGCTGCCCCGGATTCTGCCGCGGCATCAGACCGCCGTTGATACCCGGTTGGTCGCTTGGACCGGTGTTGACCAGCCAGTATTCCATCGGGCCTTCCCATTTTTGGAGCTCCCAGTCGAAGACTTGCCGGTAGAAATTGGCAGCGCGATCCACATTATCCGCGGGAATTTCGAAATGAACAGGACGAGGCATGTTCGTCTCCTTTACGCGTTGAGGTGATACGGCTGAATTCACAGCAGAGAACGGGGTGAGGACAGCACGCAGTCTTATAAGAAATGCCGCTCCATAGCCGTTGAGAAAACATAAAGCCAACCGCCCGCCGGCGCAAGATGTTCATCTGCACGCTGCGGGCGGCTTCGAGCTGCTTGGCGTATACTCATTTGTAACGCACACCTTCGGTGGCGTAACCTGAGGTGATTCGGAGGAGACGACATTCCACTGCACCTCGGTTGCTCTCTCGAGGCAGGCGTTGGGGATCGACCCCCTGCTGGGGAGTCGACCCTCGCGCGCTAGCGAGGGAGCAAAATAGGGGGCCGGTCCTAGCGCGCACCGCGGACTGTTTCGGCGGTCGTTGCCGCCGGTGCCGCGCGAGCTGAGGGTCCGTTTGAGCTTGGAGCAAGAACCTCGGTCAACCTCAAGGCCCATCGCCCGACTCGCACCAACGCCTGCGCAATCGCCTTCCTACTCCGAAGATTCCACGAGCAGAGGATAGTACTTCGGCGTAGGCAATGATGAGTCGTTCTCTAAGGTTTGCCCCGAGCCCTCGATACCTCGGAACTCGGGGGAGCCCGGCACCGGAGGCGAATCGTACCGCCGCTTCCCCTACCTCCGGTGCTTGGCTCGAATGCCCTCTCGTACCCGCGTCTTCTTTATTGAATGCGGGCATAAACGTCTTTTGGGTCTGGCTGCGGATGAGCGGCGTATGGTAACCGCTATCTGGCTTTCGCGGGTATGGCCCGCCTCATCCGCAGCTGTCGGAGGAAACGCGGAGCATCCGCGCTAACTTACTTGTCCTTCTCCAAAATCCCCATACCGCTCCGATCCGGATAAGGCGGCCGCTCCGGCGGAACGTAGGGATTCCGTTTGATCTCCTCGAGCATGTGCTCGATCGCCGTATCCAGCTGGGGATCCTCTCCGCCAACCATGAGGGCCGGATCGTCTACGACTTCAATATCAGGATCGACACCATGTCCTTCGATCCCCCAAGTACCGTCTTTTTCGAAAAATGCGAATGTCGGCGCGCTCGTGTAACCACCATCGACGAGACGCGGATTACCGCTGATCCCTACAAGGCCGCCCCAGGTGCGTGTACCGATCAGTTTGCCGCATCCTGCTTCACGGAACCAGAACGGGAAATAGTCTCCACCCGAACCGGCAAGCCCATTTATCAGCATGCACTTCGGACCGTGATGGGCATCCGGCGGCCATGGGATGCTCTCACCCTGATCCCGGACCGCCCAATAGTTAGCGACCGGCCGGTTGAGAAGCTCGATGAACCGCGTGGGCACCTGCCCGCCGCCGTTCCACCGCTCGTCAATGATGAGCGCTTGCCTGTCGCGCTGGCCGTAGAACTGGCGGACGAGCTCATTCTGTCCCCAGATCGACGTGTTAGGAACATAAATGTAGCCGACCTTACCGTCCGATTTATCTTCGACATACTTGCGGTTTTTCTCTACCCAGTGGCGGTAGCGCAGCAAGTACTCGTTGTGGTCGAGCTTGACAACTACGTGGCGCGCGTCATCGTCCATCTTGGGCTTCTCGCTCACCGTAATCGTCACTGTCCGATTCGCGAGCCCCTGAAATGCCGCCCAGGGGTCCTTATCCGAGTCGACCGGCACGCCATTTACAGCAAGGAGGTAATCCCCCTCTTTGACGTCGACGCCCGGCTGGCTCAACGGGCCTCGGGCATCCACATCCCAGGGCCCGCCCTCGATGATCTTCTTGATCCGGTATGAGCCATTTTTGCGCTCGAAATCACACCCCAACGATCCGATCGATACACGCGGGGCTTCTTCGACATCCCCGCCCCAGTAGTATGTGTGGCCGACGTTGAGCTCCGAGATCATCTCGCGAATGACGAAGCTCACATCCTCACGCGATGCGCAATCCTTGAGCATCGCTTCGTACTGCTTCCGCACCGCGAGCCAGTCCACGCCGTGCATGTTCGGGTCGTAGAAGAAATCGCGCTGGATCCGCCACGCATCCATGAAGATCTGGCGCCACTCCTCACGCGGATCGACCTGCTTTACCATGTTCGATGTGTCGATCACGTCTTTCATCTTCTGGTCGGGCTTGGCATTAATGATCGCCATCTGGAAGTTCCTCTTGACCGCTAGAAGTTTCTTGCCATCAGCTGACATTGCGTACCCCATTACACCTGAGATGACAGTTTTCTCTTTCTTGTCATCTTCCTCCTCATCCAGATCGAGAAGATGAATCGACGCATCGCCTTCCTCGCCCGGCCTTGGATAGCGTCCATAGATCAGCTTCCCCTGATCGTTCACGACCAATTGCGCGAAATTCCCTCGCTTCGCCGGAAGCGCGATCATCCGACGTTCGAAGTCCTCGATATCGATCTTCAAAGGCTCGGGTTCTTCCTCTTCCTCTTCAGCTTCGCCTTCCTCGCTTTCTTCCTCTTTGCCTTTCTCTTCGTCCTTTTTCTTGTCTTTATCGTCGGCTTTTTCTTCCTCCTCCTCTTCGTCGAACTCCTCCTCGTCGCTTTCCGGCTTGATCGGCGACTCGATCTCTTTTGTCAGAGGTACGACATAGAGCCGGTCCGTATGGGAATAGATCCATGTTGTGCCAAGATCCTCATAAATCGGCCTTGAAATCTCCCTCTGACTGGCGAGATAGAGATATTTGCCTTCGCGGTCGAACGTCGGCCAAGTGTCGCTGAACATTCCGCTCGTAACCTTATGCATTTTGTCCTCGTCGACATTGTAGAGCCAGATGGATGGCGGTTTTATGACACCATCGCCGCAGGCGAAGGTGAACCAATGCGAATCGTGCGACCAGCTTATGCGTGACGACCGCCGAAAGTCTTTGGCTTTGAAAACCTTCCGTGTCTTCTTGGTTTCCAAGTTGTATAAATAAAGCGTCGCTGCTTTGTCCCAGAAAGCGATCCATTTCGAATCGGGTGACCACGTGGGATTGTACAGGAATCCCTTCTTTAGATTCGTGAGCTTCTTCTTCTCACCGCGGCCGTTCGACTGCGTGATGCAGAGCTCGTACTCGCCCGACTCATCCGAGAAATAGGCAATCCACTTGCCGTCGGGACTCCAGGACGGATCACGCTCGGCAGTGCCGCTCGAGCGATGAAGATTGATCACTGAGCCATTCTTCGCCGGAAGCGTCCAGACATCTCCCCGAGCTTCCACAGCGGCCCGCTTCCCCGTATTGGAGATGTCACCATCAAACATCAACCTGGATGCCTGCTCCGCCTGAATACGAAGCTTCGGACGATCGCCCGGGATCGTCACTTCGACCGTCTTTGCCTTTTCGGTGCCCAGGTCGAGGAGATGGAGCTCCGAGCCGACCTGATAGACGATCTCACCCTGGCCCTCGCTGCCTGGACCGTTGTTCGGCCATTTGACGTCGTACTTCTTATAATGAGTGATCTGGCGCTTCTCGCCCGACTTCACATCGTAGAGCCAAATGTTGTTCCTGTGGTTCTGACCGGCGTCGGAGAGATAGTAGATCTTATCATTCCCCTGCCACATCGGCCTCGTGTCCGTGCCTTCCCAATCGGTGATCTTCTTCGACGTGTGTCTCTTCAGATGGAACAGCCAGATGTCCGTAGCCATTCCGCCACGGTAACGCTTCCACGTGCGGTGATCGCGGCTATATGGCGTATAGGCAAGCCACTGGCCGTCCGGGCTGATCTGGGCGCTGGCACCGTAAGGGATTTGAAGCTTTTCCGGGAGACCACCTTCTGTGGAAACCCAGCAGAGTTCCTGGGCGCGCGGATACACGAACATCCCGTAAGCCCAGAAAATCAGCTTGTCATTTCGCGTCCAGTCAGTGATGACCTCTGTTGTCGGATGGTGTGTGACACGAAACGGCGTCCCACCAGAGACCGGAATCGTGTAAAGGTCCATATCCCCATCGTAATTGCCCATGAACGCGATATTTTCGCCATCCGGGCTGAAGATAAGGAATTGCTCCGCTCCCGGGGCGCTAGTAAGTGGGGTTGCCACACCACCTTCCTTCGGTACCGTCCAGAGGTTGTTTGCGTACAGGAAAGCGATATGGGTGGCGCTCACATCCGGGTAGCGCAGCATTCCCGCGTGGGGTTCGACCGTAGCCTGGGCGTTTCTCGGGCCCAAGACGGGAGTCGTCGTAAGGGTGGGGATTGCGGCGGCCAGGAGGATGAGAGCGAGTGGGATGGTAACCAAGGATCGTCTTGCGATCATGCCTACTCCTCTTGATTTAGTGGGATAAAAAAGAGCCGGGTGGTGTTCGTAACGCATTCCATCCGGCCGCATTGGTACTGCCTGGCTGAGTGCTTCATTGGCAGCCAACAAGATGGTGCTGTACCGCCGGGATAGACACTCTGGCCTTTCCCGTTGGAACAGTGCTGATTGATTTGGTGGGACCGTGAACCTCGTCCCATTCTCTTACAACACATTTAGGCCCCAAGAGGGTTGTAACAAACTCGGTGGGGTATCAATGTTTTCCATTATATACGGAGGAGGGGCGAATTGGTTCGGGAATTTTTTCTCCGGGAAGATCTTGCGGGGAGAGAGTTCTCTCTCGACTTGCGGAAAGGCACCATCTCCGGAATGCCTTTTATCACCTTATTTTACCTGGACCTATCAGGGTCACATGCTGGGCGAACTCGACAGGATTCGCTTTTGAGAATCGGCCTGTGGATATAGAAAGCGCTTGTAAAGATTCAACTTATGAAGTAATCTCATCGGCGACTCCTCGCGAAAATTGCTCGTCCGGTACGATCATTACTCTTTGGAGGGAAAGCCATGGGCACGTATACTCGGCGGGAATTTCTCGGATATTCATTGGCGGCCGCAGCCGGCATGGTGCTTCTGCCTTCTGCTGGTTATGGTTCTCTGTCCACCACCAGCGAAGGTGTCCTCGATGTTCCCAAGAAAGGCTACCCGCTAATCGAAGCAGCGGGCTCTCATCGGGAGATCGGTGAGCAAATCGGCGCCGCCATGAAGGAGCGCATTACGAGCCATCTCGAGCTATCCCCCGAATACTCTACCTGCCTCGAATTTCTCCAAGATGGAGGGCGCAAAAAGGTTGAAAGCCTCATGGAACATGCCCAGGAGCTATTTCCCCACTATATCGAGGAGCTCAAAGGCATGGCGGAATCACTGGAAGTTCCCTTCATATCCCTCTTCGCCTTCAACTGCAAATCGGAGATCAGTATTCTCAAAGAAACTGCCGGCTGCTCTACCATTGCTCTAAGCGATAGCGAGCGGATGATCCTCGCCCACAACGAGGACGGCAACGATCTATGCGTGGGACGGATGTTTCTTGCAAAAGTGACTCCGCCGAGCGGTGTGACTTTCCTTTCTTTTGTTTACCCGGGTCTCGTTCCAGGTGTTGGCCCAAGTTTCAACAAATACGGTGTCATTCAGACGACCAATTACATTGAGCCTCGGAAAGTGGCCGACGGCGTGCCTCGCTATTTTATTGGGCGCTCGATTCTAGAGGCGAAGAGCCTGGAGGAAGCGGTCGAGCTGGCGACCATAACGCCTCGGGCGTTCCCATGGCATTACAACCTCGCTTCTCTAACGGAGAAACGTATCCTCTCCGTTGAAACCGTAGCGCATCCGGTCCATAAACATAGCGTTTTGGAAGTCGAAGGATTGTATGTCCACACCAATCATTTGATTCATCCCGGCATGACATTAGAAGATGAAGATAAAACCAAGCCTCAGCTTTATGATGTGCCTTACACGTCATCAACCACACGAATGAATGTGCTCAGCCGCGCCATCGAAAAGCAGGGCCCGCCCTCCAACCTGGAAGACATCATGAAGCTGCTCGCTCTGCACGAAGGCCGGCCTTTCAGTCCATGCCGGCATCCCGAAGGGGATGTTCATGGCGCAACGTTGGGCACCGCGATCTTTCAGATTCCGGGCAAGGGGATGACGCTGTACCATGGGAATCCCTGTCGAGGATTCAAAATACACTACGATCTTCCCGGAGGAGACGGGCTCCAGAATCATCGGCACCCACGGTCTAATGAATAGGCCCGCCTTTCCATTCTGCGGCTGAACGGACTTCTGGGGAGGGCATCCTTGAAATTCTCTGAAGATCCGCGTATTCGAGTCGGTCGAAGGTGCCTCGCACTGGCCTGGCTATACTATTCGATCTACCTCCTCGCCCTCATGGTTTTCTCGTATGTATTTGGAACAACGCCTCGCTTCCTGGGGCTCCCCGGGTGGGTGGCCATCGGTAACATCGTTGTCCCCGTCATATTCGTCGCCGCACTCATCGTAGTGGCCGAGAAGCTCATCCCCGACATTCCTCTTTCGGGAAGCGATGAAACGTCGGAGGAAGTCGAATGAATGCGGCTACCGCCTCCTTTCTCGCATACACGGCCATTCTTATTGCCATCGGGCTTTGGTCGTACCGCATCGTCGAGAAGGTACCCATTGCCAAATACGAGCAGGAATTCTATGCGGCAGGCAGAGGATTGGGTGGTGTCGTCGTCGCGATGATCATCGCGGGGGGGCTTGCCAGCGCCGGTACGTTCATAGCGGGACCTGGGATGACTTACGAGTACGGTTACTCATGGGTGCTCATCAACAATTTCCAGATCTTCATGAACCTCATGCTGCTCGCTCCCATCGGCATCATCGTCGGGATCGTGGCGCGGCGGGTGAATGCCATTACCTATCTGGATTTGTTCAGGGCGAGATATCAGAGCAAAGCGATTGTGGTCGTTCTGGCGATCCTGGTAACCGTGTTTTTGCTTCCCTATATGGCCACGCAATTCGTCGGTGCGGCAAGAGTGATTTCTCAAATGACGGGGATGGGATATTTCGCTTCCCTTGCTCTTGGCTCTCTCGTCGTTTTGGTATACTGCGTGCTCGGCGGCATGCGAGGGACGTCGATTGCGACGCTCCTGCAGGGGATCGTCATTACTGTTGGGTGCATCGTGCTCTTCATTGGCACGGTTCATTATGCGGGTGGATTCGAGCGTTCCACCGAGATTCTCGCTTCCCAGGACTTAAAATTTTTGTCACCGACGAGAAACGGCGAGTTCCCTCCGGCGTTTGCTTTTTCCATCGCGTGTTTATCGGGCTACTTCGTAGTGGGCATGCCTCATGCTATGCTCGGTGCCCTCACCTATAAAAACACAAAAGCATTGAAAAGAGGCATCTGGATGGGAGCGATTCTCGTTTTGTTGTGGACTCTCCTCTTGTGCGTTGCGGGCGTGATCGGTCGCTCGATCAAACCCGACCTTGCCGTATCCGATGAGATCTGCCCATGGCTGGCCATGCATGTCGTGCCCGAAGCCCTTGGCGGCATTGTCCTCGCCGGCATTGTGGCGGGCATCCAAACCACCGTTGCGGCCATGGCCATCATTATTACGTCGAGCCTCGCAAGAAATCTTTTGAAAGAGCTCAAGCCGGGAATATCCGGAAGCGCTGTAAAATCCGCTTCGCGATTGACAATGGGCGCGTGCCTGGCCATCGCCATGGCCCTAGCGCTGCTGCAGCCTCCGTTGATCCAGTGGATCATTTTCTTTTCCATAGGCGGATTGGAAGCGGCCACATTTGGCCCGATCCTGTTAGGTATGTTTTGGAAAAGGGGCAACAAGTGGGGCGCGTTGGCTTCCATAAGTTGGGGAATGATCATCTACGCCCTGGGGAATACCCTAGCTCCACAGGTTGGGCTTTTGGGGACGCATCCATCGCTCGTTTCTGTGGTGAGTGCTGTGATTTTGTATGTCGTGGTGAGTCTGGTAACACCGGAGCCGCGTGAAGAGGTCGCGCATACATTCTGGGGAAAGCCGGTGGAAGCATGATATTAAAAGCGACACTCCGAGACCTTAAGAAATCACCGAAACGATATCTTTCCGATCGAAAAAAAGCGGGATTTTCTTATCATGAATCCAACAATCCAAAAAGGAGACGATTATGGCGGGACAATTGAAGATCACCAGTATTGATATCTACAAAGCCGATATCCCTTTCCACGAGCCGTTCCGTATTGCCATCATGGAGTTCACCAGCGCCGAGAGCCTTTTCATAAAAATCAACACCAGTGAAGGTTTGTATGGGATGGGAGAGGCAAACCCGACACCGGTGATTACTGGTGAGACTCAGGCCATCAATTTGGCCGGGGCCGTGGATTTGGCCAAGCTCATTTTAAATAAGGATCCACTCGATATCGAAACGCGGATGAGAGATATTGACAAGTTCTTGGTTCATAACAGCACGTTGCGAAGCGCTTTCGATATCGCTTTATATGATTTACTGGGCAAGAGCGCGAGTCTCCCGCTGTATGCCGTTCTCGGAGGCGGGAAACGTTCGTTCTGGACGGACAATACTATTGGCATCAACGATCCCGAGTACATGGCCGATAAGGCGCTCGACTACAGGAAACAAGGTTTCAAGGCGATCAAGGTCAAACTGGGAACCACCATGGCCGAGGATGTCGAGAGAATTGCCAGGATCCGGAAAGCGCTCGGAGATAATTTGCCGATCCGCATCGATGCGAACCAGGGATGGGACTACAAGACGGCCACAGCAACACTCAACGCCCTGGAGCTCATGGGAATCGAGTACTGCGAACAGCCGATTGCACATTGGGATTACGAGAACATGCGGAGAATTCGGCAGAATACCTCCATTGCGATCATGGCCGATGAATCCCTTTTCGATCACCATGATGCATACAAGCTCGCCTCCATGGGTTGCTGCGATTACTTCAATATAAAGCTCGCAAAATCCGGCGGCATTCACACCGCTCTGAAGATCAACGCAATTGCCGAGGGCGCGGGGATTCAATGCATGATGGGTTCCATGACGGAGACACGGCTCGGGCTCACCGCTGCCGCTCATGTCGTATCCGCACGGCCCAATATCCGGTATGCGGATCTCGACGGATTCATGTTCTTGAAAGAAGATCCTGTGGTTGGCGGTTCCGAGTACGATGTCGGGGAAATTCACGTGCCGGAAGTGCCCGGGCATGGCGCGGACATCGATCCCAAGTTTTTGAAAAGGTGCGAATGCGTGACAGTCAAGTAGTTGTTGATTGAAGTCTTGGGGCCCTGCTCACTTCTCGAACAACTCATCGAAATCAAACTCGGTCCAGGATAGGTAAGGCGCATCCCACATATCTGTTTCCAGATCATCCACTGCTATCAATATACGATTTTCATTCGCCTTGAAAATCACCGAGTATTCCGTTGTGCCGTGCGATACAGCTTGCAACAGCCTCTTCGCCTCAGCGACACCCAGCGGAGTGCCGCCCCGCGACCAGGCCTCCAGCATGTTCTTTCCCACTTCGTACCGCCAAAGCGAGGAGAAAGAAATTTGCTTATCGCACGAATAATCTGGACGCTCCGGATCATAGCCGTAAACCTTGTGGTGATTCGAGGCCATGATATTGGCAGGATCTACAGGCCGTACATCCGTAGCGCGCCGTATGGAACCACCGAAACGGTCTCCTTCGTAAATAAACGCCGGCGCTTCCTGTTGTTCATACGGCACCGCCCACAAGATGATCGATCCGGGTGTTGTCACTCCGCCTCCCTCGCACGCAAAGGACCTCATGACTTCGAGGATCCGGCTTGGAGTGGTGTCCTTTCCCTCCGTCTCTAATACGCATCGCTGAATCCAGGAGCATGGAGTGATGGCACCGACAACCGGTCCAGGACAAGTGCCGCCCGCATTCTCCATGCTGTAAAGGCCATCCTCGTTGATCCCCGAGATCGTCCCGACGAATCCAGGCCACATGGCGGAGACCCAGCGCCTGCGATCTGCCTCCGAGGGATCGACGGCAAACATGAGGAAGTGACTCACCGTTACCTTGCGAATATCGCACTCCCCATCCATGTTTCGGGCGGCGATCAAGCCGCCTTTCAGCTCGCCTCCCTCGGTTCTTGCGCCCCAAAAGGCGAACTGCGTGCAGGATGATTTTTCCGACGGAAAGGCCGCGCGTTTTTCGAGGTATGCATTTATCGCCAGCAAGTCGGTTCTGTTGAAATCGCGATTGAGCGATTCCAGGCGCATGTCTATTTCCGATGCTTCCATTCCCTTGATAACGGCATCGCATTCTCGAAGGTATTCAGGCGGGTATTTGAAATGGGTTTCCAGGAATGGAACAAAAATCTTCTCGTAGCGTTTTGGAGATTGCCAACTGTCCTCTATTATATAGAACTCGAAGAAATCGATGATCTGTTTCCCCGCAAGGTAGCCGTGGGCAAATCCACGCTCCTCCGCTGTACCCCAAAGTTGCAGCACCGGAAATCCTCTGACCCACCGGAGTGCTCCGTGCTGGGTGGATCGTTCTTGTTTTGGAAAAGGCGTTGGGCAGCGAAGCCTGCAGTCCGCCTTTGCCTCATCGGGCTTAGCGAGATTGATGGGATCATACATTCCGCCTTGTTCGGATGAATACCATCCAAACGGTTCAGGAGGATCGAACCCTAGTATGTCGTTATGATCGATGTCGAGATATGCAAAGACGGAATAATGACCGGGCGGTAACTCATCAAATGTATATGAATACGGCTTTTCGAGAGTGAGTGTTTTGAATGGACTCACTGAGCCGTAGACTTGCCTTTTCGTGAGCCGGCGAGCCTCTCCGCTAGAGGTCACTTGGAGCATATAGAGATTGACAACGACAGTTCCGGCGTGCTCTCCGTCATATATCACGTCCCCAGAAATCGTTCCATACCGCGCGCTTGCGTTTCCACACGACAGGATGAAAACCAGCAGGCAAGCCGGTACTGTCAGTAGTCTCATCGATTGCCTCCTTGGATCGCTCACGGAAGTCTCACTGAAGCCGAGATCACTCGCCAGTCCGCTCGAAGACATATTCCAGCGGATCTATGAAATCCTCTCTCACCTTCACTTTGAACGATTCCACACTCCCACGACCGTCCGGAACGAACGTCAGATAGCTTTTACCCCACATCGGATCGTTCCACTTGCACAGGAACGTCTCATAGTCCCAATGTTCGAGATAACCTTCAACACCAGGATATAAGGCAAGCGTCAGGACGAGTTTCTTGCCCTCTTTGGAAATCTCAGCATCTCCGAGGATTTTGCTTGCATAATTTCCTGTAATTTTCTCCGCCGATGTGTAAGGTGTTTTTTTCTTGTCGCGTTCTTTCTCGCGCTTCTTCTCTTTTTCTGCTTCGCGTATCTTCTCCTCCTGGCGCTTTTGTAGGAGTATAGCGCTCCAGTCGCTATCGGGGACTCCAAGATACGCATCGGCGATCTGGTAGAACAATGCCGTCATGAGCCGATGATCATCCCGGTTCGTCAGGACAGCGATCCCGAGTTTCTCCTCGGGCAAGAATCCCGTGTACGAGAACATTCCATCCAGGCCACCGCCATGTAAGACAACCAGGCGTCCATGGTAGTCACTCAGAAACCAGCCGAGACCGTATGTTATGAAGTGCCTGGTCGGGTAAAGCTCACGCTGCTCTTTGCCGATTCGGATGATCGTGTGGGGCGTTCTCATCTCATCGATGATCGTCGAATCGATCACCTGCTTCCCATTGCAGGTGCCATAATTCAGCTGCAGTCTCAGCCATTGAGCGATTTCCATGACACTCGAGTTGATCGCACCGGCGGGCGCGGCGTTATCTATATTGCGATAAGGGATGGGTTGGATCTTGCCACCGACCTCCGTGTGAGGAGTTGCCACGTTTTCCATATCCTCGAGTTCATGTGTGCTCGTGCAGCTTCTTATCATTCTCAAGGGGGCGAAGATACGCCGCTCGAGAAAGCCGCCCCAGCTCTCGCCGGACACTTCCTCGATGATTCGGCCGGCCGCCACAAACATCAAGTTGCAGTAGCCGTACTGACTTCTGAAACTCGAATGCGGCTCGAGGTACCTCACTTGATGGAGCACCTCATCTGCGGTGCTGGTGGAGCCGTACCAGATCATGTCTCCAGCATACGTCTCGAGGCCGACACGATGGCAGAGAAGATCACGGATCGTGAGCTCACGGGTGACATAGGGATCGTATAGCTGGAGCTCTGGCAGATACTTTATTGCTGGATCATCCCAGTCGAGCTTGCCTTCTTTTGCTAGGATCCCGACGGCCGTCGCAATGAAAGCTTTCGTATTCGATGCGATAGCGAAAAGTGTGTGTTCGTCTACTTTGTCAGGCTTGCCGAGCTCCCGGAGCCCGTAGCCCTTTGCCAGAACGACGGCATCGTCTTTGACGATGGCAATCGCAATGCCGGGGATTTGCCAGTCTTGCATGGCTTTTTCGACGTATTGGTCGAATCCTTGGAGAGGGGCATCTTGGGCTCTTGCTAATGAGATTGCAAAGGTGAGAATGAGGGTGATAAGGAATAGTGATTGTAGCGTCTTTTTCAGCATAGGATCTCCTTTCTGTATATGGTTGATTAAGGCTAAATTCATTCTGAGGTGGTTGCAATTGCTTCTTTGGTCCAGCGATTCGTTTTGATATGACGAAGTCAGCATCAATACCCCTCCAGCTCCTCCATTTTGAACTCCTTTGGTTTGTGTCCAAGAACCAGCTTGAGCATAGAGTTCATTGTGGCGGGATCATTGTCGAATCCTCCGTGGGACGACGATGTCGTCCAATCCCAGTTGTCTTTCGTGTTGTAGTGGCATATGCGAGTCTTGATGCCGTCCTCCCTGAGCAGGCCGCGATCGACGTAGATCTGCATACCCATAATGGGAACGATATCGCCACGCTTCTGGTACGATCGTGACACGAGGTACAGCAGCGACTTCCGATAAACGTTAGCAACGCTGTCGCTCCTTTCGGTCTCGGCGTCGAGAAAGAAATGATGCAGCTTGCCAACAGTGCCATCCTTTATCGCCGGGAATATGTGTTCGTTGTAGAGGTCCGTCGTGCAGGCCGGCGCGAAGAGTATCACGTTGTCGAAATTCGGCTTGATCTCTTGCATTGATCGCCAGCGCCCCAGCAAATGCGCAATCCAGATGGAACCCGCGCTATGGCCGACAAGGTGTAGTTTCGGTCGACGTCCAGGTGTGAGCTGCTCAAGTTCGTCGATGAACATCGCAAGCGTTTTCGATCCGGCCTTCTCCTTGTCCTGAAATGCATTTGCGGCGTCGGACTGCATCTCTTTCCACAGAGCGTGCCCGAGCGAATGGGTGGCGCGCTCGATCATCCGATCCCACCAATCACTCAAGCCGCCTGCCCGTTTCTTCGCGGATTCTTCCTTGCCGAGCAACACATCGCGCAGCTCCTCCCACATCCCCGTTTCCCAGATAAAATGCAGCTCATGGATGCTGTTGCGCATGAATGCGTTCCTCCACGCCACCGCTCTAGCGGCGGATCCCTTGACGCTATTGAGCCCGCCGTGGGCATAAAACACGATGTGTTTCGGTGGCTTGCCATCGCCCGTCACCGCGCGCTGGATGATCTCCCGAACTTGATC